>Ga0209761_1000477_pt1 | contig 24362 bp, 21 predicted proteins | sample GraSoi013_1_40cm_4_FD_185818 | JGI IMG/M metagenome (GOLD analysis project Ga0209761, IMG submission 185818) | Grasslands soil microbial communities from the Angelo Coastal Reserve, California, USA - Sample 09_25_2013_1_40cm (SPAdes) (version 2) | ecosystem: Environmental > Terrestrial > Soil >...
CGAGTACGACGCCGCCTACCTGTACCTGGTGCTGGCGGGTCAGGAGCCGGACCAGAAGAAGAAGGAGATCTACATCAAGCTCGCCGGTGTGGAGGAGCGGCACACGCAGCTGTGGGAAAAGCTGCTCGCCGAGCACGGCCATCCGATCGCGGCCGAGCGGGCGCGACCCACCCTCAATGCGCGGCTGCGGGCGTGGTTCGGGCGTCGCTTCGGGCCCGGGTACCTACTGCCGCTGCTGCTGCGAGAGGAGGGGCAGGAGGTCAAGGGCTATATGGACCTCCACAAGGAGTCCCGCCTGGACGATGCCCGGGACATCTCGCTCAAGCTCGCCAAGGAATCCGCGGCGCATGCTGAAACGCTGGCGGGGATCGCCGGGAAGACGAGCGAGCCGTGGCACCGCACCGAGTCCGGCGGCTACCTCCGCAACGTGGTATACGGCTTCAACGACGGCTTGACCGCGAACTTTGGCCTGGTGGCCGGCGTGCTGGGCGCGGCAGCGGCGCCGCACATCGTCCTGGTCTCGGGGCTCGCGGGGATGATCGCGGACGCGCTCTCGATGGGCGCGTCGGGCTACCTCGCTGCCAAGAGCGAGCAAGAGGTCTACGCGCACGAGATCGCGATGGAGAAGGAAGAGATCCGGCTGATGCCCGACGTGGAGCAAGACGAGTTGGCGCTGGTCTACCAGGCGAAGGGCATGGAGCCCGGGATCGCGCGCCAGATGGCAGTCGCGGTGATGCGCGACCCGCAACGGGCCCTGGGCGAGCAGGTGCGCGAGGAGCTGAAGATCGGCGAAGCGCACGCCACGCCGTTCAAGGAAGGCTGGGTCACCGGCGCATCCACGGCGGTCGGCGCGCTCATCCCGGTGGCGCCGTTTCTACTGTTCAACGGGCGGACGGCGGCCTGGATTGCATTCGCGATCGCGATGTTGTCGCACTTCGCGGTCGGCGGCGCGCGCAGCTTCTTCACCGGCCGCGGCGTGATCCGCAGTGGCATCGACATGTTCGTGGTCGGACTGGGCGTGGCGGCCGTCGGGTACTTGGTCGGAAACTTTGTCGCGAACGTCCTATAAGACGAAGTTCAGCAGTCGATCCTGCACGTAGACCGTCTTCCGGACCGGCTTGCCGTCTACGAACTTCCTGACCGACTCGTCTTTCATCGCGAGCGCGACGACCTGTGCCTCGGTTGCGCCGCGCGAGACCGTGAGTCGCCCGCGCACCTTACCGTTCACCTGCACCACGATCTCCACGTCGCCTGCGGCCGCGAGCTTCTCGTCGTAGGTCGGCCAGGCCGCCGTGAAGATCGACCGCTCGTGCCCAAACACCCCCCAGAGCTCCTCGGCGAGATGGGGCGCGTACGGAGCGAGCATGACGAGTAACGGCGCCATTGCCTGCCGGCTCCCTGCTCCCTGCTCCCTCACCAGATTCACGTACTCCATCATGGCCGCGATCGCCGTGTTGTAGTTGAGCGTCTCGGTATCGACGGTCACCTTGCGAATGGTCTGGTGCAGCTTGCGCTCGACCTCCGGGGGCAACCCCGGGCTTGCGCCCGGGGTCAGTGTCACGGCCTCGTGCGCCAGCTGCCACACCTTGTCCAGGAAACGACGGATGCCGATGATGCCGGTCTCGCGAAAATCGCCGCCCTCCGGGAAGGGGCCGAGGAACATGAGGTACATCCGGAAGGTGTCCGCGCCCCACTGCTGGATGTAGGCGTCGGGGATCACGACGTTGCCGCGCGACTTCGACATCTTCGCGCCGTCCTTGATGATCAGCCCGTGCGCCCGGAGCTTTGGGAACGGCTCGTCGAAATGCACGTGTCCGAGCTCCTGCAACGCCATGGTGACGAAGCGCGAATAGAGGAGATGGAGCACGGCGTGCTCATTCCCGCCGATGTAAGTCGTGACCGGGAGCCACGTCTTCGTGCGCGCCGGGTCCCACGGCCGGTCGTCGAACTCGGTGGATGGGTACCGCAGGAAGTACCACGCCGAGTCGAGGAACGTATCCGAGACGTCCGTCTCACGGCGCCCTGTGGCCCCGCACTGCGGGCACTTCACGAAGTACCACTCCTTGTGCCGCGCCAGCGGGCTCACGCCGCTCGCGTCCGGCCGGAAGTCCTCGATGAAGGGGAGCTCCACCGGCAGATCCCGCTCCGGCACGGCCACCGGGCCGCAGCGGTCGCAGTAGATGATCGGGATCGGCGGGCCCCAGTAGCGCTGGCGCGAGATGCACCAGTCGTGCAGGCGGTATTGCACCTGTGGGGTCGCGAGCCCCTTGGATTGCAGCCAGGCGACGATCCTGCGGCCCCCTTCCCGGCAGGACAGCCCGTCGAATTCGCCCGAGTTCATGAGCACGCCGTCATCGGTGACGGTCGGCAGCGGGCCCCCCCCCTCAGCGCGGACCACTGGGCGGATCGGAAGCTTAAAGGCGGTCGCGAACTCGAAGTCGCGCCGATCGTGCGCCGGCACGGCCATGATCGCCCCGGTGCCGTATTCCATGAGCACGTAGTCTGCGACCCACACGGGGATCGCCTCGCCGGTCGCCGGGTTACGCGCGTACGAGCCGAGGAACACCCCGGTCTTGGCCTTCTCTCCCACCTTGCGCGACACGACGTCTTTCGCCTGCACCTCGCGGCGGTAGGCATTGACCGTGCGGCGCTGCTCGTCGGCGGTGAGGGCGTCGACCAGCGGATGCTCGGGCGCGAGCACCATGTAGGTCGCGCCGAACACGGTGTCGGACCGCGTGGTGAAGACGGTGATCTGCTGCCCGGCGGGCGTCTCGAACACGAGCTCCGCGCCCTCGCTCCGCCCGATCCAGTTGTGCTGCAGCGTCCGGGTCGAATCCGACCAATCGAGCCGGTCGAGATTCTTGAGCAGCCGCCCGGCGTAGCGGGTGATCGCGAAGAACCACTGCTCGAGGAACCGCTGCTCGACCTTGGTGTCGGGATGGCGCTCGCAGTAGCCGTTGATCACCTGCTCGTTCGCGACGACGCTCATGTCCTTCGGACACCAGTTGACCGCCGCCTTCTTCCGGAACGCGATGCCCGCTTTGAAGAGCTGGACGAAGATCCACTGCGTCCACTTGTAATAGCGGGGGTCCGTGGTGGACAGCTCCTGGCGCCAGTCGAACATGCCGCCGAACCGCGTGAGCTGGCGGCGGAACGTTGCGATGTTTTGGGGAATGAGCTTGGCCGGGTGCGTGCCGACCGCGAGTGCGTAGTTCTCCGAGTGGATGCCGAACGCGTCGAACCCGATCGGCTCGAACACGTCGTGGCCCTGGAGCCGGCGGAACCGGCCGTAAATATCCGCGCCGGTGAACGCGAACATGTTCCCCACGTGTAACCCTTCCGCGGAGGGATAGGGAAACATCATGAGGTTGTAGAACGGCCGACGCGGCCGGTCGAGGTCGGGCTCGTTGGTGTGATCAGCAGCCCAACGCGCTTGCCACCGCGCCTCGACCGCCTGCGGGTCGTAACTCGGCACCTGGGTCATAAGTCCATGAAATTAAACAGACTTGCCCCTGGGGGTAACCCTGCGTACCTTAGCGCTCCAACCCTTACGACATGGCCAGCCGCACCCCGCAGCTCCGGCAGAGCTTCCTCGTCACGGGGGCCGGCGTCGCCCTGGTGCTGGTGATCGCGTTCGCGACGCTGTCGGGCAACAGCGCCCAGCGCACGGCGGAGCGGCAGGCGAATGACCTGGGCCAGGTCGCGGCGATGCGGGTCGGGACGCTCGTCGACCAGTACCTGCGGGAGCGCCGGCACGAGGCCGAGGCGCTGGCCGCATCTCCGGCCGTGGTCCGGGCCGCGATCGAGGCCGCCCAGCAGGCCGCCAAGGAGAAGCTGCCGCCGCTCGACATCCCCACCCTCGAGCAGATGTTCACCCAGCGCCGGGCGCTCGGCGGGGACGCCGACCTCGCGGCGTACCTGAGCGGATACCCCCAGCACTCCGACTACGCCGAGCTGTTCTTCACCGAGCGCCACGGCTACACCGTGCTCTCCTCGGGCCGGACGTCGGACTTCGTGCAGTCCGACGAAGCGTGGTGGCAGCGGGCAATGGCGGACGGCCTGTTCGAAGGCGCCCCGCAGTATGATTCCTCGGCGGCCGTGCTGTCGCTCGAGTACGACGTCGCGATCCGCGCGCCCCGGGCGACGCGGCCGGTGGGCGTGCTCAAGACCGTGTTCGCTCTGGACCGCCTGTCGCGCCTGCTCGTGGCGGCCGAGGTCAGCGGGGGCCGACTCCAGGTGGTGGACGGCAGGGGACGCGTGATCGTGAGCGCGAATCAGGGCGAGCTGCTGCACACGCTCCCGGACGCGGCGGCGGTGCCGCGCACGGAGCTGCCCGCCCGCACGACGCTGCGGACGGGCAGGACGGAAGACCTCGTTGTCACCGTGCCGACGAACAACGGCACGTGGTGGGTCGTGTTCCGGCAGCCGACGGCCACCGCGTACGCGGGGGCGCGCGGCACCCGGGCGAGCATCTTCCTGTGGGCGCTGCTCCTGTTCGGCGCGACAGTGGGCCTCCTGGCGTTCTTCCGCCATCGCCTCAACAAGCGGATCACCGAGCCGGTGAAGGCGGCGGGTGCGATCGCGAGCCGCGTGGCGGGCGGCGACCTCTCCGTCACGGTCGTGACCCAGCGCACCGAAGCGGCCGAGGTGGGCGATCTCCTCTCCTCGGTCCACACGATGGTCGTGGCGCTGCGGCGGCTGGTGGGCGCGATCCGCACGGCCGCCGACGAGGCGGCGGCGATGGCGACGGAGATCTCGTCGTCGACCGAAGAGATGAGCGCCTCGACCGAGGAGATGACGGCGACTTGCCAGGACCTCACCAGGCGCGCGGCGGATCAGGCACAGCTGGTACGCGCCGCGGCGGACGATGCGGCCAAGATCCTCCACATCGCCACGGCGCTCGCGGCGGGGGCGGAAGACTCGGTGCGGCGCAACACCGCCGTCGCGGACCTGGCCCGGCGGCACAAGGAGGTGCTCGATCAGAGCACCGCGCAGCTTGCCAAGCTGGCCGAAGAAGTGGAGCGGGGCTCGAAAGAAGCGGCGGCGCTCGCTCAGGCGTCGAGCGAAATCCAGAAGTTCGTGACCCAGACGAAGGCGATCGCGACGCAAACCAACATGCTCGCCTTGAACGCCGCGATCGAGGCGGCGCGCGCCGGCCCGCAGGGGCGCGGCTTCGCCGTGGTGGCGGACGAAGTGCGGAAGCTCGCCTCGGTGGCGGCGGCGGCGGCGGGAGACACGGGGGATACGGTGCGCGGCGTGCTGGCCCGGGTCGAGGCGACCCGGGAGCGGCTCGCGCACCTCGCCCAGGGGGGCGCCGCGGCGCGCGAAGCCGCACAGGCCGCCGCGCAGGGCCTCGCGACGGTGGCCGCGGAGGCCCAGGCGAGCGACATCTGGAGCCGGGAGATCGCGCGGTCCGCCGAGGAGATGCGGGCGCTTGTCGAGGAGATCAGCGCGCGCCTCGCCACGGTAACCCACGAGACGGAGAGCCTGCTCGCCGCGGCGGAGGAGATCGCGGCGTCGAGCGAGGAGCAGAGCGCCTCGACCCAGGAGATCGCGTCGTCGGCGAACCAGCTCGCCGAGGCGGCGGACAAGCTGACCGGCGCGGTGAAGTCGTTCCGGCTGCTCGCCGACGAGGAGCCGCCGCCGGAGCGGCAGGCGGCGGACTAACGCCTTCGGTCTGGAGCAACGGGCCGTGAGTCCGGTTCGTCACATCCCGTCGCAGCGCCCCCTCACCCTGACGTCGCCGGGCGAGCGCCCGCCCGGCACGTGGCGCTACTCGTCGCACCTCGCGCTGGTCCTTTCGGGCGGCGGCGCCCGCGGCGCCTATCAGGTGGGCGTGCTCGCCGGCCTCGCGGAGCGCCTGCCGGGGCTTGAGTTTCCGATCCTCACCGGCATGTCGGTTGGAGCCATCAACACGATCTACCTGGCTGCCCACACGGGCCCGCTGCCCGCTGCCGTCGCCGGCTTGCGGAGCGAATGGGGCCGCCTCACGAGCGACGCGGTCTACCGTGTGCGCTCGATCCGACTCGTACGCTCGGCATTGCGCTGGGCGTGGCAGGGCGCTATCGGGCGGCGGCGCGATCCCGTGGCGGTGCGCGGCCTGACCGATACGCAGCCGCTGCGAGAGTTCCTGACGCGGTGCGTGGATGTGCGCGGCATCGGCGCCAATATCGCCAACCGACGGCTTAGGGCGGCTGCTTTGAGCGCCACGTCCTACACGACCGGCCGCTCCGTGACGTTTGTACAGGGAACGGCCGACACGCCTGTTTGGGAGCGAGTGCAGCGCATCGCGGTGCGTACGCAGCTCATGCTCGACCACGTGATGGCGTCCGCGGCTCTCCCCCTTGTGTTTCCGGCCGTGCGCATCGGCGACGAGTTCTACGGGGACGGCAGCGTGCGCCAAATGGCGCCCCTGGCACCCGCCCTGCACCTCGGCGCCCGAGCGGTCGTCGCCATCGGCCTGGCCACGCCGCGCACGGCCGCGTCCTCCGCGCGCGCCGCGGATTACCCCAGCGCGGCGGAAGCGATGGGTCTCCTATTCGACGCCATCTTCCTCGACGCCCTCGCGGCCGACGCCGAGCGATTGGAGCGCGTGAATCGGTTGCTCGCCGCGCTGCCGCTGGACACCCCCCCGCCCGACGGCCTGCGGCCGGTCGAGCTGCTGCTGCTCCACCCGACGCGAGATCTGGGCTACCTCGCCGCGGGGCAGGGCCAGCTTTTGCCCCCTGGCGTGCGCCGGGTCATCCGCGCGGTGGGCGGACACCGGGACGCGGCCGCGGAGTTCCTCAGCTTCCTCCTGTTTCATCCCGCGCACACGTCGCGCCTGGTGGACGTCGGCTACGAGGACGTCAAGACGCAATGGCCGGCGATCGAGCGGTTTTTCGAGAAGCTGGAGCGGGCGGCACAGGCATGAGCGCCAAGCCTCCCTGCCGGAACCAATCGGCACCAGGCCCCGTAGAGTAGACTAACCCCGTCCTTACACACCTGCCCGGAGCCGCCCCGAGATGAAGCGCCGTACGATCATCATCTCTGCCGTCGTGGTCGCCGTCCTCGGCCTGGGCACCATGGCCGCCACCGGAAGGTTCGGCGGCAAGAAGAAGGAAGGGCCGAAAGCGGTGGCGGTCGTCCGCGGGTCCCTGGTCGATAAGGCCCTCGCCGTCGGCACCATCGAGCCCCGCATCGAGGTCAGCGTCAAATCCATCTTGGCCGGAGTGGTGCGGCGGCGCTTCGCCGCAGTCGGGGACTTCGTCAAGCGGGGCCAGCCGCTGCTTGAGATCTCACCCAACCCGACGCCGCTGGAAATGGTGGAGCTCCGGCGCAGCGTGGAGCTGCGCGAGATCGAGCTCAAGAACGTGGAGCGCGAGTTGACCCGCCAGCAGGAGCTGCGCAACAAGAACCTGATTTCCCCCGCCGATCTCGAGACCGCGCAGCGGCAGGTAGACGAGGCGCGCTCGCAACTGTCGCTGGCGCAAGAGCGGCTGGCGTTACAGGAAGGGGGCACGGTGCTGGCCAACGGCAAGCCGGTGGAGACCGTGGTCCGCGCCCCCATCGACGGTTACATCCTCGAGGACTCGATCGAGATCGGCGACCCCGTGGTGCCGCTCACGCCGTACCAGGCAGGCACCGTGCTGATGCGCATGGCGGCGATGCGGGACTTGATCTTCCGGGGAACTGTGGACGAGATCGACGTGGGTCGGCTGAAGGAGGGCATGCCGGCAACCATCAAGATCGGCGCCCTGCCCAACGCGAGCGTGCAGGGCCGGCTCGAGAAGATCTGGCTCAAGGCGCACAAGCAGGAGCAGGCGACGGTCTTTCCGATCGAGATCGTCCTGACGGAGGTGGCAGGCGCCACGCTGCGCGCGGGCTACTCGGCCAACGCGGAGGTGACCATTTCGCGCCGGGACAGCGTGCTCTACATCCCGGAGCGGCTCATCACCCACCGCCATGACTCGAGCTTCGTGACCGTGCGCACGGGCCCCGGCAAGACCCAGGAGCGCTGGATCAAGACCGGCCTCTCCGACGCCATCAACATCGAGGTGCTGGAGGGCCTGCAGGTGACCGACTCGATCGTCGAGCCGCCGCCGCGCGAGATCACCTGACGTGTGGCGCGAGTTCGTCGCCGATCTGGGAGCGCAGAAGCTCCGCACCTCCCTCACCGTACTCGGGATCGCCTGGGGCACGGTGGCGGTGGTGGTGCTGCTGGCGTTCGGTGTCGGTCTGGAGCGGCAAACCAAGAAGCGGTTTCACGGATTGGGCGACCGCATCGTGATTCTGTTCGGCGGACGCACCACCAAGCCGTTCGCCGGGTTCGGCGATGGCCGCCCGATCCGCCTGCGGCCCGATGACGTGCAACTGCTCGCCCGCGAAGTCGTCGAGATCGAGTTCATCAGTCCGGAGTTCATCACGCAGAGCGCGCGGGTGCGGCGCGGCGTCAAGGCGGCCTCGCCCGCCGTCACCGGCATCCTCCCCGTGTACGGCCTGATCCGCAACATCATCGCCGAGGCCGGCGGCCGCTTCATCAACGAGCGCGACGTCGCCGAGCGGCGGCGGGTGGCCGTGCTGGGCGACGAGCTGTCCAAGCTGTTGTTCGGTGGCGGAGCGCCGGTCGGGCAGCAGGTGCTTTTGGGCGACACGCCGTTCACCGTCGTGGGGGTGATGCGCCCCAAGCTGCAGAACTCCTCCTATCAGCAGCGGGACAAGGACCGGATCTTCATTCCGGCGACGACGCACTACGCCCTGTTCGGCAACCGCTTCCTGAACAACATCGTGTATCGCGCGCGGAGTCCGGAGGTCACCAAGCTGGCGGAGCGGCGGGTGTACGAGACGATGGCACGCGCGTACAAGTTCGACCCGCTGGACAAGGACGCCCTCGCGTTCTGGGACACGAGCGAGTGGGAGACCCGGTTCGGCAAGATGTTCGTCGCCTTCAACATCTTCTTCGCCATCGTCGGGAGCTTCACCCTGCTGGTCGGCGGCATCGGGGTGGCGAACATCATGTACATCGTGGTGCGGGAGCGCACGCGCGAGATCGGGGTCCGGCGCGCCGTGGGCGCCGCCCGCGCCGACATCATGCGCCAGTTCTTCGCCGAGGCCCTGATGATCGTGACCATGGGGGCGATGCTCGGCCTGCTGCTCTCGTTCGGGCTCGTGGCCGCGCTCGGCGGGCTGCCCATCAAAGAGTTTGTCGGCGTGCCGACGATTTCTCCGATGGTACTCGCGGCGACGCTCGCGTTGCTCGCGGCGGTGGCGTTTGCCGCGGGCCTCATGCCGGCCCGGCGCGCGGCGGCGCTCGATCCGGTGGAGGCACTGCGAACCTGAGCATGTTCTACATCCTGCTCCAGGAATTCATCGGCGACTTGAAGGTGCAGCGCACCCGGGCCTTCCTCACGTTCTTCGCGGTCACCTGGGGAACGCTCGCCGTGGTGCTGCTGCTGGCGTTCGGTGAGGGACTGAAGCGCACCGTCCGTGATGGCCTGCTGGGCGCCGGCGAGCGGATCTTCATGATCTACGGCGGCGAGACCAGCAAGGCATTCGCCGGGTTGGGGCAGGGCCGGCGCATCCGGCTCGTGGAAGAGGACCTCGAGCTCCTGAAGAGCACGATCCCGGATATCGACCGGGGAAGTATCTCGTACGGGCGCTGGGGTACCGCCTTTCAGCTGGGCAAGACCCGCACCAACGCATTCCTCGAGGGCGTGGGTCCCGATCACGAGGCCATGCGCCACATGGAGCCGGCGCAGGGCGGGCGCTTCATCAACGCCGCCGACATCGCGCAGAAACGGCGCGTGCTGTTCCTCGGCAACGAGCTGGCGGAGCGGATCTTCGGCAAGGGCGTGGATCCGATCGGCAAAAGCGTCGTGGTGGATGGCTTGCCCTTCACCGTGGTCGGGGTGCTGCAGAAGAAGTTCCAGGACTCGAGCAACAACGGGCCGGACGCGGACCGCGGCGTCATCCCCTATGCGACGTTTCGCACCATCTACGGCAACCGGTTCGTGAACCATCTCGTCGTGCAGCCGCACGATGCGTCCCGGGGACCCATGGTGAAGGCGGAGCTCTACCGCGTCCTGGCGCAGAAGTACCGCTTCGACCCCCAGGATGAGCGGGCGCTGGGCATGTGGGACTTCATCGAAAGCGAAAAGGAGAACCTCGCCGTCGGGCTCGGCATCCAGATCTTCATGGGGCTCGTCGGGGTCTTTACGCTCCTCATCGCCGGCGTCGGTGTCGCGAATATCATGTACGTCGTAGTAAAGGAGCGGACGCACGAGATCGGCATCAAGCTCGCGCTCGGGGCGCGCCGCCGGCACATCATGGCGCAATTCCTGTTCGAGGCCATGACGATCGCCCTTTCCGGCGGGCTGGTGGGACTCGCGACGGCGGCGCTCCTCGTGCTCGGGGTCGACGCGATCCCGAAGCAAGACAACCCGGCGATGCAGTACATCCTCAACCCAAAGCTGTCGTGGCCCATCGCGCTGATTTGTGTCGGCATCCTGATCAGCGTGGGGCTGATCGCCGGCATCCTGCCCGCGCGCCGCGCCGCGGCGGTCGATCCGGTGGAGTCGCTGCGCTACGAGTGAATGTGCTGGGGGCTAGGACGCGAGCGGACGGCCGATCTCCCAGTGATGGCCGAAGGGATCGACCACGCGGCCCAACCGCCACCCGTACGCTTCCTCCACCGCGACGACCGCTCGAGCACCCGCGGCAAGTGCCTTGGCGAACATCGCATCAGGATCCGGCACGGTCAGGATCATCCGAGCAGTGCCACCGCCCAGCGACTCCGGACTGAAGTTGCCATGCTCAGGGGACTCGTCACTCAGCCAAAACTCCGCACCATCAACGGACAGCCGAGATACCACCGAACCGCCGGGATCCTCCACACGGTAGACCTCGATCGCCCCGAAGGCCGCCTTGTAAAACTCCACCGCTCGCGCGCCATTCCGCACCGACAGCATGGGCGCGACCGAACACACGACGGAAGTCCCCGTGCCTACGTTCGTGCTCATCGATCCCTCTCTGTCGCTAGGCTGGAATTATTCTGAAGTTAGCGAAATCTCCGCCGGAGGTGTTCCCCACCCAAAGACCGACCAATCCTTGCTTGCGGTCGCTCAACTGGTCGACCACTAAGCTGGGTTGTTTCGCATCACCGACGAAGACGCTCACCTTCGGACTTGCAACGACCACGCGCACATGAAACCAAGCGTTCGGGTCCGGCACGGGATTGACGGCCTGCTCGTACTTCCCCGGCTGCTCGGCTCGCAACTTCTGCCACGGATAGGTGGGATGTGAGATGTATTGTACGGCGTGGCTCCGTCTTGCCGCGTCTACAGCCCTGAAGTTGAACGGCCGGAAGTAGATCGCCTCATAAGTCGTTCCGTCGACCCCATGAAAAGCAACACCGAGGAAGCTCTGTTGCTGGACGTCCTTGCCCCTGACGTCAAATTCGATGGTGCCGTTGGTAAACTCAATCCCTTGCAGGTACGCTACGCCCTCGCCGGAGTTTTCGCTGAGACGAACACCTTTCTTGGCTCCGTCCTTGAGGCTACTCACGCTGCGGTTGAAGACTTTCAAACCGTTACCGTCGGCAAGCCCAGCTAGATCAGGCTCGATTATTTTCTGCTGACCGCCAACCTTCGAAGCAGGGGAGAGCTCAGCGGCACAGGCTAGCGCGGCGATTACAAGAACACGTCTGTTCATAGCCTTCTTGCGTTTTCCGTTGGTTGTTGGTGAGCCACTAAGCACAGGAGGCCACGATGGTCATGGGTGCGGACCCTTGGGGATCGCGGAGCATCTTCCAAGCTAACGCGGCGGCGCGTTGTCGGTCCGGCCGAGGTCTCACCTCTCCATCCGCTTCGCAGGTTGGCGGGTCGGTCGGTGCTGGTGAGTCCGTTGTGGAGCCACCGGCTATAGTCGGTCCCGTGCTTCGCCTGTTGGAACTCCAGCCAGAGCTGCCGCTCGTGCTGGGTCGCCATACCCATAGACGACGGATCCGGTCGCCTGGCAGCCGACCGCGAGATCGCCCAGGAAGTCGGCGACCCCTTCGTTCAGCACGCTCGCGAGCAGAGTTCGGCTCCGGGCGTTGTCTTGCTGATAGTGCACGAGCTCGTGCACCACGATGCACGGGATGACTTCGGAGCGAAGCGTCACGCCCCGCGCCCAGCCAGGCAGCTCGTCCGTCGGCGTGGACGAGTCGGTCGAAACCATCTCGGCTCCGATGTAGAGCCCGCTGTCCGACAGTGTGCCCATGCTGCTGAAGCGCCCGATCAGGAAGTAGACGTCGGGGAAGGCGGCCTCGGGGTAGAGCGCCTGGAAGCGGTGTAGCCCGTCGCGAATGATCGGCGTCATCTGATGGATGCGGAGCGTGTTCGGCCGGATCGCCGCGTAGTAGCGCGGCAGCGTGCCCAGCGCGCCGACCAGCGAGTCTGGATTGCCGATCCGCAGGCGAATGAACTCGGAGAGGCCGGGGCTCGCGGGCTTGAAGTATTGCTCTGCGAGGGCGCGGACGCTGTCCTCGTGGGTCGAGTGCCTCGCGAGCCGATCGTAGGCCCGCCAGAAGTTGTCGATGTCGCTTGTGACGATGCGCACGGAGTCGGGGTCTGCGCTGCGCCTCTGCGCCGCGCCGCTGGTGGCGAGGACCAGGAGCAGCCACAACGTGAGGGCGGATCGCATGAGTTCGCCTCGGCAATGTTCGCGATGGGAGTGGATCGCGCTCACCTCTCATTCCGCACAACGGATTGCCCTTGAGGTGCGGCACGACGATTGTCTGGCCATCCAATGATAGGCGCGACCGTCGAAGGGGCAACTCGACTGGAGCCCAGGAGCTTCTGCTTCACTGCGGGCGGGAGTGTGATGGCCATGGAGCGTACGTTGGCGCCCAAATGGAATTCTGCCGAGGCCGGGCTAGGCGGCGGCGTGCCACAACACGGTCCCGCACGCAGGACACACGCCGCGGGTCCGCACGTCCGTCGTGGTCGAGTCCGCCGCGCCGCCCACGAGGAGCGCGTCACAGCTCGGGCACGCGAGACCAAGACGCCGGGCCCGCGTCTCCCAGCGCTGCGTGCCCCACATCAGCAGCGCGAGGCTCGCGACCATGCCAGCGAGGGGCGGGACGAAGGTCGCGTTCGGAGAGAGCCCCGACCGGGCCCGCGACATGAGCAGCACGAGCGAGCCCCCAAAGACCAGGACCGCGACCGGGATCAGCACAACGTAATCGGCCTGGTTGTCGCGCTCGAGGCGTGCATGCCGCTCGGTAAATTCTTGGGCGGAGCTGGGGAGCGCGCCAAGGTCAGGACGGACGACCGCAGGCGGTATCGCGGCGGCCCCCGCATCGTCAACGATGGGAAGGCCGCAGTCGGGGCAGCGATCGCCGTCCAAAGACAGACCCGTCATCGAGACCAGCGTCGCGCCGCACGCCGGGCACGCGAGGCCCGTGGCCCGGCGCTTGGCGCGGTCCAGCAGTGCGGCCACTACGGCTCCGCCGAAGAACACCGCCAGCAGAGCGACGTACACCCCCACGCCCCGCCACGCGCTGGGCAAGACGGGCTGGAGCAGCGGGGCCAGCAGCATGCCCGCGACTACCGGAGCGATCCACACGGCGAACACGACGCGCTGGAAGCGGCGGTGGAGGGCGTAGCGCCGGCCCAGCATGGCGCGAGGGACAAGCGGCGGGCCGGGATCCCCCAGCCGCTCCAAACGGACCGCGGTGCGGCGGCGCAGGACTCTGAGGCCAACCAAGACTACGGCGAGCACCCCAGCCGCCGTGAGGGGCACAAGCGGGCGAGGCAGGGCCAGGCGCCAGACGAGCCACGTCGCAGTGCATCCGAAGAGCAGCGCGGCCGCGAGGAATGACCGCCGGGCGCGTCGCGTGGCGCGATGATGCGCCGCCAAGCGACGAGCGACGTCCCCGGGGCGGATGGACGCCTCCATCGCTTGACCCGGGCCGGGCGTGCGGCGTCCCGCGACAACGATCCGCTCATCGGGTTCCGGACGCGGGCGCCGCCGCGTTCGCCACGCCCACACGAGCAGGAGGACGCTGAGGAGCGTGACCCACCAGTAGTCTCGCAGGAACGACATGGGGGGTTGGACCGCGACCCTACGAGCGGGGCGCCATGCGGTCCGTGAGCACGGGCAGAAAGGGCACCCAGGGACCGACCTCATCCCGGTATTGCTTGGCCATCACCCGCGCGACCTGCGCCACGTGGCCCAGGTCATGCACGACCCAGGCGGCCAACAACTGCCGCAGCGTCACACGCCCCAAGCTCGGGTGCTCACCGGGAAGCTCGAGCTCCCGTGCCGTAAGCTTCCAGGAGCGCAGCAGCGCCATATTCGCGGCACGCAGGCTGGCAAACTGCGCGAGCAGTGACTCCAGCGGCCTGCCGGCGTTCCGCGTCCGGTGGCGGAAACGATCGTACGGCTCGAAACGAAGCTCGGGCCCCTTCGCGAGCATGATGCGAGCACGTGGGATCCAGTCGGTCTCCTCACCATCGATGAGATGCCCCACAACATCGAACGGGCTGAATGTGTCGGGACCTTCCGTGCCGCGAATCCACGGCGCACCCAAGCCGTCGAGGAGCGCCCGGAGGGTGCCGGGCGTCCGTCGCAGCATCTCTATCGACAGGTCGAGATCGAAGTTCATGATCGCTCGCGGCGCTGCGGCGCACGGTCGAGGCGGGCGAAGGACTCGCGAAACGACTCAGCGAGCGTCTCCGAAAACGGCCGTCCGCTGCCCTCCGCCAGGCTGGCCGACGCTGCACTCGTGCTCCCCTCCTGGGACGTCACGCCATACCGCCCGGCTCAGCGCGGAATCCCTTGACTGCGGCCCGCCCCAGCCAGACGAACAGGACGAGTACGACGAGCTGCGTCACCAGAAATGGCGGCTCCTGCTGCTTCGGCGCGGCGACAATGAGGGCCGGAAGCCGCCGGAACAGCTGCACGAGCAGGACGAAGACGTTCAGGTAGAGCGCGAGCACGGTGCCCCATACGTAGATCCTGCGCCAGGCGCCGGTCAGGTGTTTGACGTAGCGCGCGACGATCACGGCGGCCAAGACGACGAGCGAGATGATCCCGACGGCGTGCGACGGCAGGAACGCCACGAACGGAAAGCCGAATCCGGTGACGCTCGTCGCGACGGTCGTCACCAGATAGACGCCGGTCCAGCCGTCGAGCCGCTTGCCGGCGACGAGCCCTCCCGCGACCACGAGCCCTGCGAAGATCCCGACGAGACTCACCACAACGTGAATCAACGTGAACGTCGTGATGCCGAAGATCATGGGGGGGCGTCCTTTCGGAAGAGGAGCCGGCCGCGTGTCCAGCGTCACGGTGATATACCGCTCGCCGTTCGAGACGGCAATCTGCTCCAGCGATGCTGCAATCAATATTGACAATCCGAGATATCCTCCCCAAATCCGGGGCATGCCGGAGGACCTGGAAGGCGTCGTGGCCACGTCGACCCGACTCAGCCATGTCGATGGCGAGGCGGGTCGACTCACCATTGCCGGATACGCCCTAGAAGATCTGGCTCCGTACGCCAGCTTCGAGGAAGTGGCGTACCTGCTGCTGCATGGCCGCCTGCCGGAGCCAGCGGAGCGCGTCCGGTTCACGCAGGATCTGGCCGGACGGCGAGCGCTGTCCCGCCTTGTACTTGAAGTACTTCACGAAGCCGCTGCTACACAGGCACGACCCATCGACGCCTTGCGGATGGCGGCGGCCCTGCTCAGCCTCGGCCGCGAAGAGAGCCCCGGCGACGACGCGATGACCGCAATCGCGTCCTTCCCGACGATCGTCGGGGCCTATTGGCGAGCTCTCAACGGGCAAGAGCCGGTCCCCGTGCGTTCCGACCTCCCGCACGCGGCCCATTACCTGCATCAAGTATTCGGCGCCGAGCCATCAACGGAACGGGCACGCGCGTTAGCAACCTATCTCAACACCGTGTGCGATCACGGTCTCAACGCCTCAACATTCGCGGCACGGGTTATCGTCTCCACCCGATCCGATCTCATTTCCGCGATCACCGGCGCCGTCGGCGCGCTCAAGGGTCCATTGCATGGCGGGGCACCAGGTCCTGCGCTGGATATGGTGTTCGAAATCGGCACTCCCGAACGGGCGGAAAGCGTCATCCGCGCCAAACTCGATCGCGGCGAGCGTCTCATGGGATTCGGACATCGCATCTACCGAGTGCGTGACCCGCGTGCGGATGTGCTTGCCCGAGCTGCCGAGCGCTTCTATGCGAGCGGCGGCGATCAACGCCTCTATGACCTTGCGCAGCAGGTCGAAGCCACCGCGCTTCGTCTGCTGCGTGAACGCAAGCCAGAACGGCGACTCGAGACCAATGTCGAGTTCTACACGGCGCTATTGCTGCACGGTCTGGGGTTCCCGTCCGAACTGTTCACTCCGACGTTCGCCGTCGGGCGCGTCCTCGGCTGGTCGGCACACTGCCTGGAACAACTGCGCGACGGACGGTTGATCCGCCCGCAATCGGCCTACATCGGACCGACGGGCCTTCACTACGATCGCGGCCCCGCGCGCCCCGCAGTCTGAGATCGAAAAAGCAGTGCGATCCACCACTGGCAGCCCTGCAACCTCAGGAGACACCATGTTACTGATCCGCGAAATCATGTACTGCAAACCCGGCAAGGTGCGCCCGATGGTCGAAAAGTCCCTCGCCATGGCGAAGCTCAGCGAAAAGCTGGGACAGGGCAAGATGCGCATCATGACGGACCTCTGTGCCGAGCGATACTGGACGATTGTGACGGAGTTCGAAGTCCCGAGCATGCAAGCCTTCGAGGAGATGATGCAGGGACAGGGACAGGGCAGCGAAGCCATGAAGGAGTTCGAGACCATCATGAAGGGCTATCACGACTTTGTGGAGTTTGGGCGGCGGGAGATCTACAAGATCGAGGGCTAGCGGGGCGCGGCGCCGGTTCGCTGGTTATGGCCAGCCGGCGCCCGCTGCGGGTGCTCGCAGGGTTCGTACCTCGCCCGTTCGTGCCGCGTCGGCCGTGCTCTCAAGGCCACGCCACTCTCGAACTACCATGAACAGCGTTTTCCCGTCCACGCCTCCGAGCGTGCAGGCGAAACAGCCAAGGTCCAGGTCGATCGTCTGCAGCACGTCGCCGCCTGCGCGAACGCGCACGCAGCGCTTGTTCGGGACGTCTGCGTACCAGACCGCGCCTTCCGCGTCCAGACAGATGCCGTCGGGCACGCCGTCGCCGAGATCGGCCCATACCCGCCGGTTCGAGAGGCTGCCGTCGGCCGCGATGTCGAACGCGGTGAGCCTCTTGCCGTAGGACTCGGCGACGATCAGCGTGGCGTTGTCGGGCGTCACGGCCATGCCGTTTGGGAAGGCGATGCCATCGGCCACCTGTCGCGCCGAGCCATCGGGGGTCACGAGAGCGACGATTCCCGGGGCGAACTTCTCACCGGCCATGAGGTTAAAGCCACCGCCGTTGACGTACGCGTTGCCGCGACCATCCACGACGATCTCGTTGAAGCCGAGGTGAGAGAGGCCGGTCAGGTCGGCATACGTCACCAGCGAGCCGTCGGTCTCCCTGCGCAGGAGCAGCCGATCGCTCGCCGAGACGATGAGCAAGCGCCCATCCGGGAGCCAGTCGATGCAGATGGGCTGAAATGACGGAAAGTGCAGCCGGACCATGACATCGCTCTTGCCTTCGAGATCGACGGCAACGACCTGTTGTGCGCCCCAGTCGGCAAGCCACAAACGGCCATCGGGTCCCCAACGCGGTGACTCGCCGAACACGAGACCCGTCATCAAGGTGTGCAGGTGCACCCTACCTTCTCCCGGCGTACCGCTCCTTGTGCGTCCCGCCGTCGAGGTCATTGGGGTCCACGGGTCTCTCCTCGATGAGCTGCTCGGGAGCGACGGTGTGGAAGGAGACCGTTCCCCAAGCTTGCTTGTCCACGAAGAGTCGGTGCCACGTCGCAGGTGGGATCGTCACCCACCGTTGCTCGGGAGCCGCACTCGGCTCGCTCACCAGCCCGCACGGAGTCCAGCCCTGTGCTTCACGGACCTCGAAGATTCCGCTGCCGGTGAGAGAGAGCGAGCGCTGATGGCTGTTGGGATGCCGTTCGGCCCCGGTCTCGGCCCCGGCGCGGATGCCGAACACCCAGCACGAGCGGATGCTCGCCGGCAGGCTACAGCGCAGCGCGGAGAGCGGGATGATCTCCCACGCCATCCGCTCAGTCGACGAAGCGAGCTGCTGCAGCACACGCTGCAGCGCTTCCCTCACCTGGACCGCCGCCGAGGTGGTGCGGACGAGCGCATCGAGCGCGGGGATCACTAGGTCTGAGGCGACGTTCATCTCAGTACGTAGTCACGGTGGAAATCCCCTTAAAACGATCACCGCCCGCCAGCTTCAACCGCTCGTTAGGCGGCAGCGTCACCGCTGCAAACATCAGTGTCGGAGCTGCGCCAGCTCATTGGCGACTGCAACTAGGTCGTGGTCGTTGATCCGCTCTACAATAGTGTACCAGTGATCATTCACAGTGATCGGATACATGGCGCCGAGGATCCCCCCCGCGATGGACGCTACGGAGTCACTGTCTCCGCCGATGTTTGCGGCCAAGAGGATCGCTTCTTCCGCCGACTCCATCACTGTAGCGAGTCCCAGCGCCAACGGCACGATCGTCAGCGGCTGATTCGGAAAGTGGCGCGCGGCCGCCTCTGCCGGTCGAAGGGTAGGCAAGCGCCTGAGGTTGTCATGGACGGTGCGAACCGCTTGGGCGAACGCGGGGGCGGCGTGGCCCGGCCACCGACTCTCGGCTTGCGCCGCCGCGCGTTCGGCAAGCTCCAGAACCTGTCGTGGGGAGGCCTCATCAATCGCTGCCGAGACCGCCGCCGCGGTGGCGGCCGCGGCAGCGACTGCGAGTGACCCGCCATGCGTTGAAATCGATGCTTCGCGGGCGCCGTTCACGAGTTCGTCCAGGCGGTTCGAGGTATAGAAGATGCCCACCGGCGCGACACGGATGGCGGCGCCACAGCCGTTATGGTTCCTCGCAATCCGCGTGGGATCGGCGGCCTGATGAAACTCCCAGAGAGACTTGACACCCGGATGTACACTTTTCGTGCATCGGAGCATTTCACGACCGACGCTCAAGTGCGAAACGTTCCCTTCGGTGATGATGGCTCGCGCGACGGCAACGGTCCGCTCTGTGTCGTCCGTGGTTTCGCCGATCCGCCACTCGTGTTTCGAATTCCCTGCGTAGCGGGGGATGATCGCGCCGGGGGTGCCTTCGAAACCTCGGATGCCGTGGGGATACCACTGGAGCACGTCGTCATGCGATAGCATCTCCGCCTGCTTGCCGATGGCGTCACCGGTAGCGATGCCCTTCAGGCAGCCGACGATGCGATCGGTTACAGTGACAGCCATGGGCAGAGGTGGAACGAGTAAGCTGCCGCCTAACGGATCGCGCTGAAGCCGCGGCGCACCGGAGATAGATCAGGTACCCCGGTAGCTAGCGAGGCCGGATGGTTCCGGTCACCTCTGCGACGACGCGGTAGCCCTCCAGGCGAGAGGGAATTCCCCGTTTGATGTCGGGGTTCGAGTCGGCCAAAAACACCTTGATGCAACGCTCGCCATCGCACAACGCGATGGCGGTTCCCACCACGCCGCGCAGCGCCAGCAGGGAATCGGTGTGCGCGGCGAGAACCGCGTCGATGCTCCTGGCGGCCACGGTGGCTCCCCCGCTGTGCGTGCCGGCACAGGCGGCCAATGCGCCCGCTAGCAGCACCGGCACGATCATGCGTCCGATCATCACTCGCCCGATTATCACTGACGCTTCACGGTAACCGAAAAGCCATTGCTGCTGCCATCCGGATCGTGATTGGCAGATGACTTGTAAACGTAACCGGTGAGCGTCATGGCGGTCACCGCGAACGAGACCAGCCGCGTCGCGTTCGGGATGGACGACAGGACGACGCTGCAGGTCCCAGTGCCGCCAGCATCGCTCGTTGAGCACTCGCCCAAGTCGGTGCTCGATCCGTTCCAGCTCCCGCGCACCGTCACGCCGTTCAGCAGATTATGCTTGACGTCGTGCGCGGTGATCCGAACGGTCGCCGACCAGGTGCCGGTGTTCCCGCTGGTGTCGGCCACGCCGTCGAGATTGCCCACGTGCACGCTCGGCGGGTCCACGCTGACTATGATCGCGCGCGCGTTGTTGCTCGAGTTGACGTCGGCCAGCTTCTGCGTCGCGGTCAGAATGTGCCCGTTGGTGGCCACCCCGGCGGTGTTCCAGTTGAAGGTGCGCGTCGCGCTGGCGCCCGCCGCCAGCCCGGGGATCGTCTGGGTGCCGAGCGTCACGCCGCCCGTCCCCCCGTCGGTCAGCACGACATCGAAGGTCGTCGTGACATCCTGCCCGCCCACGTTTTGCACCGTCACCACGACGGGGGCCGTGTCGCCCTGCGTCACCCGGGACGGCGCGGTGATACTCGCCAGGGCGAGATCGGCCGGCGCCGAATTCACCGTGACCACGACCGAGCGCGTATTGTTGGCGGCGTTGTCGTCGGTCAGGCTCTGCGTCGCCACGAGGGTGTGGCCACCCAGCGCGGCGCCCGTGGTGCTCCAGTTGAACGTCCGCGTGGCTGTGGCGCCCACCGCGAGCCCGGTAACCGTCTGGGTGCCGATCGTCACGCCGGCCGTCGCGTCGGTCAAGACGACATTGAAGCTGGTGCTGACATTCAGCCCGCCCACGTTCTGGACGGTGACCCCGATGGCAGCCGTGCTCCCATAGGTCACCGATGAGGGCGCGGTCATGCCGGTCACGGCGACGTCGGTCGTCGGAGCGATCACCGTGACCGCGACCGAGCGCTGGTTGTTAGCGGCGTTGGCGTCCGTCAGGCTGTGGGTTGCCACCAGGGTGTGCCCACCAAGCGCGGCGGACGTCGCATTCCAGCTGAACGTGCGCGTGGCGGTGGCGCCCACCGCGAGCCCGGTGACCGTCTGGGTGCCGATCGTCACCCCGGCCGTCGCGTCGGTCAAGACGACATCGAAGCTGGTGCTGACATTGAGCCCGCCCACGTTCTGGACGGTGACCCCGATTGCCGCCGTGGTGCCCTGGGTCACCGTAGCGGGCGCGTTCACGCTGGTCACGGCGACATCGGTCGACGGCGGGGGTTGCACGGTGATCGCGATCGCGACGCTGTTGTTCGTCGCGTTGTTGTCGGCCAGCTTCTGCGTCGCGATCAGGATGTGCCCGTTGGTGGCCACCCCGGCGGTGTTCCAGTTGAAGGTGCGCGTCGTGCTGGCGCCCGCCACCAGCCCGGGGATCGTCTGCGTGCCGACCGTCACGCCACCGGCCGTCCCGTCGGTCAGCACGACGTCGAAATTGGTACTCACATTCTGCCCGCCCACGTTCTGCACGGTGACCACGACGGGGACGGTGTCGCCCTGCGTCACCCGGGCGGGCGCGGTGATGCCGGTCAGGGCGAGATCGGTCGGCTGCGGATTCACCGTGACCACGGCCGAGCGCGTGTTGTTGGCGGCGTTGTCGTCCGTCAGGCTGTGGGTCGCCACCAGGGTGTGCGCGCCCAGCGCGGCGGACGTGGTATTCCAGCTGAAGGAGAGCGTCGAGAGGGCGCCCACCGAAAGTCCGGCGACCGTCTGCGTGCCGAGCGTCACGCCCGCCGTCGCGTCCGTCAGGACGACATTGAAGCTGCTACTGACATTCAGCCCCCCCACGTTCTGGACGGTGACCCCGATAGTGGCGGTATTCCCCTGGGTCACCGCGGCGGGCGCGGTCACGCCGGTCACGGCGACATCGGTCACCGGAGGGTTCACCGTGACCACGGCGGAGCGCTGGTTGTTAGCGGCGTTGGCGTCCGTCAGGCTGTGGGTCGCCACCAGCGTGTGACCGCCCAAGGCCGCGGTCGTGGTATTCCAGTTGAAGGTGCGCGTCGCGGTGGCGCCCACCGCGAGCCCGGTGACCGTCTGGGTGCCGAGCGTGACGCCCGCCGTCGCGTCGGTCAGGACGACATCGAAGCTGGTGCTGACATTTAGCCCGCCCACGTTCTGGACGGTGACCCCGATGGCGGCCGTACTCCCCTGGGTCACCGCGGTGGGCGCGTTCACGCCGGTCACCGCGACATCGGTCGACGGAGGGGGGTTCACGGTGATCGCGACCGCGCGGGCGTTGTTGGTCGAGTCGTTGTCGCCCAGCTTCTGCGTCGCGATCAGGATGTGCCCGTTGGTGGCCACCCCGGCGGTGTTCCAGTTGAAGGTGCGCGTCGCGCTGGCGCCCACGGCGAGCCCGGCGATCGACTGCGTGCCGACCGTCACGCCGCCGGCCGTCCCGTCGGTCAGCACGACGTCGAAATTGCTACTCACATTCTGCTCGCCCACGTTCTGCACCGTGACCACGACGGGCGCCGTGTCGCCCTGCGTCACCCGGGCGGGCGCGGTGATGCCGGTCAGGGCGAGATCGGTCACCGGGGGGTGGACCGGGATCGTCACGAAGCGCTGGTCGTTGGCGGCCTTGTCGTCGGCCAGGGTTTGGCGGGCCAACAGATCGTGGTCGCCGGTGTCGGCCGGTGTCCAGGCGAAGGTCAGGGTCGTGGTGCCGCCCGCGGCCAGGCCGGCCACGCTCTGCGTGCCGACCGTCACATGCTCGGTCGTGTCCTGCAGGGTGACGTCGAAGGTGGACACATTCTGGTTGCCGAAGTTCTTCACGGTCACGCGGATGCTGGCGGTGCTGCCCTGCACGGCCGAGCTGGGGCCACTGACGCTCGTCACGGCCAGGTCGGTCAGCGGACCGGGCGGCGGCGGCGCAAAGCCGTCGATCGTGACGCCGAACCGGGTGAGGACGAGATCGATCCGGTTGGCGATGGTCACGGTCGAGCTGCCGGCGAAGAGCAGCGCGACCGGATTGAGGTTCCCGTCGTCGGTCACGATGAGCGAGCCCGAGTCGCCGCCACCGCTGAACGTGCCCGGCGAGATGATCAGTTGGTTCACGTAGCGGGCGGACTTGGTGCAGCTGAATTGCGAAACGGCATAGCAGACCGTGACGGTCGCGTTGACGCCGGTGATTTGGCCGTGCGTGAGGCGCGTGGTGCGGCCGTACTTCTGCACGTTGAGTCCGAGCAGGGCGTTGGGATCATCGAACAGGCCGTCGCCGTTCGCGTCGCCGTAGATGGTCGCGTTCGGCATGCCGTAGGCGTCGTCCGAGGGCGTAGCATTGTCCAGCAGGGACGTGCTCGACAGGGCGATCGCCGCGTCGATGGTGTTGTCCGCGCCCGTGAAGTTGATCGTCTGAAAGTCGGTCAGCGTCGCGATCTGATCGGTGGACGTGCCGCCGTCGAACGGCCCGGGCTGGTACTCAGGATCGCCGATCGTGGCGCCGTTCGAGTTGGCCAGGACGTGGTTGTTGGAGAGGATATACACCCGCCCCACCGCGTCCCGCACGCGCGCGCCGATGGTGCCGGCGGTGATCGCCGGATGCCCCACTGAGAACCCCGGCGGGGCGGGCCGTTGGCGCTGAGTGGGATCGCTGAAGGCCATGAGCCGGCCGGTGACCCGCTGGGTGACGGGGACGCCGTCGAGCGCCACCGGCAAGCCGGCGATACCTGAACGTTCCAGCAGGATCTGCAGGCCGGGCCGCCCGTCCGGCAGGACCGTGACCGCCGTCCCCACCACCCCGGGGATTGCGAGGATGGCGTCGGTGTGGCGCCGCAGGACCGCGACGGCGGCGCCGAGGTCCGGAGCGGCGCGGCGCGCGCTGGGTGGCGACGACGCAAGCGGACCGGTGGGGGCGCGGTCGGTGCATGCGTACCATACAACGGTGCCGGCACCGATCAGAACGACGATGGCAGCCCGTGTCAACGTGCGGACGGCAACCATGACGACTCCCGCGTGAAACCGGACAACGGGCGCGGCAGGATAATGACACCGCCGGACCGACTCGGCAAGGGGGGCTGGAACTGTGTGACGCGGGTCACGTGTTAGGCGGCCGCTCCTCAAGAGCTGGCGCGCCCCACCGATTGCCTCCACTCACGGTCTGGGAAGTTCGTGAATGATCGACCATGACACGCCAAACCGGTCCCGCAGCTGGCTGAAGCGAGTCGCATAGAACGTCTCCTTCATCGGCATATAGACCTCACCGCCGTCAGCAAGAAGGTTGTGGACCCGCTCGGCCTGTTCCGGCGAATCGACAGAGAGATAGATGTAGACGCTGCGGATCTTCTGGAAGACGGACGGAGGAACATCATTTGCGATCAAGACCGTATCGCCAATGTTCATCCGTGCATGAATGATCGCTTTCCCCGCTCCACTGGGCGCGCCTGGTGCCTGGCTCTGATTCATCATCAGCTGCGTATAGAGCTTCATCGCTGCCCTTCCTTCTGTCTTCGTTGGGTCTCACAAGAC
>Ga0209761_1000483_pt1 | contig 24328 bp, 21 predicted proteins | sample GraSoi013_1_40cm_4_FD_185818 | JGI IMG/M metagenome (GOLD analysis project Ga0209761, IMG submission 185818) | Grasslands soil microbial communities from the Angelo Coastal Reserve, California, USA - Sample 09_25_2013_1_40cm (SPAdes) (version 2) | ecosystem: Environmental > Terrestrial > Soil >...
TTGCCGTGCCCGCCATGCCGCTCGCGGCTCAGCCGGTCGGCCTCGAGCACCGCGGCGTAGGTCGACGGCGCCTGCCGCTCCAGCCACTCGAGCAGCGTGGGGCCGAAGTTGAAGCTGATCGAGGCCAGCGTGTTGACGATCTGCGCGATCCTGCCGTCGGGGGCATACAGCCGCGCCGCGACGACCGCGCGGTAGCACTCCTGCTCGATACGCTGGTTCCAGTCGTGAAACGGGGCCGCGGACGGCTCGGCGGCGACCTCGTTGAGCCAGGGATCCTCGCGCGGCGGCTGGTAGAAGTGCCCGTGGATGACGACCGACCGAACGCTCAATCGCCCAGCACCTCAGCCACGGCGTCGAGGACGTTCGGGAACAGCCCATCGCGCCGCTCCAGCTCCGCCGCCAGGGCGACGCCCCCCCCACCCGCCGAGCCGGACGTCAGGGCGGCGACCAGCCGCTCGGCGTCGTCGCAGTGCAGCTTGAAGCGGCGCTCGGCATAGTCCGGCACCGCGCCGGTGGAGATCATGAACTGCCAGTCCGAGGCCTGGGCGAGGAGCAGCTCGCGCGCCGCCTGCGCGAGCACCGGACGGGCACCGGGGGACGCGAGCGCCGCCGGGGCCGCCTTCCAGAAGGCGCCCTCCAGCGCGCGGAGGCGCGGCCACGTCCACGCGGTACGGTCGTTGAGCCACATCGTGTGATCGCCGTTCACGCCCCACGAGCCTTCCGCGAGGCGTAACCCCACGCGCGGCGGATGGTCCGCCAGGTGCTGCGACGCCGTCGCCGCGCGGATGCGGGGATGGTAGCGCAGCTCGCGGTACACCGCGGCCAGGAAATCCACGCCCTCGAACCACCAGTGACCGAACAGCTCCGTGTCGAACGGTGCGACGACGACGCCGGCAGCTTTCGCCCCTCCCGCTGCGGGCGCCGCCGCGATTTCGGCCAGCAGGTGCGCGAAGTGGCGCGCATGGTCTCCGGCCCGGCCGCGCGCGGCTGCCGGATCGTAAGGGCGCTTCGCGCCCAAATCGACGTCGGGTCCCGTCACCCGCCACAGCTTGAGACCGCCGGGCCAGCGGATCTTGTGGAACTCGAGGTACCACTCGTCGCCGGGGTAGCCCTGGTGACGGCTCCAGACCTGCATCGAGGAGCGGGGATCCCGCACCAAGGTGGCCACACTCCGCTTCGCCCGAGGCGGCGTCACCCGGTACGCCTGGTAGGGCGAGCGAACCGCCGCGGCCGCGGGTTTCGACGAGGCGTCGTGCCGTTCCGCGTCGAACCGCTCCGCGCCCAGCGGGATCTCGGCGTACATCCCGAGCGGCGTGCCGGCCCGCGCGAGGTGCGCGTCGGTGAAGAAATAGCGGAACCCGGCCGCCGCCAGGTGGTCCTCGATGCCGCGCCGCTTGCCGGCACGCGGCCGGTAGGCGCACTCCGGCAGCCAGCAGCCCACCGGATCGCGGCCGAACAGCCGCCGGTGCTCTCTCCGCCCCACCGTGAGCTGCAGTTGCACGCTCTCGTCGCGGGCGAGGAGCGGGAGATAACCGTGCGTCGCCGCCGAGCCGATGATCTCCAGATGCCCATCGTCCTGGAGACGGCGGAAGGCGGCCACGATGTCGCGGTCCACCGACTGAAACAGCTTCCGCAAGCGGCTCAGCCGCGCCTTCCAGTAGTCCACGAGGGGCAAGAGCGCCGCGTCGCCGGTCGCGGCCAGCGCCGCCGGGGCTTCCCGGCAAACGGCCTCGCGTTGGTCGAAGAAGGCTTCGAGCTCCTGTGCGAATGCCGGGCTCGCGAGCTGGTTCGCGAGCACCGGCGTGAAGCCGATCGTCACCGGCGCGCGCGTGTCGTGGGGGGGGGCCGCGAGCTCCTGCAGCTGCTCGAGCAGGGGGAGGTAGCTGTCGAGCGCCGCTTCGCACAGCCAGTCGCTGCCGTGCGGCCACCGCCCGTGATTCAGCACGTACGGCAAATGGCTGTGCAGCGCGAGGACGAAATCCATCGCTCCCGCGGTCAACCGGCGGTCGAGCGCGCGGCGAGCGCGCGGAGATAGACGTCCAGGTAGCGGGAGGCCGAGCCCTCCCAGCCGAACGCCAGCGCCATCACCTGGTGCATGATCTTGCGCCAGGCGGTCCGATCCCGATAGCCGTCCAGCGACCGCAACACCGCTTGCTCGAGCGCCGCGGAGGTGTACTCGGTGAACAGCACTCCCGTCTCCCCGTCGACGATGCTGTCCAGCAAGCCGCCCACCCGGCGGGCGACCGGGATCGTGCCGTAGCGCTGCGCCCGCATCTGCGTGAGCCCGCACGGCTCGTACAAGGACGGCATCAGCAGCAGGTCCGCCCCCGCGAGCAGCCCGTGCTCCAGGTGATCCGTGAAGGCGAACTCGACCGCCACCCGTTCGGGGGCCGCGGCGGCGAGCTCGGTCAGCGCCGCGTGGTAGCGGTGCTCTCCTGAGCCGAGGAAGATGAACTGCGCGTCCGTCTTTCCCAGGAGGTCGGCTCCCAGCACGAGGTCGAGCCCCTTCTGCGATACGAGGCGCGCGCTCATGCCGAACAGCGGTGTGTGGGCGCGCTGCGGCAAACCGTAGGCGCGCTGCAGCGCCGCCTTGCAGCGCCGCTTGCCGGCGAGCTCATCGATCGAGTAGGTCGCCGTGATGTGGGGGTCCGTCGCGGGATTCCACAGTACCGGATCGATCCCATTGAGGATCCCCACCACCCGGTCTCCCAGCTCGGTGAACTTCTCCTGCAGGCCGAACCCGCCTTCCGGCGTCAGCAGCTCTCGCGCATGGGTCGGACTGACGGTGACGGCCAGGTCCGCGAACGTCAGGCCAGCTTTGAGAATGTTCATCCGGCCGTACCACTCGAACACCTGTGGATTGTACAGCTCACCGGGCAGACCGAGTGCGGCCAGCGTCTCGGGAGGAAAATGCCCCTGGAATCCGGCGTTGTGCACCGACAGCACCGCGCCCAATCGGCGGTGCAGCGGCTCGCCCGCGAACACGGTGCGCAGGTACACCGGCGCCAGACCGGTGTGCCAGTCGTGTGCGTGCAGCAGCTGCGCCTCGGGCGCGATCTGGGGCAGCACCGTCAGCGCGGCCGCGCAGAAGAAGGCGAACCGCAGCGCGTTGTCCGGATAGTCTCCGGTGTCGTCGCCGTAGATCCCCGCCCGATCGAAGAAGTCGGGGTGCTCGATGAAGAAGACCTGGGGCCCCCCCCCGCCCCCCCGGCCCCCCCCACCGCCGTCCTGCACGCGATACAGCCACGCGGTCTCGGTCCGGTCGCCGAGCGTGACGGTGAACGGCGGTCCTGCCCGTTCCAGATTCGGCGCGGTCTCCCGCACCTGCCGGTACAGCGGCAGTACGACCGTCGTGGGCATGCCGACGGCTGCCTGGAAGCTGGCCAACCCGCTCACAGCCTCTCCCAACCCGCCGGTGCGCGCGAACGGCCAGTATTCGGCCGTCAGGTGGACCACCCCGATCCGCTCGGCCGCGGGGGCGTGAGGGCGCGGCGCAGGGACGGGGCCGGCCTTGGGGCGGGCCCTCGCTCTCGCACGCACGGGCTTCGGCGCTCGGATGCTCGTGAGCTGCTCCCTTCGAGTTTGACGGGTCCCGTTCAGGCGGTCGGAGGATCGTCGCCCGGCAGCTGACCCCTGATCGCCGGCACGTAATGTTCCGTCACGTACTGCCGCAACATGCGCCGGGCACTGAAACGCTGGCCCGCGACGCACAGCGCGTGCTTCATTTTTTCCATCCAGCCGAGCGGGACGTCGCGTGCATCCCGGGTGTAGAACAGCGGGACCACCTCGTCCTCCAGCAGGCGATACAACTGCTCGGCGTCGGCCGCGTCGGCGTCCGCTCCCTCCGGCACGCCCGGGATCGCCCAGCCGTTCGACCCATCGTAACCCTCGGCCCACCACCCGTCCAGCGTGCTGAGCTGCGGCACGCCGTTCAAGGCCGCCTTCATGCCACTGGTGCCGCACGCCTCGAGGGGCGGCCGCGGCAGGTTGAGCCAGAGGTCGACGCCCTGCACCAGATTGTGGCCGAGGTGCATGTCGTAGTCCTCGATGAAGGCGATTCGCCCCTCGAACCGCGCTTCCCGGGTGTGCGCATAGACGCGCTGGAGCACCTGCTTCCCGGGCTCGTCGCCCGGATGCGCTTTGCCGGCGAACACGATCTGCACCGGGCGCCAGGGGTTGACGAGCAAGCGCTGCAGCCGGTGAGGATCGCGGAAGATCAGGTCGGCCCGCTTGTAGGTCGCAAACCGGCGGCCGAAGCCGATGGTCAGGGCGTGATGATCGAGCAGCGTCCCCGCGCCTACGAGGTGCAAAGCCTCTTTCCACTGGTCCGCCCAACGCCGCCGCGCCTGTTCCCGGATGCTCCGCATCAGATGGGACTTGAGCTCGTCGTGCACCGCCCAGAGCGCGAAGTCATCCAGCTTGAGCATCCTGGCCCACACGGCCGGGTCGTCCACGTGCTGCCACCAGTCGGCACCGAGATGGGACTCGAGCAGGGCCACCACCCGGTTCGCCATCCACGTCGCGACATGGACGCCGTTGGTGATGTCCGTGATCGGCACCCGCGCGGCCTCGCGGTCCGGCCAAAGCGGGGCCCAGATGCGGCGGGACTCCTCGCCGTGACGCCGCGACACCGCGTTCACCCGCGCCGAGAGGCGGATCGCGGCGACCGACATGTGAAAGCGGTCGTGGTCGAGCGCCGGGTGATGGCCGAGGCGGAACACGTCTTCCCGTCTCACCCCCATCTCCTGCCACACGGGACCCGTGCACTGCTCCACCTGCTCGGGGGAGAAGGTGTCGTGCCCCGCCGGCACGGGCGTGTGGGTCGTGAATACGCTGGTCGCGCGCACCCGACGAACCGCGTCCGCAAACGAGGCCCCACTCGCCACGAGCTCACGCACCCGCTCGACCAGCATAAAGGCGGCGTGTCCTTCGTTCGCGTGCCACACGGCGGGGTCGTATCCTAAGGTACGCAACACCCGCACGCCCCCGACTCCCAAGATCCATTCCTGGCGGAGTCGCAGGTCGGGCCCACCGGCGTAAAGCCGGTGGCACAGCTGGCGATCGGCGGGGTCGTTCTGCTCGTGGTCGGTGTCCAACAGAAAAATCGGCACCCGGCCCACCATGACTCGCCACGCCCCGATGCTCACCGCACGCCCGGACAAACGCACTGTGGCGAGGCAGGGATCGCCGTGCGGCCCGCGCACCGGCTCGAGCGGCGTTGCGGCCAGGTCGAACCGCTCCTCCGCGTCCTCCTGCCACCCGTCGAGCCGGAGCCGCTGATCGGAGTAACCTTTGATATAGAACAACCCCACGCCGAGGAGCGGCACGCCCAGGTCGGACGCCGTCTTACAATGGTCTCCCGCGAGAACGCCGAGGCCCCCCGAGTAGATCGGCACCGAGGCGTGCAGCCCGAACTCGGCACAGAAGTAAGCGATTGTCCGCTGCGCGAGGTCCGGATAGGTCGTCTCGAACCAGGTATCGTGCGTGTCGGCGACCCATCCGTTCCACGCGATGAGCGCGTCGTAGCGCTCCAGGAAGACGGGGTCCTGCGCACAAGCCGCCAGCCGCGCCAGATCCACCCGGCGCAGCAGCTCGATCGGGTTGTGGCGCGTGAGGTGCCAAAGCGCTCCGTCCAGCATCCGGAACAGCGCTCGGGCATCGCGACTCCAGCTCCACGAGAGGTTGGTCGCGACGGCGGCGAGTCCGCTAATGCGTTCGGGAAGGCGTGGGCGGCGCGTTTCGGGTTGGCTCATCGCGCCTGCAAGTTAAGCGAGGAAGGGGCGCGGCGGCGAGGGAGGCAGGGCCTGGTGGCGCGGTGCGCTCGTGGCGATCCTATGCTCCGTTCTGGACCGGTTCAGCCATGCCCGAGCTCCCCGACATCGTGGTGTACCTCGCAGCGCTGCAATCGCGCATCGTGGGCGAGCGGCTCGAGCGGATCCGCATCGCCAGCCCCTTTCTGCTCCGGTCGGTCGACCCACCCCCCGAGGAGTTCGCGGGCCGCGTCGTGCGGCGGCTCGAGCGGCTCGGGAAGCGCATCATCTTCGGCCTCGACGACGACTACTTCGTGATCCTGCATCTCATGATCGCAGGCCGGCTGCGGTGGAAACAGCCCGGCGCCCCGATCCCCAAACGCCTGGGACTCGCGGCCTTCGATTTTCCCGCCGGTACGGTCCTCCTTACCGAAGCAGGCAGCAAGCACCGCGCCTCACTCTATCTCGCGCGGGGCGCGGCGGGTCTCGCTGCACACGACCCCGGCGGCATCGACGTGCTCGCGGCCGACCGCGCGGCGTTCGGGGCGGCGCTGGCGCAGGAGTCCCACACCCTCAAACGAGCGCTCACCGACCCACGACTGTTCTCAGGGATCGGGAACGCCTACTCCGACGAGATTCTGCACGCCGCGCGGCTGTCGCCGCTCAAGCTCACCACGCAGCTCACCATAGAAGAAGTCGACCGACTGCATCGCGCCACGCACGATACGTTGAGCGCGTGGATCGAGCGCCTCCGCGCCCAGGCGGGCGATGGGTTCCCCGAAGGGGTCACCGCCTTCCGGGAAGGCATGGCGGTGCACGGCCGCTATCGCAAACCGTGTCCGGTCTGTGGCTCGCCGGTGCAGCGGATCCGCTACGCCGAAAACGAGGTGAACTACTGCGCGACGTGCCAGACCGGCGGGCGGGTGCTCGCGGATCGGGCGCTGTCGCGGCTGCTGCAGGAAGACTGGCCGCGCTCGCTGGAGGAGTGGGAAGCGCGGCTGCCGGGCGCTTAGCGCTCGGCGAGTCGCGCCGCCGCCGCCGCGAAGTCCTCCGGCGTATCGACATCCATCAGCGCCTCCGCGGGCCAGTCCATGAACAGCGCTTCGTCCCGGTGGCGTTGCACCACGGTCTTGCCGCACCCCTCGCCCGTCCAGGCGAGCAGCTCGGCGAAGAGCGCGCGGCGAAACAGCAGCGGCGGCGCCGTGATGTCCTCATAGCGCGAAACCACCAGCGGCGCGGGGGTGCCCCCCGCCGCGGCGGCGACGAGCGCGCCGAGCATCTGCTCGGTGACGAGCACCATGTCGGCGAGCATCACGACCGCCGCGTCCACGTCCGCAGGCAGACCCTCGAGCCCCTTGTGCAGCGAGCCGCTCGTCGGGCCGGCGAAGTCCGCGTTCACGACGAACTCGCAGACGAGCCCGGCGAGCGCGGCCCGCACCTGGTCCGGCTCGTGCCCCAGCACGACCACGACCGGCGAGAGTCCCGCGGCGAGCGCGCGCCGCGCGGCGCGGCGCACCACCGCCTCGCCCTCGAGCTCAAGCAGCATCTTGTTCGCCCTCATGCGGCGCGACGCGCCGGCCGCGAGGATCACGCCGGCGACGCGGCCGGGCTCAGTCGGGTGGGGCATGAATCGACGCCTTGCGCTCGCGCAGCGAGTCGGCCCGCCGCCCCGCGCGCACCGCGAGGACTTCGGCGATCACCGCAAGCGCGACCTGCTCGGCGCCGTCGGTGCCGATGTCGAGCCCGACGGGCCCGTAGATCCGGCCTTCGTCCACTGTTCCCTCGCCGCTCAGGTTGCGGACGATACGGTCGGTGCGCTGCCGCGGACCCAGCATGCCGATGTAGGGAGCGGGGGTTCGGAGCAGGGCCCGGAGATACGCCTGATCGTCCGCGAAGTTGTGCGTCATCACGACGGCATAGCTCGCCCCGTCGAGCGACAGGCGCGCGGCCAGATCGGCGCCGTCGCTCTCAACCAGCCCCGCCGCCGTCGGGAACCACTCGCTCCTGAGGTAGCCGGGGCGGCGGTCCACGACGACCACGCGAAAGCCGACCTCCGCCGCGAGGCGGGCGAGCGGCCGCGCGTCCTCGCCGGCGCCGAGCAACACCAGCTGCGGCGGTGGGAGGAAGACGTCGAAAAACACCGCGCGACCGCCGATCTCGTGGAGACCCGATTGCTCGGTACCGAGCAGCGTACGAGCCTGTCCCGCCGCGCCGGCGTTCAGGTCAGCCGAGCCCAGATGGCCTTCGACTGCATCTTGAGTGACGATGAGCCTGCCCCGTCCCCCTTCCCCCTTCCCCGGCATCATGCCGCAGACCGCAAAGGGCCGGCGCCCGTCCAGCAACTCCCGCTCCCGCGGCCGGGGCTCCGTCGCCGGTTCTACGAACACGTCCACCTGCCCCTCGCAGCCCACCCCCAGGTCCCACGCCTCGATCTCGTCCACGCTCGAGCAGTAGCTGCGGAGCTGGGGTTCGCCGCTCCGGATCACCTGCAGCGCCACCTCGCGCACGTCCTGCTCGAGGCAGCCGCCGCTCACGTTCCCGGTCGTGCCGCCGTCTTCGGCGACGAGCAGCTTCGCCCCCTCGTGCCGGTACGCCGAGCCGCGCACACGCACCACCGTGGCGAGCGCGACGCGCCGGCCGGCGCGTACGAGCTCGGCCAGGCGGTCGAGGACGGCTCGGGTCTCAAGCCACTGCTTCATGGGTTCACGTACGCTATCGGAGTGAGGGGAGAGTCCGCAACGTCGCGGGCCTAGCGAGTCAACTCGACCGTCTCCCCATCCCCCGCCACCCGCACGTCCCAGCGCAGCCGTTGCTTGATCGCCGCGGCCAGCCCTTGTGCCCCCTCCGGCTCGCCGTGTACCAGGTAAGTCGCGCGGGGCGGGTGCTCGAACGCCCCCAGCCAGCGGAGCGTCTCCTCGCAGTCCGCGTGCGCCGACAAGGCGTCGATCCGCTCCACCCGGGCCCGGACCGGCACCGCCTGGCCGAACATCGTGAGCTGCTTGGCGCCCTCCTCGAGCGCCCGGCCGCGCGTGCCGGCCGCCTGGAATCCGGTGAGCAGCACCGTGGTGTGCGGATCGGGGAGCCGCTGCGCGAGATGATGCAGGATGCGGCCACCCGTGGCCATCCCGCTCGACGAGATGATAATGATCGGTCCCTGGACGGCGTTGATCGCCTTCGACTCCTCCACGCTCCGGGCGATGCGCAACTGCTGGGTCACGAGCGGCCGGCCGCCGGACGCGAGCGCCTGCGCCATCTGCTCGTCGCAGTCCTCGGGGTGGCGCCGGTAGATATCGGTCACCTCGATCGCCATGGGGCTGTCGATGTAGGTCGGCAGCGCCGGGATGCGCTGCGCCTCCTCCAGGCGGTGGAGCAGCCACAACAGCTCCTGCGTGCGATCGACTGCGAAGGCGGGCACGACGATCGCGCCACCGCGCTGCGCCGCCGCGCACACGATGCGCGTCAGGTCGTCCTCGGCGCCGGACGGGTGCGGGCGGTCGCCGTACGTCGACTCGAGCAGCAGCACGTCCGCCGCGGGAACCGGTTCGGGGTCGGGCAGGATGGGCCGGTCGTACCGCCCCAGGTCGCCCGAGAAGACCAGGCGCATTCCGGCGAGGTCGAGCTGCACCGTCGCCGCACCGAGGATGTGCCCGGAGCAGCGGAGCAGCGCGGTCACGCCGTCACATACGGCGAACGCCTGATCATAGGGCCGCGGCTCGACCAGCTGCAGCGCGGCCCGCGCGTCCGCCGCCGTGTAGAGGGGCAGCGCCGGGTGGTGCCGCGAGTAGCCGTGGCGGTTCGCCCGGTCGGCGTCGTCCTCCTGGAGCCGCGCCGCGTCGGGGAGCACCACACCGAGCAGCTCCGCCGTGGCCGCGGTGCAGTAAATCGGCCCGCGGAAGCCTTGCCGCGCGACGAGCGGCAGGTATCCCGAGTGATCGATGTGCGCGTGGGAGAGCACGACGGCGTCGAGGGACGCGGCGTCGGGGAGCCGCACCGTCCAGTTGCGGAGCCGCAGCTCCTTCAAGCCTTGAAACAAGCCGCAGTCGAGCAGCAGGCGCCGGCCGCCGGTGGTGACGAGGTGCATCGACCCGGTCACGGTGCCGGCCGCTCCGAGGAACTGCAGCGTGGCGCTCACCCCTTTTCCCGCGCCACGGTGGGCGTCGCGAACCCGGGCCGCGGCATGGGCGGCAGGCCGAGGTGCGCTCGGGCGCGGTTCAGGGCGTCGTCGATATTGCCGTGGATATTCTCTTCGCCGAGCTCATCGTACATCCCCGAGCGCTCGAGCGCGACCACGGGTTGGGCATGCACGTCCGAGAGGAGGACCAGCGTACCCTCGTGGCGCCCCCGCTTCACCAGCTCGCGCAGCGCGTGCAGGCCCGTCGAGTCGATCGCCGGCACGTGGCGCATGCGGAGGATCAGCACCTTGGGACGTGCTGCGAAGCGGCCCAGCCGGTCCCGCAGCGTCTCCGCCGCGCCGAAGAAGAACGGGCCCGTGATCTCGTAGACCTCGACCCCGGGCGGCACGATGCGCCGCCGCACCGCGTTGGGATCCTGCTCGAAATCGTCGGTGGGGTCGTGAAACTCGTGGGTGAGCACGCTGATGTTCACGACTTCCGCCATGCGCCGCATAAACAGGAACGCCGCGAGCACCATCCCGACTTCGATCGCCACCGTCAGGTCCACGAGCACAGTCAGGAGGAACGTGGTGAGCAGCACTGCAACGTCGCTCTTCGGCGCGCGGAACTCGGCTCGGAAGACACGCCACTCGCTCATGCTGTAGGCGACGACCACCAGGATGGCGGCGAGCGTAGCCATGGGAATCAGGCCGGCCCAGCGGCCGAAGAACAAGGCGATGAGGAGCAGCGTGATCGCGTGCACCATCCCCGCCACCGGCGTCCGGCCGCCGTTCTTCACGTTGGTGGCCGTGCGCGCAATCGCGCCGGTCGCCGGGATCCCGCCGAACAGGGGGGCGGCGATGTTCGCGACGCCTTGCGCCACGAGCTCCATGTTCGAGCGGTGCCGGCCCCCGATCATGCCGTCCGCCACCACGGCCGACAGCAGCGACTCGATCGCGCCGAGCAGCGCGATCGTGAATGCCGCCGCCATGAGCCCGGGGAGCTGCTGCGCCGTCACCGCCGGCAGGGCGGGCAACGGGAGCCTCGCGTCGATCACGCCGAACCGCGTGCCGATCGTCTCGATCGGGATATGGAGCAGTTGCACGAGGGCAGTGGTGACGATCAACGCGACGAACGGGCTCGGCACGCGCCGGTTCACGTACGGCCATCCCACGATGATCGCGAGCGTGGTCAGGGCGACGAGCAATGCCCACGGATCGACGGTATCGAAGTGGGCGGCAAAGGCGCGCCACTTGTCGAGGAAGTCGGCCGGCACCGTCCCCATGCGCAGGCCGAGGAAGTCCTTCACCTGGCTCGAGAAGATGATGAGCGCGATCCCGCTGGTGAAACCGATCGTCACAGGGTAGGGAATGAACTTGATCGCACCGCCCAGGCGCACCAGGCCGAACAGGACCAGGATCACGCCCGCCATCAGGGTCGCGGCGGCGAGCCCGTCCACCCCGTGCTGCTGCACGATGGAATACACGATAACGACGAACGCGCCCGTCGGCCCGCCGATCTGCACGCGCGAGCCGCCCAACGCCGAGATGAGGAACCCGGCCACGATGGCGGTGAACAGGCCGCGCTCGGGGGTGACGCCGCTCGCAATCGCAAACGCGACCGCGAGCGGCAGCGCGACGATGCCGACGATCACGCCCGCGACCACGTCGGCGAACAGCTGCTCGCGGCTGTACCCCTTGAGCGTGGTGACGAGTTTTGGAACGAGCTGGTCCAGGGTTCGCTACCCGGTCAGGAGGCAGCAGAGAATCTAATCGTGTCCGCCGAGGAGGGGCGCAGGCCAAGTAGGGGCGCAGCATGCTGCGCCCCTACACTACACTGCCGGTTTACCGGCCGAGGCCGAGCCGCGGGTCTACCCGCGGAATCAGCGCGCCAGCCTGAGCACGTGGTCGAGCGAGTACGCTCCGGGCCCAAGTGCCACCACCGCCAGCGCGGCGATGACGAGCACCAGGTTGTATTCGTAGCCGCCGTTTTGCACGAAGAAGCCCTTCGGTGCGTGGACCTTGGCGATCGCGACCGCCATCGTGGCCAGCACGAGCAGTCCTGCGAGCGGCGTCAACCAGCCGAGCAGGAACAGCAGCCCGGCGGCGAGCTCGCCGCCGACCGCCAGCCCGGCCCACAGTCGCGCCGGGCGGAACCCCAGGCTCCCGATAAACCCGGCGGCGCCCGCGAAGCCCGGGCCCCCAAACGCGCCGAATGCCTTCTGCGCCCCGTGGCCCAGGAACACTACGCCCAACGTCACGCGCAGGGCCAGCAGCCCCAGATCTGCCACCATGGTACCACCTCCCTCAAGACCGACAACACTTGTCTTGAAATCGAGATATTTGACTTCGAACCACCTCGGGAACAACTTCACCCGGCCCCAAGGTTCCGGAGGCAACATGAAACGCTCACCGACCGCGGCCCGCGCCGACGTGCCCCTCAAACTCTGGATCGTGCTGGCCCGGGCGTTCGACGCGGTGGACCGCCACTCGCGCGCCAGCATCGCACGCTTCGGTCTCGGGACCACGGAGTTCGGGGTGCTGGAGGTGCTGTACCACAAAGGCGAGCTGCCGGTGTGCGAGGTGCAGCGGCGCATCCTGGTCGAGTCGAGCAGCACCACCTACGTCGTGGACAAGCTGTACGAGCGGGGGCTCGTGCGGCGGCGGCCCAGCACGACCGACCGCCGGGTGACGCTGCTCGCCCTCACGACTGCGGGACGACGCCTCATCGAGCGCAGTTTCCCCCCGCACGCGGCGGCGATGCGGCGGGCCGTCGGCGCGCTGCCGCCCCGCGAGCAGGCGCAGGCCGTCCGCCTCCTCCGCGCCCTGGGGAAGGGCGCCCTGACTGGGTTAGGCTGACCCCGGGCGCAAGCCCGGGGTTATCGAGAGGCCGGGGTCAGAGCCCCTGGCGGAACCGCAGCCCGAGCGTCCGGTACCGGAACGCTTCGGTTCGGGTGCCGGTCGTCGAGGTGGCGCCGGCGGAGTTCGTAACCGAGCCGACGAGCGCCACCTCGTTGTTCGCGCCCCAGGCGCGGGAGACCGAAAGCCCGAAATGCCATGCCGTTTGGTGGGCGGCGCCACGAAACACCTGCTGTGAGCCGAGGCCGCCGTCGGCACGTACGCCCCAGCGGCTGCGCTGCCACTGATACACGACGCGCGCCTCGAGCACGCTGAACCGATCCGGCGCGAAGTACAGCCCGGGTGCGGCGCGCCGATACCCCAGCACACGAGCGAACGGGCCAAGTTGCAGACCGCGGACGGCACGCCCCAACACCGCAGCGACTGCGGAATAGCGGCGGTTGCCGTCGGAGAGCCACGCGCCGCCCCCGCCCCCGGAGATCGACCAGCCGGCGCCCGGCGACACATCGAAGCTCAGGTCGACGGCGTCGATAGTGGGGGCCTGACGCATCAGCCCGGCCGTCTCGTCGAACGGCGTGCGGCTGTAGCCGACGCTCACGGCCGCGTAGCGCGCTGGATGCATGCCGAGGCCAAGCTGCGCGGTGAACGGCGCGCGGCCCGGCAGGCCGTCGGGAGCGACCCGGCGCACCCCCACCCCCACCCGAAGCACGGCGCCCCTGCCCAGCGCGGCGATCACGTACCCGCCGCTGCCGTAGCTCGAGCCGGCGCGCGTCGAATCCGTGGCGTGCCGCCAGCCAGCCTGCAGCGTGCCCCGCACCGCGGGCCCGAGTGACCCGGTGACCGTCGCCTCCTGTGCCACGAAGTCGTTGTGGTCGGAATCAGCGGCGCCGTCAGCGTTCGTCGCAACCTCGGGGCGCAGCGCCGCGCGCACCGCGCGCTCCAAATCCCGAGCCGTGCGGTCCTCGGGAGCCGCCGCGCGCGCCCGGGCCGCGTACGCCTCGGCGAGCGCCGGCTGACCCTTCCAGTACAGCGTCTGCGCGAGCCCGATGAGCAGCTCGGCCGCGTTGGGGTGCGCGGCGAGCGCCGCCCGCCACAGCCGCTCCGCCCGCTCGAGGTCGCCCCGCCAGGCGACCACTCGAGCCCGCCCGGCAAGCGCGTCCACCCGCCCGGGGGAGCGCGCGAGCACGGAGTCGTACAGGATGAAGGAGGCTTCGGTGTGTCCCGCCCACGCCAGTACCTGCGCCTGGGCGACCCTGACGTCTTCGTCCTTCGGGTCGAGCCGGCGCAGCCGGCCGAAGCGCTGCAACGAGCGCGCCAGTTTGCCATCCCAACTGTCCAGAATGGCGAGCCGAAATAGCGCGCGCTGGTTCAGCGAGTCGGCGGCGAGGACGCGCTCGTAGCCCGCGCGCGCCGCCGCGTACTCGCCGCGGCGGAATGCCTCGTCGGCTTGGGGTAGCTGCGCCGCGAGCAGCGCCGGGACTGCCAACAGGGCGACCGCCGCTGCCGCCTTCGCCACCACGTCCCTCATAGGGACCATGAACGGCCAAGATAATGAAAGCCGGGGCCCGGATGGTGGGCCCCGGCTTTCCGCACCGCGACGGCGTGCGGCGAGCTACCGCTTTACGGCGTTCACCGCCGCCAGCGCGTCCAGGTAGCCGGCGCCCACTTCCCACAGGGCGAAACCCGGCAGCGGCCGCGCCGTGCTGACGATCGCGTCCCGCACCTGGTCCGGCTTGAGGGTCCCCCCAGCAGCCTCCTGCATCAACGCCACGACGCCCACGACGTGCGGCGTCGCCATCGAGGTGCCGGACGCGCAGGTGTAGTACGGCTCGTTGGCCAGGCTGATAGCGCACGTGCTCGTGAGGTTCAGATCGTGGTTGGCGTCGAGCCCGTTGAGCACCGTCCCCGTGGACGCGCGCGTCGAGACAATGTGCACGCCCGGCGCGGTGATGTCGGGGTGGTACATCGGGTCTTTGGGGATGCCGCGCGACGAGAAATCGGCGAGGATCGGCGCCCGATTCTGGCCGGTCGGATCGTCGCAGTGAATCGCCGAGTTCGTCGGGTCGGGGCTCACGAGCTTACACCCCGCCGCCACGCCGATCACCCAGGGCGCCACGCTGTACGGGTTCAGAGTGTTCTGATCCGGCCCGTCGTTGCCCGCAGCGAACACCACGGTGATGCCATGGTCGTGCACGGTCTTCGACGCCTTGTTGATCGGGTCCTTGGGATCGAAAGCGCCGCTCGTCCCCCAGGAGTTGTTCACGACCTTGATGTTGTACGCCTTCTGGTGGTCGAGGATATAATCGAATCCGGCGAGCGCCCAGAAGATGAACAGGATGTCCCCCGTGCCGAGACCCACGAGCTTCGCCCCCGGGGCGACGCCGGTGTAGTAGCCGCCGGACGCGGTGCCCAGGCCCGCCGTGATCCCGGCGACGTGGGTGCCGTGACCGACCGACGTCTCGCTGTTGGGGAGGTTCTCGACGAACAGGTCCGCGCCCTGCTTGAGCGGCTTCGGAGCCGGCCCCTTGAACGTGACGACGTCGCTCAGGTTGAAGATGACCTTGATGTTCTGGACGGTCTTGTCGGGATAGTGCAGGTCGGGGTTGTAGAGCCCGTCGATCCCTGAGTCGAGGATCGCGATGCCGATGCCCTTCCCGGTGATGCCCATCGCCTGCACCGCGTCCGCCCGAATCGTCGGCACGCTCTCGTGCAGCAGCAGGGCGTAGAGACCGCCGGCACGGCCGTAGTACTGCAGCTGTCTGTTCAAGTACACCGACTGGACTCCGGGCAGCGCGGCGACAGCGTTGACCTGCGCCGGGGTCGCGACGCCCGCGACCAGGGCGAGGTTCCTGAACTGCACCACGCCCGCGCCGAGGTCGAGCATCGCGTTGCTCACGGCATCGCGCGTGGTGAGCGTCTCGTCATAATTGACGATTACTTCCAGGCTTGCGGTCGGCGTCGCGGTCGCGAGTGCGGCCGCCAAGGCGGGATCCAGCACATTGGCCTGCAGGCGCGGCGCCGCGGGTTGCGGCCCGGCCACCTCGGGCCGTTCCCGGCACGCACCGGCGAGCGCCAGCAGGGCGACCAGAACGGAGCGTCTCATGCGTCCCCTCCTAGGTGATGGGATGGAGCGAGCGGCAGGAGGGGCAAGACGGATGCCGACTGAGCACCAAAGGGGACTCGGGCACCGCGTGTGGCGGATGCGCAGCACCTGGGGGAGCGCGCGGGCTCTTTAATCGATCAGTGGAACGTGACGCCCAGCCCGAAGTCGACTACGTTCTGCTTCCAGCCGGTCGCGAACGTCCCCCCACCCCCCGACACGCCGAGCTCACCGACCCCGCCGTAGACGAAGTTGGCCACCGGCGTGAGTGAGACGTTGCGGCCGACCCGGACGTCGTACCCGACCCCCGCCGTGAACCCCCAACCCGTACCGGTTATCGACGGGCTCGTGTTCACGTTGTAGCTCGAAAAGCCCAACCCACCGCTCAAGAAGAGGCCGCTGGCCGCGACGGGATAATAGTAGAGGGACGCGGTGACATTGCCGATCGTCTCGGTTGCCCCGCCGCTCGAGTGCGACCAGCCGTTGATCGCGCCGCCGATGAGCAGGTTGCGGCTGGGCGTTCCGCCCAGCTTCACAAACGCCGTGACACCGCCGGTGCGCGGGCCGCTGCCGCAGCTGTCGCAGGTGATGTTGGCTGAGCCGTAGCCCAGGCCGAAGCCGATCCAGAATCCTTCGCGCCGCTGCGGATACTGCGCCCGGGCCGCGGGTGCGACGGCCAAGAGCACGCCCCCAAGCGCGATGACGCGCGCCATGCTACGCATGGAAACCCCCTGTGAGATCACGTGTTAGCGGCTAGACGACGACTGCCACGCCGCTGGGGGCGAATTCTGTGCCGCATCGGCGCAGCAGGAGCGGCGCCGCCGCACTGTCCCCTCGTGGTGTCAGGTGCGCGGCAGCGGCGCCCGACGGGCGCCGGGCACCAAGTTGTGGTGTTGCGCATGCCGGACTCAGACTGCACATTCTCCCTGACGGCACACCGCTTGCGATGCGCAACACCGGCCGCAGTGTCGGTGAAATCGTGCATAAAATGCAAAAATCCATTGCCGACAGGAAAGGGGCGCGCTAGCTCCCACCCATGAAACTCATCACCACTATCGTGCGACCCGAGCGCCTCCCGGAGGTCAAGGCGGCGCTGTTTCGGGCCGGCGTCACCGGGATCACGCTGACCCGCGTCAGCGGCCACGGGGGCGAGCAGGAGATCGTCGAGCAGTATCGTGGCACCACCATCGTCATGGAATTCCAGGAAAAGGTGAAGATCGAGATGGTGTGCTCGGAGCCCTTCGTGGAGCCGTGCATCAGGGCCATCCTGTCGGCCGCGCGCACCGGTGAAGTGGGCGACGGCAAGATCTTCGTGCAGCCGATCGAGCGCGTGATCCGGATTCGCACCGGCGAGCTCGACAACGCGGCGCTCACTGCGGTGAACGCGGACGCCGTCCAGCGCGCCGCGCTCGAGACAGCCCAGCATGCCGGCGCGACCGCCGGGGAGGAAGCATGAGACTGCCCTTACTCGCGATCGACGCCGCGGCTATCTCGGCGGGCGACACCGCCTGGGTGCTCGCCTCCACGGCGCTCGTGATGGTGATGACCGTCGGCCTGGCGTTCTTCTACGGCGGGCTGGTGCGGCCGAAGAACGCCCTCAACACCATGATGATGAGCATAGTCGCGCTCGGCCTGATCAGCGTGCAGTGGGTCCTCGTCGGCTACTCGATCGCGTTCGGGCACGGCTCGCCGTTGTGGGGCGGCCTCGCCTGGCTGGGCTTCCGCGGTGTGGGGGGCGATCCCGACCCCGCCTACGCGGCCACGATCCCGTTGCAGGCGCACGCGATGTTCCAGCTGATGTTCGCGATCATCACGCCCGCGCTGATCTCGGGGGCGATCGTGGAGCGGATGCGGTTCCGGGCATACGTCGTGTTCCTGCTGTTATGGGCGACGTTCATCTACGACCCGCTCGCCCACTGGGTGTGGGGCGCGGGCGGGTGGCTACAGAAGCTGGGGGCGCTCGACTTCGCGGGCGGCACCGTGGTGCACATCAGCGCCGGCGTGTCGGCGCTGGTCGCGGCGCGGATGCTGGGCCCGCGGCGCGACTTCAAGCGCACCGCCATCGTCCCGCACAACGTGCCGCTGGTGCTGCTGGGCGCCGGGCTGCTGTGGTTCGGGTGGTTCGGCTTCAACGCCGGCTCCGCCCTGGCCGCCAACGGCCTGGCCGCGCTCGCGTTCACCAACACCAACACCGCGGCCGCCATGGCGCTCGTCACCTGGGCGTGCCTGGATCTGGCCCGGTCCGGCAAGGTGACGGCGGTCGGAGCCGCAACCGGCCTCGTCGTCGGGCTCGTGGGCATCACCCCCGCAGCGGGATACATCACGGCGCCTGCCTCCCTCGCGGTCGGAGCGCTGAGCGCGCTGGTGAGCTACACCGCGATCCAAATCCGCGCGAGGACCCGGCTCGATGACTCGCTCGACGTGTTCTCCTGCCACGGGCTCGCAGGAATGGCTGGGGCGATGCTGACGGGCGTGTTCGCAACCAAGCTCGCCAACCCGGCCGGCGGCGACGGCTGGCTGGCCGGCAACTTCGCGCAGATGGGGATCCAGCTCCTCGCGGTCCTGGCGACCGTCGTGCTGGCCGCGACTGGGACGGCCGTGATCATGATGATCGTCAAGGCCACGGTCGGGATCAAAGCCGACGTGCGCGCCCAGCTGCGGGGCCTCGACCTGAGCGAGCACGGCGAAGAGGCGTACTTCGGCGAGCAGGGGGCGATCGCCGGGTCGGGGACGGCGCTGGGGGAGAGCGTCATCGTTTCGTCCGTCCCCGCGGCGCCCTTGGAGGCGCCCGCCGTCAGCTAGCGTTTTTCGCATCCTCGAGGGCTGCGGCGTACTCCCGGCCCATCCGCTCGAGCGAGAACAACTCGACCGCCCGCCGCCGCGCGGCGCTGCCGAGCGCGCTGCGGCGCGCCTGATCGGCGAGCAGCTCGGCGAGCGCCAGCGCGTACTGCTCTGGATCGTCGCCGGTGAGGACGCCGGCGTCGCCCAGCACTTCGCCGAGCGCGGCGCCGGCCACGGCTACGACCGGACGGCCACATGCCATCGCCTCGGCGAGCGCGAGCCCGAACGTCTCCACCGGGCAGGCGTGGACCACGCATGTGGCCGCGTTGTACGCCGCCGCGAGTTCGACCGGCGCCAGGAACCCCAGCAAGCGCACGTCGAGCCCGAGCCGCGCCGCCTGGTCGCGGATCAGCCCGGCGAACCCGCCCTCGCCACACACCAGGAGCGGCGGCCCGAGCGGCCCGAGCCGAGCGAGCGCGTCGAGCAGCCAGTCATAGCGCTTCTCGCGCTCCAGCGCCCCCACCGCGAGCAAGAACGGGCGGTCGCCCAGACCGTGCCGCTCCCGGAACTCGCGTCCCGCGGCCGCGTCGGGCCGGAACCGCTCCCCATCCACGGCCTCGTAGATCACCCGCCCGGGCCGCCGCACCATAAACGGCGCCACCGCCCGCGCCTGCGCTGCGGCGGCGCGGGTGAGGAAGATGGTCAGAGCCACGCGCCGGTACGCGAGCCGCACGACCGCGTCGTGCGGCGGCGTCGCCTGGCCCACGTTGTGGCGATACACCAGCGCGAAGCGCCGCGCCAGCGACGCGAGCGCGCCCAGCCGGAGATCGCGCGGCTTCTCGGCCAGCACCACGTCGCTCTGGAGCTCCCGCAGCGCGCCCAGGAGAACGCGCGCCTCCCGGAGGCCCGTGTCGCGGATCGGGAGCTCCCGCACCGGAAGCCCGGCCGCGGCGAAGCCCGTGGTCACTGCCGGGGTCGTAGCGAGGAGCTGCACCGTGTGCCCGTGCTCGGCCAGCCCGCGCGCGATGTTTGCGAGGCTCGTTCCCGAGCCTCTCCAGGAGCGCGCCGACGTCAGGAGGGCTACGCGCAACGCGTTACCCGTTTCCCGTTTCCCGCCGTTCACGACCCATGAAACCACCGCAGCCGGAACAGGTCCCACGCGAACCGTCCGGGCGAAGTGAGGCAGGTGATCGGGATACGCCGCAGCTCGAGCAGATCCGTCGCGTCGGTGTTCATGCGACGCCGGATGATGACCCCGGCCTCGTAACCCGCGTCGCGCGCGCATTGCAGCGTCGCGCGGTTGTAGTCGCCGTACGGGTAGCCCAGCACCGTCACGGGCCTTCCCAGGAGCGCGCCTAGCTGCTCGCGCGAGGTGCGCAGCTCGCGCAGCGCGTCGACCGGCCCCAACGTGGTGAGGCGGGCGTGCGTCGCCGTATGCGAGCCGAAGTCAACTTCCCCCCCCGCCTGCATCGCCTGGATGTCGGCGGCGCCGAGCAGCGGCTCTTGGAGCTCGTCTCGATCCCAGGCGTTGGTCTTCCCCACGTAGGCCGCCACGAGGAAAATCGTGGCACCGAAGCCGTACTGGCGCAGCAGCGGGAGCGCGATCGTGCGGTTCGAGCGGTAACCGTCGTCGAAGGTGATGATGATGGCGCGCGGGGGCAGGACGCGCTCACCGCGGCGATAGGCGAGGTAGTCGGCGAAGCTGGCGCTCGTATAGCGGTGGCGCGCGAGGAACACGAGCTGCGCCGCGAACTGCTCGGGCGTCACGTAGTTCTTGGGGTAGCGTGAGCCCGGCGGGATGCGGTCGATCTTGTGGTACACGAGGATCGGCAGCTTCATGCGAGCACATGATAACCCGTTGCCGGCGTTTTCACCGCCCCGCGACCTCGATCTCCCGCGTCGCGACCGCCCGGCGCCCGCTCGCGCCGTGTACAGCGATCTCGATGCGGTAGCGCCCAGGCGAGAGGCCCGACAGGTCGAGCGCCAGCGGCCGGCCGGCCACGGCGCCACGACGCTGGGGCAGCTCCTGCCACTCGAGCCGTACCGCAGCGCGTCGTCCCGCGATGTGCAGCGACTGCGCGGCGCGGCGCAGCCACCCCGTGCCGACCGGCTGTACGGTGACTATGGTGGTCGTCGCCTCGGCCGAGTCGAGCCCCGCGATCTCCCAGAAGAGCCCGACACGCGCGCTCCCTCGCACGACCGTCGAGCCCCGCACGTAGGGGAGCACCGCCGCGAGCTCCGTGGGCAGGGAGTCGGGAGGATCGAACAGCAGGACGTCGGAGACGGAGAACCCAGCCAGGGCGTCGTGTGGGCGCACGCCGTAGCGCGCCCGCGCGACGTGTCGCCGAGCGGCTGCGACCAGCTCGAAGCTCAACAGCTGCGGCCCCCCGTCCACTTTGGCGACGATCACGTCCGAGGCGCCCGCGTCCGGGCGGCGCTCGATCACCGGTGCGGTCCGTTCGTCGCGGGCGAGCACGAGCGCCACGTCGCGAGCCGCCCCCCCCCCGAACAGGGTGTCGTCGCTCACGTCGTAGGCGGCGACGACCAGGCACGAATCGCCGCGCCGGAACAGCGCGACCTGGTGCTCGAGCGGGGCGAATGCGGTCGCGTACGCCGGCGCGTAGCGCTCGCGGGGCCGGGGAGCGGCCGGCGTCCAATTCTCCCCTTGCGAGCTTGCCGGATCGTCGAACGCCCGGGCGTCCGCCAGGAAATGAAACGCCGGCTCGGGCTCATGACTCGTGACCAGCGGCTCCACCGAGCCGATCGAGCGGGGCGGTTGCTGCGTCCAGTACGCCGGCCAACCGTACCGCAGCAGCGTCTCGCGCATGTCGTCACCCCAGAACATGTCGAAGGGCGAGCGCGCGTCCTGCTCGATGCGGGCCATCGTGGCGCGGGCCAGGTGCTCGCTGCGGCGGTCGTTGCCGGAGAGTGAGTAGAGCGGCTGGGCGAGCCACCACAACCGCTCCTCGAACGCACCGCGCTCGTCGCAGGGGAGCCGCCGGTAGCGTCGGGCCAGCTCGCCGTCGAGCAGCAGCGACACGTCGGTCCAGCGACACCGTTCGTCGCGCGGCATGTCCCGCAGGGCGATTCGATAGGCGGAGTCCGCACCTGCGACGTCCCCCGCGACGTGCAGCGCGAGGCCCGCCAGCGCCTCGCACCACCACGGCGCGGCGCCGCACGCCTGGGCGGCGGCGAGCGCGGCCGCGGTGCGACCGCTTTGCAGCAGGTAGCGCACCCGCTGCCCGGCGATCCACTCGTCACCCGGGAGCGCAGCCGCCGCCGTGTCGAGCCTCGCGAGCAGCCGGTCGCGGGCCCGCCCGATGCGCTCAGGCTCGGGCGGTGGGGACCCGGGCGACGCGGCGCCGTCGTCGTACCAGAAGCAGAACCGGCCGATGTGCTCGTCGCAGTCGTAGCCGCCCTCTCCGAACTGAGTGGGCAGGTTGTGGCGTCGGATCGATTCGAACTCCGCCTGCGCCTCGCGGGCCGAGCGCACGATGTGCTGGGAGTCGCGCTGCTGCGCAGGCGCGGCGATCGGGGGGGCCGCGAGCACAAGCCAGATCGCCAAGACCTCGGCAACGAGATCCGCTATTCGGTCGAAGCGATCGTTCTGAGATCGCTCACGTGCCGACGGTCGCGAGCCCGAGCGAGCGGGCGGCGAGGGCGAGCTGGGCATCGTGCGTGGCCATGACGCGGTGCGTTGCGCGACTCGGACCACTCGAGGGCGGTGGCGAGATGGACGGCGTCGAGCGTGCCGAGGCTCACGGGGAGCGGTTGCGACGGACGATTGACGTAGGCGATCACCGCTCCCCACGCTCCTCGGCGAGGAGGCGCAAGACGTCGCGGCGCAGCTTGAGGGGCGCGGGCAGGCGGACGTTGCGCGGCCGGGGGGCGCCGGCGACCGGCTCCCGCACCACGAGGGGAGCTGGGCCGGGGGCGACGGGCTCGAGCCGGGCGACCGGCGTATCGCGGTCCAGCACCGTGATGCGGGCCCCGCGGCGGACGCGCCGCAGGTATTCACTGAGCCTGCTCTTCAGCTCGGCGATGCGGACCTGGTCCTTCATGACCATATGATAGCCATTTTCGGCCCGGTGACCTCGATCACGTCACCACGCCGCTCAGCTGCATAGCATGCGTTCCATGGCGTACCGACACAAGCTGTCCCGCATGGTCGCCCTGTTGGTCTTCATCGTAGCCGTGGTCTCGTGCCAACAGCCCAGCGCGGCTCCGGCTGTCCCCCCACCCCCGCCTCCCCCGCCCGGAGCGACGATTCTCGTGCAAGAGACGTTCGAGGATCAAGCCTTCGCGGCGCGTGGCTGGTACGACAACGTGGCGATGACCACTACCACGGCTCAGCACATCCCCGGCAGCACGCGGGCCCTCGAGGCCCATTTCACGCTCGGCGCCACGACGCCCACCTGGGGCGGTGCGGCCCGGCACCTGTTCACCGCGACTGAGTCGGTGTACTTGAGCTACTGGGTCAAGTACAGCGCCAACTGGGTCGGGTCCGGCCAGCCCTACCACCCGCACGAGTTCCTGTTCCTGACGAACGAGGATGGCGCGTACATCGGGCCGTCGGCCACCCATCTGACCACGTACGTCGAGCACAGCTACCAGAACGGCGGCATTCCGGTGCTCCAGCTGCAGGACGGGCTCAACATCGATCAGACGCGGATCTTGCAGGATCTCACCGCGCTTACCGAGAGTCGAGCGGCGGCCGGGTGTAATGGCAACGCCGACGGCTATGCGACCGGGTGCTACAACTCGGGCGGCGGCGTGTTCGACAACGAGAAGAAGTTCGGCGCGGCGCAGCCGTCCTTCCTCCCCAACCCCGGGCCCGGGTACAAGGGCTACTGGCACCTGGTTGAGGCGTATTTCCAGCTCAACTCGATCCAAGGTGGCAAGGGGGTGCCGGACGGCATCGTGCGCTACTGGTTCGACGGGCAGCTGGTGATCGAGCACATCGACGTGCTGCTCAGGACCGGGGCGCATCCCACCATGAAGTTCAATCAGTTCATGATCGCGCCGTACATCGGAGACGGGTCGCCGGTCGACCAGACGATGTGGGTGGACGATCTCACGGTGGCGACGGGGAAACCGTAGCGGGCGTCATCCGTCGCGCCAGCAGCGAAGTCCTGCGCGAGCGGGGCTCCCACCTCATGGATCTGCCTCGCCACGATGCCCCTGCTCGCGGCGCTCGCGCCGGCGGCACTGCGCGCGCAAACAGCGACTCGCCTGGTCTTCTGCGGAGGGCGGTTCTGCGAACTCGTGTGGATTCGGTCGATTCCCGCGACCCTTGTCCAAAAGCTGTTATCTCTCAGTGTCTGGATCGTAAGCGAGTCCGAGTTTCCAAAAGAGTCGCCCGATCCAAAGCAGGCAAGCAGCGCCCTGCCCATGATGAGTGCGACCGAAAGAAGAACCCGCACCGAGAGCAGCCTGCACCGGCGAAGGCCGTGATCCGATTGTCCAGGAGAAAGCTCCGGTAACGAAGAGCGCGCCTCGGAGGTGTATCCGTTCGCAGAGTGCGGGACGTTCATCTGTCTGATCTGCTCGTTCGGCGGATCACCCGCTGCCAGGCGTGGGAGGAGAAGGCGAAGGCGGCCTGCGGTGCTCCCCGAAAACTGGTCCACGGGTAATCATTAGACCAGTGAGGGAGCGATGACGCGGACCAAGTACACCCAGGAGCAGATCCTCGCCGTATTGAAGGAAGCGGAGGCGGGGGCAGCGGTG
>Ga0209761_1000485_pt1 | contig 24316 bp, 28 predicted proteins | sample GraSoi013_1_40cm_4_FD_185818 | JGI IMG/M metagenome (GOLD analysis project Ga0209761, IMG submission 185818) | Grasslands soil microbial communities from the Angelo Coastal Reserve, California, USA - Sample 09_25_2013_1_40cm (SPAdes) (version 2) | ecosystem: Environmental > Terrestrial > Soil >...
AGCTACCCGATTTCCTTCACAGAGGCGCTTTCCCACTATCGTTTCTTCCCGTAAACCGCACAGACGACTCCCATTGTCAATGGGACAGAACGAGTGTTCACTAGGCCCTCTACGGTCATCAAATTTTCCACTTGTTGCCCGGTTCGAGCTCGCAATATGGACCGTCCCAGATAGGATAGTGTCTGCCCCCAGGCTTCCGATACGATTCTCCCGATTACTGGGAAGAGGCCCAGCAGGTAGTCGTAGTAGACGACCCTGAAGAGCTTGTTGGTAGGACGGGTAAAGTCTAGCGAAATAACCGTACCCCCAGGAATCGTGGTCCGGGCCATTTCGCCGAGCGTCTTCTTCGCATCCGACACGTTTCGGAGGGCGAGGCTAATCGTTGACGCGTTGAAACACTCATCTTTGAATGGGAGATTCTCCGCCCGGGCTAGGACCCAGTCCGCCCTATTGCCAAGGTCTCGCCCACGCAGGTTCGTCTTTGCTGTTTGGAGCATCGCTCTGGTCAAGTCGATCCCCACAACGAGGCCCCTTTCCCCGAGTCGTTGGGAGAGTTCCGTTGCGAGAGTTCCAGGCCCGGTTGCCACGTCGAGGACCAGCCCGTTTGTCGGCAAGTCAGACTTCGCAGCAACGAAACTTCGCCAGTAATGGTCCTGGCCGAATGTCAAGAGGCCGAGGAGTGCATCATATTCCTTCGGGACTCTGCTGAATAGACTGCGAACATACCAGGCCTTAGGGTCTGTCACGTTACTAAGCAGGTCTTGCTGCGGCCTGCTTGTTCTGGGCCCGCAGGAAACTGTAGCCTACTGCGGCTATTCCGGCGATGATTATCAGCGTCGCAAATGTCACCGGTAGAAGTTCTCCGATGTTGAAGGCGATGAACCAGAGGATTGAGACACCTGTCAGCACGGCTCCCCAGCCGACAATCAGTATGCGCGGGGTGGAATAGGGGTTCTTTGATGGTGGAATGATCGTTCCTAGAAGGGCGAGCCAGGCACCAAACAATACGAAAACAAGCGGCAACGCGTTAAGCGGTGCCAACGGAATAATCCCAAGGAGCGAAGTGAGGATTAGGCTTCCGAAGACTATGAGAAAGACACCAAAGTTCAATGGCGCCCAAGGCACGCGCATCAAAGGTCCCTTTCAGGCGACGAGTTGTTATTCGCTTATAGTTCTGTCGTCACCGCTACCAAGCTTTCTTCTCCGTGCGACTGTGATAATAGCTGCGAGCCCGACGGCTGCCCAGGCCGCGATTGTTGCGTAAATGAAGAATGAGGCACTCGGCTGGCTTGAGGTAGGCTGGATTGTGGTCTCGTAGGACACTCGGACCGTAGTGTTGGAGTTTACGACAAGTGAGCCTCCAGATGGGTTCGACTTGTATCCGGAAGGGTTTTGCACGGTAAACAGATGCGTGCCCTTTGACACTTCAAACGTTATCGACTTTTCGGTTGACTCCTGACTGATTCCATCTAGGATCACCGACCAAGTTGTGCCGGGCGCAAGTCCTGATTTTGAAAAGCTGACGGAGTACTCTAGTGGCGCGAATCCTACGAGTTGGGAGACGGGGTTTCCGCTTACTTGCAGGATGGCTGATGCAGGGATGCTGGTGTAGCCGTTGATGGGTGCGACCGTGAAAGCGTATGTTCCGTTGGGCTCTGAGAAGAGGACATTCTCGGATGTGGAGGAGAGAGTTGTATGGTTGAGTGTGACGGACCATGAAGTTCCGGGTCTTAGGCCGGTTTCTGTGAGTCTGACCGGGTAGGTACTCGGGCGTGAGACTTGAATGAGTGTCGCATTGCCGTCATTATAGTAGTTCTGGTATAAGCCACTATTTGGGAGCGTGTAGCTTGAAACCGAGACGGTCGCGCTGTTCTGCGCGAAAGTTGAACGAACCTCTCGCTCGGCGATCTCCCAGCCGTCGATCACATGCTTGCAAAACGGAAAGGGATTGCATACGCTGGTTTCATGGTGCGCGGCACCTATGCTCCATTGCCCGAGGACAGGGTCCAATCCCATGTCCCAGACTCGAATGTGAAAGCGGGGACCGTAGCAGGGCGGGATTTGGCCTCCGGTATCAGGTTTTTCAAGGGTGAAGTCGTACGTTTTCCCACTGAGCGTCTTTGGCTCCGAGCAGGGCGTCGGGTTCCATCCGTTAAAGTTCTGAAGAACCCACCAAGCTGGCGCGTACCCGGGGAAGATTAGGTTTACAGGATCTAAGCCGTCGTCGGTTTGAGGGGGAATTGTCATGGTGGCGGCGTCGGCCTCCCGAACAGCCAATAGAAACGAACTCTCGAGACAGAGAGCTATGAGAAGGCCTGCGGTCGTTCTCAATTGTTCCGCTAGAAACTGGGAAGGGTCCTGCTCTTAGCCTTGGCTTCAGATGTGCCTATAGATGCTCGTCTGGGTGAAGGTTCCCGAGTTCAGGTCCTGTTCTATCTCTCGGAGAAGGAGGATTCTCTTGAACACAGGTGGGTGGGTGGAGAATGCTTCACTGAACTTTCTCCAGTTCGACTTGGCCTCGGTCTCCATTGCCTGTTCCAGTTCACGTTCACTGAGCACTCCGTCATGGTCCAAGTCGTACCGGTTCTTCTGTTCTAAGATACTTGCGACTTCCATCCGGGCTTGAGCGGGGTCTTCGATGAAGAAAGCCCGGGCCCCGTGGGGTTCCTCCGGCGACAGCGATAATCCATAGGCGATTTTCGTCAAAGCGCTCTCAAGCTCACGAGGTTTCTGCGTGAGGAAGGCCGAGTAAGCGTCCGCGTAATGCTCTCGAAGTCGGGTCAGACGAAGGCTGAGGAGCGTCGTTACAATGTAGACGACGTAGGCGGCCACGGCGGCGATGATGAGAATTCCTGCCCCATTGTCCGATTTACCCCTCCGCCCACCGTAGCTCGAGGTAGCGCTGGTCCAGAAGACGGTACGGGCGATTAGATACGCTACGAGCGGAATGGCGCTGACGAGCGTAACGACGATAAAGTCCCGGTGTTTGATGTGGCCAAGTTCATGGCCGAGAACCCCCTCAATCTCTTCCTCGTCCAAGCGTTGCAGCAAACCTTGGTTGACCGCGAGAGTTGCATCGTGCTGCGTCCTGCCGAAGGCAAAGGCGTTGGGAGTTGGGTCGGGGGATATCGCGAGCCGCGGCATCGGGATGCCGGATTTTCCGGCAAGCTCGCTGACTTTTGCCTCGAGCCACTGATTCTCACCAGGCTGAAGATAGTGAAGGTGGCTTGTCCAGGCGACTATAGTGGGGCCGATGAGGTATTGAATGAACATGATTAGGAAGCCCCCGGCGAGGCCGAGGATGAAGGCAGCTCCCGGGCTTATCGTGAAGAGCAATGAGATGATTGTGAGGAGCGCTAGGAAAATTGCGAAAGTGATTATTATCGTCAGGCCCATTGTTCGTTTAAGGGCCCCGAGTCCCGCCGTACCGTGCTCCCTCCTCGTCAGGGAACCTTTTTCCAGCCAGTCTTAATCCTTAGCACAAGCAGAATTAGGTCGCCACGAAATGTCCAATGTCGTCTCGGAAATTCGCTGCAAGAACTGCGGCGCCCCGCTCGACCTGCATCCTGGGGAACTGCTTAGCACATGCCGATATTGCGGATACACTGCCGTTGTCGGCGCGGACTCCACGTTTCAACTCCAGCACAGTTTGATCCTAAACCAGCATAACGCTGCAAGTACGACCGACATTCTCCAGGACTGGATGAGATCGGGGTTCATGAAGCCAGGTGACCTGGCGAAGAAGAGCAACATTACGATGCTAGAACTCCGGTATTTGCCATTCTGGCTAGTCCCATTGACAGCAACAAGCAACTACGAAGGTGTACTAGAAAGAATCTCCCCGCCATCACAACGAAAAGGGACGATTGAGAACAGCTACGACTGGCTGGTCCTCGGAAGAAAGGCTGCAGAGTTTCCAACGCGGGACTACAAGGTCCCCGTCGAAGGAAAGATCCCTTTCGACTATTCAAAAGTGGAGGCGTCGGCGAAGTTTCTCAACAGCGAGATCGAGAATACGGAGGCAATAGCACACGCCAAGGACGAGGTCGAACAACACCACCAGTTCCTTGCGAAACAGGAGGTCGACCGTTTGACCAATTTTTCTACAACTTTCAAGGTCGAGGCTGCAACATACCTTCACGCACCATTATGGTTTGCACAATACGACTACAAGGGACGGTCGTACAACGCGATTATCGACGGCTCATCAGGGGCGGTGTTGCGCGCAGACATACCGCCTGTCGACTTCAAAATGTTCTGAACCCTACAATTGGAGTTTCCGAGCTCGGGTTACTGGACTCAGAAGCCAAACATGTTGGATGAGGTCTTGTTCTGTGGAGCGAAGGGCGCGAGGGCTCGGTTGTTTGGGGGAGTCGAGGCATCTTGGCAGATGCAGCTCAACGGTGTCGGCCGCTCATCGTTAAGAAAAGCTACACGGGTGCGGAAAACGCTCTCACGAACGAAATCCAGTAGAACCTATAGGTAAGCGTCACGAAATTGCCTAATCTATTATGGGTTTAATACAAACAATCTCCGCTGGCCCGGGCCTCTTTGTCCCGCGCACGTCCTATTCCATTGGCGTTTCGTCATCCGGTGCGGCATATTTCTCGGGCGGCTCCCAAAGCTCTAGCCAGTTACCTTCAGGATCGCTTATCCAGGCGAACTTGCCGTACTGTGATTTTTCGAGTTTCCTGGCGATTTTGACCCTTTCTCTGCGAAGTTTCTGGAGCACTTTTTCCAGGTTCTTGACCCTGTAATTGATCATGAACTGCTTGCGAGGATTGTGAAAATAATCAGTGTTCGAGGGGAACAGGGCCCAAACAGTGTAGCCCTTCCGTTTCGCCTCCTTAGGACCTTGCCAAGTGAAGAGGGCGGTGTTCTGGGTAGTCTTGAGCCCGAGGTGCTTTCTGTACCAATCGGACAACCTCTTCGGGTTTCGCGCTCTGAAGAACACACCACCGATCCCGGTCACCCTTTTGCTAGAGGGCTTTGCGGTCAATGTCGACCGTTTTCGTCCTCGATTGCCCTATTATCACCTTCTAAGGAACCCAAGTCTCATTTTTTCAATCTCATCGCAACGAACCCGGACGGGCGTGCCCTTTGAGATTAGTAGAACCTATTGAAACTGAGGCTGGATTACGATTCGGTCACCATGTTTTAAGAACCCTAGCTGGAAGGTATGAACTCGGCAATGTCGACTTCTGCTGTTGTGGAAAAGAGGAGGGCTCGGGGTTTAGAGGAGCGTTATGAAATGCTGAGGAAGACACTGGCCCACTACCTCCTCCTCCAAGTGGGCACTTTCGTTGCAGCTTTCGGTTTCGACGCTGTGGGACCCGCCATGAACACTCTCACAGACAAGAAAGCAGAGCTGAAAGTCTTGGAGGTCAACAGGAACGGCGGGGTTGGGGGCTCAGAGCAGGCGGTAAAAAGGCTCTCGCAGAACCTTGTTGATAGTATGGGTGAGACTTTCAACAGCGATTATCTAGTCGAGGCAGGAAATTCTTCTCGAACTGTCAAGCTGAGCAGGTGCGGCTGCATAGAATCAGTCGTGGAACAAGCGGAAACGTATGGGCTCACCAAGGCCCAGGCCAGATCCATCTTTTGCGGAACGTGCATGAGCAGCTACAAGAAAGCAGCACAGACCTTGAGCCTTAGTTTCAAGGGCAGGCTCAGTAAGGAAGGCTGCTCGATGGGGTTCTCAACAAACTAGTTCCACTGACTAAACACCAGTTTGAGACACATGAGTTTCAGGTGTCTTCACATAGGGAGAGACGCTAATCTTGATCTTGTCGACCAGGGTCACCGGTGAATCGCCCAAATTCACCCCTGAATCACAATCTGTCAGCGACCACTAACGCTCACCCTGGAGCCTTGAAGGAAAATGCTAACGATCCCATCGTGCCGAAAACCCGAAGCGCGCCCATTTTACGCCGTGTCAGCCAGAAATCGCTCATTATCCCCACCAGACAGAAAACGACCCCTGGAAAAACGACCGGGTACGGACGCGGCTGTTTGAGACGTGAAACTCGAGATCCGAAGAATTTCGTCTACCGCATGATTGTGACGATGTCCTTGTCAGCTGGAACATGGTCCAAGCTCACCCTTTGCCCTGCAAACTTGACACTGGGCCCTGAGACGTAGGCGTACTTCGCCCCCTCAGTGAACCGTGGATGAATACGCTTACAGACATCCAACAAGTTGGACCCGGCGGGTAGAATCAACGGCTTCTCGAAATCCGCATCCTCACTGGGCCGCTTCAAGTATATCCGGATGAAGTTCAGGGTCTTCCAAATGTCAGAGGCCAGCATGTCAATGTGAACACCCTTCTCCGCTGAAACCGGGACAAAATCATCCCCAAGCTCCTTCTTCACCGCGTCAAGGTACTGCTCGTTGACAAGGTCCACCTTGTTCAAGACAACCCTCGCCGGAACATACCTCCGGTTCCCGGCCAAAACATCAATCAGCTCATCGTCCGAAACATCTTCCCGGATGACAATCCCTCCGTTGGAGATCCCGTAGGCTTCCATAATCCCTTTGACAGTGTTCATGGATAACTTGGTCAGCTTGACGGTACTCGTCACGGATATTCCTCCTTTGTTCGACTTGGTCACGGTCACATCGGGAGGCTTCCGGTTAAGCCTGATCCCCATCTCAAACAACTCCTTCTCCAGCGTCCTCAGCTGGCCCGGCTGAAACACATCCAGAACAAGAAGGATCAAATCGGCGTTTAGAGCAACAGACAGAACACGTCGACCCCTACCCTTGCCGCTCGCCGCGCCGCTAATGATACCGGGAAGGTCGAGAATCTGAATGTCGGCCCCGTTAAGCCTCATTATTCCAGGGACAACGGTCAAGGTCGTGAATGCGTACGAAGCTACTTTGGACTTTGCGTTCGTCAGCCTGTTCAGAATCGTTGACTTGCCAACACTCGGCAGGCCTATCAGAACAACAGTCGCGTCTCCTCCCTTCCGAACCTCGAAGGAGGGCCCGCCACTCTTGCTGGACTGCTTCTCAACGTCCCCCCGGAGCTTAGCCAGCTTCGCCTTGAGGAGGCCAATGTGGTGCTCGGTGTGCTTGTTGCGCTGGGTCTTCTTCATCTCCTCCTCTATTTCCTTAATCTTCTCCGGGACGCCCATCACTCAGCCGACCTTATGCAGGCCAAGAGAGCCCGGACTTAGAGTCTTCGAAACGTACCCAAAGCCCAGTTCGCCTGGAATGAGAAGACTTGGATGGGCAGGCTGGTTTGAGGCCGTAGGGCCGAGAGTTTAGGCATCGCTCTTCCAAAAGGCCAGCGCGTCTTCAACTATTTTCACTTCTTCCTCTCCTAACCTCCAATCCAAGCCTCCTACCATCTCCTTAGCTTCTTTCTCGTTTCGTATTCCGACGATGGCGCCGGTAAGGGCCGGATGCATGAGTTCCCAGGCAATTACAAGGTCAACCAGTCGCTTCCCACGTTTCTCGGCAAGCGGTCGGAGCATTCTCTTGATCGCTAGTATCTTCTCATAGTTATCCGGTTGGCCATACCGGTGTCGTCTACGGAAATCTCCTGGGGCTAACTCGCCCAGGTTAAAACTGTCCGCAAGAAAACCTTCTGCTAGTGAACCCCAGCCAAGGATCCCGATATTGTTCGCTTGGCAGAATGGCATCATCTCCTCTTCTATTTTTCTCTCCAACGGGTTGTACTGTAACTGGTTGGAGGTTACGGGGAATATCCTGATCGCTCGCTGCAACAGGTCGACCGGATGGTTGGACAGCCCCCCATGTCTAACCTTCCCGTCTCGTATCAACTCCTGAATCACACTCCACGACTCTTCGATTGGCACCGAGGGGTCCGGGTCGTGGAACTGTAACAGATCAACATGGTCGGTTTGGAGCCTGCGGAGGCTTGCCTCGACTTCGCGCCTGACGGTCCCCGGCCGAAGGTCCTCAAGAGAACCCTCCTTGCCGTCCGGCAGTGTTCCACACTTGGTGAAGATGTATACGTCATCTCTACGCCCTTTGACAGCCTTGCCAACGATCTCTTCAGCGCGCCCCCATCCATAGAACGGGGCCGTGTCGATCCAGTTCACACCCTCGTCAATGGCAGCATTCACTGCGCGTATGGCCGATTGCTCATCTTGCCGTCCCCAGTACACATGCCAGCTTGTTGTTGAACCGATAGGTGCGGTTCCGATCCCGACGCGTGAGATTTTCAGCCCGCTCTTTCCCAGCGTCACCCTATCAACTTTCTTCATTTGGGGACGCCGTGCTAGTGAAGAGTGGATCAGTTATTCTTACTTTTCCATGTTGATCCGCAGAGCTTGCAGCTGTGGAAGTCATCAGTGGAGAAGCACTCGCCAATTTCGCCACGGATTGGACATCGGTGAATGGCCTCGCCACCGACAGCGCCTTCCATACGCCCCATGTAGCCGGCGTCCACAAGGGCCTTTTGGTCAAGAGTCAACATTTTCGGTTGCAATCCTCCGTGTGTTTCGCTACCTCACTTGGCTTCGGAGATTGTTGAGGAATGGGCCGTTCCTTTTGCGTTCTAGCTCAACAGAGCTGAGACCTATCGTGTTTGGATTCAGGCTGTTGGAGAGTCGTCGGAGCTTCATGGGTGGCGCATCGATCGGTTTCCCCTTTCTTGTCCTTGCAAAGCCAATCGCGTTCCGGATTGTTCTTGCGAGGCCATGCGGACTTCCGTTGCCTTTCGTGCATGTTGGACATGTTTCCAAATCCTTTTTCACCTGACTATGCTGCATCACGTCTATCGGATTATGTTTGACCCGTCCTACGCTGGCACTAATTTACCCCCTCTGGAATGGTAGTTTCTAGCCGGCGCACGCTGGTGCAGCCCTTATACTTTGGAACGCCCGGGCATACAGTGTCGTAAGATGTTCGAGCTGTTCCTTCGGATTCAGCATAAGTGTCCCAATAATGATTTGAGCCGGAAGTTTCCCGGTGCTAGGATTTCTGTCTGGTGTAATAGTGGGGCTGACATTCTCGAAATTGAGGCTGACGGGCTTGAATCGTTTGAGGGCTTACAAAGGGAACTTGCTGGACAGTGCAGTCGTCTCGAGGGCCGGGTAAGGGGCCGGATCATATCGAAGACATATTGCCAGGACAGGTTCCAGCTTGTAGCCCGGACGTGCATGTGCACTCGTGGTGAGGGGACCACCAGTACCGGCCCGATCATAGAGCGGTACAATTTCATGGAGGTCCCGCCTACCCTTTTGATGGGTGGCTGGGAACACTATAGGCTTGTCGGGTTTGATGATGCAGACATGAAGGGCCTGCTCAGAGATTTAGACAAGATCGGGCCGACTGAGGTGTTGCATAAGAAATCGTTGCATGAGGGAGTTACTGATGACACGTTTCTCTTGTCCCTCAGCAGCCTTTTTGGCCAGTTGACTGAGAAGCAGATGAAGTCGCTAGTGACGGCGGTCGAAAACGGGTACTATGAGGTTCCGAAGCGAGTGACTGCTGACGATTTGGCCAAGAGGGCTGGACAGCCTCGAAGCACTTTTGAAGAGCATATCAGAAAAGCGGAGAGTAAGGTTGTGCTGGCCATGGCCCCGTATATGATGATGTACGCGAGGGGCCCGGGTGTCCACTTTAACGCGGTGACCCGCGACGCACGTGCAACGGTGGGCGCTCGGCTGATGAAACAGATAGCGGTCCAAGTGTCAGGACAGCCAAAGGGTCTTGAGAGACGGGGCCGTATGACATACTAGAGGGCCGGACATTGTTGATTCTTAACTTTCGACTTGGCACAAGTTAATTCTGCTTTCCGGTGTAGGAATTGCTACCGGTGCTCGGACAAGACCGGAGCTGAGGGAGCCTAGGCAGAGGCGGTCTGGCCGATGCCGCGAATTCTACTGAGGGGCTGATTCTCGGCGATTCTTGTGTTCTCAGCCCTGGACTCGTGAGAACATTGGTGTCCTAACGCGGAGTTCCTGGCCTATACTCCGAAGAAGGGGGTTTGAACGCCGAACAAGGCCGAGGCTGTGGCAAGAACAGCAATGTACGCGGCTAGAAGTCCAAGGGTTATGACCAGGTTGCGCTTCCAACGATCTGACCACGCGATCCCGAAAGGAATCCCCACCGTGAAGCCGATTACGTGCGCGATATACGCGACGTTGGGGTCGTAGTTGCCCCCTATGAGCCCTGGATTGGTCACGATGATCGCGTTGTAGATGAAGTAGATTATCGCCACGAGCCCTTGGGGGGCCATGAACAGCCAGGAGAACTTCAAAGGCCTCATCAACATCACGCACGCCGCGAGGGTGAATATCGCAGCAGATGCGCCCAGCATTCCCTCGTTCGGGGGAAAGAATGCCATGCTCAACAGAAACGCTGTGAAGCCTCCGATGAAGAAGACGATCAAGTAATACTTCCGCCCGACCATCTTCTCGAGAGTGTTGCCGAAGACGAAGAGGAAGAGCATGTTCCCGAATACGTGAAGAGGGCTTGCGTGGACAAACAGTGCCGTGACAAGTGTCCACACGCGTCCGGCGAGAAGGTTATCTTGGCTAAACACCAAATTATCAGCCACCCACTGCTGGTCCGGGGTGGACAAGGCCCAAAAAGTGGCTCCGATGCAGGCGAGTATCAGAAGATAGTTCGACCTCAACCTGGACCCTTGTCCCACAGCATCCTACCGAGATATTTCAGAGGTTCCTTACTCTTCTCCATGCAATGGTGTTGCGGAACGCCCTCAGGGCCTAGATGATTAGCGCAAAACCCTTTTACACATCACTTGCCGCCGGACGCTAACAGTCTCCACGATTGTCCTCCCGCGCTTTCGAGAGCTATCTAGCGTTAACCAAGCCCAAGATAGTCTTCTTGCTCGACCTCACAGCTGTTACGGCCTTTCTCGTATCCAAGCCGGTGATTGACCCGGTTCGAATAATCGCGGTGCTTGTTGCGGGGACATTGGCGTCTGGTGGAGCAGGGGCCTTGAACAATTATGTGGACCGGAATCTGGACAGGGAGATGCGTCGAACAAGCCAGCGCCCCATACCGAAAGGAACGATAACTCCCGCAAGGGCATTGGTCTTTGGACTAGCGCTGGTCGCGGGTGCTCTCGCGATCTCTACCGTCTTCCTCCCACTGCTTGCCAGTCTGTTCATATTTCTGGGAGCCGCCATCTATGTTCTATTCTACACGAAATACCTCAAACCCCGTACAACCCTGAACATAGTCCTAGGAGGGTCAGCGGGAAGCTGCGCACCGTTGGCGGGTTGGGCTGCGGCTACGGGGAACCTCAGCATCCCGACGCCTTGGCTCATGGCCCTCCTCGTGTTCGTCTGGACCCCCAGCCACTTCTGGAGTCTCGCTCTACGAGCTTCAAACGATTACAGTCATGCCGGGATTCCAATGCTCCCAGTCGTTGTGGGCGAGAAAAAAGCAGCGCAGTACATTGCATTGAACACTTTCCTGCTCGTCCCAGTGTCGTTGCTCTTCGTCTTCCTCGGCGAGTTCAGCCTTCTCTACCTGGTGGTCGCAGGGATACTCGGTGTAGCGATGATTCTTGTCGACGTGAAGCTTGCTCTGAACCCGACGAAGGCTCAGGCGTGGACCGCTTTCAAAATATCAAGTCCATACCTTGCCATAGTCTTTGTCGCCATGGTGCTGGACGCGAGACTTCTGTTACACTAGGCCCGGGTCCTAGTTATCTTCAACAGGTTCTGGAGAAAGATCCGGCCATCGGGGTGCAAGTCGTTCGCGCGCTCCGGGTGGAACTGGACTCCGTAGATCGGCTTAGTCTCATGACGTATCGCCTCGACAGTCGTTGTCGAGGATTCCGCCAGCCTTTGAAATCCTAGCGGGACCTTGTTGAGAACCTGCCGGTGCGACTCGGCCACGGTAATTTTCGGCGGCAATCCGTCAAACAAGGGGTGACGATGCACTACACTCACCTGGTCGAACCGTTGAATCATCTGTCCCAGGTCAGAAAGCCCAGAGCCGAACGCTGTGCCGATCAACTGATGTCCGAAGCATATGCCGAGAATTGGGACGGGCGCTTTCTTGACAAAGTCAGCCTCCTGCTGGAACTCCTCCCGGGTGCCAGAACGGGTCAGGAGTGCTGACGACCCTGTGAGAATGACTAGATCAGGAGACAGCTCTAGGACCTTCCTCTCAAACTCCGGCACTCCATGGTCGACAGGCTCCAGCGGCTGGCCTGTGCAACGTGTTAAGTTCTGGAGTGCTTGCAGGGTTTTCTCCCGTTCCCTGTAATTGTTGACCATTACAATCTTCATTGATCAGTGTCACAGCGCTGCGAGAAGCTTGTCCACTTCTTCTTCCGTGTTGTAGTAGTGGGCGGACACCCGTATAGCTTTGACCCTACTGGCTACTGTGATGTTGAGCGACTTTAGCTTGTTGAACGTGCCGGTCGGGTCCGGGTCTTCAAAAACGATTATCCCACTTCGCCTATCTGAGTTGAGCGGTGTGAGAATGGTTCGCCCTTTCCTTTTCAATCCGTCGATGAGATGGTCGGTGACCTTGATCACGTGATGGTAACGGTCAGCTTGGTCATCCTTTAACGCCCATTCGAGAGCGGCCTTGGCGCCTACTACGCTGATGACTCCCCAGCTTCCACCCTCAAACCTTGTCGCGTCAGCCGCAGGCTCGGCCTCTTCAAGGTTGAAAGGTGTCCCGAACATGTCCTGATTGTGTGAGTGCCGGTTGACGACCGAGTCTTTGACTCCGTGCCAGCCGATGTAGTTCGGGTCTAAATCGCCCAGCTTGTCGCGGCGCGTGTAGAGATAGGCTGCCCCATGCGGTCCTTGAAGCCACTTGTACATACCACATGCGAGAGCGTCAACGCCGTCTTGTTGAACGTTTACTGGATAGACGCCAAGTGCGTGAAAACAGTCGCCTATGACGAAAGCGTTGTGCTCGTGGGCGATTCTGGCGATGTCGCGAATTTTCTCCCTGCTTCCGTTGGTCCAGGAGGCGTAATCGACGGAGACGAGGGTTGTGTCATCGTCGATGTTTTTTTCCCATTCCTCGAGCGGGATAATGCCGTTATCGTTTCGGTGAAGCAGCCGGACCTCGTTAGCGCGTCCGCGTTTTTGCTGGAGGTGCCAGATGTAGATGTTGGTTGGAAAGTTGAGGTCGCTGATGACGATGTTGCCCTTGGGCTTGTACCTTATGCTGCTTGCGAGGGCTGTGAGCCCGGTCGAAACGTTTGGAACACATGCAATCTCACCCAGTGAGGCCCCAGTCATTTTTCCGAAGAGCCGACGGCTCTCGACGATGATCGGGAGCCATTCTTCCCAGTTCTCGCCGTAGTCGCGCCATTCCATTATGAACTCGTTGATAGCGTTGAGAACAGGAATAGGTGGTGGTCCAGTGCCTGCGTTGTCAAAGTAGGCGCGCCGGCTGGTGACTGGTATTTGTTTTCGTGCGAGTTCTATGTTCAACAGGCTCTGACTTCCGGAAGATTTTGATAGGGTTTCTTGGGACTGGGTCGAGTATAAAGGCGACGCGGGTTCAGGGAGTGTGAAAAGCTTCTATTCTGCCGTGAACGCAGTTCTTGCACCAGAACTGGCCACGTTCGATGCTAAACTGGGCGTAGGAGTCGGTCACGACTTGGCCGCAGCGTGCACAGCGGACTACCTGGACTCGGCGCATCTTATGGCTGGGCTTGTCGAGCTTGTGCTGTTGAACTTCCGGGTCACCTATATCCAGGACCATGTTGCATGACTCGCAAAAATAAATGACGTGAAGTACACCCTTGTCCCGTTGCTCTAGCCAGTCGCCTGTTGCCAGGTTCGAGTCCCTGTCACAACCGGACATCTGGGCCAGTTGTTATCCTTGCTTCATCGTTCTTAGCTTGGAGGGAGTCCGACTCTTTCACGTTCAAAAATGGAGTTTGGAAACCTGTCCACCCTCCATGCGTAGTCTACACGGATGGAAATGACGATTTCTAGCATTTCTTGCGCAGCCCCTGTTCCTGTTTCTGCTAGTTTCATGGGTTGGCGGGCTGGAAAGGTTGAAATATCGCTTATCCGATATCGTATAACCGATATTTGATGATGGACCAAGAGTCGAGACACATTAGACGGATTATCGCCTTCGGACTCGCAGCTATAGTAGCAGTGATAGCACTGCTCGGCGCTCTAGCACTTGTCATAGGAATCTCACGACCAACCGGGGTAGGATACTATCCGTTCTTTCCATTCTTTGGTTTCGGCTGGATTGGAGCACTCTTCGCCTTCTTCTTCGTCTTCTGGATTGGAAGATGGATTTTCTGGGGATGGGGATGGGGATGGGGAGGGCACTACCCGCGAAGATACTGGAGATACCGAGATGAATCATACTACATAATTAGGGAACGATACGCGAGCGGCGAAATCACCAAGGACCAGTACGACCAGATGATGCGCGACCTTCAGCAACACGCCTAAAAACACCCAGCAGAATTTTTTTCAGCAGATACCGAAACACAGCCGCGAAAAATCCGCGGCGGCCTAACCTAGTTTTCGGCATATCGGTTGCCAAAGGCTGACTCAGGCCTTTAGGTTGAACTTGCCTGTTCCAGCACGTGAAGCTCTCCGAGCGGAAGGAGGGCACACGATACGCGGTTTCACCGCTCTTGAACGGCCATCACTGTTTCCAGGTGAAAGCTTTCTCCGGGTTGAATTCTGCGAGTGCATCGGTGACCCAGCCATATTTTTTCCGCTGAGTTTCCGCGACTCTCTTGGCGGTCTGGCCTTCCATGTCGAGAAAATCAACCGTTCCCTCTAGGATGGCTTGACGTTTGTACCCGTCGGCCATCATTACGGCTATCGCAGGGTTTTTCTTTAGATTCCTGTATCTAGCCGTTGCAACATCTACCCCTAGATAGAGCCTTTCGTCAACGGCCACGAGGTCTGTGGGCGATAGGTGCGGCTTCCCGCTAGGCTTTGCCGTTGCGGCCAGCGTTAGAGCCCGACTGTTTGCCAAGTCGAGCACATCCTGAACCGTCAAGGGATTCTTTCCGTACACCTTCTTGGAATGGGAGCTGGCCTTCGCTAGAGACGTTTCTAGGACAGTCTGTAAGATAGACAAGTCTTCATGGGGAAGACCTACCCTTGCAAATAAGTTGTACGTCAAATCTGCTCGGCCGTCTTACTCGAAGTACTAGGTTTGAAGGCGTGTCTTCAGTCGAGAACGATTCGCTCCTCGGCTTCAAGACTTTTCTACCACAAGGCAAGCCTAAGAGGGCGGAGTTGGCTGAAACGTCTCAGACTCAAGTTCCACGCACGACCATTTCTCCGACAGAAGTTGTGAGAAAATACAAGATTATCGCTGTTGTCGGCGCGTCCAAGAATCCGGAGAAGGAGGCATACTCAGTTCCAAAATACATGCAGGAACATGGTTACAAGATTATCCCAGTTAATCCGACCGCAGACCAAATCCTCGGCGAGAAGGCTTATCGAAGCCTCGAAGAGCTACCCTCGGAACTAGCAAAACAGATCGAGCTGGTGAATGTTTTCCGGCCAAGCGAGGAACTCCCACAGGTGGCTCAACAAGTAATTGAGATGAGGAAAAAATACGGACGGCCCTTCGCGTTCTGGGCCCAACTTGGACTCGAGAACGACGAGGCGAAGCGGGCTCTGGCCAAGAATGGGATTCCGTATGTGATGGATGCCTGCTTCAGGGTTGTCCACCGATCCCTGCGATAGCCAAGAGGGTCACCGGGTCCGTCAATGACGTTTAGCGAGCTACTTCCCGATAAACTACGGCTGGAATGCCCGCCTGGCTCGGTGGGCTGTGAGACAAGCGAGGAACTCGGGCCAATAGAAGGCATCATCGGCCAGGACCGCGCTCTGAGAGCGCTGAAGTTCGCCGTCGAGATGAAGGGGAAGGGCTTCAACGTTTACGCTGCAGGGATCCCAAGCACCGGAAAGAGACCGGCCACAAGGGATTATTTGCGGGGAATCGCGAAGACAAAACCTACTCCGCCAGACTGGGTCTACGTGAACAATTTCGAGAACTCCTATGAGCCCAAAGCCCTCCAACTTCCTCCCGGCACAGCGAAAAGCTTCCAAAAAGACCTGAAGAATTTCGTAGACCAGGCCAAACGCGCAGTTCCCGCAGCTCTTCAGAGCGAGGAATTCGTCTCACGCACGAACGCCATAACGAAGAAGTCAGTGGAGGAGAGAAACAGGATTCTCAACGAGCTCAGCGAAGAAGCGCGACGCCACAATTACGCGGTTCGAATGACGCAGCTCGGCATCACAATTGTTCCTATGCAGGCGGGAAAGCCGCTCAGCCAGGAGGAGTTCGATGCGCTACCGGCCCGAGTGAAGAAGAAGTTTGACGAGAGCCGGGAAACGGTGAGAAACGCTCTCGACAAGGCCGGAAAGCAGGTCAACGAGCTCGAAGCGAAGACTTTGGATGAGCTGCGAAAGCTTAGAGACGACTCTGTTCACTACGCGATAGGCGGGCTCATCAGCAAACTAGTCTCCAACTACGAGAACCTCCCGGAGATAACTCAATACTTCGAGGAGCTTAGAGATGACATCTTAGAGAATGCGGACCTGTTCGCTCAGCCTGAAAAACCCCCGTCCCCACCCTCACCGGACGATTCTGAGGATCCGACACCAAACCTCGGTGAGAAGGCTCTGCCTAACCTGCCTTTCCGGAGATACCAGGCCAACGTAATCGTGGACAATTCAGGCCTGAAAGGAGCACCGGTCATCATCGAAGACAACCCGACTGTTACGAATCTTCTCGGCCGGATCGAGAACGAGGCGCGGTTCGGTGCTCTAACAACGGATTTCACTCTCATCAGGGGAGGGTCGGTTCACAAGGCGAACGGCGGCTATCTAATCATCGGGGTCGACGAGCTTCTGAAAAACCAGTTCTCCTACGACGGGTTAAAGAGGGCATTGCAGAGCGGAAACATAGCGATTGAGGAGACGGGCCAGAGGCTGGGGGTCGCCAGCACCAAGAGCCTTACGCCACAGCCGATTCCCCTAAGCGTGAAAGTTGTCATCGCCGGGGACCATCAGAGCTACCAGGCGCTCTACACGCTCGACCCGGACTTCAGCCTCCTCTTCAAAGTCAAAGCCCACTTCGACGATTCCATCGATAGAAATGAGGAAAGCATGAAGAACTACGGAAGGTTCGTACACACCCTCTGCGAACGGGAAAGCCTCAACCATCTAGAAGCCGCGGCAATTGCGAAAATTGTGGAGCACGGGTCTAGGTTGGCGGAAGACCAGAGCAAGCTCTCAACGAAGTTTCCGGAAATCGCGGACCTGGTCCGAGAGGCCAGCTTGTACGCTTCGCAGGACAGGTCCAAGTACATCAAAGGCACGCATGTCTTGAAGGCGCTCCAAGAGAAGGTCTACAGGTCCAACCTCATTGACCAGAAAGTGAAGGAGATGATACAGAGAGGCATCATCCTCATAGATACCGCGGGGTCGAAGGTCGGGCAGGTAAACGGTCTCTCTGTCATAACGCTGGGCGACTTCGAATTCGGCCAACCCTCCCGGATTACTGTCAGCCTTGGGCTGGGTAGAAAGGGAATCATCGACATCGAACGACAAGCCGGTATGGGAGGACAGACACATACGAAAGGGGTCCTCATAATCTCCGGCTATCTAGAGAATAAGTACACGCATGACAAGCCGTTGAGCGTCTCATGCAGGCTGGTCTTTGAGCAGAGCTACGGAGGTGTTGACGGGGACAGTGCATCCAGCACAGAACTATACGCCATTCTCTCAGTACTATCCGAGCTACCGATCAAGCAAAACCTGGCCGTGACTGGCTCGGTGAACCAGAAGGGTGAGATTCAGGCAATTGGAGGGGTTAACGAGAAAATCGAGGGATTCTACGAGACATGCAAGGCCAAAGGGCTGAAAGGCGACGAGGGAGTCATGATTCCCAAGAGCAATGTCCAGCACCTAATGCTCAAAGAGGACGTGGTCGAGGCTGTGAAGCAGGGCAGATTCCACATCTACCCGGTGGGAACGGTGGATGAGGGCATCGAGATTCTCACCGGCGTAAAAGCCGGCGAAAGGAGGAGTGATGGGGCCTACGATGAGGGCACGGTCCATTACAGGGCGGACAAACGGCTGGCTCAAATGGCTGAAGAAATCGCCAAGTTTACCAGGCTGTAAAGGGAGACGGTTGCGAATTGTCTAGCCGGTTGTAACTTTGGGCCAGTTCACAAAGTAACGACATGGTTTCGACCGGTATCAATCTCCCAAGTTGTGCGATTCACGCCGATGAGCTCCGCGGCCATCAACGGAGAAGTCATCTTAACGGTAATGGGTTTCGGTGTGGCGATGATACTTTTCGGGGTCGTCTTGCTGGTGTCTTGGGGCCTAAACCCTTTCTACATAGTGGCCGGCTTCTTTCTTCTTGTCCTCGGGATGGCGGCGTTCGTCACACCGCTCTCGATTTTCAGCCGGTGGGACAGGTTCCCGGTTCCTAAGGTGAGATGCAGACACTGTGCAACTCTAAACTACGAGACTGCTGCCCGATGCAGGAACTGCGGTGCAAACATGTTCGAACGGGCAGCCCCCTTGAGCTAGCATGAAACACCGTCAGCGGTACGCAGACTTCAGCGAACCTTGCCCTTCTTCGGGCCTTCTCTACCCGCCATCTTCTTCCGCTTCTTCTGCCAGTCTGGACGAGTCATTCGTGATCTCCTTGGGAGCATATCTGCGACATCCCTACATAACACCATCAAGTTTCAATGGAAGGCTCTCCTCAATCGAATTAAGCGGCGACGGTCGGTGTCTCCCGGAAACTAGTACAATAGGCGAATCTATCAAATCCGCACGTGTCCTTGAAGAGACCACGGGAAAATCCGGTTTGACACGAGCATGCATCTCAAGGCTCACGACTTCCACTCCTCCACCTTGGTAGAGCCGCGAATCTCTCCTTGTAGAACATCGTAAGCCAGTGGTCCGTCTCTGTCGTCAACGACCATTATGATGTCCCCGTACCCTAGAAACGCATCTAGGATGTTTACCCCGTTTCTGAACAGTAGTTCGGTAATGTAGGATGCTATTCCAGGGGTCATCTCGGCGCGAGGCGACAGGTTGAGTGTCAGCTTGGCCACGTTCACCAGTGTCGCCGCGTCCCTAAGATGCCCCAGTTTCCCCCCGATCAAAGCGTAATCGTCTCGGGGCAGAATCAGTTTGATCGAGTTCAAGAGGGGAAAGATATGGGGGAACTCTGACAGTTCGGCCGCGGCGTCTGACAATTCTTTGACTATGGCTGAGAATTGGTTCCTCGACGCTTTCATTGTCACATCCACTATGCCGCTTGAAAGGGAGATTCTGGCGTCCTTGAGAACCCTCGACGCGTCGGGTGTGTTGGTAGTGGAGAGGGTGTCAGAGAATCTCTTGATTGCTACGACAAGCGCGTTGATGGTTGCCTCTTTCCCGCTTAGCTGTTTGACTTTGGGTTGGATGAGCTCTGCGAGGGAGTGAAAGTTCACGACCTTCATCTTCAAACATTGAAAGACCGGGTAGTTCCTAGTCAGAATCTCGCGCACCGCTTCTGGGATGCTGAGACTGTTTCTAGGGGTTGTCAAGCCTTTGTGTCACCCATGTCCTCATGTAATATAACGTAAGCTCTGGAATAAAAGCCTTAAATGCAAGTAACATACGTTACTATCCTGCAATAAAATGCAAGAGAAAAAAACAACAATGCAAACCAATATGAGTTTCCCGACCTACGTCTTCGCGACCGTCAATCCGGGCCGCGCGACGAAAGTGGTTGAGGAGCTAAAGCGAAATAGCCAGATAGACCTCATTGCACCGGTCACAGGCAGATACGATCTAGTTCTACGCCTGAAACCGAACACACCACACAATGTATACCAGACAGTCAAAGAAATCCGCGAGATCAACGACATACGCACCACCGATACTCACATCGGCTTCGACGGTATTCAGCCGACCCGAAAGCTCGAGAGCCAGATGGCCCTTGGGTTTTCGTTGCTAAATTGTGAGCACACCCCTAGCGAGAGCGTCATTAAGCAGCTCAGCAACATCCCAGGCTTCATCGAAGCATCGACAGTACCAGGACAGTTCGACATCGTAGCACTCTGGCAAGCAAGAACCTCTGAAGACATAGTGAAGACTTCCGTTGAGAAAGTTACTAACCTCGAAGGCATCTTCAAGAGCGAGACATTACTCGCCTATGCACCGTTCTTCAAAGCGTAATCATGCGAATATAGCTCCATCAACCTCCCCCTTTTTTGTGTCCGTAAGAGTTTTGAGATTCACTCGGATAACGAACTTGAGTTGACTAATCAGTTGGACTCGAGGCAAACGCGGTCCCCCAAGGGCTTTTTTCAGTATACTTGGGGACCCCAAAGGTAAAGTGCTGCAACCAGCATCTTACATACCCTTCTCCAAGGTTTCCAAGAACGAGGCCGCCCTCCCTCCACCACGTCGCGTTGTGATGAACTAGAGACATCAGAGATTTGCATTCAGGCACTCCACGTCAAACCAAGCATTAGTTCACCCGTTATTGTCACGATCGGAGGTGACACCTGCATATGTTTATCACAGGAGCTCCCGTCCCGTATTCCTGTCAGAGTGTGATTTGAGACGTCAGAAATGCGCGTTCTAATTTTGAAAGAGGGAACTTCCCGGTCTAGGGGAAGAGACGCCCAGAGAAGTAACATCATGGCCGCGAAAGTCCTAGCGGAAACGGTCCGATCGACTATTGGTCCCAAGGGCATGGACAAGATGCTCGTCGCGGGCATGGGGGACATTGTCATTACAAACGATGGTGCAACCATCATGAAGGAGATGGACGTTCAGAACCCAGCAGCTAAGATGCTTGTGGAGGTCGCCAAGACCCAGGACAGCGAAGTAGGGGACGGAACAACAACTGCAGTTCTCTTGGCTGGCGAATTGCTGGCGGGAGCCGAAGCCCTGCTCGACAAAGACATCCATACCAACATCATCATCGACGGATACCGAGACGCGGCAGAGAAAGCCCAGGAAATTCTGGACAAGATAGCGGTGAACATCAAACCTGACGACCAAGCGCAATTGAGGCAGATCGCCAACACTTCCCTAAACACAAAGGGAATGTTTGGCTCTCAGACTCGTTTCGCCGAGTTGGCCGTTGACGCGGTGAGACAGGTTATGGAGAAGCGCGATGGCAAGGTCACAGCCGACATCGACCTGGTTAAGGTGATGAAGAAGCACGGACGAAGCCTGGACGAGACCGAGCTCGTAAACGGCATAGTCATAGACAAAGAAGTGGCTCATGCAGAGATGCCCAAGAGAGTAACGGCCGGGGGAATAGCCCTATTGAACGCCAAGCTCGAAATAGAGAAGACAGAGACAGATGCAAAAATCAACATCAACAAACCAGAAGACATGTACCTCTTCATCGAGGAGGAAGAGAAACTGCTCAGAAAAATGGCCGAAGACGTGGCCAAGACCGGCGCCAAGATCCTATTCACCGAAAAGGGAGTAGATGACCAAGTCCTATCACAGCTTGCACAGAAAGGAATCCTCACGGTGAAGAATGTTAGCAGCGGAGACATGGAGAAGCTTGCGAAGGCAACCGGCGGGTCCGTGGTCGGCATCCTAAAGGACCTAACAAAGGAATCCCTAGGCCAAGCCAAGGTGGTCGAAGAGGTCAGGGTTGGAGACGACAAGCTGGTCTATGTTCGCGAGTGCAAGAACCCCAAAGCCGTGACAATCGTGATTCGTGGTGGGTCAGAACACGTAGTAGACGAGGCGGAGAGATCGCTACACGACGCCATATGCGTGGTTAGAAACGCGGTTGAAGATGGGAAGATTCTCGCGGGAGGAGGCGCTCCCGAGGCGGAGCTGGCCAAACGATTGAGGGATTACGCCGTCAAGGCGGGAGGCAGAGAACAGCTTGCAGTGGCAGCGTTTGCTGAGGCCCTCGAAGCAATCCCCGTTGCCATAGCGCAGAACGCGGGCATAAACCCGATCGACATTATGGTTGAGCTCAAAGCGAAACATAACAACGTCCGAAACCTTTGGTACGGCGTGAACGTACCAACAGGGAAAACAGCTGACATGTGGAAGATGAAAATCGTCGAACCTCTCAGGGTGAAGAAGCAGGTCATCAAGTCAGCCGTTGAGGCGGTAACGATGCTGCTCAGGGTAGACGATGTAATCTCCTCGAAGGGAACTGGTGGAGGAATGGGCGCAGGCGGGCCTTCAGGAATGCCCCCGGGAATGCCGCCCGGTGGCATGGACGACGGAATGTAACAGGCTCGTTCTACTCTTTATGCTTCTTTGACTCGAACCGTCTCTCTCTGCGCTGCGTCTGCTCTGGCTGTTACGCGCCGGCCGTCACGCTTGCCTGTATCTTCTCCCATCACTGGGTTCTCCCAATCAACCATTAGCGACTACTGCAGAAGAATACCGGTGGGAGTAAGGGACACAAGGTTTCACGGTCAACCATCTTCAGTTGACTTCCTCACAGAGACCGTTGATGCGGAAAGGGTCATACAGGTGCCCTTACAGTCGGCTGGAGAGACAGAATGACCGGTCACCATCCCGTGGGACACGGAAAGTCTTCGCCCACCACAGACCGAGACTGGATCAACCTATCGGACCGACTACTACAACAGAAGTAGGCAGCTGAAAAAGGCCAGCCGGGAAAGCTGGAACGCCCCTAGAGAGGTATGGAAGCGAAAGCTCGTCCAAGCCAAGAGAATACGCTGTCGGAAGTGCGTCCAGATTGTCAAGCTATGGCTCACAACTCACGGCTACGGACCTAGAAAATACGGAGAACATGTCTCAATATGGCAGGACGAGAAGAACAACAGCCTAGTACCAAGACGGTTACCTGCGAGTCATTATTTCCGACTTTCCAGGCTTCGAAGGGAAGCTCCGAACGCCTTTTACCGCTGGCTACGATGAGTGTTCCAGAGCATCATTGACGGCGAGTACAGGCGGACAAACAAAGAGGGTTGAGGATGCATTTGCCGAGTTCAACGAGTCATGGATGGTTTACTGGGAGGCGTATGTGGAGTTACAGAATCAGCTTTACGAAAGCGTCAAAGCCGCACGGGAAGTCTCCTGGCTCGCAGCCACGGACACTGCAAAAGTGGCCGAGATCAACCAGGCCCAACGCCAGCTCTTCGCCTCGATACCTCGGCGCGTAGATTACGCGCCGCTTGGACAGGTTACACAGAACTTGGACAATGCTCTTCGAAGGCTCAACGAGCTCCAGGCAGCCCTAACCGCCGAGAAAGCCAGTTGCAAGAGAATTGAGGCAGCTATAGACCTCCTCCTTGACAAGGCAAGCAGGACTAAACAAGAGCTTCAAGCAGTCTCCTAGAGAACTGGAGGCAGGGTCTTGGACCCGAAGCATAAGTGGAAGGAAGTCTCCGGGTCCTTTTTTCGACTGTATCATCGGAGCTTATGATCGTTGGTCTGCTTGCCTTGTTTACGAATCATCCAAGAAGGTCCCGATCCCGCTTGGCTCGCGCAGCAGAGCAGAATGCATTAGAAAGTGCCCAACGCCATGAGGTTGCTCTATATAAGCGACCAGTTTGGGGAAACGTGGCGGGCGAGAAGACTTCCCAGTTCAAAATGGAGCTTTGATCTATCTTGTCTGACAAGGGTAGAGCTTTCATCAATATCGAGAATGTTGTCGCCTCGGCGACGCTAAAGCAAGGGATAGACCTCAACGCGATCGTTCGGGTCTTCCCTGGAGTCGAGTACCGCCCGGAGCAGTTCCCAGGCTTGGTCTACAGACTGAAGAAGCCTAAGACGGCGACCCTGATCTTCAGCTCCGGAAAGATGGTTTGCACCGGTTCAAAATCTGAACGCCAGGCCCGGAAGGCCGTGCTGAAAGTTGTCGATGAATTGAAGAGGGATGGGATTGTGATCATTGGCCGGCCAGAAATTGTGATTCAGAACATCGTCGCGTCCTGCGGCTTAGGAGGCCGCATTGACTTGGAGAAGGCGGTGTTTGGTTTGACAAAGACAATGTACGAGCCCGAGCAGTTTCCAGGACTAATCTACCGCATGGATGATCCGAAAGTTGTCATCCTAGTGTTCGCGAGCGGTAAGCTAGTGTGTACAGGTGCTAAGAAGGAGATTCAGGTGTACATCGCGGTGAAGAAGCTGCAGGAGACTCTTGAGGCGAAGAACTTGATTTTCTACGAAGGCCCTGAGAAACCTCGCCTGCCACCGCCTCCAACAAAGGAAAGAGACTAGGTCAGCAAGCCATAACGAACAACAATATCGGTCCCGTACTTCTTCGCACCTATGTAACGGACCGATATTGTTGTTCGTTATGGCTTGCTGACCTAGTCTCTTTCCTTTGTTGGAGGCGGTGGCAGGCGAGGTTTCTCAGGGCCTTCGTA
>Ga0209761_1000486_pt1 | contig 24303 bp, 19 predicted proteins | sample GraSoi013_1_40cm_4_FD_185818 | JGI IMG/M metagenome (GOLD analysis project Ga0209761, IMG submission 185818) | Grasslands soil microbial communities from the Angelo Coastal Reserve, California, USA - Sample 09_25_2013_1_40cm (SPAdes) (version 2) | ecosystem: Environmental > Terrestrial > Soil >...
GGGGCCTGATCATGCCGCGCTGGGGCGTCGCCCACATCTTCGCGTCGTACAACAACATCATCATCACGCTGACCGACATCACGGGCTCCGAGACGATCACGAAGGCGACGGGCGGCATGGTCGTCAAGGCCGCGAAAGACGAGGCGTCGCCGTACGCCGCGATGAAGGCGGCAGAGCGCGTCGCCGATGCGGCGAAGGAGAAGGGGATCGACTCGATCCACGTGCGGGTGCGCGCGCCCGGAGGCAACAAATCGAAGTCTCCCGGACCCGGGGCCCAAGCCGCGATCCGCGCTCTCTCCCGTGCCGGCCTGCGGATCGGTCGCATCGAGGAAGTGACGCCGGTGCCCCATGACGGCACGAAGGCGAAAGGCGGCCGGCGTGGGCGGAGGGTCTAGATGAAAATCAAAGTCCTGTCGAAATCCGACGACGCGATGCGGCTCCTTCTCGAGGAAACGGAGCCCTCGTACGCGAACGCCCTCCGCCGGGTGCTCGTCGCAGACGTCCCGAAGATGGCGATCGAAGACGTCGAGTTCCACCTCGGACCGATCCGCGCGGACGACGGCAAGGAGTACGAGAGCGTCGGGCCTCTGTTCGATGAGATGATCGCCCACCGCCTCGGCCTCGTCCCGATCCCGACGGACCTCGCGCTGTACAACCGCCGGGAAGACTGCCCGACGTGCCACGGCGAAGGATGCCCGAACTGCACGATCATCTATTCCGTCAACAAGCGGGGCCCCGGGGTCGTGACGTCCGCGGACCTCGAGCCGATCGGCGACTCGAAACTGCGTCCGAAGGACGCGAAAATCCCGATCGTCAAGCTCGGGGACGGCCAGGCCATGTTGATCTATGCGACCGCGGTCCTGGGCACCGGGAAGGAGCATGCGAAGTGGCAGTCGACCCACGGGGTCGGCTACCGGTACTACCCGATCCTGAAGGCCGGCACGAAGACGATCGACCCGCTCGACCCGAGCGTCCCGTACTGCGAGACCCACATGCAGTCCACGTCGACGGAGGAGGAAGAGACGCTGGAGCTTTCCGCGGACTGCGTGACGTGCGCGAAGTTCCGGGAGCAGTACAAAGTCGAGTCCGTGAAAGCCGCGAACGATCCGACGCGGATCGTGATGGAGTTCGAGACGGATGGATCCATGACGACGAAGTCGGTCTTGCTCGCGTCCCTCGACATCTTGGGGAAGCGGTTTTCCGAGCTCGCGACCCAAGCCACGGCCCTCGCCTGAGCCGCTGTCCGTCTCGTTCCTTGGTTCGACAGGTTTTAATAAGATTACTATCCATATAGTATTCATATGGAGCTTGGCGAACTGGAACTGGCCGTCCTGCGGTCCGTCCGCAATCTGGGGTCCGCGACATCGGGAGCGATTTTCGAGGAGGTCCGAAAATCCCGCGACGTGGCTTACACGAGCGTGACGACGACCTTGTATCGGCTCGTCGACAAGGATCTCATCGCGATCCGGAAAGAGAGCGAGAAGAAGATCTACTATCGGGTCAAGGAGGGCCGGGCGTATCGGAAAGCGATGGCCTCGATGATCGATCGGGTGGTCGACACGTTCGGCGGGGCCGCGGTTTCTTATCTGTTGGAGAACCCTGGCCCGCTCCCGAATCCTCAGATGTCCTCCTTGCGGTCACAGGTCGAGAAGAGGAGGTCCAGGGAGAAGCGGGATGGCTAGCCTGCTGGAAACGATTAGGGAAGCCCTCCAGGCCTACTGGCTCTCGCCTCTGTCGTTGACGGTCCTGGCAGTTTGCGGCGCCTCAATCGGAACTCTCCTCTATGTTTTCATTACGAACGCGCGGAACGCGAAACTCCGCGTGAGCCTGCTCACCGGACTGTATACGTTGTCAATCTTTTTCTGGGCTTTCGTTGCGACCTCATTTGTCTTGTGCGTCTCGCAAGCCCGCATGGTCGCGTACGCTCGGAACGGAGTCTCGCTCGCGGTGTTCGGTGCCGTCGTCGGAGGGCTGGCTGCCTCGGCGGTCATCTCCTTCGTCGTGTGGCGCTATGGGAACGCCACGGTAATCCGGAAGTTCGCACCGCGGAACCCGGAACCGAGTGAGGCATGGCTGCATGAGTATGTGGACCTGCTGGCGGAGTTCGAACGCGTCCCTCGGGTGAGAGTCCGGATTGTGGACTCGAACGATGCTCTGGCCATGGCGGTTGGAGGCAAGGATCGAAGCATCCTCATCTCCCGAGGTCTGCTCGCGCTTCTCGAGCGAGACGAAGTAGAGCCCGTCGTCGCGCACGAGCTGATGCATCTCAAACACCATGACGCTGAATTCAAGGTCTTCTCCCGAGTCCTCTCTCGAATTCTGTTTTTCGACCCGTTCAGCAAATTCTTCGATCCTGCCGTGCACCGCGAGCGGGAATATCTGGCGGACGAAATGAGCGGGCGATCGACGGGGAAACCTGCCGCGCTGGCGTCTGCGATTCTCAAGATCGCGGACCGGGGTGCGCCAACAAAGGCCACCTGGGGCTTGAGCATCTATGCGCCGGGCCGGGGGGTTTTCAGCCGCTATCCACCCCTCAACGAGCGCGTCCACCGACTCCTTCTCCTCTCCGATTTGCTCGCAACCCGATGAGACACCGGGTCAGCGCGACCTGCCCACCCGTGTGAATCGAACCCTCTCGGCATCCTTGGTTGGGTCGGAGGCGTTCGGAGGCGACCCAAACGAGAACGAATCGACCGCCGTCCTCGCGTCAGGAGCGTGGAGGGAGGCTGCCACTTGGCTTGTCTCGCCGGCAGGAAACGCAAAGGCGGACATCATGTCGTTTGCGTTGGCCTCACGAGACGTCAACGCCAAGAGGTTCCAGTTTGTTGCGATGAACTTCAGGATCGACGTGTGATCCATGACATCGCGGTCGATGTAGCCCCGCTTCGAGAAAGGCGACACGATAAGCATCGGGACACGGAAGCCATAGCCCCACTCATCGATCTGAGGCGGAGGAACATGATCGTAGAACCCGCCAGATTCATCCCAGGTAAGGAACACGGCACAACTTGGCCACATCGGGCTCGCCATGATGGAGTCGATGATGCCGGCTGTCCAGCCTTGCCCCTCGGTGACGTCTCCGGGTGGATGTTCGCTGATCTTGAGAGAGTCGGCCAGGAATCCATTGGGATCGATATATGTGACCGAGGGTAAACGGCCCAAGTGGATGTCGGAAGCGACAGTGTCCAATTGCACTACTTTGGAGGACAATGCAGCGTTCGCCGCGACATGTGGGAGCTGAAGTGGAGTTGGTGTTTCACCATCATTCGTAATCCCGTAGTACCGCCAAGAAATTCCCCGCGCCTCGAGCTCATCGAAAATCGTCGTGACATCAATTCCGGAACCGTACAAGGGATTGTTGGCGAGTCCGCCAGCGGTTCCGGCAATCGAGAAAAGACGGTTCGGATCCGTAGGTCCTAGCACCGATGAAAAGTAACGGTCCGCCAGCGTGAAATTTCCCGCAAGAGACCAATAGTAGGGGATTTGACGGTCATCGTAGTATCCCACCGAAATGTTCCCCAAGCCTGGGAAGACACGCTCGGCAACCGCCGCAAAGAGATCGTTCTTTCCGCCATCGAAGGCTTCGAGCATATCGGCACGAGAGTGGGGGAGGTCGAAGGTCCACGTCGTGTCCAGCCAGTGAGGCTTCACCGTGCCTCCCGCTCCATCGGGGAGGGATGCATTCTCCGGAATTCCATCCGCGCCGGGGTAGGTTCCGAAGTAGTTGTCGAAGCCGTGGTTTTCCTTCATAATGACGATTACGCGCTGGATGGACGTCACTCCCGGGACGAGCGTAGGCGTCGGCAAGGACGTTGGGGGAGCCCGAGACCAGAGTTCATAAGAAATGCTAGCAATCGAAACAGAGACGATCGCTGCCAATGCCAAGAGGTGCACCGAGGGCCGACGCAGACGGCGCCAACCTCGTTCGACCCGGAACGTGACCAGCCTTCCCCTCACCCCAGTCTCCAGCACAATCCCACTCGCGTTGGCTGCACCTCTGAGCGACGCAATGGGAACGCCGCGCGACCAAATTATGGTTGGCCCCCGGAACCGGTCTCATCGATGCCGCGGAGCGATCAAGCTGGATTCGACTTGAGTCTGCCCTGGTGGCCGGGAGTATCGCGCGATTCCAGAGGGGCCACAGCACGACCAGCACAGTTGCTGCCCGAAGCCCCATCGGCGAGCACCTGTTCGGGTGGGAAAAAGCATTTATACTATCCAAATAGTAACTGAGCGGAGGGGAAGGAAGGCTAAGGTCTTGTCCCAGACGCAGCCCGCGGAACCGCCGACGTTATACGGAGACCTTGCGGAACGCGCCGGAGAGACGCTAAAAATCATGCACCGGTGGGGATACGCTCCGCGAATCGAGGTCCTCTCCGAGCAGCTCCTCGGCGGACCCGCGAGCGCCGACCACCTGCATCGCGAACTGGAGGCCCTACCGGACCTCGTCGTGCAGGACGGATTTGTTAGTCTGAAGGGGTATGCGGACCTCATCCGGAAGTCGCGCAGCCGGGTCGATTCTCATGAAAGTTTTCGAACCGATGCGCTTGCGACCGCACACGCCTTCGCCGCAGCCCTCGCGAGTTCATGTCCAATGGTCGTTTGCATCGCCCTCTCAGGCTCTCTTGCTTCGGGCGGTTACGGTCCGGAAGATGACATCGATTTCGATCTCATCGTCCAGCCCGGGACGAAATACATCTGCTATCTAGTGGCTCATCTCATCGGCCTCAGGTTCAGCTGGAGGTACCGGCATCTCCGACTCGACGAAGTCCACCACACGCCATTGTTGCCGAAGATCGCGTGCATAAACGTCGTGTGGCCCGAGGACCAGGCAAGACCGTTCGTGCGCCGAGACGAGGACATGGCCTTCGAGCTCATGCGATGCTCACCCCTCCTGGGAGTCGAGGCGTTCCGGATGGCTCTTCGTGCCAATCCGTGGATTCGGGATTACTTCCCGCAGGTGTACGACCGCGTCTGGACCGAAGCAAAGCGCGAACCAACGAACCTTTTGGGTCGGATCCTTGCTGGCGTCGGCCACAGTCCGAGAATGCTTCGACTCGTGGAGGCCGCAAGCCGGCGAATTCTTTGGGTCCTGTATCGCTTCGTGCAGCACTCCCGGCGCGGCAACGAGGCAGCCGTCACACGCATGGAGTTCTTGCGCAAGGTGAAGTTCCCCTACGAAGCCTTTCAAGATTAAAGGGCGAATCCGCCTTTCCCTTTGACCGAAATGGATTCCATGCTCCAGACGGCGGCGCTCGTTGCGGCGGCTTACGCAACCCCCGTCTTGTTCGGGCTGGGTGTGTACCTCGTATTTGCCCGAAAGCCGCAGCGTGCGGAAGCCGCCGCCGTTTCTTGGGGAGCAGGTTGGGCCGCAGTGAACCTGGTTACATTCACCGCGAATCAGGCTTTCGGTGCGCGGCTTGACGGAACATTCTACGCGGTGACCGCAGCGACGCTCGCCGCCGCGGGCTTGGGATTGGTCGCGTACCGGAGAGAGAGGCTCCGCACTCTCTTGCGATTGCCCCTCCTTCCCCCGGATCTCAGGAGTGGCTTCGGCCTCGCAGCGCTCGTCTTGCTCTCCGGGTTCCTGCTCCTAGTTCTGTACAAAGCAATCATCGTTTGGCCGGCCGCTGCGGACGCGCTCATTTACCATATGGCGCTTCCGAAAGAAGCGTTCCAGAGCGCCACGCTTCCATTTCACGCGGGAGTCGACATGATCGACATCGCCTCGACGTATCCCGATCTGCTGGTCACGCAGCAGCTTTGGATCTATCTCGGCACTGCGACATTCGATTCTGTCTTCGTCCGGCCGATTGTTCCGGTGTATGCGATCCTCTTGTTCGTCCTGATGTTCTTCGATGCTCGACGCTGGTTTGGAGTTGCCACGGCAATCACCTCAACCGCGGCGTTGGCATCGATTCAAGGTCTCACGGCCACGACGACCATTCTGTTTGACGAGATCTTGTTGGCCTTCTACGGATATTTGGCTCTTCGGCTCGCTGTCGATGCCTCGCAGCAACACGGCTCCTGGATCCCGTCGGGCCTATTCGCGGGCTGTGCGGGGCTTGTAAAATACCAAGGGTTTGCTGCCTTCGCCGCCCTGGGCGCTGCCTTACTCGTGGTAGATCTGTGGTCCCAGCGAGCTAAGGCAAATCACACGCCGTCCCGACAGTGGCACGTTCCGCTGAAACGTCTCTTAGGATTTTCTATGGCTGGACTCGTAGTCACTGCGGTGTTCCTGGCTCGCAACACGGTCCTTCTCGCAAATCCCTTCTACCCGTATTTCTTCGGCGGGGTGGACACCCAGGCAACCGCTTACTACTACGAGATCTTCACGCCTGATGTCATCACGCAGATCTGGGGCTTCGAGGCCGTCGCGCTCCTGTCCACAGTGGTCATCGGATGTCTGCTCCTGGGCTTGTTCCGCGTCCGGGCGTGGACTAAGATCGAGCGACTCCTGTTCCTGTCGAGCGTCTTCTACCTGCCGCCATACCTCTACTACCCGCTCCCGAGCCAGCACATGCGATACCTCGCGCCGGTCCTGCCAGCGATGGCCGTCTTTGGAGGCCGCCAACTCGTTTGGTGGAGTCGCGAAGCCCGAACCCCGCAGAAAATCGCGGGCGGCGCCCTTTTCGCGGGACTGGCTGGCGTGGTTGCCGCTCTAGCCACGCAATGGCGGTTTCAGTCGCCCTACATCGCAGAGTATGCTCTGGGAGCGGCTGGTGTATTCGTAATCCTGATGGCGTTGATTACGGCCCTTGTCGTCGTAGCGGCCTTCGCCTCGGGACGAGGGCGGACCGCGGTGACGCTGGGGATCAGCCTCATCCTGTTCGCTCCGGGCGTGTTCGCCGTCGCGGCGGAACAGTGGGAACCCCGCCAAAACGTCTGGCAAGTCGATCTGCTCCCTCATTCCGAGGATGCATACTTGAGTGAACGACTCGGAAGCGACTGGGCGATGTGGAAGTGGATCAACGAGAAGCTTCCACCGAACTCGACCCTGCTGAGCTTTGAACCGCGGCTGTTCTACATCAACATCCGAGTTCTCTTCGCGGCGTCGCATGAGCTCACGCCCACGCTGAACATGACCCTCGACCAAGCGGTGGCGTTCCTGCACACGCTCGGCGTGCAGTTCGTGCTGAACTCGATCCTGGCGTCCGGCCCCTTGGCCAACCAGATCTTCTGGAGGCGTTCCGTCTTGTATCAAAATCTCGGCAACCAAACCGTATTCCGGCCGTTCCACATCGAAGGCGCCACTGTCCTTTACCAGCTAGCGTAGGTCGAGACGCACACGCTCCTACAACGTCGCGAGGAGGACGATCTCCTCCCCCACGTCGCGGCCGACCGTGCAGAGAAACGCTTCTTGCGCGATGAAAAGACGACTTCCGAAGCTGCGGCCATGGGATGCGGTGTCGAGGCTCGCCCCGAGAGACTTTCGAAGGGATCGGCTCGCGTCGAAGACGCCTTGCGCAATCCGCGGGGAGGTGTGCGTGTCCACGATGGTGAATCCCGCGTTCTCGACGCAGGTCGCGAGCGTCGAAGGAGTGAAAAGATGAAGATGCCGCGGTGGTTCCAACGACATCCACAAATCACGAAATCTCGCATGACCCAAGCTGTCGAGGTTCGGGGTTCGGATTGAGAGGACGCCACCCGGTTTCAGGGCAGAACGGGTCACGCCAAGTACCCGGACGGGTTCGCGGACATGCTCAATGACGTGTTGCATGGTAATTGCGTCGTACGTGTCCGGGAGGTCGACTTCTTCGATGTTGCCCTCGCGAATCTCGAGATCGTGCCGTTCCCTCGCCACTTTCGCGGCCTCACGGCTCGGCTCGACTCCGGCCACAGTCCACCCGATCGAGCGCATCAGGACCAGGAAGGATCCATCTCCACACCCCACGTCCAGGAGGTGACCTTGGTCTCGCCATCGGATTGACATGACAGCCCCTTCAAGGATCTCCATGAGTGGCGGCACGAGCGGGAGGGCCCGCGCGAAGAAGGTGGCGGCGTGCGAATTCGCCGCAGCGGGGTATCCCATCGCCGCGAGTGCTCCCTGGCTTGCGACATCGACGATGCTTCGTCCCGTGGACCCGTCCCAGGCGGAGCCGCCCCGATGGAAGACCGAGTCATACTGCTCCCAATATGACGGGTATAGCTTCTCGAGTTCCCCCGTTTCCGGCATGGGATCGAGCCAACCGTGACCACACGATCCACACCGGCGCAGGGACCATCGGCCCGGAGCCTTGAAATTGCGGTCCCGAAGGTCCCGGTAGAGCAGGAATCCCGGACTGCTGCACAGAGGACACGTAGCCGCCTCTCTGACACGGACACCCTCGTTATCCCACGTACCGTTGGGCGTGCCGCGTTCCCTCAGACGACCCCTCTCCCTCTCCGGAAGGTCAGCCGTTCCCACACCCCCTTCAGAAATTTCGTAACCTCGCCTTCCCCCGTCGCGGACCGGATGGCTTGGCGGAGGAGGAGCACGACCCAACACCAGGAAGCGAGCGCGAGGACGATTCGTAGGATGGGCTCGTACGGGAAGTGGGGGATGAGCCACGCGAGGCTGGCGGAGATCGTGAGTATGGGGAGGAAAAATGAGTAGTGAGCGACATTCACAACGCCCGCCAGGGCAACGACACCGCTGAAGGCGAGGACCCGCTGCCAGGGAGTTCGGCCCAGCGCGGCATTCAAGGTGAGGAACGGAATCGACCAGAGGATGTATTGGTCGTTCACGATGCGGAACAGTGTGTAGAACGTCAGCAAGGCTACGAGGCAGAGATCAATCCAGTACGCCGGAGAATCGCCCGCGTCTCGCCGTGTCCCGGCGACCCAGCTTACGACGGCGATGACGATCGCAATCGACGCGATGTTGAGACCCGCGGCCCATGCTGGAATGTTCCCGAGGCCCGCGAGATTCCCGACGAGCCAGATGCTCAGGTTCCCGACGAAGACGCCACCCGTCGGACTCAGAACCCCTTTCGCATACGCCATCCAATCCAGGAAGGCGTAAGGCGCCGATACCGCCGCAAGCACTCCCACCATCGTGAAGAGGAGTCGGCCCACGAATTGGCGACTCAGGCGATTGCGGTAACCCAAGAGCAAGGCGAACAAGAGCAGGATCGGGAAGTCCTTCAGGGCCACCGCGAGCCCGAAGCCCAGGCCCGATAGGACCGGCCGACGCTCAAGGAACAGGAGCGTGCCGGCGAGGGCAAAGTAGGTCGGCAGGACATCGAAGGTCCCCCAGATACCGGAAATCCAAAGGACGTGGGGATTGAGGAAGAAGAGGACGGCCGCCATGTTCGCCCGATCCGGCCGTTTGAACGTCTCGGCCACCACCCGACGGATGAGCAGGGCGAGGAAGCAGTCGAAGACGATCAGCGGCGTTTTCACGATGGTGTGAAAAAGCCAGTCCGCGATGAAAGGAGCGCCGACGTCTGCCCCCAAAATTGTCTGGGCGAGGGAGGCCGGCATCGGATGAGCGCCGAGGGGGCCTGCGAGTTGTTGATATAGTACGGTCGCCACCCAGAGGAACGCCGCCCAAGCGGGCGGGTAGGCGTAGTACGTGACCCCGTAGAAGTTTCTCCCGGCCACGATGCTTTGCCCCGTGTCGAAGTAGACGGACATGTCGAAGGGATGGCCCGAGATCGGTGCGAGGGCGATCCGGAGAACCAGGCCGCTTGACATCGCGAGTACGAAGATCCGTTTCTGCATCGACCCCTCATATCCTACCGGACCTGAGAACCTTGACCACGTCTCGGAGCCAGACTGCCGCGGACCGGGTAGCGCCTCCGCCGACCGCCTTCCGGTCCGCTACGTAGGGGTTCTCCAGGAAACGGACGATCGCCGAGTTCGCCGTTGATGGATGGAACGGACCGGCGAGAAGCGGTTCAATTTGGGCACGGGCTCGCGCAATGGCGCCTGGGTCGTCCAGGAGATCCTGGATGACGTCTGCCAAACTCGCCCCGTTTGGCTCGTATCGAAAGCCCGCCCCGGCCTCGAGGATCATCGCGGAATACTCGTCCCTGCCGCTTGCGATCACCGGGAGACGGGCCCAGAGGTAGTCCACGATCCGCGTCCGAGAGCTGAGCTCGTCCTCAATTGTTGCTGGCGCAACGGACAAACCGACGTCTGCCCGAAGGTACGCGCCCACGCGTTTCGCGAACGGGACGACTCCGAGGAATTCCAGGATATTCCGCCCGGCTTCTCCGGCCAACGCCCGCCGGACAGCCTGCTCGGATTCAGGCATTCGCGGATTCCCGCCGAGGACGAGGATGCGAAGCGACTCCCTCGCCTTAGGATCAAGACGCTCGAGTGCGTTCGCAAGCATGCCGTGGTCATACCAGGGGAGGAAAGCCCCGGCGAGGAGAAGAACGAGTGGCCTGGAAGCCCGCTCCAACCTCAGCGAGGGCGGATCTTGCGGCGGGGTCATCCGCGCGACGTGGATCAGCGGGTCGTCTTGTCGAAAGTCACCCATGGACAACCGCCCCGACGCAGCCAGTAGGCCGAGAAGGTAGTGCCGTTCCCGCTCGGTCGTCGTGACAAACAAGTCCCCGAACCAGAAAGAATCCAATTGGAGTCGAAGGAGGTACGCCGGCACGTGGCCTTCCTCAACGAATCTCTCCATGAGTCCGGGTCCTACGAAGTCGAGAATTGTCGGGATCCTTCGGTTTGACTTCCCGAGGAAGATCGTCGCCGACCAAGGTAGATACAGGACATCCGGATCGAGCTCATTGATCCTCCTCGCAATCACTCGCGGTGCATGATGGGGGCGCTCAACTCGCAGGAGACCGGAGGTGACCGGGGCGAGATTCCTTGCACCCTCATGGAAACTCTCGTAGAGACTCAAAACCTGGATATCATGGTCCTTCGCGAGGACTTGAAGCAGGTTCCACATCCGGTACCCCGGACCGTCCGTGATTTGCTCCCCGTAGGGCAACGGGGATGTCGTAACGGCGACGATTCTCCTGCGCGGCGTCCTTCACCACCTCACAAGGGCGCTCCGACCGCACTGCGTACGAGTCCGCCCGAGATTCCGAGCGAGTAGGCGAAGTCGGATAGGAGACCCAGCCACGACGCCGCAAGGGTTTCGCCGACAGCCTTGGGCCAGCTCGGAAGGGCGGCTCGAAACTCGGGCCAAAGCCGGAGCATGTAGTACGCATACCGCCCTGCGATCAGGGCCGCAAAGCCGAGCCATGCGAGCAGGGAACCGCTGATGAGCGCAGCAATGATGAGAATCGCGGCAGAGAGGGCGACAAAGGGCTGAGACGCCCGGTGGATCGACCGCTTCCGCGCATACGCCGAACCGGAGAGCCCGTGAAACGAAAAGCCGCGGAACGCAAGGAGGACCCCCGCCATGGCTTGGCCGAAACGGAATTCCTTGTCGAGATTGCCGAGAACCGTCTCGGCTTGGCCTGAGAACCGCTGAACCGTTCGCAGGTCGTAGGCCTTGAGGATTTTTCCGCCCTCCTTGCGAATTCGATAGGAAAGCATGAGGTCCTCGCCGCAAATTCGAAACTGCGTTGGAAAGCCGCCGAGGCGATCAAGGACTGATTTTCGGACGAGGTCGCACTTGAATTCCGTGAATGTGACGAACTCACGGTCTCGCTGCGACGGGCGATGAAACTGGCGGCGAAGGAATCCGAAGGCGCGCTTGACGAAGGTCATGTCGTCCGATGCGGGTAGGCCATAATAGCAGGTGACCGCCGCGACGGTCCGGTCCTCACTCAGAATTTTCGTCGCGCGGCGAATCCAGTCGGGGGTCATTGGCGCGACGTCTTGATGAACGATCAGAACCAAGTCGCCGTGCGCGGCCGCCAGTCCATCATTCAGCGTGCGCGAGAGGCCTTGGTTCGACCCATGTCGCATGAGCCGGCCTGTTGGACTCCGGCTCTTCAGGAAATCTTCGACGATCTGTGGAGTCCCGTCCGTGCTCGCGTCGTCGACGACGATCCACTCGAGGGTCCGATAGTCTTGGGCGGCGATGGAGTCGAGTGTGATGCGGATGGTGCGTGCCCCATTATAGCTGGGGAGTACAATCGACACCAAGGGCGATGTGTCTCGGCCTGTGGACTCCGCGAGCGGCTCCATTGAACTACTTCTCCACGTCCGCCTGCCGCAGCCGTCTTCCGAGAGCGGCGAGGCCCCGGGCCTGCTGCGCGACGATCAGAGGCAGACGCCACGCGTTGTAGATGGAGGTAGTCCCATTGAGCCGGGCGTGGTGATTAATCGGCACCTCCAGGATCCGGAATCCCCGCCGGTACGCCAGGATCGAGAACTCGGCCCAGAAGCTGTACGGAAGGGAACCGATGTCGTCGAGGATCGAATCGACCACCTCCTTTCGCACAATGCGAAAGCCGCAATCCATGTCCTTGAGGGGGACGTCCGCAACGGCCTTCACGAGCGCGTGGAAGCCGCGTGACAACAGGATCCGGTGGAAAGCCTCTTCACGCTCCAGCTTCCGACCGATGACCATGTCGTAGCTGCCCACGTGAGTCCAAAGCTTCCAAAAGTCCTTGGCATCGTATTGGCCGTCTGAGTCGGCAAAGAACGTCCATGGGGTTTTGATCGTCCGCAGTCCGTCTCTGACCGCATCGCCGTAGCCTTTTCGGGCGACGTCGTTGAGCAAACGAATCTCACCAGCGGCCGCCAGGACTCGGAGAACACGGTCCGTTCCATCCGTGCTCCCATCCTCGCACACCAGGAAATCCGCGCCGGTTGGGAGGACGACCTGCGTCCGGAATTCCCTGATCGCTTGTTCGATTGAATTCGCCTCGTTGTGCGCCGGCAGAAGAACTGTTAAGTGGGCACTAGCCGGGGATCCGCCCGATCCCGTCGGACCAGGGTCATCCCGGCCGCGATCCTGCCTACCGTTTTGGGTGTCCGGGGCAAGTCGGGGTTGCCCGAGCCTTTGACGACTAGACGGAGTCTGGCGGATTCTCCCGCTCGTCTTCAGGTTGATCCACCCCGGATACCGCCCATCCCAAATGGAGGTCAGCCCTCAAAGCTCCTTCCGCGGAGGATCCGGCGGAGGGCCTAAGGAGCGCTCGAATGGCAGGCACGGACGGAGATTGCTCGATGGGGATTTGAGGCATCGGCGGCTTTGCCCGTCCCCGCCGCGCGAGTTCCGCCCAGACCCAGGCATACGTCTCGCGGAGCCCTTCCACGAGCGGCACCCGCGGTTCCCACCCGAGAAGCTCGCGAAACCGTGTCGTATCGCAGTTCCGACCCCGCACCCCCTGAGGCTGGTCCAGATTGTGGACTTTCTCAAGGCGCTTTCCGGAGATGGAGCAGACGAGGTCGACGAGTCCGTCCGCGGTCACGACTTGGTCCGTCCCTAGGTTGATCGGATCGGCATCGCCGGATTCCATGATTCGACGAATCCCTTCGACGCAGTCGTCGATGAAACAGAAGGTGCGAGTTTGTCTACCGTCTCCCCAGACCTCGATGGACGAACCGTCTTCCGCCTCCGCCACCTTCCGGCAGATCGCCGCGGGGGCTTTCTCGCGGCCGCCCTCGTACGTGCCCAAGGGTCCGTACACATTGTGAAAGCGCACGATCCGCACATCGAGGTGATCGTCCTGATGGTAGTAGCTGGTCAGCTGTTCGGCGAAGAGCTTCTCCCAGCCATACCCCATCTCTGGGTTCGCGGGGATGGCGTCCTCCTCGCGCAACGGCGAGACGTTCTCCCGGTCCTGGAGGAAGCTCGGATAGACGCATGCCGAGGACGTGTAGAGGTACCGTTCGATGCCCTCCAACCGCGAGGCTTCGAGCATATGGGCATTGATCAGAGTGTTGTTCCGGGCCAGCCGGGAGTGGAACTTCGCGATGTAGCCGATCCCGCCCATGTCCGCCGCGAGCTGATAGACATCCTGGACGCCCAGGACCGCGTGGGTGCAGTTGTCGAGCGACCGGAGGTCGGCGATCACGAACTCGTCGGCGGGGCTGGGCTCGAACTCGGGTCGCTTGAGGTCCACGCCCCGGACCCAGTGTCCCTCGGCCTTCAATCGTTTAACAAGGTGATGGCCAATGAACCCGCCAGCCCCGGCGACCAGGACGCTTCGAGACCCGCTTCCGATCGCCATGGTTTGACCCTCTGACCGAACCCATCAGCCCGGATGGCGGGAGGCAGGCTGAAACACCCTTCGAAGGTATGCTCCGAATTCTCCCCCACGGAACCTTGTAAGGCGTCAAGTTCTGTACCCATTTGAGCTTTTTGGCGCACCCCTGGTCTCCGTAACCTGCGTCCGCTCGGCGATGCCTGTTGCTTAAAGGCGAATCCAAATCCAGCTTTCACACGAGGTCCCGGGGCCTCGAAGCGCAGTCTAATCCGTTACGTCCTGTTTCAACTCGGACGACTGGAGACGGAATGCCGCCCCTAACCGATCCATTACGCAAGGCATTCGAGGCTGCCGTCGACATGGCGGGGCTCGAGGAAGAGCTGACGTTGATGGGTAGCGAATTGCCCGTTCGCGAAGTCCCCTGCCCCGCTTGTGGCAGTGTGTCCTTCGACCCTGCGGTGGTGCGCAACGGTTTCCCGATTGTCCGTTGCCGAAGCTGCAAGTCCCTTTATGTCCGAGCCCGGCCCATCGAAGAGTCGCTGGTCGGAATCTACGAGCGTTTTCCCCAGCTTAGCGGGGGTCGGGAGGGGCAACTCATTGACGACCCGGTGGAAGGGCGCTGGGAAGCTGAGTACCGACTGTTTCGGCTTAACGAGTTTGCGACCTCGGGCCGCCTTCTCGATCTCGGGTGCGGACGAGGCGACTTCCTCCTCGTTGCGTCTCGCGACTTCGAGGTTTTCGGTGTGGATCTGGTTCCTCGCTTGCGACCCGACACCGAAATGCTCAATGTCTTCCGAGGAAGACTGGAGGACGCAACATTCCCTGACGGTTTCTTTGACGTCGTAACGGTAGTAGAAACGTTGGAACACATGTTCGATCCCCGGAGGACACTCGGGGTGATCCACCGCATCCTGAAACCACATGGGACCCTCTTGCTCCAGACTGGCGATGTTGATTCGATGCGGGCCCGTCTGAACTTGAAGACTTGGACGTATCTGCAGCCTCCTGTCCACCTGAACTTCTTCAGCCGAGAAGCTCTAGGGCGGCTCGCCGCGGGCGCGGGTTTTGAGCCGCTGAGGTCTTGGAGTTTTGGGCGGGCACCGAGGAGATTCCCGATTCTTCGTCAACGCGGGTCTGCTGAGGTTCTTCGAGCCGCGTTAGATTGGGCCGCGCGCGTTCGGCTCTTGGGAGAGATGCACGCCTGGCGCCGGAAAGACGGAATGCCGGCATAGCCGTGAAATTCAGCTGAACCCACATCTCGTCGTTAGCTCGGCGGTCCGGCGTGAAAGATCATGACCGAGAAAAAGCCCAAGTTCGAAAAGGGGTAGCGCTCCGCGAAGCGCCTCTCAACGCGGTCCAGCGCACGCGCCAGCCACCAAAGCCCTCCTCCATCGCCCGTCTGCGGTTCGGGTGGTTTGTACAAGATGTGAACGCCCAGGGCTCGTTCGAGACAAAACTCAGGTTCTAGGAGCCTGCTAAACTCGGGCACAGAGTACAAGAAGCTACTCAGCCGCTCGCTTCCCATTCCAATTCTCGTTCGAACGTGATGCCTTGCGAGCTTGCGGTATCCGTCAAACCTCAGGGCGAGGGGGCCAAGCAGGAGCTCGTAAAGGACAATTGGATTCAACAAACCGACTATCAACCGGGCTCGAGGCTTCAAGAGTGGACGCAGAGAGCGTTTGAACTGGTCGAGTCGAGGCTCAAGATTCAGAGTTCCGTAGACCGAGTAGGCGGCGTCGAACGGACCGAGTCCAAGCTCGAGCAGAGAGGAAAGATCGCTCGCACGGCCTACCAAGAACCGTGTTCGGTCCGCCAAGTGCCACCGCTCCGCCTTGGCGCGGGAGAGCTCGATCATCTTCGGTGAGAGGTCGACACCCACAACCCGAAAGCCGTGTTGGGCCAGCCAGAGGCCTTCCCCTCCGGTGTAGCAGCCGATATCGAGGAGCCATCCTCCCAGCGGGGTCACCGCTCGAATCAGCTCGACCGCTAGGCTTTTCGCACGCCGGCTCACGAGTGCCCGCCCGACAGTCTCGTCATATGAGGACGCGATCCGATCGTAGGCGGACTGAACCTCAGCGTAGTAGGAGTCCCAGCTCATGAGAAACTTGTCCATACATGATTCCGTCAGGAAATATTAGGCCGTTTTCCCTTTTCTTGCCTCAAATCGCGCAGGCGGAATAACCGATCCTATTACAGAGCCTGGTCACAGGTGGACAAAGACTTGGCTCGCGCTTCTGGCCCACGGGACAGGCCCGTTCACAGTTTGCGGGAGAATCCGGGTCACTCCTAAAATCCCTGACGACATCCAGCCAACTTGATGCCACCCCTTTTGGAGCAATTGCCTTCGCAGCCGAAAGGGCGAGTAAGGGTGTAGATAATCGTTCCACATTCGTCGCCGACGGAGGGCAAAGAAAGCGTAGGGCGAGGATGTCTCAATGACGAGATGGCCGCCAGGTTTTGTGACTCGGGTGACTTCATCGAGAAAAGCCGACATGGAATCGGACGGAACATGCTCGGTAATCCCCAGCGCGAGGACAGTGTCAAATCGTCGCTTCTTGAACGGGAGCGCAAGGGCGGATCCAACGACCGCCCGCCGGATATTCCCCAGGTCGATCCCACGAAGGAGCCACCGTTTGCCGATATCCAAACTTACAGTCGCGGGGCTGAGAGCGGAAAAGCGTCCGAAATTAGCGCCGAGGTCCAAAGTCAATCCCTGAACCCACGATCCGATTGGACCAACCTGAGCCCGGTGAAACGGTTGTTGCGTGATTGTTTCGTATTCGCTAAAATCCGGGAGGTTGGCCGGGTCCAGAAGCGGCGCCACAATCCCCCCACTGCTGGCTTCTAAACCGCGTCGAACCATTTGGGATGGTATTCGAAATGGAACGAGAGTGCTTAAGGCATCTCGATGAAATCAACGCTCAAGAGAACGCACGGGTGGATTGGTCCGCCCAAATTCAGCCTTCAATCGGCTCGAGTGCTGAAAAACATGATATCAACCTCTGAGATAGCCTGATGGAAAATCCTTCCGTTCGTGTCCTTGCCTCCGGAATCGTTGGGGTTGGGTACACCCTGCTGGGAATCATTGTCGTCGGCATCATCCTCGACCATCTCCTGGCCCTTCCCGTCTGGGCCGGTGGGGTTTGGCAATTGCTGGGCGGAGTTCCTGTCGTCCTTGGGCTCGCTCTGGAAGCTGCGGGGACATACGCCTTTTGGACATACGGCAAAGGCACTCCTAATCCGGTTGCGCATCCCTCTCAGCTCGTAACGCGGGGTCCCTACTCTTGGTCTCGCCACCCCCTATATCTCGCCCGTCATCTCATCCTTCTGGGAGCGGCCTGGCTTCTCGGGTCTCCTTCGATTCTGATCCTTACTATCCTCCTTTTCTTGGTGGTACAGATTGTCATGATTCCGAAGGAAGAGGGCCGCCTCGCGGCGCGCTTCGGCGAACCTTACGCAAAATACAGGAGCCAGGTTTCCAGATGGATAAGCTTGAGACGCGTTTTTCGTAGATTGCACTGAAGGACCGAGTCTTGCGCCTGGGCTCGTCGAATTCGCGGACAAGACGCATGGAACTCGCAAATCGCGCGCGCTTTCGACCTACTGGGAAGAAGTAGGGCGCTTTGACTTTGTGGCCACCAGAATCGGGAACGAGGCCAATTCCATCCGAAGTGCAAGGCCCTTCAATCGGCGCGACCAACGAAACCGTCGTCCTGGATTGAACGGAATCTCGCCGACGGAGCCCACGGTCGCCGCGACGATGGATTCAAGTTCGGATCGAACAAAATGATGATAGGTCGACACCACCGCGTTGCTTGCTCCGAGACTACGCAAATGTGCGCGGAAATCCGACTGGGCGCGGGCCGTGCTTGCAATGCGGCGGTAGACCGGAGAGTTCAACACGGCGAGGAGCCCGCCCGGCTTTAACACTCGAGCAACTTCCTTCAACGCGCCAGCCAAATCTGAAGTGTAGTGAAGCGATGCGTTGTACACGACCGCATCCACACTTGAGGACAAAAACGGAAGATGTAGGAAGTCTCCCCACACCCTCTCAAACCGAGGCCCTGTTCGAACGTATGTTTCAGCGGCCCGAAGGCCGAGCACGGAGTCCAAAACGGCGTCACAGGCGTATGTCTCGTGGCCCCGAACTGCCAGTTGATGAGAAAACCATCCCATGCCGGCGCCAACGTCAATCACTCGCGGCCACCGTTCTGGGTGCAGAACATGGAAAAGAGCTTCCATGCTCCGAGCTTTCACCCTCCACTCGCTCGCGCGCCTGCGGGTCATGTCATGGTACGGCAGACGAATCAAGTAATCTGGATCTGGACTCCCCCAGCCGTTCTTCACCCACGCACCTGCATAGGAGTCGGCGAATGCTACGAGGTGGGGCCGGTCCGATTCTCGGACGAGCATTGGGACGCCCTCTGAAACTGCGAACTCATGGCCACGGGCGCATCGGAGCGTCCCCATTTCGATCGTTTCCGAAGCGGGTGAGACATCAGTAAATGGAAGAGAACACTCGGGGCAGCCCAAGACCTCTAGGGCATGACGTTGCATCGAAATCGCCTCTCGGATGTACGGCCTGCGTATCACGTGTTTGCAGTCTTGAATGCGACGAAATAGCCCATGGGAAAGCGGAAGATTTGGGCCAGTCGGAAATGCCATATCAAGATGACTCGATCGACGCTGAAGCCTGCTGCGGCCGCGAACGACTTTACCCATGAAAGAGTCGTTGAGAGGTTCAAGTCCCTGTACCCAGTCGCGGCAAGAATCCTGGCTTGCAAAGTCGGACTCCATAGGTAGAGCAACGGCCACTTCGTGTGTGGCTCGATCAGATACCGAAGCTCAGGAAGTTGGATGACAAGACGGCCGCCTGGCTTGAGGACCCGGGCGACCTCAACAAAGAAGGCGGACTGGTTCTCAATGTGCTCGACGAGGGATATCGCTAAGACGACGTCAACGCTCTTCGCTGAAAAAGGCAGACGCTCCGCACTCGCCTGAATCCGTGGGATATCCGGTTCGGCGAAATTATGGAGAGCTTCGCGATCCGAGTCGACACCAAGCAAGATGTGGTCTCCCCGCAGCAACGCGGTTAGGGCACCCGGTCCGCACCCGAGGTCCACGCTAAATCCCCCTTTTTGGAATGCTGACCCCGCGAGCGACCGGATCAACGCAGCGTACCTTTCATTCCGGAGGTGGTAGAACCGGATGGCGTGGAGGACGCGGACCAGCGTGACGTACAAAGCGGTGAATCCGCTTCGCTTCGGGGGAAAGACTCGCCCGAATGTCCAGTCACGCAACCCCAGACCTCTGAAGTTCTAGATCTGCCGCGACGGTGTGTAAGACTCCCCTCGGAATGGGCTCCGCTTTCATGGCCAAGATCGGCTCTGAAGCCGCGATAATCATCTCCCCGAAGTTGTCGATGTAAAGAGTGTAGTACGCCCCGTTCGTCTGGAAGTCGCGGTAAACGTGGAGGGAATGTCCATCCGAGAGGATGAAATTGAGGCCTGTGAATCCCCCGTGCTTGTCGATTGCCTCATCCCGAACGGCGCGAGTCGCCTTCGCCACGTCCTCGTGGGTTCGACCCTCAATGTAATCCAAGAGCGATTGGAACAACACCTGCGAGTCGATCTGGCCTTTTTCCCCCGGATCGTTCACGAGGGAGCCGTTGTGCTGGAACGCCCACGTGACCCCGTCCCGCTCCTCGACGAACGGATGGGCGAACTTCTGGGCCACGAGCCCGCCCACGCTCGCTCGCCGCAGGTGCCCCATGACGATCAGGGATCGCCCGGGGGCGCGCTCGATGTTCAGCTTCGCGATCTTCCACGCGGTCCCGTAGTATTTCGAGGCGTCGGCCGCCGATCCGGCGTCGCGCATGTGGAACTTCAGCGCCCCGTCCTGGAAGCAGGCGAGGCCCCATCCGTCCTTATGCCCGCGCTCGTCCGGCGCCCCGATGGGGCACATCCCCTGTGTCGCGAGGTCCGCGAACTCCTCGAAGAGGTCGTAGTACACCGGGCCTTGGCTGACGACGCCCAGCATGCGGCACATGCGCGGCGCGATTCGGCCCGCGCTATATGAGCCTGGCGTCCGCTCGCCGACGAACAAAGAAGGAAAGGGGAGGGCCGAGGCCCTCCATTTCGCGCTCAGACCTCGTCGCCGGATCCGCCGCGGCCGCGGCGCATCTCCTCGAGCTCGCGCTTCGACTCGCGGTAGCGGACGAACAGGAACACGCTCGCCGTGATCGCGATGATGGTTGCCACGAGGAGGGTCAACGAAGTCGCCGAGGTCGCCTGCCGGGAGAACTGCTCGAACCCGCCCGACGTGACGTCAATGACAACGAAGGCCTCCCGGCCCGCGGTGCTCGCGGTGATGACGACCAATCCCGGATTCGATGGCGCGGTGAAGACGCCCTGCTGGTTGATCGAACCAGCGGTGGTCTTCCAAGCGACCGTGGCCCCCGTCACCGCGTTGCCGAATTGGTCCGTCACGATGGCACCGAAGTCCAGGGTCCCTCCCACGGCCACGGTCGTCGCCGGCGCGTCGATCGCGATTCCGACCGGCGGGCCCGCGACGAGCGTCAGGGTGATCGTTCGAGAGATCCCGCCGATCGTGGCGGTGAGCGTCACCGACCCCGGAGTCGTCGTGATGGGGGCGTGGTATAGGATGGAACGGCCGTCCGAGGTGAGCGGCAAGATGCTGCCCGTGCCCGTCGTCGTCCACTTCACTAGGCCATCGGGGTTTGCGTTGTTGTACGCATCTAGGACCGTCGCGACGATCACCGACTGGGAGTCGACCGACACACTCGCGGACGTGACTGCGATGTCCACCGTAGCCGGCGCCGCCGGGACGATGGTGACCTGCTGGTGGCCCGTCTTCCCGCTCGCGTTCGCGGTCACGAGTCCGACTCCCACCGTCGTCGACGCGGTGAACACCCCGTTGGAGGTGATCTGACCGACGCCGTTCTCCACAGTCCAAGTGAGCGTTGCGCCTGCGATCGGGTTGCCGAACCGGTCTGTCGCGTCCGCTACGAACGTTCGCTGCGCGCCCGCCGGGATGCTGACGGCGCCGACGAAACGGCCGCCGGGAACGAGCATGGCGACATCAATCCGATCGAGCGGCCCTGGCAGTACGTTCACGGTGGCGGTGCCCACATGCACCACACCGTCCTGGTCTACCGCCGACGCCTCCAAATGCTCGGTGCCCGCGACGATGTCCGCGACAAAGAGAGCGGTGTCGCCGGAGACTTTGACGACATAGCCGAGCCCGTTTTCCGGGACCCAGTCCGCGTTCTTCACGCGGATCGGGTTATCGAACGCGTCGAGCCCGTGCGCCTTAAAGAGAACGGCTTTGCCAACCTTGACGTCCGCCGTGGCGGGCGATACAAGGAGGGTGCGGAGTTCCCCGGCCCCCTTGCCGCCAAAGGCGTAGACGGCGCCGTTGAAGTCCTCGAGCCAGACCCAGCCACGCTGAACCGCTGGCGATGACACCGACGCGAAGGCGACCAGGGGATCCGTGTCGACGATCTCCCCCGTGGACGCCTTGAAGCTCCGGAACTTGCCGTCCCAGGCGGTCGTGTACAGGTACCCGTTCGCGAGAGCCGGGGAGCTTGCCACGGGCCCTCCGATGCGGGTCCGCCAGCGGACCGCACCCGTTGTCTGGTTCAGGGAGACGTACTCCGACCCAAAGTCCCCGAAGTAGATCGACGATCCGTCGGTCGCCGGCGTCGAAACGTCAATCAGCGTGAAGCCCCCCGTGGACCAGACGGTGGTGCCCGAATTCGCATCGAGGGCGTACATCGTCCCAGAATAGGTGCCGATGAACACCATGCCCTTCGAGACGAGCGGGACCGACGTGATTATGTCGTTCAGATGAGCGGACCACAGGACGCTGCCCGACTGCTCGTCGAGGGCGTAGGCCCAGTTTGAGGTCGTCCCGAAGTACACGGCCCCGCCGCCCACGGCGGCGCCGAACAAAGGCAAGCCGGTCGCGTTGAAGAGCCACAGCAACTGGCCAGTCAACGCATCGAGGGCGTACACCTGTCCGTTCGAGAAGTCGTTCCACGCCGCACCGATCAGGCGGCCGCCCGAGAGGGCCATGAAGGAGTGCGCGTTGAAGTTCAAGCCGGTCTCGTTCGGGCCGACCTTCCAGAGGATGGATCCGTCCGTGGCACGAAGGGCGAAGACGTAGCCACAGGTCCCGAAGAAGGGCGCCCTTGTGGGGCATGTCCCGATGACGCCTCCGTCGTACCCGTAGAACGTCGCGTAGACGACATTATCGTTCGGGTCGGGGGTCCTCCGGTCAACCGCGGGTATGCCGGTGTAGTAGAACGAGTCGCCCAACGCTTGCTCCCAGATGACATCCCCCGTGAACGGATCATATGCCCGGATGTATCCATCGAGGGTCGTGCTGTACACGACGTTGTCCGCGACAACGGGTCCTGACCAATAGGCGAGCTGATGCGCCCCGGTTCGCCACAATTCCTTCATCGGAGGCGTATGGGTACTCGGGGACTCGCCGTGCCGACGCTTGTCGTTGTGGAACGTCGGCCATTGTGCGTCCGCCGACGGGACCAGCTCCACAACGATGACCCCGGTTCCCGAGACGTTCTTGTCTAACGAGGAGGTGCCCGTGACGGAGGTCCGCTGAATCGTGTCGTTGAGCGTGCCGGCCGGGACATCGACTTGGACGACGATCCCGACGCTCTGGAGGCCCGGCACGAGCCCGACATCGGGGGTGCCGTCCCCGTCCGTGTCCGTCAGCAGGTCGACTCCGTTCGCCTTGTACAGCCGAACGGTCCAGCCCTGGTCGGAGGTCGCGGTCATGTCGATCGTGTCACCGACTCCGCCCGTGTTCCGGACGGTCATCGATGCGTTGACCGTCGCGGGCGGGACCGGCGTGAAGTACGAGCGCGGTCCGACCGCGACGCCCGGAGGCGGCACGGTCGTCGTCAACTTGGACTCCTTGTATCGTGTCAGGTCGTTGCTCGACGTGAACCGCACGACCGCCGTGTCGGCGTCGCCCGGATTGACCGCGGCGGGGACCGTCACCTCGACGATGACCGTCGTGTTCTTGCCGGGGTCCAGCGAGCCCGTGTCCGGAATGCCGTCGCTGTCCGTGTCGGTAAGCGGCGTCTTGTCCGCCTTCAGCAGATCGACCGTCCAGCCGTGGACGCCGAGCGTCTTGGTGGCGTCGAACGTGTCAGGGCCAGAGATGCCGATGTTCTTGACGGTCAACGTGTAGTCGACCTTCGAATCCGGCACCGCGTCCTGCGACGCCTTGCGCGGGGACACCGTGAGCCCGACGGGCAGTTGCCCGAAGAAGCCCTGGATGTTCCCTCCGTAGTCCTCCACCCAGATCCAGCCGTCCGAGACGGCAGGGTACGACGTGGAGCCGATGCCCGACGCGAGGGAGTCCCGGTCCACGATCGAGCCGTCGACCGTGTTGAACGTGTACAGCGGGCAATACCAGCACGTCCCGTACAGGTAGCCGTTCGCGAGGGCGGGCGCCGTGCCCACCGGTCCCGAGACGCTCGTGGTCCACAGGACGTCCCCGGTCAGGGCGTCGAGGGAGACGTATTCGTTGCGGAAGTCGCCGAAGTAGATGGCGGTCCCGTCGTAGGCCGGGGTCGACACGTCGATCAGGGAGAATCCGCCCGTCGACCAGACGACGTCACCCGTCAGGGCGTCCAGGGCGGTCTCTGTTCCCGAGTAGTCTCCGACGTAAATGTTCCCTTGGGCAAAGAGCGGCGTCGTCGTCACCGTGTTCCCCATGTTGTGGCTCCAGACTTGCGCGCCGCTGAACTCGTCGACCGCGTAGATGGTCCCGCTCAAGCTCGTGAAGTACGCAAGGCCTGCGTTAATCGCGGCGCCCGTCACCAGACTGTAGCCGTTCATCTGGAACGTCCACGCGACGGTCCCGTCCGCGGCGTGTAGGGCGTACGCTTGACCGCCCCACGCCGTGCCGAAGACGAGGCCGTCCGCGTAGGCCATCGGAACGCGCGCGTTGAAGTCGAGCCCGGTCTCCGAACCGACGGCCCAGATCGTGTCGCCCGTGTTCTCGTCGAGCGCGTACACGTAGCCGCCCGAGCTGCTGTAGAACGTCGCATAGAGCACGCCGTCGTGGCCGACCGGCGTGCCCGTGTAGTAGAACCGGCCGCCCAGCTGATCGCTCCAAAGGATCTCGCCCGTCTCCGGATCGCGCGCCCGAAGCGTCCCGTCGAGCGGCGCGGAGAACAGAATGCCGTCCGACATGA
>Ga0209761_1000487_pt1 | contig 24300 bp, 19 predicted proteins | sample GraSoi013_1_40cm_4_FD_185818 | JGI IMG/M metagenome (GOLD analysis project Ga0209761, IMG submission 185818) | Grasslands soil microbial communities from the Angelo Coastal Reserve, California, USA - Sample 09_25_2013_1_40cm (SPAdes) (version 2) | ecosystem: Environmental > Terrestrial > Soil >...
AAGAGAACGGAGAGGAACTTTCGAGGCTGATCCGGGGTGCGGAACTCCTCATCGTTCCCGACGCGGGGCACGCCGTGAATCTGGAAGGCCAGCGAACGGTGAACGCCGCGCTGCGCGCGCTGTGGAAGCGCGTGCCCTGAAGGTCCAGAGCTCTCCACAGTCTGGCACATCGCTTGCTCGTCCGGCCGAGGGCCGCCTCCCGGAAGGGCGCGTCCGGAAAAAAGAACCGTGTGCCGTCTACCAGCACACGGTCGAAATCGGGGAGGAAAAGATGCTGCAGCAACCCAACCAGGTCCTGGTGATCGACGATGACGAGGCGGCGCGCGAGATCCTTGTCGAGCTGCTCGGCCGGATCGGGTACCACGCATTTGCTGCCGGCGACGGCAAGGCGGGACTGGAGTGGCTGGCCGGGGCCGCGGCGCCGCCGCAGGCCGTGCTCCTAGACCTGCGCATGCCTATCCTGGACGGCTTCGAGGTGCTGCGGCGGTACCGCGCCGACGGCGGCACCGCGCCCGTCATCGCGCTCTCGGCGATGGACGAGAAAGAAACCGTGGTGAAGGCGATGCGCCTCGGCGCGAGCGACTATCTGGTGAAGCCGATCGAGCCGGAGGAGCTGAAGGAGGCCATCGAGCGCTGCGGCACCTCGCGGCCACCTTCGCTGGAAGAGCCGCAGGCCGCTCCGATCATCGCCGCCGTCCGGCCGGTGGAGCCGCCGCCGGTGATCGTCCAGGCGCGCGTCGACGCCAATCGGCGCGGAGTCCCGACGGAGTACGTCGCCTCCAGCCCGGCGATGCTGTCGATCTGGGACATGGTGGATCGCGTGGCGGAGACGGACGTGCCGGTGCTCATCCGCGGAGAAAGCGGCGTGGGCAAGGAGGGCATCGCTCGCACTGTGCACGAGCGCTCTCCCCGCCGGGGAAAGCCGTTCGTGAAGATCAACTGCGCGGCGCTGCCGAGCGAGCTTCTCGAATCCGAGCTGTTCGGCCACGAGCGCGGAGCGTTCACCGGGGCGACCAGCGAGAAGCCGGGCAAGTTCGAGCTCGCCGACGAGGGGACGATCTTCCTCGACGAGATCGGCGAGATGCACCCGGCGCTCCAGGCCAAGCTCCTCCAGGTCTTGCAGGACGAGGAGTACTACCGCGTCGGCGGCAAGCGCGCGCTGCGGGCGGATGCGCGGGTGGTGGTGGCGACGAACCGCGTGCTCGAGGACGAGATCGCGCGCGGCAACTTCCGCGAGGACCTCTATTACCGCCTGAACGTCGTCAGCATCCTCGTGCCGCCGCTGCGCGAGCGCAAGGAGGACATCCCCGGCCTGATCGAGCACTTCCGGCGCAAGTACGGCAGCAAGTACCGGGGCGGCGCGCTCCAGTTCTCCGAGGAGGTGGTATGGCGCCTTCAAGATTACGACTACCCGGGCAACGTCCGCGAGCTCGAGAACCTGGTGCGCCGCCTGGTGGTGCTGCGCGACGAGCGCTTCGTCCTCGACGAGCTCACTTCGGCGATCAGCCGCCGTCCGGCGATGCAGGTCCCGCTCAGCTCCGGACCGGCCGGAGGAGCGCTGCCGCCCGCGAACCAAGGCGTGCCGCACGCGATGCCGGTGGCCACCCCGTCCGCCTCGCACTCGTCACCCCCTCCGGCGCCGGTCGTGCCGATGGGAGCGGAGACCGTGTCGCTCAAGGAGATCGCCCGCCAGGCGGCACTGCGCGCGGAGCGCGAAGCGATCTCCGCCATGCTCGCCCGCACCAACTGGAACAAGCGGAAGGCCGCCGCCCGCCTGCAGATCAGCTACAAGGCGCTCCTTTACAAGATCAAGGACTGCGGCCTCACCGATCCGCGCATCACCGCGAGCGCCGAATCGCTCGCGCCGATCGCCATCGTCGCCGACACGACGAGTACGGGCTGAGCCGTCGCCGGTTATCCGAAAAGTGCGGGATTGCCTCTCAGGCCGCGCGCCGCTCCACGAGCTGCGCCGCCGGGTGCGGCGTCTTCTTCGGCATCGGCGCCGAGAGCACCTTCCCCACGATCAGGAACATGGTCCCCATGAAGAGCAGCAGGAGCGGCTCCTCGAGCGGCCCGGCGATCGTCGTCCGATGGAGCGCGAAGGCGGCGAAGGCGAATCCGATGGCTGCTGCCGCGATCGTCCGGAACATCTCCGTGAGTCCCCTTGCTCTCTCGCGCCACTGTCCCGCGCGGACCTGCATCTAGCGAAAAATGAGCCAACGCCCGGCGAGAGCAGGCCGCAGATGCGCGGGTGAGAACGCGCGTTCCCGATCGCGGAACCCCTCTCCACTGCCTTCGCCGCGAAGGCGGAGGGGCGCCCGCCCGCCGGGCTGGTTCGGAGACTGCAAACGGAGCGGAGGGAGCACCAGACGCAAGCCGGCTTGGCGCTGGCATGGCGCGTGCTCCGGTGCCCTTCGGTCACGTCCGCGCGGGGGCGGGAGGAGGAAGCATGTCGAGGAGTGTCGGAATCTGGATGGCGATGGCGGCGGTCGCGGTGGGTTGCTCGCACGCCGCCGCAGTGCAGGACGACGAAGTCAAGCACATCACCGAGTTCCGCCTGAGCCGCGAGGACGTGGTCGAGGTCTCCGTCTGGAAGGAGCCCGATCTTTCCCGCACCGTGCCCATCCGGCCGGACGGCAAGATCACGCTTCCGTTGCTCGGCGACGTGAAGGCCGAAGGCCTGACGCCGCAGGAGCTCGAGACCAAGGTGCAGAAGCAGCTCGCGACGCTGGTCCGCGACCCGCACGTCACGGTGATCGTTCACGACGTGAACGGCCCGCGCGTGTACGTCACCGGCATGGTGGGCAAGCCGGGCGCGTTTCCGCTCCGCAACACCATGGGCGTGCTGCAGGCGCTGGCGCTCGCCGGCGGGCTCGCGGAGTTCGCCGACCGCGGCAGCATCAGCGTGCTGCGCGCGGACGGCCGCCGGCTGGAGGTCGCCTACGACGATCTGGTTACCGGCAGGAGCAAGGTGACGCTCGGGCCCGGCGACACCGTAGTGGTGCCGTAGGAGCGATGATGATGGCCGCGACCCGGCTCGCGCTGCTCGTGGCCTTCGCCGCGCTCCTCGCCGCCCGGGGGGCGGGCGCGAAGGTCTACGTCGAGTGGCGGCCCCGCATGTCGCTGATGGCGGGGTACAACGACAACGTGCTGCTCAACGGCTCGGGGGCCGATGGATTCGGCCAGGCCGTGCCGGGCATCAAGCTCGACCTGTTCGGCGAGCACAACCTGCACGTCGCCATCGACTGCCAGGCAGGCCTGCCGGCTCGCCCATCCGGAGCAGTTCGGACTCTCCAGCGGAGCACTCGCCGCGAACGAGACCTGCAACATGGAGACGCGCGTGCATCTCTCGCCGCGCGACAAGCTGTACTTCCGCGGCGGAGCGACCTACGCGCAGGACCCGTTCTCGATCGCCGGGCTCGGACTGCTCCTGCGTCCCGGACAGAGTGACATCTTCGTCGCCCGCATCAACGGCGACGTGGAGCACGCCCTGAGCGGCCACTCGGAGATCGACTACGGCCTGGAGGGGCAGGCGCTCGCCTTCGGCTCCGGCGATCCCGGCAACGGTTACGTTCTCGCGCCGAACCTGCGCTACGCGTGGAAGACGAGCGCGCGCAGCAAGTGGGACCTCGGGGTACGCGAGCAGCTCTTCTTCGGGGTGGGCGCGCCGGTCGGGAGCCCGCGTGCCCCGAACGGCGCGCCCGGCGGCCTTCTCGACGAGGGCCACTCGGTCCTTCTCGGGTACACCTACGCGCTCAATCCGTGGACGAATCTGACGGTGCGCGGCGGCGGCGTCCTGGTCACCGGTCTCAACCAGGCGGCGATGCCCACCGCGCGCGTCCTGATCGAGAGCTACACCCCTGGCACGGCGTTGAGCGTCACTGTAGCGCACGACCTGGTGATCGGACCGAGCTCGGCCGGTCCCCTGATCGGGGACATCGCCGAGGTGGGCTTCACCCGCGATTGGGAGCACGTCGAGGCGCATCTGCGCCTTGGCGTGTATCGGAACGCCGCCGTCTCCCGGGCCGCGGAGATCGGCGCGCTCGGGTACGGCACCGAAGTCGGCCTGGGGTGGAAGTTCACGCGCGACCTGAGGGTCGAGGTCGCCGGCTTGCGCGATGCGCGGCTCAACGACGTGACGGTCGCGCAGCAGGTGGATCGGAACGTGCTGCAGCTGCGCCTGACCTGGGAGAAGGCGCGGTTCGAGTGAGGGCTTTCGCGGCCGCGGCCGCGGATGTACATGTTGGAGATGGAGAGCGTGCCGCTGGAGTCGGCGAAGGAGGCCGACGTGGTGGTGATCGCCACCGACCACGACTGCATCGACTATCAGCAGCTCGTGCGGGACGCGAAGCTCGTGATCGACACGCGCAACGCCACGCGAGACGTGACCTTCGGGAAGGACAAGGTTCGCACGGCGTAAGGCCCTTTCGGCGAAGGGCGGGGCGCGGGGTCCGATTCCGGGCGGCCCCGCGCCTTTTCAGTCGCGGCCGCGGAAGGCGGCGGTCGCGGCCGCCGAGGGCGGCTTAGCGACTGTGTCTTTGGATTGTACCGGTTCCGAGATGTGTTCTAGAAAGAGTCCATGCTGTCCTTGCTGCTCGCAGCCGCGGTCGCCTTCACTCCGGATCCGAAAGACCCCCGCCAGCGCCAGCTGGCCGCCATGGCGGAGGAGCTGGAGCGGGCGCACAAGAGCCTCCAGCTTCGCGGACACGAGGCGCCGTACTTCCTCAGCTACGCGGTTCGCGGCATGGACACGCAGGAGATAGGCGCAAAGTACGGGGCGGTGTTCATCGACCGGCATCGTCGCGACAAGCGGCTGCAAGTCGACGTGCGCGTCGGCAGCTACCAGTTCGACAACACCGGGTCGCCGGAGATGTTCGAGTTCGAGGGCTCCGATTCCGGCTACTCCGCCGGGCGCGAGGCGCCGCTCGACGACGATCCGGCCGCGCTGCGCAACGCGCTCTGGCTCCTGACCGACGAGACGTACAAGAAGGCGCTGTCCGCCTTCCTGAAGAAGAAGGGCAAGCAGGTCTACCGTCCCGACGATCCCGAGACGCCCCCGAGCTTCTCGCGCGAGGAGCTCCAGGTGGCCGTCGATCCGGCAGTCCCGTTCCCCTTCGACCGGGCCAGCTGGGGACGCGAGCTGCGGGAACAGACCGAGCGGCTCGGCGCGCATCCCGAGCTGTTCGACTCGCAAATGCGCGCCTCGGTGGACCACGAGGAACGCGAGTTCGCCAGCAGCGAGGGGACGCGGCTGGTGACGGAGCGCGTGATCTACGCCCTGCACGTGCAGGCCTGGGCGCGCGCTCCGGACGGAATGCTGCTCGAGAACAGCCGCGACTTCTACGGCGCGAAAGAGGGCGAGCTTCCGCGCGGAGAAGAGCTGGCGAAGCGCATCGACGCGATGGTGAGCGAGCTGCTCGCGCTGCGGCAGGCGCCGGTGCTGGATCCGTATACCGGTCCCGCTTTGCTCGAGCCGGAGGCCGCCGGCGTCCTCTTCCATGAGGCAGTCGGACACCGGCTCGAGGGCGAGCGGCAGAACGATGACAAGGACGGGCACACGTTCAAGGGACAGATCGGAAAACCGATCCTGCCTTTCTTCCTCACCATCCTGGACGATCCCACGCAGCGCGCCGCAGGCCTCGTGTCGCTGAACGGCTACTATCGATTCGACGACCAGGGGGTGCCTGGGCAGCGGACGCCGCTGGTCGAGAAGGGGGTCCTGAAGACTTTCCTGATGTCGCGCGCGCCCGTCCAGGGCGTGTCGCCGCATTCGAACGGACACGGCCGCTCGGCGCCGGGACGCGATCCGGTCGCGCGGATGTCGAACCTGATCGTCGAGTCCGCGAGGACGATGCCCTGGCCGAAGCTCAAGGAAGCGCTGATCGCGGAGGCAAAGCGGCAGGAGAAGCCGTTCGGGCTCGTCATCCGCGACGTCACCGGCGGGAACACGGATACGAGCGGCTACGCGTACCAGGCGTTCAAGGGGCAACCGCGGCTGGTCTACAAGGTGGACGCGAACACCGGCGCGGAGACGCTGGTGCGCGGGGTGGAGATCGTGGGAACGCCGCTGCTCTCGATCAACAAGATCATCGCCACCGGCGACGAGCGGCGCGTGTTCAACGGCTATTGCGGCGCGGAGAGCGGATACGTGCCGGTGAGCACGGTGGCGCCGACGGTGCTGGTGAGCGAGATCGAGCTGCAGCGGACGCGCAAGGATACCGGGAGATCACCGGTGCTGCCGTCGCCGTGGGCGCGGCCGCCGGTATCCGCGACCACCCGCTAGGGCCCGCCGGCCCCCGTGGCGGCTTCGAAGCGGACTGCCGTCGGATCGAATCCACTGCGGATGGCCTCGTGCTCGAAGTCCGCCAGGGCGTATCCCGTCGCGCCCCGGAAGGCGTCGGCGAAGCTGGCGCCGCCGCTCATGCGCCGCAGCAGCTCGCGGATCGCTTCGTCGCCGGCGACGCGCGCGAGAAGGTCGAAGGCGCGATGCGCCGCCCCGTACACGGCCTCCTTCTCCTCGCGGTACAGCGCCGCGTCGGGACGGAGCAGATCGGCGCCGGGATGATCGGTCGCCCAGTGCGCCAGGTCCTCTGCGGACAGGCGTCGCCGGCCTTGGTCGGCGGTCACCGACGCCATCCCCTCCCGGAACCAGAGGGGCGGCTCCTCCGCCGCCCAGGACGGGTCGGTCCCGCGCTGCATCAGCTGGTACATGAGCGCGTGCGTCAGCTCGTGCGTGAGCAGCTCGGTCACGTCGTCATCCTGCGCCGGGGGGTCGCAGATCCAGCTGCGCGGCGATTGCAGCAGCACCTGATCGCCGAAGGCCCAGGCGCGCAGCCAGGGGTAGCCGTGCCGATCCACCGCGTCCTCGAGCGCGGCGTGGTCGGGCAATACGTGGACGAAGACGCCTTGGCGAAAGGTCCCCCAACGCGCGACGCGCACGCCGGCGACGAGCAGGCCCTGCTCGATCCGCGGGAGCTCCCGCGCGTCCGCTCCGGTGTAGAGCACCTCGAACAGCAGGCCCGGCCCCTGCACGCGCTCGCTGAGCGGAGGTTCTGCGCTCGTGCTACGTCTGGCCGGCGTTGCGCAGGCGAGCAGGACCGGCGGTCCGGCGATGACGAGGAGTCGCAGCAGGCGCACGCCGGTATCGTCGCAGTGGTCGCGGGTTCCATGCAAGGGGAGGGGGAGATGCGACAGGTCTGGATTACGAGACGGGGCGGCCCGGAGGTGCTTGAGGTTCGGGAGGCGCCGGATCCGCAGCCCGGCCCGGGCCAGGTGCGCATCCGCGTCCGGGCAGCGGGGGTGAACTTCGCCGACGTGATGGCGCGGGTGGGAATGTACCCGGACGCGCCGCCCCTGCCGTGTGTGCTCGGGTACGAGGTTTCCGGAGAGATCGATCGGCCGATCGACCGGGCGGGCGAGAAGGTGCTGGCGATGACGAGGTTCGGCGGCCAGAGCGAGCTGGTCTGCGTGCCTGCGGCTGCGGTGCGGCCGATCCCGGACGCGGTGAGCTACGCGGAAGCGGCTTCGATTCCGGTGGTGTGGTTGACGGCCTGGCACATGCTGGTCGAACTCGGAAACCTGCGCCGGGGACAGACCGTGCTCATCCACGCCGCGGCGGGTGGCGTGGGGACGGCGGCGGTGCAGATCTGCAAGAAGCTCGGAGCGACGGCGATCGGGACCGCGTCGGCGCCGAAGCACGAGCGGCTGCGGGAGCTGGGGCTGGCGCACGCGATCGATTACCGGAAGGCCGATTTCGAGGCGGAGGTGAAGCGCATCACGGGCGGGCGCGGGGTGGACATCGCGCTCGACGCCGTGGGCACGTTCCGCAAGAGCTTCCGCTGTCTCGCGCCGGTGGGGAAGCTGATGATGTACGGGGCGAGCGCCACCGTTTCCGGGGAGAAGCGGAGCCTGCTTGCGGCGGTCATGGCGGTGGCGAGGATGCCCTGGTTCCATCCGCTGCGGCTGTTGCCGGACAACAAGGGGATCTTCGGGGTGAACCTGGGGCACCTCTGGGGGGAGACGGGTCTGCTCTTGCGGGAGCTGCGGGAGGTCCTGAAGGGGTTCGAGGCGGGGGAGTTCAAGGCCATCGTGGACATGGAGGTGCCGTTCGCGGAGGCGCGTCGGGCGCACGAGCGGCTGCAGGCGAGGGAGAATTTCGGGAAGGTGGTGCTGGTGCCGTAGCTGACTGATTGAATCGGCAATGATGAGCCACATGCACACATCCGTACAGCTCACGACCCTCGAAATTGCTGTTCTCCAGGCTGCGCCCTGTTTCCGGCGAGGAGGGCTGCATGCCAAGGATCCCTATTGCGCTCGTTCTTGCGTTTGCAGTGAGCTGCGGTTCTTCGCCTGCATGCTCTCGGGTGATGGGCCGTGCCTCGTCGACACGACTGCTGCAGTGGAAGTTGTCAACAAGGTCCGTTTCCTTGGTCGGGGTTGGCCTGCAAGTGACGGTGATGTGACCTCACAAGTCACGCTGGCCTCGTAAACCGTTGATCCTCGGCGAGCCTCCAGATGCGATAGACTATCCGGGTGCACATGTCTCGCCTGCGACAGCTCGTTTGGCTCGCCGCTATCTTTGCGGCCTGTCGCGGTGCTCCTGGCGCGCCGGTATTTCGCAAGACGCAACTCGACGGTGCCTTTCGGTCCGAAGGTGTCGCGCTTGCGGACGTGAACCGCGACGGTCTTATGGACGTGATGGCAGGCGATATCTGGTACGCGGCGCCTAATTGGATACCGCACCAGATCAAGCCGCCGGCTACATACTCCGACCCGCCCAACCAATACAGTGATGCCTTCATCGTCTTCGCTGCGGACGTCAATGGCGATGGGTGGGTCGACGAGATTGTTTTCGGTTTTCCCGGTCAAGGCGCCTTCTGGCGCGAGAATCCGCGCGGTGCCCCCGGAGATTGGGTCGAGCATCCTCTGGCGCCCACGGCCACGAGCGAAAGTCCTGCCTTGGCCCCTTGGGGTCTCGTCTTTGGAACCGGTCCCTCGAGGATCTCTTGGTTCGAACCCGGCAACTTCGCCGAGCACCTCATCGACGACCTGCACCCAGTGCCAGCTCACGGGCTCGGCATTGGCGACCTGGATGGCGATGGGCGGCTTGATGTGGTCACCCACACAGGGTACTGGAGCGCGCCCACAGATCCGCGATCGTCTCCGTGGCCGTTCACGTCGCTGGATCTCGGTCCGGATTGCGCCCAGATGTACGTTCTCGACGTCAATGGCGACGGTCTTCCGGACGTTGTAGCGAGTTCAGCGCACCAACTCGGCCTCTGGTGGTACGAGCAGATGCCTGGCCGCGTATTCGTCCAGCATCAGATCGATGCGACCTTCTCGCAGTCGCACTCGCTTCAACTGGCCGATCTGAACGGTGACGGTCTTCCCGACCTCGTAACCGGAAAGCGCGTCTGGGCCCACGGCCTGACCGGCGACGTGGATCCCGGCGGGACGCCGTTTTTGGCCTGGTATGAGAACAGGGGTCGTGGCGATTGGGCGAAGCACGTCATCGATAGCTCTTCCGGAGTCGGAACGCAGTTCGCGGTCGGAACGCTCCGTGCCGGCGGAAAGCCAGCCATCGTCGTCTCGAACAAGAATGGGGTGTATTTGTTCCAACAGGACCCATAGTTGCATCGCGCAAGTCTCAGTCGAAAACTTTTCGGTCCGGATCTAGCACGCAAGACTTGGCCAGAGCCCGGCCGATTCTGCACGCGCGCGGCCGCCGTTCGAAGCTATTGTCCGCGCCCTCAGCATGCTGACCACCACTGCCACCGCCGATCCGCCGCTCCATCGTCGAGCCTGGCTGCTGCCGCTAGCGTGCATCGCGTGCGGCTTCGTGTGTTCATGGCACGTCGTACGGACCAACTCACCGATGCCCAGGAGTGGGTGGAGGAGGGCGGGCAAATCATCCCCTCTCTCCTCGAGAGAGGCGCGCGAGCGCTGCTCACTCCGGTGAACGGCTACCTGATCACGATATCGCGCGTGATCTCCTTTGTCGCACTCGAGATCGGTGGCCTCGAGCATTACCCGGTAACGTCGACCGCGCTTGGGTTGCTCTTCACCGCGGCCGTCTTCGCATGGTTAGGGACCGCGCCATTGTTCGTCCGTGGAACGTGGTTGCTGCCGCCGGTAGTAGCCCTGGTGCCGAGCGATGTCGAGGTCTTCGTGGTCCCGCAGTACTCGTTCTGGTTCGCGGGGCTCGCCCTCTTCTCGCTGGTGCTCTGGAGGGCCGACGATCGTTCGCGTGTTGCCGCGCGCGTCGCCGTCGCTCTCGTTTGCGGGCTCTCCAATCCCATCGCGTTCCGATCGCTCTGATCGGCGCGGTGAGGGCGTTCGCCACGCGGGCCCGGCACGACGTGATCATCGCAGCCGCACTGGCCATTCCGGCGTTGGCACAACTCTGGGTGATCCAGGCCTCGCTGGGCACTTCCGCGATGCCCAGCATCGCCGACGCGAGCCTGGCCATGGCCCGCTTTCTTGCCTACCCCCTGCTCCTCGGATTCACCGACTGGCCCGCGAGCGCATGGATCTGGGTGGCGGCGTTCCTGCACGCGCTGGCGTTGGTCGGCCTGCTCATTCCTCCGGACTCGCGGAAACGACGTCTGGCCCTGGTGGGACTATTCCTGCTCTCCGCGGTTTCCTCTGTCCTTCGTTGCAAGCCGCCCACCATGATGCATCCGGCATGGGCGGGCCCGCGTTACTTTTTCTTCCCGTTCGTATTCCTGAATTGGATCTGGCTCGACGCATTGCTTTCGGGGAGGACGCGCTTGAACCGGCTCGTGCCGGCGACCGTCGCGGCCTTGATCCTGATCTCGACCTCGAGGCATTTCAATCGCCGGCATCAGCACCTGGATTGGAAAGGCGCCGTGCGCGAGTTGTCGAGCCAGGGACAGGCGACCTTCCCGGTGCATTACGACGGTTCGCGCGAGCGTCAGTACAAGGTGAAGCTCGCCCAGTGCGGCAACCGGATCTGCCAGGTGTACTGAAATGCCGCGAGCTTGATCGACTTCCAGCGGCCACTACGCAGCCTGCGTTGGAGCGGCCGCGTTCTCGGGCGCGCGTTCCAGGACTGCAATGAGGCTTAGCGCAGGGAGCGGCAGGAGCCGGTCGATCCGGCGGAGGAGCGGAGTCAGCACGTTCAACGCCAGTACCTGCCCGAGTCCGAACGTGCGCCGGCGAAGCAGCTTCCCGTTCAGGAACCAGGCAGCCGTACCGAATCGGTTGAACTCCAGCAACTCGACCACCTTGAAACCACAGTCCGCAGCGAGGCGACGCAGGGCTTCTTGGCTGTAACGCCGCTTGTGACCGAGCACCTCGTCCAACGTGCCGAAGTTCCATTGCCCTTGCGGCACCAGCACGATCGCGCGACCATCCTGCTTCAGGACGCTGTGAATGTTGTTCAACGAAGCGCGGTCGTCTTCGACGTGCTCGATGACGTTCAGACAGATCACCGTATCGAACGGTCCTCGATCGGTGGGGAACGTCGCCAGGTCGGTCACGTCGCAGTAGGCCGCGTCGAGGTAGGGACGGTCGATGCGAAGGCGCGCCAGCGTCTGCATGTAGAGCGGATTGATGTCGCTGACCACGTACTTGCGCCGCGGGATCAGCTTCTGGGTGAGATTCCCCACGCCACTGCCGATCTCGAGGACCTGGCTGCCGCAGTAGGGCCTGATGGTGTCTGCCATCCAGGCATTGAAACGCGGTGCCCGTGAGAGCCGCGCCAGGATCTGGCTGCCGTACTCATCCTCCCGATAAATGGAATCGCTCATGCCGAATCGAACGATCGCCCAGAGCGCGGCGAATCCATCGCGCCAGTTGATCTTCTTGCCCTCTGCGTAGGTTCGACCCGAGTAGCTGATCGGCACCTCGAAAATGCGCGCGCCGCGCTTTCCCAGCTTGATGGTCAATTCGGGCTCGAGCTTGAAATCGTTGCTGGCGATGGGGATCGATTGGAGCAGGGCCGTGCGGACCGCCTTGTAGCAAGTCTCCATGTCCGTGAGATTGAGGTTCGTGACGACATTGCAAAGGAAGGTGAGCAGCTTGTTGCCGATTTGGTGGCGATGGTGCAGCACTCGCCGTGCTTCGCCTCCTGCGAAGCGGGAACCGAAGACGGCATCCGCTTCCTCTTCAACGAAGACCCGGACGATCCGCGCCAGGTCCTTGGGATGGTACTCGAGATCCGCGTCGTGGATGACCGTGATCTCACAGGTCGCGTGGGCGAGGGCGGTCCGGATCGCCTTCCCCTTGCCTCCATTCCTTTCGTGGCGGAGGAACGTCCACAAAAGCTTGCCGCCCTTGGGCAGCCCCTGGCGGAACTGCTCGAGCTCCCGCGCGGTGTCGTCGCGGGAGCAGTCATCGACGACGATGACCTCGACCCGTGAAAGGAGGTCGCTCTGCTCCAGGAGCTTGAGGCGCTCCAACGAAGCTGCGACGAGGTACTGCTCGTTGTAGACCGGAACCAGGATCGAAAGTGAGGTCGTTCTCGCCATCTCAGTGACTCAACCAAGGTTCAACTTCGGGACGCGCACGACGAGCAATCAATGGAGATGAAACTCCTCGCGAAGGGCGTTGGCCTCCGCCGTCGAGACGCCCCCCACATATGGCATCAGTGTGGCATCATGCTTGGTCTGCAAGAGAAGACGCACCTCCATTCCACGCCAGCCGGACCATGACCGCATCTGGTCCCGCCAGGGCGAGGCGACGAACCATGCGAACCACGCGAGCACCACGGGGGCGGCAACCGCGGCCGCGCGTCCAAGATAGCGGACGCGCCGAAGAGCGCCGAAGATCTCCTGCACCACGATGGCGACCGGAAGAGCGAGACAGAACAGCGGCGCGTACTGGTACCGTGAAGCGACCGCGGCGCCCACGCCAGTGTGATACCTGCCGATGCCGACCAGCAGCGCGTTCGAGGCGTCCAGCACCAGCGACAACCACACCAGCCATCGCGCTGCGCCGCGCGCCGCCAGGAGCGCGATGCCGAAGATCGCCAGTTTGATTCCGCCCAGGAGCACGAGGAGTGAATTCCCCGGCCGCAGGTCCCACATCGCTTGCAACGGGTTGAGCAGGAAGAAGTGCACCGCAAATTCCAGTGCCTTTCCCACGGATGCCGGCTGCAGCACGCGCTGTTGAGCGGCCTCGACGCTGGAGGCTATGAGGATGCCGGTCCCCAGCGTGGGGAGCAGAGCGGCAACCGCGGCCAGAACGCGAGTGCGCACAGGCAATGTCTGGATCCCGGCCGGAACTGCGCAGGTCGACGCAATGGCGCAACCCGAGAGCACGCCCCGAGAAAATGAAAGGCTGCTGCCCAACGACGCGGCTGCGAGTAACCAGAATGCCGTACGCGCGCGCCCCTGCTGTTCGACGATTCGAATGAATTGAAGCACCGCGAGCAGGAAGAAGCTCAGGGACAGCACCGGCGACCATTGCACCGTCCAGCCAAGCGTCTCGATGTTGCTGGCGGGAAGTCCAACCCAGACAAGCGCCACGGCGATGCCTGCCGGGTGCACTCCGACCCGCCGGAGCGCCGTGCCCATGAGCAGCACATTCAGAGCGTGGGTGGCCCACAGCGCAGCAAGCAAGGTCAGATAGCTTCCCCGGCCCGCCACGATGAGGAAGAGCCACATTCCCTTGAAGACCGGCACGAAGTTTTCCGCGAAGGTCGCGACGAGATAGTGCCAGACGCCGATCCGCTGGACTTCCTTCAGTTGGTCCCATTCGTCGCCGAACCAGAACAGCTTGCGAAACTCCGCGAAGCAGACGAGGAAGGGCGCCATGGCGGCGACGGCCCCGAGCGCCGGGATCCAGCGGGCGAGTTGGCGTTCGTCCGCTGCGGGCAGGTGCAGCTCGGTCAAGACGAGATTCCGCGCATCGATGCGCGCGGCGGATATCAAGCCGAGCGCCGCCGGTCAAGAAGTCATGCCGTCCGCTACCGATCCATGCGAGAGTCCGCGCGTGCCCACCTTCGGCCTGGGAAAGACCTTCGAAGGCGGTGTTCTGGACGCGATTGACGTCGAGCCATCGGGTGAGATCCGGCTTTGTGGCTGGACCGGAGACCCCACCGCCGTTCCCGACTTCGAGTTGCTGGCTGACGGCGTACCGGTCCCACGACATGAGGAGTTCCGGCTCCACCGTCCGGAAGTGGCCGTGCTGCTGCGCTCCAGGGGCGCCCACCATGGTTTCGGGGTCGTCTTCCGCGCGCACGCCTCGGCGGCTTGCAACGTGATCGAGATTCGTCTCGGTTCACGCACGCTCGCCGCCGTCCGGCCCGGCGTGCGGCGAATCCAACCGCATTATCAGCATCTGTTCGATGAGCAGCAAGTCCTCCATCGGGAGGACATCTACGGCTTCGGACCACCGACCCCCGAGGCAGATGAGCACGTGCTCGCGTTGGCGCGCTCCCTGCCTGGACCGGTGCTCGACTTCGGGTGCGGCAGCGGCGCGCTCGTGCGCGCGCTACTCGCCGCGGGTGTGGAGGCGGAGGGTATCGAATTGCGTCGCCCGGAGATCGTCGCCAGCTTGCGTGACGACGTACGGCCCTTCATCAAGCTTCATGACGGTGGCTTTCCGCTGCCCTACGCGGATGCCCAGTTCGGGGCGGTGGTTTGCTCGGAGGTGGTGGAGCACATCCCTGAGTGGCGCACTGCGCTGCAGGAGCTAGCCCGTATCGCGCGAGAGGCCCTCATCACGGTTCCCGACATGAGCGCGATTCCCGCGCTCTTCCCCCATCACGTCGTGCCCTGGCACCTGCTGGAGAGCACACACGTCAACTTCTTCACGCAGCGAAGTCTCCATGCCGTGCTCACGCCGCTCTTTGCGCGGATCCGCTTTTCCAGGCTCGGCGAGTTCCAGATCAACGGAACGCGGGTCTTTACCAGCCTGGTGGCGGAGTGCTCACGGTGAATGTTGACGCCGGATCCGTGGTCGTGGCCCGGCGTGTTGTGTCGACCCTGGCGATCGCCTACCTTGCCGTTGCGGTGTTTCCGGCCGCGTATTACGCGCTCCACCCCGGCCTGGACATCTCCTGGGTCTACGGGCTGAACCACTTCGTCAACTCGCCGTTCCAGTTCGGCCGCGACGTCAACTTCACCTATGGCCCCCTGGGCTTTGTGCTTTATCCGGCCAACTTCGGCAACGACGTCCTGTTCTCCATCTTGTTTCGGGTAACGATCACGGTCTTCTTCGTCGTCTCCCTGGCGATGCTCGCGCCGGGAAGGTGGCTCGGGCTTCTACTCTTCTCGACCGCGTACGGGGTTGCGCTGGGCATTGGCCACACCTTCGATTTCCATCTCCTGGTCCTGGCGGCGCTGGCCGTGCTGGCGGCCATCGAGAGGCGCTCGCTGCTCGGGATCGTTCTCGTTGCTGCTTTCTCCGGCCCACTGTGGTTGGCGAAATTCAGCCTCGGCATGGGCCTGGCGGCCGTAGTGCTTGCGGGGTCTGTTGCGTGGCGGTGGGTTTGCCGCGGCGACCTCTCCGGCACTCTTGGCATTCTCCTCGCACACCTGGCTTCGTTTCTCTTTGTCGCCTGGCTCCTGCTCGGATCGCTGAGCAACTTGTGGCTCTGGCTCCGGGCCAGCTACGAGATCGCGGGAGGTTATAGCGTCGCCTTGTCGTACGACCCTGGCTGGACCGATCAGAGGAAGGGCGTGGCCATTTGCGCCGTCTATCTCATCTGTCTGGCCGCGCTGTGGCGGCTCCGGCACAGGGCCGCGCTGCCGCTCGCGCTTCTGGCGGGTCCCCTCTTTCTCGTGTTCAAGGCGGGATTCGTGCGGGAGGACGCCCACGTCATGAGTTTCTTCGGGTTCGCCACTGCAGCGCTGGCGATCCCTCTCCTGATGGGCACCTCGACCAGGGAACGAATGGTCACGGTAGCTGCACTCATCCTGGTGGTGGGGCTGGGCATCCGCGCAGCGCGGTACCGCAGCTATCTCAGTGCTGCTTCATTCGCGCAGGTCGCAAGCGGGAGACTGGGCATCCTGGGCCTGGAAAAGGCGCTGCACAATCGGACCACCAGGCAGGAACTCGATGCCATCACGGTCGCGTCGATCGGACCCGACCGGCTGCCCGACGATGTCCGGCGCGCCATCGGTGCTGGCACCGTTCTGATCACGCCATGGGAGCTCGTCCACTGCCTGGCCAGCGAGCTGAACTGTGTCCCGCCGCCGACCCTCCAGGAATACAGCGCATATACGCCATATCTCGACGCGATCACGGCGGCTCGATTCGAGGCGCCGGAGAGTCCAGACTTCGTCCTCGTTCACACGCTGGTGAGCACCGAGAACCGGCACATCGTGATCGACGGCCCCTTGACCTGGCGCAACCTGATTGGTCGGTACGAACCGGTGCGCTTGACCTCGCGTGAATTCGTTCTGCTCCGCCGCCGCGCGTCCCCGTTGACGGTGGAAGCCGTGCCTTTGTCGATGGAGCGACTGTTGCTCGACGACTGGATTCCGGTCCCGCGCGCACCAGGCTTCCTCTTTGCGGAGATGCGCTTCGAGCTGTCCTGGTTGGGAAAGCTGGTGAAGCTGCTGCATCGCATCCCTGCCGGTCATATCGAGCTCCGGCGGGCGAGCGGGGCCATCGAGCGGCGCCGGCTCGTCTTCGAGACCAGCATCAATGGAGTGCTGGTACAACCCTTTGCGGAGGATCTGGCCGGCTTGCCTGCGCTCTTCGACCCCCAGGAAGGTGACCGGGTCGTTGCGCTGCGCATCGTGGGCCGCGCTACCCGGTATTATTCGCGGTCGGTGCCGCTCCGATGGCTCACGGGATCGCTGGGCGCCAGTCCTTCCGCGTCCCACCAGTAGATCGGCTCAGCGGGAAAGCCGACCGCGGAAAGCGTAGAAGTACCACCGTAGATAGTTGGGCAACCATTTCCAGAGGCGGAATCGCGATTCGCCGCTGACGCGATCCGTCCAGGTGCTCGGGACCTCCGCGATCCGTCCCCCGGACACGTACGCCTTGACCACCGCCTCCATGCCGATCTCGAATCCGCCCTTGCTCTCGAACGTCAGCGCCTGGAGGAACGCCGTCCTGTACATCTTGAAGGAGTTCGTCACGTCCTTGGTGGGGACGCCGGCGAACAAGTTGAGCGTCAGGCCCGCGGTTCGGGAAAGCACTCCTTTGAGAAGCGGTCCACCAATCTGTTTCCCACCTTTCATGTACCGCGATCCGCAGACCACGTCGTAGCCTTGGTGAATCAGCTCGTGCATTCTCGGAACCACCGAGAGGTCGTCGGAGAGATCCGCCATCACCACCAGCGTCGCTTCGCAGCGCGCTTCTCGAAAGCCGCTCTTGATCGCATTCAGCGCGCCGCGCCCGAAATGGTTCCTGACAGTGCGGACCGGAAAAGGCGGCAACAGCTTCGCCAAGACAGGTAGCGTATCGTCATCGTCGCGGTCGTAGACGACGATCAACTCCATCGGGATGCGGATGTCTCGCTCGAGCCGCTCCAGCAGCTTCTTGATGTTCGCACCCTCGTTGTAGACGGGGCAGACGACGGAGAGCTGCAGCGCTGCGGGCGCGGAGCTCATGGCTAGATCACCCATCCCTTGCCGCCCATGTTCCAGACGTCGACGAGGATCTTGCCTTCCGGCACCCTGAGGTTCTTGTACTCGCGGTGCGGGGCACCGATGATGATGATGTCGGACTTCCGGAGCAGCTCGTCGCTGGAGACCAGTCCTTTCTCGGCCCGCAGATTCGAGTCGGAGCAGAGCACTTCCTTGGCCTCGAAGAGCAGGATCTTCTTCAGTTTGTACGAGAGCGACTCGCGCTTGTCGTCGATGTTGGCTTTGAAAGCCATGCCCAGGATGCCCACCGTCTTCTCGCGCAGGTCATGCTGCCGCTTCAGCATGTTGACCACGTAGTTCGGCAGGCCTTCGTTCACGAGCATGGCCGCGTGCCCCATGTAGAAGCCCCCGTTGTTGAAGGCGGCGAGCTGCATGGCGTCCTTGAACAGGCACGGTCCGGCGGCGAACCCCGGCCGCGGCAGATCCTTCGCCCGCTCGTAGTTGGTCGTCATCGCATGGTGGATCCGGTAGAAGTCCGCGCCATGATCGTTCGCGAGCATGAAGAACTGGTTCGCCGCAGCAAACTTGATGTACCGCCAGACGTTGGTGAAGAGCTTTGCCAGCTCCGCTTCGATCGGCGGAAGGACGATGATCTCCTTCGTCAGCCGGCTGAACAACGTTCGCGCGCGCGACACGCCTTCCTCGGTGAAGCTGGAGACGATCTGCGGAAGGCTGTGCAGCTCCGTCATCGCGAACCCTTCGGCGATGCGCTCCGGACAGAACGCGAGCTCTACCTGTTTACCCTCACTTCGCAGCCAGGTGCGGAGCTTCTCGGTGATACCGGGGTAGACGGTGCTGCGCAGGACCAGGAGCTGCCCGTCCAGGAAGTAGGGCAGGTAGCTCGCCATGATGTCGCGCATCAGCTCGAATTCGGGGTTCAGGTGACGGTCGACCGGGGTTCCGATGATGACGATCACGGTCTCCGTTTGCGCGATCGTGTTCGGATCCAGAGAGAGCGTCAGGTTGCCGTTTGCCAGCGTTCGCCGCAGCAGCTCCTCGGCGCCGTCCTCCTGGAACGGCATGTGCCCGTCGCCGATGGTCCGCTGAGCCCGCTGGTCGATGTCGAGGGCGCAGATCTTCTGGCCGGTGTCCGCTAGCGAGATTGCAAGCGGAAGCCCGACGTGCCCGAACCCGCCAACGATCACTGCATCGTACTTCATCTGCGCTCTCCGGTAGTCGTTACTTGTTCACTGGCAGCTTCTCGCGGATGAAGCCCAGCGAGTCGTCGATGATGTAGTCCAGCTCGTATTTCGGCTTCCAGTCCAGGATGCGCGTTGCCTTGTCAGACACGCCGACACGGTAACGCACGTCGGCCGGAGGCACGGGCATGTGCTTGAATCCCGGGAACGGAATGCCCGGATTGACGCGCGCCCAGATCTTCCTGGCAAGCTCGTCCATGCGCAGCGTGTTGTTTCCGCAGACGTTGAAATCGTCGTTCTTCACGCCCTTCAACAGCATCACGCGGAGCGCGTCGGCCGCATCCTGTGCGTGCGTGAACGTGCGGATCTGCTCGCCATCGCCGAAGATCTCGAACGGCGTCTGCATGATCATCGCTTTGTAGATGAAGTCGGGAATCACGTGCGCCATGCCGAAGTCGACGCTTCCGTCGGCGGTCATGTCCGGCAGCTCGCCGCCGCCTACGGCGTTGAACGGCCGTATGATCAGATAGTTCAGGCCCATCTCTTCGTGTGCTCCGCGCGTGACGAACTCGCCGAATAGCTTCTGCATCCCGTAGTTCGTCTGGGGAACCGGTTGCGTGAGCGCATCTTCCTCCGTCACCGGCCGTTGTATGCGCTCGTAGACCATCGAGCTCGATAGATACACGAACGTCGCATCCGGGCTGGAGGCCAGCGTGCAGTCGATCGCGTGGCAGAGCAGCTCGGTGTTGTCGCGCGCGATGCGATACGGTATCCGATGGAAGTACTTGATTCCGCCAATCAGCGCCGCCAAACACACTATGGCGTCGTACCCTTTGAATTCAACAGGGTACATCTGGCGCACGTCCTTGTTGAAGAGGCGGAAGCGCGGATGGCCGTAGAAGTCGTGCTTCAAGTAGCCGTATTTGGAGAAGTTATCGACAACGGTGATGTCGAAGTCGTTGCGCAAGAGCTCGCGTACGACATACGACCCGATGAACCCGGCTCCGCCGAGCGCCAGAACACGCCTCATGACTTCCGCAACCCTCCGCGCGAGAAAGTCGCGAACGTGCCGGAACTGGCCCAACCGGTCAACCTTCTCATGCGGACTTCCATCGCTTCGGCGCTCGCGGTGGCCAGGCGATCTCCATCTGGAGCGACTCGAGAGAGAGGTTCGGGCTGTACGCCGGGTCGCGCTCCAGGGCGCCTCCCCACTTCTGCTTCATGTACTCCACTTCGGTCCGGAACCGCTCCTGCTTTTCCGGCGTGTCCTCGTATCCTCTCGACGCGGACTCGTGGTGATACAAGACGGCGCGCGGCGCATACAGGTTGCGGTAACCCGCCTTTGCGATCTTCATGCAGAAGTCCACGTCGTTGAACCCGATCCGCAAGTTCTCTTCGTCGAACCCGCCGACTTCCTCGTAGACGCTCTTCCGCAGCACGAGGCAGGCCGCGGTGCAAGCCGACAGGTTCTGCGTGAGCTGGGCGCGCGCGAAGTATCCTGGCGCGTCACGTGGCAGCTGCTTGAACACATGGCCGCCCACGCCGAAGAGGCCGAGGATGACGCCGGCGTGCTGGATGGTGTCGTCCGGATACAACAGCTTGCACCCCACGGCGCCGATCTCGGGGCGGATGGCATGCGACACCATCTCCGAAAGCCAGTCGGGATCGATGACCTGGATGTCATTGTTGACCAGGCCGACCAACTCCCCACGAGCCTCGCGCGCGCCGAAGTTGTTGATCGCAGAGAAATTGAACGGCGCGTCGTACCGGATGACGCGGGCCTGCCCGCTACGCTGCAACTCCTCCATGTACTGAAGCGCGCGAGGCTCCGTGCTCTGGTTGTCTACGATCAGAAACTCGAAATGCGGATACGTGGTTTGCTGCTGGATGCTACGTACCGCCCGTTCGAGAAGGGCGAACCCGTCCCGCGTGGGGATGATCAACGTTACGAGCGGCGGGCGCGCGGGCAAGGGATGAGCGACGCGATATGTCGTCGGGAAGGGGCCTTCGCTGACAGCGCAGCCGGGATGCCGGTCGCGAAGTGCCTTCAGCGCGGCTTCGACGGCGTAGCGCTTGTTGGCCGTGGCAGCTGCCGTCGATCCGTGAACCGAACGCCAATGATAGAGCACGTGGGGCACGTGCCGGATACGGGCCGGCAAGGATCGCGCTGTCGCGCGGAGCAACAGATCGTAATCCTGGCTACCTTCACATCCCTCCCGGAATCCTCCGAGCTCGTGCACGAGCGACGAACGGATGCAGCTCAGATGTCCGAGATAGTTCTGCGAGTCGAAAAGATCGGGGTTCCACTCCGGTTTGAAATGCGGCTCGTACCGTTCACCGGCAGCGTCAATCTTGTCCTCGTCGCTGTAGATCACGTCCGCATCCGGATGCTCTGCGATCTCCTCCGCGAGCATGTACAACGCGTGCGGAGCGAGCTCGTCATCGTGATCGAGGAGCGCGATGTAGTCGCCGGTGGCCGTCTCCAGCGTGCTGTTCGATGCAGCCGAGATGTGCCCGTTGACCTTGCGGAATGTCACCTTGATGCGCGGGTCGCTCGCCGCTGCCGTTTCCAGGACACGGCGCACGTGCGGGCGGGTAGACGCATCATCCGCGATGCAGAGCTCCCACTCCGGGTAGAGCTGTTCGCGCACGGACTGGATCGCGCGGCGCAGCCACTTTTCCGGTGTGTTGAAGACAGGCATCAGAACGGAAATCCGCGGACGCGAAACCATTCCGGCGATCCGGGCAGCGATCGCCGCACGATCAGCCTCGCGCAACGTGTCGAACTCCTCGATCCACGCTGCGTACCGGACCGGTCCGATCCTGCGCGACCGCTCGACGAGGGCGCCCTTCAGCCCGCGCACTCCACCTTCGCGAAAGATGGACCAGACGCGCCGAGCAGCCGCCGGAATTTCCTCTGGACGCCTGGCAAGCTCTTTCGCGATTGGTGCGGCGAAGCGCAGGCCCATCCGCAATTTTCCCAGCTCGCGCATCGTGACACGGGAAAGATGGAAACGGCCCTCCCGATCCGTAGGGTCGAGACGTAGAGCGAGCACGATCGGCGGAAGCCGAAGCTCCACACACAACTTGCCCTGCTCGGGCCGGGGAAGCCGGACGGCGGACACCTCGTTGAAGCCCAGCCCATCGTCCACGTACAGCTGCGGCGGCATCCGGGCAGGCTCTTCGAGGCGCAGGTTCGCTTCGAGCAGCACCCACCCTGCTGGGAAGTCCGAACCGCGCGGGCGGAGCTGAAAGTGCGGATCTTCGTCGTCCGCGATCCAGTCCCCGCCTCCGGCATCTCGCAACCGTCCGCCAGGCTCCAGCTCGAAATGGAACCTCGGGGGCGCCAGCTGCCTGCGGGCTTCCCGGAGGATGCGGAACACCAGAGGACCCCCCTCGAGCGCCTGCAAGCGCGAGGAGAGTCGCCCGATCTGGTGCAACAACGCTTTCTGGTTCGCATATGCGGACGCGACCGCTTTCTCCATCTTTTCCGCGTGCCCATACCGGAGCTGCATTTCCCTCCGCAGCGATTCGAGCAGCGTCAGCAACGCTGACCGCTCCGTCTGCCACTGTCTTTCCCGCGCATCGATCATCTGAGCGGCGAACGCCGAGTCCGACGAGAGGGGCCAGCTCATGTCCACGCGCAGGAAGCCCCCTCCTCCAAGACGCCCCAGCGCCTGCGGCGGAACGGGCAGTTCGAGGGAAGGGTCCTCGCCCGTGCAGAGCAGCGTGCCGGCCAGCGGGCCTGATGCCAGCATGTGTACCTGGCGCGGATCGCGAAGGGATGCGATGTCGCCGTCCCAAACCCACAGCAGCACGCCGTTCGGATCGTGCAGCGCAAGCGCGCGCAAGCGCACGTATCCCGGCCGATCGCTGATGTCGAGCCGGAGCGCGGTCGGCGGTCCGGACATCGCCGGCATATGAAGCTCGACTCGCTGAAAGTCTTCGCCCATGACTCCGGAGGCGACAGCACTGTTTGCCTCGTCGAGGTTTCCCTGGATCGCCCAATAGAGCTGGACAGAGAAGCGCGGTCCCGGACGGGTCTCATCCGCCTGCGGCGCCGGCCCGGCCCCGGGCACCGCCTCGACGATGAATTGATACGCGAGCGCGTCTGGCTGCGTCACCAATGCGCGCAACACCGGTGGCGGAAGCGCTTCGAGCAGGTGCTGGCGGAACTCCGAACGCTGGATGGGGAGATAGAGCGGCTGCATCGAAGCCGCGCGGAAACCATGTTTCGCAAGCAGGTCTGCGATGCTCGACCGGGTGAAGAAACGCAAGTGCGTTTCGTCGAGCAGCCCGGTCGGACCGTACCGGAATTCACCCGAGAGCAGCCCGGCGACGACGCCTGCGTATGCCACGTTCGGGATGGAGAGCAACGCGCGCCCGTTCGAAGCGAGCAGCTCCGAAAGCTGATCGAGAATGCGTCCGGGATCGCGCAAGTGCTCGAGCACGTCGGCACACACGATTGCGTCGTACGCGCGCGGCGGGAAATGCTCCGTGAGCCGGACCTCCTCGAGATTGACCTCCAACAGCTTGCGATAGTGGGGGCGCGCCAGCGCCGCCGCCTTCGAATCGAGCTCGACGCCGTCGACGACGCAGCTCTTGTGGTCGCGCAGATAGAGCCCGAGCTTGCCGGTCGCCGCCCCGAGATCGAGAACGGTTGCGCCCGCGCCGATCAGTCGCGCGATGGCGGAAAGCGAGTCTTCGCCTTCAAGATCGGCACTGCGGTCGTAGCGGAGGGCGGCATCGGCACTCGTCATCGGCGCGCTTTTGTACGGTGGACGGCCGAGCGGATCAAGCAACCGATTTCAGGGACCACCCGATAAGCTTGTATAGCACCCGGGCGCCTACATTCTCGTCCCATTCGCTCCCGTCCTGCCCAGGCGCCACCTCGGTCAAATCGAATCCAACGAGGTTGCGGCCGCTGCGTACCACGGCCGCGATGAGCGAAGTCGCCATCTGGAACGACAGGCCGCCGGGTACCTTCGTGCCCGTGTGCGGGCAGAGGGCTGGATCGAGCCCGTCGACGTCGAAGCTCACGTACACGAGCTTCGGCAGCTCCGCGACGATGCGCGCGCACTGCTGTCCCCAGGTCTCTCCGTCGAAACGGGCCTGCGCCAGCTCCGCGTCGTAGAAGGTCCGGATCCGGCCGCCTGACGAGGCGATCCGCTCGTGCTCCTCCTCGCACAGATCGCGGATCCCCACCTGCACCAGCCGCTCGATCTTCGTCCCCCGCACGACGTTGTCCATGATCGACGCATGCGAGTGCTCGAACCCTTCGTACTCATGCCGCAGATCCGCGTGCGCATCGAAGTGCAGGACGCCGAGCCCTGGATGCTTTTCCGCATGCGCCGCGATGGCCCCGAAGGCGATGCTGTGATCTCCCCCGACGGCCCCGACGATCTTCCCCCGCGCCAGCCAGTGCGCGCAGGTATCGTGCACCCACGTGTTCACCTGCCGCGAGATCGGGTTCACGGCGGCCGGGTCCCGCGAGGGCGGCGTCGGGAACGCCGGCTCCGGCAGCATGGCGATCCCCGCCTCGTACGGCTTGCCCGTCTCCAGATCCCAGAGATCGACCTGCCGGCTCGCCCGCA
>Ga0209761_1000488_pt1 | contig 24297 bp, 23 predicted proteins | sample GraSoi013_1_40cm_4_FD_185818 | JGI IMG/M metagenome (GOLD analysis project Ga0209761, IMG submission 185818) | Grasslands soil microbial communities from the Angelo Coastal Reserve, California, USA - Sample 09_25_2013_1_40cm (SPAdes) (version 2) | ecosystem: Environmental > Terrestrial > Soil >...
GAACGCCGTCCACGACGGGGCCGGTGATCTGATTCCTCTGGATCTGACTGTTCGCCAACCGGAACGGACTGAAGCCGTTCCTCCAGGGACCGCTGACGACGTTGTCGGCGATCATGACGTTATCCGCATCGAACACCCGAATCGCACGCTGCGATGCATGAGAGTCCTCCTTCCGTTTGCGGGTGGCGCCGGGCCCGAGAGTAAGCCCGGCGGTCGTCATACCCGGGAAGTGGGTTGTTGCGTCCCACGTGCGGACACCGCGCTGCTGCGACCCCGCAACAGCACACCCGCTCGGCGTTTGGTCGGGGAAATTGTTTACGGACGAAACAGCGGCTAGGGGGAGGGGGGCGTGTCCGAATCGAGGGCCAGGGTCTCTTCAACTGCGCGCCGCAGCTCTGCCGGTGCGAACGGTTTTCGCAGCGTCCGCGCGGCTCCCAGGAGCTCGGCATCCCTCCGCAGATCGATCCGACCGGTCGCATCCCCGCCGGATACGGCGATTACCCGGACGCCGGGGAATTCTTTTCGAATCCGACGCAGGGTGACGATCCCGTCCTGCCCGGGCATGAAGATGTCGGTAATGACGAGGGCGGTCCCGGTCTCGGCCAGCAACTTCAGTCCGGCGTTGCCGTCGCTCGCTTCCAGGACCTGATGCCCTGCTTTCTCCAGCACGCGGCGCATGGTCGATCGAGCCGCGTCGTTGTCGTCGATCACGATGATACGAGCCATGGTCCCAACCTAGCGACTCTTAGTGGGACGGTCGAGTCCCGCGCCAGCAAAAGCGGCCCGGGGACGACCCGGGCCGCTGGTGCATGCTGGCTCACATTCGATAGCGCAGACCGACGGCGACACCGAATCGTCGCGTCGCGCGGCGCTCGACGCCAGCGGGCGTGTCCGCCGCATCGAAGACCGATCCGCTCGAGACGGCGCTCACGCGTAACGACCCCATGAGGGCCCGGGCGAGCGGCCATTCCAGAGCGGCCGTGGTGCGGGCAGCTGCGCGGGTGCGGCTGTCGCCCTCCAGATCCCACAGCTGGATGGCGGGCCCCGCCTCGAGCCGCACGTCGACTCCGGTCCCGAAGCGCGCCAGCCGGAGCGACAGCTGCGGCGCGATCTCCCAGAACGAGGCGGCGTCGTACTGCACGACCACCACGCCCGGCTGCTCGCCAGCGATCCCGGTCTTCGCGTATAACACCGCGAGCACCACACGTGCAGGCCCGAGTCCGCGGTCCGCGCGCAGCTCGAAGGTCGTGGGCCGGTACGGCCCGACGGTGGTGCCCGAGGTGTCGCGGGAGGAGCCACCAAAGCGGGCGACTCCGATCTCCACCCCGATGCCCCATTGGGCCGAGGACGGCCTTGGAGCGACGGCGAGACCGACTGCGATACAGGTTGCGGCGAGCGTCCGCATCGTTCCTCCCGCGTTGGGGGTTACTTCATCTCCAGCTTGATCCAGCCGTTCGTCACGTTGCCCTCGCCCTTCACGATCCAGTTGTAGCCGGGGTACGACGCTCCCACGACCGCATCCTCGACCGCGTTTCCAACCAGCTCGTCGTTGGTGTTGAAGAACGCCGCGAGCGCCGCCCACAGCTTCTGGAAGGCGTTGGCCCGTTTGTAGTCCTTCCGGATCGTACTGCTCGAGTCGTTCCCGGCCGAGAGCGCCTTGTTGGCGTCGTCCACGGCTTTCAAGAGGTTTCCGATGATATCCCGGTTCGCCTTGATCTGGCACGCCGTGTCGTCGTCCTCCACCACGAACACGCGGACGTTCTGCCCCGGATGCGCGGCATTATAGGCATCGAGCTGGGTCTTGCTGAACAGCATGACGCTGCCGCTCCAGTCCAGGGCGTCTTGATTGAAGTAGTAGGGCGCCGCTTGCTTCTCGCCGGCGCACTGGTAGTCGGTCAGCGAATCCGTCTGTGCCTTCTGGCCCAGGATGTGCACCTCAAACTCGGGGCTGCCTTTCAACCAACCCTCAAAGTCATCCACGAAATGGGCTTTGGTCAGGTACAGACCCGGCACCGCCGGCGGAGGCGGAGGGAGCGGCGGCCACGGAAAGAAGCCCCCGCACGACAGGCACTCGATGGCGGCCGGCGCGGTGGCAAAGTCGGTCTCGACCGGGACGACCGCGATCACCGGGGTCGAGGGCGGCCGCTCGGGGTCGAGGAGCTGCCGGTTGCCCTGCACGTCGAACGCCACCGGCGGGTCGTGATCGGCGACCGCCGTCGCCACGAGGACGTTGGCGTCACCGGTCCAGATGCGGCGGTGCTCCGGAACGGGGAGGTACATCTCGAGCGGGATCGCACGGTCGGCTGCCCGGGCCAGATCCGCGGTCGCGAGACCGCTGCGCCGCGCCATGGTAGCGAGGGCGCCCCCCCCGCTCGCGCCCCCCGTCCCGGCTGCGAGGAAGCGCTGGAACGACACCTTGTGCTCCCGGAATGGGGAGCGATCGAGCTCGCCCTTGACGTGAGCGCGGAAGGCGGCGTCGCCGAGCGCGAGCGCGAGGGAGCGTGCCAGGAGCTCGGGGCGGGCCGCCTCGGAGAGGATGCCCGGCTCGCCGGGAGGAGCGTCGGGCGCGGTGCCCGGTGGGCGGTCGGAACAGGCGAGCGCTCCGGCGACCAGCGCGAGCCACGCCATGCGTGATGTATAGTGACACATACCGACTCCTTGTCGGGGTTGAGCGCCCAACATGAGGAGTCGTGGTCGGCCGACCGGCGCCCGATTCGCGCACGCGGCATCTCAATCACGCACGGTGGCGCGTCCCGGGCCGGAAACAATCGACGCCATGCAACGTATTGGTGAGCTACAGCATCCCATCCTATGCGCCTGCTCGGAGCCGCCCTGAGATGAAGCGCCGCACGATCATCATCGTCGCCGCCGTGTTCGCCGTCAGTCTGGGGGCCGTGGCCGCCACCGGAAGGCTCGGTGGCAAGAAGACGGACGGTCCGAAAGCGGTGGCGGTCGTCCGCGGGACCCTGGTCGACAAGGCGCTCGCTGTCGGCACCATCGAGCCCCGGGTCGAGGTCAGCGTCAAGTCGATCCTCGCCGGTGTGGTGCGGCGGCGCTTCGCCGCAGTCGGTGATTTCGTCAAGCAAGGCCAGCCGCTGCTCGAGATCTCACCCAACCCGACACCGCTGGAAATGGTCGAGCTCCGCCGCAACGTGGAGCTGCGCGAGATCGAGCTCAAAAACCTGGAGCGTGAGCTGGCCCGCCAGCAGGAGCTGCGCAACAGGAACCTGATTTCCCCCTCCGACATCGAGACCGCCCAGCGACGGGTGGACGAGTCGCGCAGTCAGCTCTCGCTGGCGCAGGAGCGGCTGGCGTTACAGGAAGGCGGCAAGGTGCTGACGGGCGGCAAGCAGGTGGAGACGGTGGTCCGGGCCCCCATCGACGGCTACATCCTCGAGGACTCGATCGAGATCGGCGATCCGGTGGTGCCGCTCACGCCGTACCAGGCGGGCACGGTGCTGATGCGGATGGCGGCGATGCGGGAGCTGATCTTCCGGGGAACGGTGGACGAGATCGACGTGGGTCGGCTGAAGGAGGGCATGCCGGTGACGATCAAAATCGGCGCACTCCCCAACGCCAGTGTGAAGGGCCGGCTCGAGAAGATCTGGCTCAAGGCGCACAAGCAGGAGCAGGCGACGGTCTTCCCGATCGAGATCGTCCTGACCGAGGTCGCAGGTGCGACACTCCGCGCCGGCTACTCCGCCAACGCGGAGGTGATCATCTCCCGCCGCGACAGCGTGCTGTACATCCCGGAACGGCTCATCACCCACCGCCACGATTCGAGCTTCGTCACTGTCCGCACCGCGCCCGGCAAGACCGCAGAGCGGGCGATCCAGACCGGCCTTTCCGACGCCATCAACATCGAGGTTTTGGAGGGCCTTCAGGTGACCGACTCGCTCGTGGAGCCGCCGCCGCGCGAGATCACCTGAGGTGTGGCGCGACTTCCTCGCGGACCTGCGGGCGCAGAAGCTCCGCACCTCCCTCACCGTTCTCGGTATCGCCTGGGGCACCGTAGCGGTGGTGGTGCTGCTGGCGTTCGGCGTCGGGCTGGAGCGGCAAACCATAAAGCGCTTCCACGGGCTGGGCGACCGGATCGTCATTCTCTTCGGCGGACGGACGACCAAGCCGTTCGCAGGTTTCGGCGACGGCCGCCCGATCCGTCTGCGGCCGGATGACGTGCCGCTCCTCGCCGGCGAGGTCGCAGAGATCGAGCACATCAGTCCCGAGTTCATCACGCAGAGCGCGCGCGTCCGGCGCGGCAGCAAGGCGGCCACGCCCGCCGTCACCGGCATCGTTCCCGCGTACGGCCTGATGCGCAACATCATCGCCGAGCGGGGCGGCCGTTTCATCAACGATCGCGATGTCGCCGAGCGGCGGCGCGTGGCGGTGCTGGGCAACGAGCTGGCCAAGCTCCTGTTCGAGCAGGAGGCCCCCGTGGGGCAGCAGGTATTCCTGGGCGACACGCCGTTCACGATCGTGGGAGTGATGCGTCCCAAGCTGCAGAACTCTTCGTATCAGCAGCGCGATCAGGACCGGATCTTCATTCCGGCGACCACGCACTACGCCTTGTTCGGCGACCGGTTCCTCAACGACATCGTCTACCGCGCCCGGGCCTCGGAGCTCACCAAGGCGGCCGAGCGCCGTGTGTACGAGACGATGGGGCGGAAGTATCGGTTCGATGCGACGGACAAGGACGCCCTGGGGTTCTGGGACACGAGCGAGTGGGAGACGAAATTCGACAAGATGTTCGTCGCCTTCAACATTTTCTTCGCCATCGTCGGGAGCTTCACCCTGCTCGTCGGGGGCATCGGGGTGGCGAACATCATGTACATCGTGGTCCGCGAACGGACGCGCGAGATCGGCGTCCGGCGCGCCGTGGGTGCGACCCGCGCCGACATCATGCGCCAGTTCTTCGCCGAGGCGCTGATGATCGTGTCGATGGGCGCGACGCTCGGCCTGCTGCTCTCGCTCGGGCTCGTGGCCGCCCTGGGCGGCTTGCCGATCAGGGAGTTCGTCGGCGTCCCGACCATCTCCCCGACGGTGCTCGCGGCCACGCTGGCGTTGCTCGGGATGGTCGCGTTCGTGGCGGGCTTGATGCCCGCCCGGCGCGCCGCGGCGCTCGATCCGGTGGAAGCGCTGCGCAGCTGATGTTCTACATCCTCCTCCAGGACTTCCTCGGCGACCTGAAAGCGCAGCGGACCCGGGCGTTGCTCACCTTTTTCGCGGTGATCTGGGGGACGCTCGCGGTCGTGCTGCTGCTGGCGTTCGGTGAGGGACTGAAGCGCACTGTCCGCGACGGCCTGCTGGGTGCCGGCGAACGGATCTTCATGGTGTACGGCGGCGAGACCAGCAAGGCGTTCGCCGGCCTGGGCCAAGGACGACGGATCCGGCTCGTGGAGGAGGATCTCGATCTCGTCAGGAACGCGATCCCGGACGTCGACCGGGGAAGCGTCTCGTACGGGCGGTGGGGCACGTCGTTTCAGATGGGCAAGACCCGCACCAACGCGTTCCTCGAGGGCGTGGGGCCCGAACACGAGACGATCCGCCACATGGCCCCCGCGCCGGGTGGACGCTTCATCGACCCCGCCGACGTCGCGCGCAGGCGGCGCGTGCTGTTCCTCGGCAATGAGCTGGCGGAGCGAATCTTCGGCAAGGGCGTCGATCCCACCGGTAAGAGCGTCGTCGTCGATGGCTTGCCGTTCACGGTGGTCGGGGTGCTGAAGAAGAAGTTCCAGGACTCGAGCAACAACGGACCCGACGCCGACCGCGGCGTGATTCCCTACTCGACGTTTCGCACCATTTATGGAAACCGGTTCGTGAACCACCTCATCGTGCAGCCGCGCGACGCCTCGCGCGGACCCCTGGTGAAGGCGGAGCTCTACCGGGTCCTGGGGCGCAAGTACCGCTTCGACCCCACGGACCAGCGGGCCCTGGGCATGTGGGACTTCATCGAAGACGAGAAGGAGACCAACGCCGTCGGACTCGGCATCCAGATCTTCATGGGGCTCGTGGGGGCCTTCACGCTGCTCATCGCGGGCGTTGGGGTCGCGAACATCATGTACGTGGTGGTGAAGGAGCGGACCCAGGAGATCGGCATCAAGCGTGCGCTCGGCGCCCGCCGGCGGCACATCATAGCGCAATTCCTGTTCGAGGCCATGGCGATCGCCCTGTCCGGAGGGCTCGTGGGACTCGGGATCGCAGCGCTCATCGTGATCGGGGTCGACGCGATCCCGACGGAAGGCAACGAGGCAATGCAGTACATCCTGAACCCGAAACTGTCCTGGCCCATCGCCCTCATCTGCGTCGGCATCCTGATAAGCGTGGGGCTCCTGGCGGGCATCTTGCCCGCGCGCCGCGCCGCGGCGGTGGATCCGGTGGAGTCGCTGCGGTACGAGTGACGCGGGCCGCGACTGGCGCTTCCGGCTCGACGTCTGCAGACTCCCGTATGGCGAGGCCCTGGCTCGAGCACTACGACGCCGGAGTGCCGGCGACCCTGGCGCCGTACCCTGAGAAGACCTTGGTGGACGTCGTCAAGGAAACCGCCGCCGAACGGCCACGCCACACGGCGGCGATCTTCAAGGGCGCCCGGCTTTCCTACGGGGAGCTGAACGGGCTCAGCGATGCCTTCGCCGCGTGGCTCGCGGCACGCGGAGTCGCGAAGGGCGACCGCGTCGCCCTCATCATGCCGAACTGCCCCCAGGTGATCATCGCTCAGCTGGGCGTGTGGAAAGCCGGCGCCGTGGCCGTCCCCCTGAACCCGCTATCCTCGGAGGAGGAGCTGGCGCACGCGCTGGCCGGCACCGGCGCCCGAGCGGCCGTCGTGCTGACCAGGTTCTATCACAAGATCAAGCGTCTCCAGCCGGGCTCCGCGCTCGAGGTCGTGATCGCGACCAACATCAAAGAGTTCCTGCCGTGGGTGCTCCGGCTCGCGTACACCTTGCTCAAAGAGCGGAAGGAGGGGGACCGGGTCGCCCTGGCGCGGGGGGAGGGGGACGTGTGGTTCCAGACGGTGATCCGGGATCGGCGGGCGGTGGCGTCGCGCGCCGGCCCCGCTCCATCCGACCCGGCGTTGCTCATGCTCACGGGCGGCACGACCGGGATCCCGAAGGCGGCCCTGCTGCGGCATCACGCCGTGCTCATGGCGGCCCTGCAGCTCAGCCGCTGGTTCCAGCCGATCCTCAAGGAGTGGGACGACGGCATCGCGTTCGTGTTCCCGCCCTTCCACGTCGCCGGGAACGTGGGCATTCTCGGCACGGCGCTGGTGGGGCGGAACCCCGCGGTGCTCATCCCCAACCCCAAAGACGTGAACGATCTCCTGCGGACGATCCAGAAGGCGCGTCCCGCCGTCCTGCCCGCCGTGCCCACGCTGTACAACGCCATGCTTGCCCATCCTGCCGTGCGGGCGGGGAAGGTGGACTTCTCGTCGGTCAAGCTGTGCGTCTCGGGGTCGGCGCCTCTGCTCGCGGAAACCAAGCGGCGGTTCGAGCAGCTGACGGGCGGGCGGATTATCGAGGTGTACTCGCTGACCGAGGCCTGCATGGCCTCGGTCGGTACGCCCGTGGTCGGCACCTACAAGGCGGGCGCGGTCGGCATCCCCCTTCCCGACGTCCAGCTGCGAATCGTGGACGCGGACGATCCGAGCCGGGAGCTCGGAACGGGCGAGATCGGGGAGATCGTTCTCGAGGCGCCGCAGCTCATGGAAGGCTACTGGAAGGATGCGGAGGCCACGAAGGAGATGTTGCGCGACGGCCGGCTCTATACCGGCGATCTGGGCTCGCTCGACCAGGACGGTTATCTCACGATCGCCGATCGCAAGAAGGATCTCATCAAGGCGAGCGGCTTTCAGGTTTGGCCTCGCGAGGTCGAAGAAGTAATCGCGACGCACGCTGCCGTCGCAGAGGTCGGCGTCGCGGGCGTCCCGGACGCGCATTCGGGAGAGGTGGTGATGGCCTGGGTGGTCACGCGGCGAGGCATGAGCCTGACCGAGGAGGAGATCCGCGACCACTGCCGGCGACACTTGGCCGCGTACAAGGTCCCGAAGCGCGTGGAGTTTCGCGAGGCTTTGCCCAAGTCCGCCATCGGGAAACTCCTGCGGCGGGAGCTCGCCCGCGAGTTTCGCGCGGCGCATAACCCTGTTTGAGAAGCCCCACCGCTGGTGGCCAGCCGGCCCGTTCCTCTTGGCGCAGGATGCGCACATGACCCGGATCCACGTCGGCCTCGGGACGACGCTGAGCTTCTGAGCCCCCAGCCGCACCTCACGCGTTGGGGCGTGCGTCCATGCCGAAATCGGCCTTCAAGCGGTCATACCAGGCATCGTCGCCCAGCGCGCCCCAGGCGACCCACTCCTCGTCGCTCATCGCCTTGCGCCACTGGAGAAACGACACCGCGTCGGGTCCCACCGGATGCCGCAGCTGCCAGGTACCGCTGTCGACGATCTCGAGCACCTTCTCTCCCACCACGGATGGCGGTACCGGGTTCTTCAGCGACGCGGTGAACATCGCGGCGAAGCGGCGTTGCTGTGGGTAAGGCGAAGGAGTCCGCGCCGTCTCGACGCGCCTGGCCATGGGCGTGTCGATGATACCCGGCTCCACAATCGCGACCCGTACGTTGAACGGCTTCGCCTCCTGTGCCAATGACTCGCTGAGCGCCTCCAACGCAAACTTGGATGCCGTGTACGGAGCCATGGGCGAGTTGGCGATTCGTCCGGCGACCGATGCCACGTTGATGATGCAGCCACTCCGGCGGCCGCGCATCGCCGGCAGCACCGCCTGGATGCAGCGGATCGCGCCGAAGTAGTTCGTCTCCATCACGGCCCGGAACTCGGCCAACGAGACTTCCTCGACCGAGCCGGTGCGCTCGATCCCCGCGTTGTTGACGAGCACGTCGACTGGTCCGCCCTCCTTCACGACGCGGTCGATGCCTTCTTTGACCGACGCATCGGAATCAACATCCATGGCCGAAATCGTGATCGGTAGGCGTTCCTTTGCAGTGATCCGCGCGAGCTCGGGCGCCCGATGCGGATGGCGCATCGTCGCGGCGACCTTGTGGCCAGCTCTCCCGAAGGCCAGTGCGGTGGCCATGCCAATTCCCGAGCTGGTTCCCGTGATCAGGACGGATGCCATGGTCTTCTCCTTACGGCTTGGCGACCTGCTTCTGGGGATCGTCCGCCGGATTGACGTAGGTCATCCCGAACGGGCCCATGGCAGTCACCGCAATGAAGGTGGCGCCCTGCGCAGCGGCGAAGTGGTGTGCCTTCGCCGGCACCGACCCCTTTTCGCCGGCCTTCATCGGCTTCGCTTTCGACGCGTCGAAGATATCACCCATGCCCACGAGGAGCGTGCCCTTCTTGACTTCGACGGTCTCATCCGTCGGATGGAAGTGCGGCGGGATCGTGTAACCGCTCGGCATCGCCAGCTCGACGGTGAAGAGCGCCGCCTTGCTGGGATCACCGCTCACCACGGCCATCCTTGCGCCCCTGGGGAAGACTGCCGGGGCCGGGCCCCAGTGCAGCGCGGCCGGCTTTTCACCTGGGGCCTGGGGAGCTTGCGGGTGAATTGCGGGGGTCACCGACAGCAGAAGGCACGCTGAGAGGCTGAGAGCGCGCATGAAACCTCCAAGGGGTTGTGAGGGTCGGACCGACAACCGAAAGAGCGGAAAGAAACTAGGACCCGAACAGCGCCTCCGTCAACTCATTGAGAAGAAGACGCTGGGAGTGGGATTCACCGACCCCACCTGCCCCGGTAACGATCAGCATTTGGCCGATTACCCTGACAGTCGAGATGTGGAGAATTCTCATCTGCGCTGGCTAGGAGCGGTCCACCTGCTCGGCCAGCCGCTTCGGGGCTCGGTTGCGCCAGGCGGTGATCAGCGCTTCGCGAACCGCGCCCTTCCTGGCGGCCCGCAATCGGACATTCGTCGCACCACCGCGTCCCCAGCCGCCCTTGACCGGTGCGAAGGCCGCGGGCTGGCCTCGGACGAACAGCTCCTGTTGCTCGGGGGTGAGCTTGACCATGCCCCAGCCGCTGCGGGGATAGCCCAACGTCGCGAAGATCCGGCCGGCCACGCGAAAGTCCGGGTGACCCATGTGAGAGGCTTCAGCGGCCTGCGGCAGACTCAACGCGATGCGTCGGAACTCAGCGGCGGTCATGGAATCGCACCCCCGACCATGGCTCAAACTCCGTGGCTGCTTCGGCCCGGCCTCTTCACCAACGCGATTGACGCCCGGTTCCGCGGCTGAATGTTCGCCTCGACGCGGTGGAGCCGCAACGGACCGAACGCCAGGCGCAAGCGCGAAACGCGGCGGGCTCTCGGGGCGGTGACGCGAGACCAGCGTGAAACCGCCTGCTTCGCCGGTTGAGCGCGACGTAGGCTGCGCCGTCAGCAGCTGGACCATCGCCACGACCGTGTCCCGGGGGCCGGTCCCGGCCCGCGCGACTCATTGGGCAAAGACGTGGGACCGGACACCGGCGCTGAGAGCGTCTCTGTCGCAACGGCCGCCGTGCGGCGGGAATTGCGGCAGCTCATCCCGGCGTAGTACCCTCGCCGGCCCATCTTGGCCTGTCTCAAGGCGCCGCCGCGCTGTAGCTTCCCCCCCTCCATGCTCCCGTTCCTCCTTATACTCGTCGCCGGCGACACATCTGCGTACTGGCAACAGCAAGTCGCGTATCAGATCACCGCGGCGCTGGACGAGCCGTCCGGCGTGCTCAGCGGCCACGTGCGCATCGCGTACGTAAACCGCTCCCCCGACACGCTGCGCGACTTCTGCGTGCACCAGTACTTGAACGCGTTCCGGCCCGGCTCCCGCTGGGCCGCCGCCGACTCGGCCGAGCAGCGCGAGCGGTTTCAACATCTGAAGGACCCGGACTACGCCTTCGAGCGGATCACCGGTGCGACCGTGATGGGCCGGGCGCTACGACCCGATTACCCCTACGCCCCTGACTCGACCATTGCGCACTGGCCCCTGCCGCGGCTCCTCGCCCCCGGCGATTCGCTCGCGGTCGAGATCGACTGGCAGGCGCGCCCATCCACGGTCGCGCGGCGTCAGGGGCGCCGGGGCCGGCGCTTCGACTTCGCGCAGTGGTACCCCAAGGTGGTGGTGTACGACCGCTACGGCTGGGAAGACCACCCGCTCTATCCGGGAGGCGAGTTCTACGGCGAGTTCGCCACCTACGACGTCCGGCTCGACCTGCCACAGGACCAGGTGATCGGCGCCACGGGCGTCCCCGTGGAGGGAGACCCGGGTTGGGACCACGCGAAGGCCGACCCCGCGCTCAAAATCGATTACCAGCGCGATTGGTACCACGCCCCACGCACCACGCTTCAGTGTGGGGAGGTGGCCGCGGGGCGCAAGTGCGTCCGCTTCCGCGCCGAGCAGGTCCACCATTTTGCCTTCTCCCTCAACCCGGACTATGTGTACGAGCAGGGCCGCTACGGCGATGCCGTGGTGCGCGTGCTGTACCAGCCGGGCGACCGCGCCACCTGGGGGCAGGGAATTGCCGTGCGCAACACCGTGCTGGCGCTCGCGTGGCTCGACTCGCTCTTCGGGAAATACCAGTGGCCCCAGCTCACCAACGTGCACCGGATCGAAGGCGGCGGCACCGAATTCCCGATGATGATCATGGACGGCAGCGCGTCTCTCGGCCTCATCGTGCACGAGACGGGGCATCAGTACACCATGGGCCAGCTCGCCAACAACGAGTGGCGCGAGGGCTGGCTCGACGAGGGGTTCTCGGACTTCCAGGAGGGGTGGTTCTTCGAGACGCACGGCGGCCCGCCGGCGTACGACGGGCTCGAGCCCAGCGTGCTGTGGCTCGACCTCGAGCGCTGGAGCGAGCCCGTCTCGACGGTGAGCGAGCAGTTTCGCGATTTTCTCATCTACCAGGAAATGGTCTATGCCAAGGCGCAGTTGTTCTACGAGCAGGTGCGCTACGTGGTGGGTGACGAGACGATGCGGCGCATCCTGCGCGCGTATTTCTCCCGCTGGAAGCTGAAGCACGTGGACGAGGACGCGTTCCGCGGCGTGGCCGAGGAGGTGTCGCGCCAGGACCTGAAATGGCTGTTCGGCGAGTGGCTCCACGCGACGCCGCTCGTCGATTACCGGCTGCTTCGGGTGGAACGGCACCGGCTCGCGGACGGGCGCTGGCGCACCGTGGTGACCGTCGAGCGGAAGGGCGACGGCCGCATGCCCGTCGAGATCGGCGATCGCGATACCATCTACGCACGGGCCACGGGCGAGCCCGCCACCGAGCGCGTCGAGTTCACGACCGCCCGGAAGCCCGGCCGCCTCGTCCTCGACCCGCGCGGCCGCACGCACGACTACAACGCGCTGAACAACCGCGAGAAGCGCCCGTTCGAGGGCCGGGCGGCGGTGGACTGGCGCCTGGACGATCCGACGCGCGAGACCGCCCGCCGGGACAGACTCGTGAGCGCGTGGCTGCCGGTCGCCTGGTCCAACGACTTCGGCGGCGTGACCCTGGCCTTGCGGAACCGGACCAACTACTTGGGACGCTATCAGCGCAGCCTGCAGCTCGTGTCGCTCGCGACCGAGGGGGGCGGGGGCCGGGACCGCGGCGGCTTCTACGGCCGCTGGGCCAACCCGGTCGGCCAGCTCGTGCCGCGCACCGAGACGAGCCTCGCCGCGTGGCTCGTGGAAGGGCGGGGCGGAATCGCGCTCTCGATCGACCGCGCCCTGCGCGAGCACCTGGGCTTCGGCGCCGACCCCCACGTCGGCTTCGACGCCCTCTGGATGGCCACGACGAACCTCGGCTATCTCGACCGCCGGCTGTGGGAGGACGCGGGGACGGTCGAAGCGGGCCCCTGGGTCTCCACCACCGTGCAGCGCGGGGCGGCGCTCGTACGGGCGCGGCTCGGCGCCCGGGGAGGGCTCGTCTACTCGAACCCGGGGCCCGGGTACGCGTCCTCGAGCCGCTACGACGTCGAGGGCTTCGGCCGCTTCACGGCCGAAGCGAGCGTGCGGGCGCCGTTCCCGCTCGGCACGAGCCTCGGCGTTCGGCTGTTCGGCGGCGCGTACGCCGGCCGCTCGGTCCCTGTGCCGCAGCGCCGCATCCCCATCGCCGGCGCGGACCCCTACGAGACGTTCACCAACCCCCTGCTGCGCAGCGCGGGCGCGCTGTTCGTGCGACCGGATTTCCACTATCACGCGCCCGGCAACGGCAACCTGCGCGGCTTCCGGAGCGACCTGGGCGGCCGCTGGGCGCTGACCGCCAACCTGGAGCTTACCCGCTCGGTATGGCGGCGCGATCGGAGTATCTTGCGGGATGTGGCACTCACCGGCTTCGCCGACGGCGGGCTCGTGGACACGCTGGCGGTGACCGCAGCGACCCCGGGCCGCTGGTACACCCCGTTGTATGACGGGGGAGTGGGGCTCGTGACCCGTCACCAGATCCGGGACCTGGGCTGGACCATGCGCATCGAGCTGCCGCTCGTGGTGAGCCGCTGGAACTACGCCGCGGACCCCCCCACCAAGTCCGGCCCGGGGAGGCTCGCGTTCCGGTGGCAGCTGAGCCTCAGCCCCAGCTTTTGATGAACGCGAGCGCGAACGATCGGCGCGGTTTCTTCCGTGAGGCGTTCACCCGGCTGGTGCGCGAAGTGGCGGCGCGCACCGAGCAGCGGGTGGCGCCACGGCGCTACTTCCGGCCGCCCGGCGCGGCCGACGAAATCGCCTTCCTCGCGTCGTGCACCCGCTGCGGCGACTGCCTCCCCGTGTGCCCGGTGCACGCGATCATCAAGGCCCCGCCCGGGGCGGGCCTCGCCGCCGGGACGCCGATCATCGATCCGGCCATCCAGGCGTGCGTGGTGTGCGCGGACATGCCGTGCGCCCATGCCTGCGCCACCGGCGCCCTCGTCCCGCCGGCCGGGGGGTGGGACGAAATCCACATGGGCGTCCTCGAGCTCGACCCTGAGCGCTGCATCACCTTCCAGGGCGTGAGCTGCGGCGTGTGCGCCCGCGCCTGCCCGGTGGGGGAGCGGGCGCTGGCGATGGACGCGGGCGGGCACCCAGTGCTGCGGCCCGAAGGTTGCGTGGGGTGCGGCGTGTGTGTGACGGCGTGTGTCACCACGCCATCGTCTCTCAAACTGAGCCTGGGGTGAGCGAGAATGCGGAATGTGGAATGCGGAGTGCGGAATGTGAAAGGAGTGCAGAATTCGGAATGCGGAATGCGGAATTGAGCGTTCCGTGTTCGTGCCCTGTGGCCGGCGACGCGGCTCGACCCAGTCCGTGCCATTCCGCATTCCGCACTCCGCATTCCGCATTCTGGTGTGGGAGGGGAACGTGAGCGGCCTGCCGTATCGCGTCGACAAGCCCTGGGGCCATGAGCTGATCTGGGCCAGGACCGACCGCTACGTCGGCAAGATCCTGCACATCGAGCCCGGACACGTCCTGTCGCTGCAATACCACAACCAGAAGGACGAATCGATCTACGTGCTCACGGGGGAGATCATTCTCCGCATCCAGCGGGGCGATACGCTGATCGAACGGCCCATGTCGCAGGGGGCGGCGTTCCACATCGAGCCGAAGCTGATCCACCAGTTCGAGGCGGTGACGCCGACCGATCTGCTCGAGGCCTCGACCCCCGAAATCGACGACGTCGTGCGGCTCAAAGACCGCTACGGGCGGGTGTGACATGAAGGTCATCGTCCCGCTCGCGGGCAAAGGGACGCGGCTGCTACCGCTCACCAAGCGGGTCCCGAAGCCCCTCGTCCGCGTCGCCGGGCGACCGGTCATGGACTACGTCATGGACGCCGTGCAGGGTCTCGACGTCGAAGAGCTCATCGTCATCACCGGGCATCTCAAGGAATCGGTCGAGCGATACATCGTCGAGCATTACGACATCCCGGCGAAATTCGTCGAGCAAAAGAGGTTGGACGGCACCGCGGGCGCGATCAACCTGGCGCGGCCGTACGTGGACTCCCCGGTGCTCATCATCTTCGTGGACACGGTGTTCGAGGCCGACCTGTCGGTCATCAACCGGGTGGACACCGACGGGATCATCTGGGCCAAGGAAGTAGAGGACTACCAGCGGTTCGGCGTGATCGTGACGGACGCGGGTGGCTACATGACGCGCATCGTGGAGAAGCCGAGCACGCCGGTCTCGCGGCTCGCGAACATCGGGTTGCAGTACATCAGGGACTGGAAGTCGCTGTTCGACGGCATCGCGCACACGCTGCAGCAGCCGCCGGGGAAGGGCGGCGAGTACTATCTCACGGACGCGTTCCAGTACATGGTCGACCGCGGCCGCCGGTTGCTCACCGCGCCGGTCGCCGGCTGGTACGACTGCGGCAAAGTGGACACGCTGCTCGAGACCAACCAGCACCTGCTGGAGCACGGCCGGGCGCGGATCCCGTCGGGCCCCCCCCCGTGGCCGCGCTGCACGATCATTCCCCCGGTCTACATCGAGGACGGCGTGACAATCCACGATGCGACGGTGGGGCCCAACGTGTCGATCGAAGCCGGGAGCATCGTGGCGGAGAGCACGATCGCGAACAGCATCCTGGGGCGGAACGTCCGGGTGGTGCGGGGCACCGTGAAGGACTCGCTGGTGGGGGACGACCAGAAGATCGAGGGCAAGACGCTGCAGCAGAGCGTGATGGACGCCGGGGAGGTCGCGCCGGCGAAGTAGGCAGGGGGAGGGGAGGTCCATGACGACGCCCGAAGCACGGGAGCTGTTCGCCTACAACGCGTGGGCCAACCGGCGGTTCTTCACGGCGCTCGAGCCGCTCCCCGCCGAGTCGTATCTCCGCGACCTGAAGAGCAGCCACGGGGGCCTCCACGGCACTCTGTGCCACATCGTGTGGGCGGAACAGCTGTGGCTCAACCGCTGGCTCGGGAAGCCCAATCCTCCAGTCCCGCAGGGCAGGGACCTGCCGACGCTCACCGCGGCGCGCGCGCGGTGGGAGGCAATCGAAACGGAGCGCGAGGCGTTCCTCGCGGGGCTCAGCGAGCGGCGCCTGGACGAGGCGGTGGTGGTCAAGCCGAGTACCGGTGGCGAGCATGTGCACACGTTCCGGGAGATGTTTCGCCACGCGGTCGATCATTCGAGCTATCATCGGGGGCAGCTCGTCACGCTGCTCCGTCAGGTGGGCGCGACGCCGCCCTCGACGGGGCTGATCGTGTTCTATCGTGAAGGTCGCGCCCGCGCCACGTAACTAACTGAATCGCAGGAACTTCACAGGCCTTGACGGGCGTCCGGAACCAAAGTTACTTACTGACCGTTCAGTAACTAATACCGAGACCCGATCGATCTGCCATGAGCCACGCCGTCACCCCATCGAAGCGCCAGCCGAAGCCCCGCTGGAAGCGTCGCAAGGACGCCCGGCCGGGGGAGATCGTCGCCGCCGCGCTCGAAGTCTTTGGGGAGCGTGGGTTCGCCGCGACGAAGCTCGCCGATGTGGCGCGCCGCGCCGGCGTCACCAAGGGCACGGTGTACCTGTACTTCGAGAGCAAGGAGGCGCTGTTCAAAGCGGTCGTGCGGGAGACGATCGTGCCGGTCATCGCCCGGGGCGAAGCGCTGGTGCAGTCGTTCACCGGGAGCGCCCGGGAGCTGGTCGAGCAGCTCGTGCGGGAATACTGGCGGCTGGTGGGAGAGACGGCCCTCGCCGGAGTCCCGAAGCTCATGATGGCCGAGGCGGCAACTTTTCCGGAGTTGACGCGTTTCTACTACGAGGAAGTCGTGACCCGCGGGCACCGATTGATGGCGGGTGTGATCGAGCGCGGCATCAAGAATGGTGAGTTTCGTCCGGTGGACGTGATGGTTGCGGCGAAGCTCGCGATGTCGCCATTGATTCACGCGGTCGTCGCCCGGCGCGCGTTCGCGTCCTGCATGCCCGAGGGCTTCGACGTGCGGAAATATCTCGACACTCACATCGACTTGTATCTCCATGGTATCGCGAAGGAATAGCTCGCTGGTGGTCCCGCTGCTAGGATGGCTCGTTGCCGCATCCGCCCCCCTCGCGGCGCAGGCGCCTGCTCCGACCACCCCCCTCCGCCTGTCGTTCGCGGACGCGGTGCGCCTCGCCTCGGGCGAGGTACCGGCGGTGGCGCTCGCGACGTTGCGAACGAATGAAGCGGACGCCCGGGTGCGGCAGGCCCGCGCGGCGCTGTTGCCGTCGCTTTCGGTGTCGGGGGCCTGGCTGAACCGGACCTTCAACTCGAAGTCGCTGGGCATCGAATTCCCAGACATCCCTACAACCCCGCCGACGCCAGCCGTCCCGGAGCTCGTGGGGCCGTTCAACAACTACGACGCGCGCTTCAATGTGACCCAAACGCTGTTCGACTGGTCGAGCGTGAAACGCGTGCGCGCCGCGGGCGCCCAGGCCGACGGCAGTCGGGCCGAGCGCGGCGTGACGGTCGAGGGCTCGGTGCTGACGGCGGCGATTGCCTACGTCCGCGCCGTGCGCGCGCAGGCGGTGGTCGCGGCGCGCCAGGCGGATTCGGGAATTGCCGCCGAGCTGGTCGGGCTCGCCGAGGCGCAACGGGCGGCCGGGGTGAGCCCGGCGATCGACGTGACGCGTGCCCGGGCGCAGCTCGCCACGGCGCAGGGGCTCCTGCTCGTGGCCAAGAATCAGCTGGACCGGGGGCGCATCGACGTGACGCGCGCGCTGGGACTCGACCCCGCCACGCCGCTCGCGTTCACGGATTCGCTCGCGCCGTCGCTCGGCGCTGCTGACGTGCCGGTCCAGCGGGACTCGGCTGTCACCGCGGCGCTCGCCACGCGGCCCGACCTGCGCGCCGAGCTGGCCCGCGCGGCGGCGGCGCGGCAGACCGGATCGGCGATCCGGGCCGAACGGCTCCCCCGGCTCGAGGTCGCCGGCGACTACGGCGTGAACGGGAAGATCGTCCCGAAAGCCATCGCCACGCGCGATATCACGCTGCAGGTGAGCGTACCGATTTTGGACGGCTTCCGCCGCGCGGCACGCCTCTCGGAGCAGGACGCCGTCGTGCAGGAGTCGCAGGTGCGCGAGAGCGACCTGCGCCGGCAGATCGCGGCCGAGGTGGACGCCGCACTGCTCGATTTGGCCTCGGCCCAGGCGCAGCAAGCGGTGGCCCGCGAGCAGCTGCGGCTCGCCGAGAGCGAGCTTGCCCAGGCGCGCGAGCGTTTCAAGGCCGGGGTCGCCGGCAACATCGACGTTATCACCGCACAGGCGGGCCTGATTCGCGCCCGCGATACCGAGATCGACGCCCGCTTCGCCGCGGCGGCCGCCAGGATCTCCCTGGCGCGCGCCGCCGGCGTCGCCCGGACGCTTCACTAACCGCACACACCGATGAGTGACGACATGGCTACGACGATGGAACGCGAGACCGTGCAGCGGCCCGGCAGGCCTTCTCCCGTGTCGCCCGACCAAACGACCGAGCCGGCCAAACCGGGGGGCCGCAAGCGCGCGGTCTTCATCATCATGGGCGCCGTTCTGCTGGGCCTCGCGGCCGTGGGGGTCCGGCGCTGGATCTACGGCTTCAGCCACGTGTCGACCGACAACGCCCAGGTGGACGGGCACATCATCCCCATCCTCCCGAAGGTGGGCGGCTACGTGATCGAGGTGCGGACCGACGAGAATCGTGCGGTGAAAGCAGGCGACACGCTCGTGGTGCTGGACGACCGGGACTACAAGGCGCGGCTCGCACAAGCCGAAGCCGACCTCGCCGTGGCGCTCGCGGGAGTGAGCAATCGGGCGCGGGTGGGCCAGGCGGAGGCGCAGGTGGCGCAGGCGCAGGCGAACGCCGAGAAGGCGCATGCCGATCTCGAGCGCATCAAGCCGCTGGCGGAGAAGGACATCGTGCCGAAGCAGGCGCTCGACGCCGCCGACGCGGCGGCGCGCGCGGCGGACGCGGCCCTGGCGGCGGCCCAGGCCGCGCTGCTGGGCGCGGACGCCCGGGTGGCCGCGGCCCGCGCTATGCGCGACCAGGCGGCGCTCAACCTGTCCTATGCGCGCATCACCGCCCCTTCGGCAGGGGTGGTCAGCAAGAAGACCGTGGAGCTCGGTCAGCTGGTGCAACCCGGCCAGCCGCTCATGAGCGTCGTTCCGCTGAGCGAGGTCTGGGTGACAGCCAATCTCAAGGAGACACAGATCCAAGATGTGACCGCGGGCGACCCAGTCGACTTCACTGTCGACGCCTATCCGGGCGTCCACTTCTGCGGCAAAGTGGAGAGTCTTTCCCCGGCGACGGGCGCGAAGTTCTCACTGCTGCCGCCGGACAATGCGACCGGGAACTTCACCAAGGTCGTGCAACGGGTGCCGGTACGCATCCAGCTCTGCGGGCCGCAGGACCTGAAGCATGAACTACGTCCGGGGATGAGCGTGGTCACCACCATCCAGACCAAGTAGCGGAACTGTGGCCACAGCTGCCCTCCCCGCGCTCGGAATCGACGCCGATCGCTACAAGTACCGCTACATCATCGCGATCACGGTGTCGCTGGCGTCCGTGCTCGAGCTGTTGGACACGAGCATCGTGAACGTGGCGATCCCCCACATGATGGGGAATCTCGGGGCCACGCTGGACGAGATCGCCTGGGTGTCCACGGGTTACATCGTGGCGAACGTGATCATCCTGCCGATCACCGGCTGGCTGTCGGCGTTCTTCGGGCGCCGGCGCTACTTCGCGGGATCGATCGCGATCTTCGTCGTCTCGTCGTTCTTCTGCGGCAACGCGCACTCGCTCATCGCGCTGGTGTTCTGGCGCATCATCCAGGGATTGGGGGGCGGAGCGTTGCTCTCCACCTCGCAAGCGATCCTGTACGAGGAGTTTCCCCGCGAGGAGTACGGCACGGCGATGGCGATCTTCGGCGTCGGCGTCATGGTAGGGCCCACCCTGGGGCCGACGCTCGGCGGCTACATCACCGACGCGTTCGGCTGGCCGTGGATCTTCTACATCAACATCCCTATCGGCATGCTGGCGCTCGCGCTGTCGCTCAGCTTCATCCAGAACTCGCGCTTCCAGGAGAAGGCGGAGCGCGTGGATTACGTCGGCCTGCTCTTGCTCGCGGCCGGCGTCGGCACGCTCCAGGTCATGCTCGAGCGCGGCGAGCGGCTCGACTGGTTCGACTCGCGCGAGGTCACCACGTACGCCGTGGTCAGTGCCCTGTCGCTCATCGCCTTCGTGTGGCACGAGCTCACGACGGAGCACCCCGTCGTGGATCTCCGGATCCTGAAGAGCCGGCAGCTGGCCGTGGGAGTCGTGTTCGGCGGGGTGCTGGGGATCTGTCTCTACGCCACGGTGTTCGTGCTGCCCGTCTACCTCCAGAACCTCCAGAACTTCACGGCGGAGCAGACCGGATTCGTGATTCTTCCCGGCGCGCTCGCGAGCGCGTTCACCATGGCCACGATGGGCCGCACGGCGGGCAAGTTCGACGCGCGCCTGTCCATCCTCGCGGGCGTGGCCATATTCGCGCTGTCGATGTGGAAGCACGCCCACTTCACGACCGACAGCGGGATGTCGGACTTTTTCTGGCCGCTGATCTTCCGGGGCGTGGGGCTCGGGCTGATCTTCGTCCCGCTCACGAACCTGGCCCTGGCGGACCTGCCGATGAGCAAGATCCCAAACGGCACCGGGCTCTTCAACCTCATGCGCCAGCTGGGCGGCAGCGTGGGCATCGCCATTTCAGCCACCCTGGTGCAGCGGTTTACGGCGATCCACCGCGCGGACCTGATCGCCAATGTGACGCAGTACAGCGCGGTCGCGCGTGAGCGTCTCGCCGGCATCGTGGCGCGGCTCGTCGCGACGGGCACGCCGCCGGCGCTCGCCGATGCGAAGGCGCTGGCGATCGTGAACGGCCAGGTCACCCGGCAGGCGCTGATGCTCTCGTTCGAACAGCTGTTCCTATTGTTCGGCGCCTGCTTCGTGCTGTCGCTGCCGCTGCTGCTGTTGATGCACAAGAGCAAGGGGATGCCGGGCGGGGCGGGGGCGCATTGACCTGGGCGTCACATGACGCCACGACGCCACGTTGCAAGACAGTGAAGAGGGGAGCCACGGTGAGCAAGGACAAGAAGGTGAGCGTAGGAGATGGAGCGCCGGACTTCACGCTACCCGATCAGGCCGGTACGCCGGTGCGGCTGGGCGATCTCGTGGGCCAGAAGACCGTCGTGCTCTACTTCTATCCCAAAGACGAGACGCCGGGCTGTACGATCGAGGCGCGCGCGTTCCGCGACAGCTACGAGCAGTTCAGCGCCCAAGACGCGCAGGTGGTCGGGGTGAGCTCCGATTCCGTGCGCTCGCACCGGCGGTTCGCCCAGCGCCACAACCTGCCGTTCCTGCTGCTTTCGGATGCTGACGGGGCAGTACGGCGGCTGTACGGTGTCGAGAAAACATTGGGGCTGCTGCCGGGTCGGGTCACCTACGTGATCGACCGGACCGGCGTGGTGCGGCATGTGTACTCATCCCAGCTGCGCGCGACGCGCCACCCGCGGGAAGCCTTGATGGTGCTCGCCGCGCTGGGAGGGCACGGAGCCTAGGTCTCCTCCGCCATCGCTGCCGTCACGAGGAGCGCCCGGATAATGCCGAGCGCTCCTTCGACGTTTTCCGGTCCGTCTCGCACCAATCGGGTCAGAGAGTCGGACGACGCTGCGGCATAGTGCGGCGTGTCCGCCTCTTGTCCCACGTTCGCCTCGGAGTCGATACTATGGGGAGAAGCTTTCACCGCTCCCGCCGACATTTCGTGGGGCCGCCACGTGTTGGTGCAGCCGGACGTGTTCGTCGTGCCCCGTGCGGAGGCGCGCCTCCTGGACTGGACGGCGATTCGCACCCTTCTGCTGGCGGCCGAGATCTTGAGCCCCTCATCGCAGCGCGCCGACCGGTTCACCAAGCGCCGGCTGTACCAGGAGCGCTCCGTCCCGACCTACTTGGTGGTGGATGGCGACGAGCGGCAGGTCGAAGTATGGACCCCCGAGGCCGAATTTCCGGTGGTCGAGCGGGAGCGGCTCATGTGGCTGCCGACCGGAGCAGAGCGAGCGTTTACGCTCGAGCTTAGAGAGCTGTTCCGGGCCATTTGAAGGAGCGGCAGGCTACCCCACATCCGCCATCGCCGCCGTCACGAGAAGCGCCCGGATAATGCCGAGCGCTCCTTCGACGTTCTCGTACCACTCGGTCGCGAGATGCGCGTCGCCTGCCTTGCCGCCCGCGCCCAGCGCGATGGCGGGGATCCCGAGGGCGATCGGCACGTTCGCGTCGGTCGAGGCGCTGGCGAGCTCGGCATCGCGGCCCAGCGCGCGGTTCGCGGCCACCGCCGCTTGGACCAGCGGGTGAATGCGCGCGGTCATGCCGGACGGCCGGTCGCCCAGGAGCTGGATCTCGACGCGCAGCGGCGGCGAGCCGGCCGTGCGGCGGCGGTTCTCATCGTCGGCGGCGCGGTCGAGCGCCGCGCGCACCGTGACGTCCAGCTGTGCCAGGGCGCGGGGATCCTCGCTGCGAAGGTCCAAGTCGAACCACGCCTCCTGCGGAATCGAGTTGAGGCCGGTGCCGCCGCCGAGCCGCACCACGGCGCAGGTGGTGCGCGGGGTCTGCTGGGGTGGGAGATCGGCGAGCAGGGCGGCCGCGCGCCCCACGGCGTTCGCCGGGTTGGCGACGCCGAACGCCGCCCACGAATGGCCGCCCGGCCCGCGGAACGTCACGTGATAGCGCTTGGAGCCGAGGGCGCGATGGATCACGCGATCGAGCCCGGCGCCGTCCAACGCAATGAATGCAACCGGCTTCCCGTTTCCCGTTTCCCGATTCCCGTTCAACAAGTACTTCACCCCCCGCAAGTCCCCCGCCCCTTCTTCTCCGACCGTCGCCGCGAACAGGATGGGCCGTGTGGCCGGCACGCGAGCCGCGACCATCGCCTCCGCCACCGCAACCAGCGCGGCCAGGCCGCGCGCGTTGTCCGAAATCCCCGGGCCCTCGAGCCGCTGGCCGCGCCGCTCCACGGCGACGTTCACTTCGGCTCCGAACACCGTGTCGAGATGTGCGGCCAAGACGACCGGACCAGCGGACCTTTCCCCGTTCCTCCCGAACCATCCCTGCACATTCCCTGCGTGGTCGATCGATACGTCGGACAGACCGATCTCGCGGAACAGCTCCGCCACGTGCGCGGCGCGCCGGCCTTCCGCGCCGGTGGGCGCGGGGATGGCGGAGAGCACCGCCTGGCGGGCGAGCGTCACCCCGTCGGTGCGCTCGATGTGATGGCGCGCCGCGCGAATGCGCTCGTGCGCGAGCAGGCGAGAGATGGCGTGATCCACGGCTCTTGACACTAACCCGCTTGACGGTGGGGGGCGAGTGGGTGAACACTTGCTCATGGACGAGCGCGAGCTGATCTACGACTGGAACCGCGCGGGCGGGGCGGCAGCCTTCGACTGGTCCCGCGCCCGCGTGGACCTGAACGACGAGACGCTGCGCGACGGCCTGCAGTCCCCCTCCGTGCACGACCCCGCGCTCGAGGTCAAGAAGCGGCTGCTCCACCTGATGGCGGACCTGGGCATCGTGGCGGCCGACATCGGCCTGCCGGGGGCGGGCCCGCGGGTGGTGGAGCAGGTGCGGGCGCTCGCCATGGAGATCCGGAACGCCAAGCTGCCCCTCGCCCCGAACTGCGCCGCGCGCACCGTGATCGCGGACGTCGAGCCGATCGTGCGCGTGGCCCAGGAGGTGGGCATCACGATCGAAGCCGCGACGTTCATCGGCTCGTCGCCGATCCGGCAGTACGCCGAAGACTGGACCCTCGATCGCATCGTCCAATCCACGGTCGAGGCGGTGACCTACGCCGTGAAGCACGGCCTCCCGGTCATGTACGTCACCGAGGACACGACTCGCGCGAAGCCCGAGGCGCTCAAAGCACTCTACGGGGCCGCGATCGACTGCGGGGCAACACGCATCTGCCTCGCGGATACCGTCGGGCATGCCACGCCGGATGGCGTGCACGCCTTAGTGCAATTCGTGAAGAAAGAGATCGTCAAGAAGAACCGCGTGAAGATCGACTGGCACGGGCACCGCGACCGCGGCCTCGGGCTGATCAACTGTCTCGCGGCGATCGAGGCAGGTGTGGACCGGGTGCACGGCACGGCGCTCGGGGTGGGGGAGCGGGTGGGGAACGCGGAGATGGACCTCCTGATCGTGAACTTGAAGCTCCTGGGCGCGCATCACCACGACATCTCGAAGCTGCCGGAATACTGCCGGCTGGTGGCGAACGCAGTGGGTGTGCCGATCGCCGTAAACTACCCGGTGATGGGGGAGGACGCGTTCCGCACCGGCACGGGCGTCCACGCGGCGGCCATCATCAAGGCCAAGAAGAAGGGGCACGCGTGGCTCGCCGACCGCGT
>Ga0209761_1000495_pt1 | contig 24087 bp, 21 predicted proteins | sample GraSoi013_1_40cm_4_FD_185818 | JGI IMG/M metagenome (GOLD analysis project Ga0209761, IMG submission 185818) | Grasslands soil microbial communities from the Angelo Coastal Reserve, California, USA - Sample 09_25_2013_1_40cm (SPAdes) (version 2) | ecosystem: Environmental > Terrestrial > Soil >...
GCCGGTCCGGAGTCGCAGGCGGGTGCCCACGTCAAAGCCTTGAGCCGGATCTCGCGGCTCGTCCGGCGCGAGCCGATTCGCGCGCGCCTGCTGGCGGCCAGTGATTCGCAAGAGTTTTACCGGATTCTCGTCGAGGCAGAGAGGGGGGGCGCATAAACGCCAGTGTGACTCGGACATCACTCCGAACCCATCGCTGCGGCCAGCTTCGCAAGGAGCACGCCGGACAGCGGGTGCGATTGGGGGGCTGGGTCCACCGGAGCCGCGACCTCGGCGGAATCGTGTTCATCGATCTGCGGGATCGGGACGGCATCATCCAGGTCTGCGTCGGGCCGGCCTGGGCACCGGCAGATCTCATCACGCAAGCGCACGCGCTCAAGACCGAATCGGTCATCACGATCGAAGGCGAGGTCGTCGCTCGCCCGCCGCAGGGACGCAATCCGGAGCTGGCAACCGGCGATGTCGAGGTCCACGCGACCTCGCTCCAGGTCGTGGGCCCTGCCGAGACACCGGCGATTCAGGTCGCGCGCGTGAAAGGGGAAGAGCTCGCGGCGGAAGAGCTGCGCCTCAAGTACCGCCACCTCGATCTGCGGCGCCCGGAGCTCCAGGCCAATCTGATCCTGCGCCATCGGTTGCTGCAGCGCGCGCGGCGCGCGCTGAGCGAGCTCGATTTTCTCGAGATTGAGACGCCGATCCTCACAAAACCCACGCCCGAGGGCGCGCGTGACTATCTCGTGCCGTCACGCGTGCATGCGGGCGAGTTCTACGCGCTGCCGCAGTCGCCGCAGATCTACAAGCAGCTGCTCATGATCTGCGGCTTCGATCGGTACTTCCAGATCGCCCGCTGCTTCCGCGATGAAGATCTGCGATACGATCGTCAGCCCGAATTCTCGCAGATCGATATCGAGGCGTCGTTCGTCGGCCAGGAGGATGTGATCGGTTTCGTCGAGCAGGTGCTCGTCGCGCTGTGGGACGAAGCCGGACACAGGATCGAGCAGCCGTTCCCGCGGCTGACGTGGCGTGAAGCGATGGAGCGCTACGGGACGGACAAGCCCGACCTCCGCTACGATCTCCCGATCGCCGACTGGACGTCTCAGGTTCAAGCCCTCGCGGTGCCGTTTTTCCAAGGCGCCACGAACGGGTCCCGGGTGCGCGGCATTGCGGTGCGCGGCGGCGGCAACCTGTCACGTAAGGACGTTGACCAGCTCGCCGAAACGGCGAAGACACACGGCGCGCCGGGACTGGCATGGGTCAAGCGGCAGGGCGAGCAGCTCTCCGGCTCCGTCGGGAAACACTTCACCGCGGACGCCCTCGGGAAGATCGGGGTCGGCGATGGAGACGCGGCACTGATGACGGTCGGACCCGATCGCGTGACGTCGCCCGCGCTCGATAAAGTGCGCCAGGAAGTGATCCGGCGCCTCGCGCCGCAACCCAAAGTCGCGCACGCCTTCTGCTGGGTGGTCGATTTCCCCCTCTTCGAGCCCGATCCGGAGACCGGCACGCCGGTGTTCGCGCACCACCCGTTCACGTCGCCCCATCCCGCCGACGTGAGCAAGCTCGACAGCGAGCCGTTCGCCTGCCGCGCGCTGCATTACGACGCGGTTTACAACGGCAACGAGCTCGGCTCGGGCTCGATCAGGATCACCGATCCGGCGATCCAGCGCAACGTCTTCGCGCACCTCGGCCTGTCACTGCAGGAGATCGACGCCCGCTTCGGCTTCCTGCTGACTGCGCTCGCCGCCGGCGCGCCGCCCCACGGCGGCTTCGCGGTCGGATTCGATCGCACGGCCATGCTGCTCGCCGGCGCCGCGTCGTTGCGCGACGTGATCGCATTTCCCAAGACGACCGCGGCGCGGGCCTTGTTCGAAGGCGCGCCGACTCCGGCGCGACCCGAAGATCTCTCGGCCCTACACATCAAGGTGGTGCCCCCGCATGAGTGACGACGTCATCCACCGGCTATCCGTGGAAGGTGTCGATCCGCTGGCGTTGGCCGGCGTGAACGACGCCAATCTGCTCGAGCTCGCCCGGCGGCTGGGCGTGCGTGTCTCGCTGCGCGGCGACAATCTGTCGCTCGCCGGACCCGCAGGGGCCATCGAAAAGGCGGGGCAGGTCGCGCAGGCCCTGATCGATCTGGCGCGCATGGGCGAGAACCTGGACGTGCATGATGTCGAGCGGCTGATCAGCGACGAGGCCCACGGGGAGCTGGGCCGAGACGGTGCGCCCCCCGACCCGGTGAAGATCATTCTCCCCGGACTGCGTCGCGTCATCCAGCCGAAGACCGCGGGACAGCGCGAGTATCTCCGCTCCATCGCGCAGCACGACATCGTCATCGGCATCGGCCCCGCCGGCACGGGCAAGACCTATCTCGCGGTCGCCGCGGCCGTGGACGCGCTGGCGCGGAAGCGCGTGCGTCGCATCATTCTGGCGCGACCCGCCGTCGAGGCCGGCGAGAACCTGGGGTTTTTGCCGGGTGATCTCCAGGAAAAAGTCGATCCCTACCTGCGGCCGCTGTACGATGCGCTGGAGGACATGATGCCGCGCGAGCGCGTGCAGAAGGCGCTCGAGACACGGACGATCGAGATCGCGCCGCTCGCCTACATGCGCGGGCGCACGTTGAGCGATGCCTTCGTGATCCTCGATGAGGCGCAGAACGCGACGGGCATGCAGATGAAGATGTTCCTCACGCGCCTGGGCGTGAATTCGCGCGCCGTGATCACGGGCGACAAGACGCAAATCGACCTCCCCAACCGCGAGGACTCCGGCCTGCTGCAGGTCGAGCGCATCCTGCCGGGCATCGAAGGCATCGGATTCGTCTATCTCAGCGATGCGGACGTCGTGCGCCACCGGCTGGTGCGCGACATCATTCGCGCCTACGCCGAAGACGCGCAGGGTTGAGATGACGCTCCCCAATCAGGAGATCGTGCGCTATCACCTCGTGCGCTGGGTGTGGGTCCCGGCGCTCGCGCTGGTCGCGCACGTCGCCTTCCCGTCGGGCAGCGCCGACGTGGCACCCTTGCTCGAGCCCGGCGCCCGGTCCGACAAGGAAATCGTCGCCCCCTTCAACTTTGTCGTGAACAAGTCTGAAGATGAGCTGCAGCGCGAGGCGGAAGAGCTCGCCGCATCGGCCAAGCCGATCTACGAGTTCCGCCAGCACGCGTATGACAGTACCGCGACCACGATGGCGGCCTTCTTCAGCGCGGTGGATGCGGCCAGCGACCAGGGTCCGCAGGCCATCATTCGCGCGGCCGGCGAGTACAGCACGCCCCTCACACCGCAGGAGGCGGCGTACCTCAGCAAGGGCGGCAAGCGTCGCGCCATGCAACAGGCGCTGGAACGGCTCTTCGGCCGCACGCTGGCGCAGGGCGTCACCGGCCCCGGCGTCCTCCAGGGAGAGCAATCGCGCGAGCTGATCGTGCGCCGGGGCTCGACGGAGTCGTCGGTGCTCCGGGATCAAGTGCTCACCTTCGCGCAGTACCTGAACCGCGCCAAGCAACTGCATCCCGACGCGGGCTCGAGCGTCGGTGACGTGCTGTATCTCAAGCTCGTGCGGCAGTTCTTCCGGCCGACCCTGATTCCGAGACCGCTCGAAACGGAGCGGCGCCGCAACGAGCTGCGGGGGAGCGTCGATCCGAGCAAGTACATCGTGCGCGCCGGCGACCGGATCGTGGGAGCGCACGAGGTCGTGACGAACGAGGCGCACGAGCGGCTGGTCACCCTGCATCAGGAGCTGCTGCGCCGCGGCGCCGCGACGACCTACTCGATGCGTGGCGTCGTGGGCCCGTTGATCCGCGACTCGCTCATCATCGCGATCTTCTGGGTCCTGCTGGTCTTCTACCGCCGCGAGACCTACCGCGACCTGCGCCAAGTCTTCCTGATCGGTGCCCTGTTCGGGATCCTGCTGACCCAGGCAGGATTCGTGGCGCGGTTTTATTCGGCGCACCCCGAAATCATTTTCATGCCGTTCCTGGCGATGATGATGACGGTGCTGTTCAACGGGCGCGTCTCGATGATCGCGGCGATGATTGTAGCGGTCGTGGTCGGGCTGCAACCGGTCTTCCACGACGAGCCCGCGACATTCCTCTGCGTCGTGGGCGGCGTCACGGCGGCCCTGTCGGTCAAGACGCTGCGCAGCCGCAGCAACTTCTACGCGCCGGTCCTCATCATCGCGGCGGGCTATTTGACGGGCGCGCTCGCCCTCGGCCTCGCGAGCGGATGGCCTATCGCAGAGATCGGCCTGCGCGGCTTGTGGGGCGCGCTGAACGGGCTGGTGTCAGCCGGTCTCACCTTCTTCCTGCTGCCCGTCGCGGAGTCGGTCACGCACATCACGACCGATTTCACGCTGCTCGAGTTGTCGGACCCGAGCCGGCCGCTGCTCCGGCGGCTGTCGGTGGAGGCGCCCGGAACCTACGCGCACAGCGTCGCGATGGCGAACCTGGTCGAAGCGGCGTGCAACCGCATCGGTGCGAACGGGCTTCTGGGACGCGTGGGGTGCTATTACCACGACATCGGGAAGGTCAAGAACCCGCAATACTTCGTGGAGAATCAGATCCCGGGCAACAACCCGCACGATCGGCTGAAGCCGCTGCAATCGGCCCAGATCATCAAGGCGCACGTCACCGACGGTCTCGCGCTCGCCGCCGAGGCCAAGCTTCCCGATTCGGTGTCGGCGTTCATCCCCGAGCATCATGGGACCACGGAGATCACCTACTTCCTCGACAAGGCGAAGAAGTCCGACGGAGGCCAGGCGCGCACTCCGGAGGACTTTACCTATCCGGGTCCGAAGCCACGGTCGATGGAGACCGCGATTTCGATGATCGCCGACTCGGTCGAAGCGGCGCTGCGCGTGCTCGAAGACCTGACACCGCAGAAGATCGAGGAGGCGATCGATCACATCGTGCGCACCAAGGTCAATGCCGGCCAGCTCGACGAAGCTCCGCTCACGCTGCACCAGATCGAGCAGGTGAAGTCGGCGTTCCTCGTGGTGTTGAGCGGGATGTACCACAACCGCATCGATTATCCGGAGTCCAGTGGCGGTATCAGTGCGGCCTGGCAACCGGCAACCGCGCGCTGACCAGCTGATGCGGATCGCGCAGCGAGTGCTGGCGTGGGAGCAGGCGCCTAGGGCGTCGCACGTGGACGTTCTTATCCGCCGCCGCCATGCGCCGGGCGAACGCCCGAGCCACCGGCCGCCGCGGGCTGACTGACGTGATCGCCTACGCGTTGCCGCAACCCGACGGCCGCGTGCTGGGTGACGTGTACATCTGCCCAGCGGCCGCCGCCCAGGCCCTGCGCAACGGGGAAGGAGGGGGCTCGGGATTGCGTGCAGAGCTCGTGCGGCTGGCGGTGCATGGCACGCTGCACGTGCTCGGCTACGACCATCCCGAGGGCTCAGGCCGCACACGCTCGCGGATGTGGCAGCTGCAGGAACGCTACGTCAAACGAATCCTCCGTTAATGCTCACTGCAGCGGCTTTGCGCCTCATCGGGCTCGTCGTCGCCATCAGCGCTGGAGTCTGGGCCGCCCTGCTGGCCCTGGGCGAAGAAGCGGCCGTCGGCGAAGCACTCCACACCCTGGGTGATGCGCCACCCATCGCGGCGGAACGCCGAGTCCCGCTGCATCGCGCGTTGCACGTCGCGCGTCTGGCGCTCCTCGTGCTCGGGGCCGTCGCCACGGCGAACGCCGTCGCGTGGTGGACGCGGCCCTGGGCGGAGGCGCTCGCGACGCTGCTCGTCGGCACGCTCCTGCTGTTCATCGTCGGCGACGCGTTGCCGCGCAGCGTGGCGCGTCTCGCGCCGGAGCTGTCGGACGCCGCCCTCCCGCTCGCGCGCCGGACACTCGCGCCCTTTGGTCCGCTGCTCTGGCTGCTCGCGTGGGCGGACCGCGGCCTGCATGCCGTCGTGCACACGCCGCGCCCCCTGCAACCCCAGCTCGGCATCGCGCAGCGCGACATGCTGCTGGGCGTCTTTACGCTGGCCGACACCACGGTCGACGAGGTGATGACGCCACGCCTCGACATGAGCGGCGTCGATATCTCCGCCTCCACGGACGAAGTGCTGGACGCCCTCCGCCAGAGCCAGCACACCCGTTTGCCCGTGCTGGACGGCACTCCCGACAACGTCGCGGGGGTCGTGTTCGGGAAGGATCTCGTCCCCATCGCGATGGGCCTCGCCGAGCCCGGCATCCGCTGGCAATCGCTGGTGCGCCCAGCCGCGTTCGTTCCCGAGACGAAGACACTCGACAATCTGCTGCGCGACTTTCAGGGTACGCCCGCGCATATCGCGATCGTCGTCGATGAGTTCGGCGGGACCTCCGGGCTCATCACGCGCGAAGACATCCTCGAGGAAATCGTCGGCGAGATCCGCGACGAGCACGACACGGAGACTGCGCCGGCAATTCGTCAGGATGGAAGTCGTCTCTGGGTGGATGGACGGACCAGCCTCGATGAGCTGTCCGCCGCGCTTGGGACGACGATCGCCCATGCCGAGGTCTCCACGGTTGGCGGTCTCGTGTATTCGGTACTGGGGCGCGTCCCCCGGCCCGGTGACGAGCTGACGCTCGACGGCTATCGCGTGGTCGTGGAGCGCGTGGAGCAGCGTCGCGTCACGCAGGTCTCCTTCGAGAAACGATGAACGTCGCGCTCGTCGTGCTGCTCATCGGGCTCATCCTCGCCGGTATGTCGGCGGCGGTCGGCGTCGCGGCCGCGACCGTCAGCCAACATGAGCTGACTCGCTGGGTGGCGTACAAATTGCGAGGCTCGGCCGCGACGGCGGGAATGCTCCAAAACCCCGGGCGCACGATTGCCGCGGCGAACATGCTCACCACCCTCGGCGTCCTCCTCGCGGCGGGCGCGACGCCCGCCTTGCTCGCGGCGACGACACCGACGTTTTTGGGAATCTTCACGGTGACGGTCGGTGTGCCGCTGTTCATCAGCGCGTCCTATCTCGTGCCGCGCGTCGTGGGCCGCCGTTGGGCCGAGGCACTCGTCGCGCGCGCCGTGCCGTGGATGGACCGCCTGGGTGTGGTGCTTTCGCCGTTCATTCCACGCCGCGAGCGCTCGACCCGCACGACCCTCGAGGCATTGTTGTCGACCGGAGGGGGGGCCACCGAAACGTTGGCGGCGACCGGCGAAATGGCCGTCGTCTCGGGGGTCCTCGCATTCTCGGATCGGCCGCTGCGCGAGCTGATGACCCCGCGCACGGCGATCGTCGCGTTCCCGGAAGGCATCCTGACCGCCGAAGCCGCCCACGCCCTCCAGCAGTCGGGATACAGTCGCTATCCGGTTTATCGGGGCTCGCTCGACGAGGTCGTGGGCGTCGCGCACACGCTCGATCTCCTGGGCCGCCAGCCCGAGGATCCGATTCAGGTGCGGCCGCCGCTCACCGTCCCCGGCACGATGCGCGCCGCGGACTTGATGCTCGAGATGCAGCGTGGCGGGCAGCACCTCGCGGTGGTCCTGGACGAGTTCGGCGGTACCGCGGGACTCGTCACGTTCGAGGATCTGCTCAACGACCTCGTGAGCGAGCTGTTCGAGCCCACGGTGCGAGCTCCGGATGTCACCCGCGTCGTGGAGGTCGAAGGGAACGTGCCGGTGACCGAGCTCGCAGAGAAGCTCGGCGTGCCGCTCGGCAGTGGCGCACGGACCGTGGGCGGCGTGCTGATGCAGGCACTAGGCCGGATCCCGCGCGCGGGGGAACGGTTCACGTACAAAGGTCTTGAATTCGACGTCCTCGCGGCCAGCGCGACGCGGGTCGAGCGCGTGGCGGTGCGGCCGGGACCGGTGCGCGTGCAGCCGCTCGACCGCCCGGAGTAAGGTGTGCCGACCAAGCGAGCAATCACCTATCTCAGCGTGGCCGAGGAATGGCCCACGCTGTCTTCCGCGGAGCGAGCGCGCCGCCTCCAGCGCCTACCTCATGAGGCAGGACACGAGTTCTTTTTCGACTTAGGCGCCCCCGACCAGGCCGACGTGTTGCTCGTACTGCCACCGAGCGAGCGCCGGCATTGGATTCGGTTGCTCGCACCGGACGACGTGGCCGACGTCATCCAGGCTGCACCCGACGATCAGCGGGGTGGGTTACTGTCGCTGCTCGACGACCCGACGCGCGCGGAAGTCGCCGCGTTGCTCGCCTACGCTGAGGATGAGGCAGGCGGGCTGATGAATCCGCGGTACATGCGCGTGCGGCCCGACATGACGGTGGCCGAGGCGCTCGGTTACTTCCGCCGCCAGGCGCAGCAGAGGCAGGGTCGTGACATTCCCACCTACGCCTACATTCTCGATAGCCAGGGTAAGCTGAGCGGCCAGATATCGCTGACCGACCTGATCGCAGGCGACCCGGCGACCAATGTCGGCCAGCTCATGCACACCGACATCATCACCATCCCGGAGGAGGCCGATCAGGAAACGGTGGCTCGCCTCTTCGCCGAACACGGTTTGACAGCCGCTCCCGTTGTCGATGCCACGGGCCGGATGAAGGGTGTCGTGACCGCCGATGACATCGTCGCGGTCGTCGAAGAGGAGGCGACGGAGGATATCCAGAAGCTCGGCGGCTCCGAAGCCCTCGATGCGCCGTACCTCAAGATCGCATTCGGGCGCATGGTGCGGAAACGCGCCGGATGGCTGTCCGCGCTGTTCCTCGGTGAAATGCTCACGGCGACGGCCATGGCGTTCTTCGAGGAGGAGATCGCCAAAGCGGTCATCCTGGCGTTGTTCGTCCCACTCATCATCTCCAGCGGCGGTAACTCCGGGTCCCAGGCGTCCACGCTCGTGATCCGTGCGATGGCACTGGGCGAAGTCAGGCTGCGCGACTGGTGGCGCGTCATCCGGCGCGAAATCGCCGCAGGCGCGGTGCTCGGAATTGTCCTGGGAACCATCGGCTTTTTGCGCATCACCTTGTGGCACGCGATCACCGGGATCTATGGCGAGCACTACCTGCTTGTGGCGCTCACGGTGTTTGGGAGTCTGATCGGTGTCGTGACGTTCGGCACGATGGCCGGCTCCCTCCTGCCGTTCATTCTGCGCCGCCTCGGTTTCGATCCCGCCAGCGCGTCGGCGCCGTTTGTCGCGACGCTCGTCGACGTGACCGGGCTAGTCATTTACTTCACGGTCGCCAGTCTCATCCTGCGCGGAACCCTCCTATGACCGCCACGCCGCCGTTATCCTTAGTGCATATGCGAGTCGATGCAGTGCTCGAGGGACTGGCGCGCGGCGAGACCGCGGCACTCGCGCGCGCTATCAGCCTGGTCGAGAACCAGCGCGAAGGCTTCGAGCGCGTGTTGTCGGAAATTCACAAGCGGATTGGAAAGCAGAACACCCAACGCATCGGCATCACCGGACCGCCGGGAGCCGGCAAGAGCACATTGACCGAGCAGCTCGTCCGCGTCTACCGCGAGCGCGGGCTCAAGGTCGCGGTGATCGCCGTCGACCCCACCAGCCCCTTTACCGGCGGCGCCCTGCTCGGCGACCGCATTCGCATGGAAGCCGTGAGCCTCGATCCCGGCGTCTTCATTCGCTCCATGGCCACGCGCGGCGCGCAAGGTGGCCTCGCGACCACGACGGAAGAAGTCGCCGACGTTCTCGAGGCGTTCGGATTCGATCGTATCCTCATCGAGACCGTCGGCGTGGGTCAGACCGAGCTCGACGTCGCGGCGACGGCCGAAACGACGGTGCTGGTACTCGTGCCAGAATCGGGCGACGGCATCCAGACGCTCAAGGCCGGGGTCATGGAGATCGCCGAGCTGTACGTGATCAATAAGAGCGACCGGCCGGGGGCGGACAAGCTGAAGCAGGAAGTGGAAGTGATGCTGGGGATACGGCGGGGGAATGCGTTTGCCCATATCACGCCCCACCATAACCCGACAACAGGGGCCGCAAAAGGCGGCAAAGGGCGGCAAAGTGATGAATGGCAGGCGCCGGTTCTCACGACCGTGGCCTCAAAGGGCGAAGGCGTGCCCGATCTCGTCGCTGCTCTCGACCGTCATCACGATCATCTCGAGCAGACCGGCAAGCTCGAGGAGCGCCGCAAGCGGCGCCTCGCCGCCCGCACCCGGGCCGTCGTGAACCGAGCGATCCGTCAGTGGGTATGGGATGAAACGCGTGCCGAAGAGCTCTTGACACAGCGGCTCGATGATGTCGCCGCTGGCACGCGCAGCCCTTATGAAGTTGCCGCGGAAGTCCTGGACCAGGTGAGGAACGGCACATGACGATCCAGAAGAAGCCGGTGTATACGGCCGCCGATCTCAACGGCTTCGACGCGGAGCGCCAGCTCGGCCGCCCCGGCGAGTACCCCTTCACCCGCGGGATTCATCCCACGATGTACCGCGGCAAGCTGTGGACGATGCGCCAGTTTGCCGGGTTCGGCGGCGCGGCCGACACCAACCGCCGCTACAAGTTCCTGCTCGAACACGGTCAGACCGGCCTCTCCGTCGCGTTCGACTTTCCGACGCTGATGGGCTACGACTCCGATCATCCGCGATCAGAGGGAGAAGTGGGGAAATGCGGGGTCGCGATCTCGTCCCTCGCCGACATGGAAACGCTGTTCGACGGGATCCCACTCGATCAGGTCTCGACGTCGATGACGATCAATGGCCCGGCGGCGATCCTCTTCTGCTTCTACGTCGCCGCCGCCGAGAAGCAAGGCGTGCCGATCGCGAAGCTGCGCGGCACGGTCCAAAACGACATCCTCAAGGAGTACATGGCCCAGCACGCCTGGGTCTATCCGGTCGAGCCCGCGCTCAAAGTCATCGTGGACATGTTCGAGTGGGGCGCGCAGCATACGCCGCTCTGGAATACGATTTCGATCTCCGGCTACCACATCCGCGAAGCGGGCGCCACGGCGGCACAGGAGCTCGCGTTCACGCTCGCGAACGGCTTCACGTACGTGGAGCGCGGGATGGCGCGCGGTCTGGATATCGACAGCTTCGCGGCGCGCCTTTCCTTCTTCTGGGACATCCACAACGACTTCTTCGAAGAAATCGCCAAGCTGCGGGCCGCCCGCCGGATCTGGGCGCGACACATGCGCGAGCGCTACAAGGCCAAGCAGGCCCGCTCCTGGATGATGCGCTTCCACAGCCAGACCGCCGGCGTCACGCTGACCGCGCAGCAGCCGCTGAACAACATCGTCCGCGTCGCGTACCAGGCGTTGGCCGCGGTCCTCGGCGGCACGCAATCGCTCCACACCAACTCCCTCGACGAGACGCTGGCGCTCCCGACCGAGCAGTCGGTACAGGTGGCGCTGCGGACGCAGCAGATTCTGGCTTACGAGACCGGCGTCGTCACGGTGATCGACCCGCTGGGCGGCTCGTACTACGTCGAGGCCCTGACCGACCAGCTCGAGCGCGAGGCAGAAGCGCTGTTTGCCGAGATCAACTCCATCGGGGGAGTCGTCGGCGGGATCGAGAGCGGCTGGTTCCAGCGGCAGATCGCTCAATCGGCCGCCGGATTTCAGCGTCAAGTGGAGCGGAGCGAGAGGGTGATCGTCGGCGTCAACGAATTCCTGTCCGATGACGATCACCCGGTGGAGATCCTCAAGGTTGCCAATGACGCCGAAGACGAACAGCGGCGCCGCCTCGCGCGCGTGCGCGCCGAGCGAGACACCAAAGTGGTCGAACAGCGGCTCGAGGCGTTGCGCCAGGCCGCGGAGTCCGACCAGAACGTGATCGGCCCGATGCTGGACTGCGCGCGCGCCTACGCCACGCTCTACGAGATCCGCCACGCGCTCGAGCGCGTCTGGGGAGCATATCGCGAACCCGTTTTCTTCTAGGTCATGAGCGCACTCCCGTCCGCAATCACCGAACAGGACGCCCGGGCCGCGATCTCGCGCCTGGCGGCGATCGACCCAGGCCGCCAGTGGGTCGTTACGTGCTACTTGAAACTGGAGCCCCGCGACCGCACGCGCGGCAAGTATCTCATCAAGATGAAAAACCGCGTGCGAGAGCGGGAATTGGCCTTGGCACGCCAGCCGCTGTCACACGAGGACCGCGAGGCCATCGCGGCCAACCTGCGCCAGGTCCTCGATTACCTCGAGGAGCCGAACCACCTGCCGCGGACCCGCGGAATTGCGATCGTCGCGTCGCGCGAGCTGGGGCTGTTCGAGACGCTGCCGTTGCCCCACGTCCATCGCTCCCGGCTGCTGGTCGATCATCAGCCGCTCGTCCGCGAGCTGCTCGGGCTCGAGGAAGAATTCGGGACGATCCTCGCCGTCGTTTACGACCGCACGGCGGCCCGGTTTTTCGAGGTGACGGCCTACGATTGCACCGAGTTGCCCGGACTCGCGGGAATCGAAGCCTCGCGCGCCGGCAAGTTCCACGGTGGGCATAGCGGCGTGCCGTCGGGCAGCGCCGGCGAGCACAACTACCATCAACGCATTCGGACGGAGAAACAGCGGCTCTATGCGCAAATCGCCGATCGGATCTTCCAGATCAACCGGGAGAAGTCGCTCAGCGGCATCGTACTCGGCAGCGTCGGTGTGGACGCGGGCGCGGTCATCCCCCACCTTCACACCTATGTGCACGATCTCGTGTTTGGGGTGGTGAAGCTCAGCCCCAAGCAGGCGACGCCGGCCGAAGTGCGCGATGCGACGCTCGTGTTGCGCGAAGAGCGCGAGCGCGCCTGGGAGCGCGCCCATGCGGAAGCCGTGAAGGACGGCGTCCCGCGCGGCTGGGCGGTCAACGGCGTGGAGGCCACCCTGAAGGCTCTGAGCCGCGGGCAGGTCCGCACGCTGCTGGCGGACGGGCAGGACGATGATCCGCGAATCGACGAGGCCGTCGAGGAAGCGCTGAGTCAGCGCGCGCAGGTGGATGTCCTCTACGACGACAAAGCTCGGCGTGTCGTGGACGGCCTCGCGGCGCTGCTGCGCTTCCGCGCTTGATGGCGAAGCGACCCCGGCCTATCCGCATTCTCGTCGCCAAACCGGGCCTCGACGGGCATGACCGCGGCGCGAAAGTCGTGGCGGCGGCGCTCCGAGACTCCGGGATGGAAGTGATTTACACCGGTCTGCACCAGACGCCCGAGATGATCGCGCAGGCGGCCATCCAGGAGGACGTCGACGTCGTCGGCTTGTCGATCCTGTCGGGCGCGCACATGACGCTGTTTCCCCGCGTCCGCAAACTGCTCGACGCCGCCGGCCGACAGGATGTGCTGTTGACCGGCGGTGGCATTATTCCCCCCGAAGACATGAGCGCGCTGGAATCGCAGGGCACCGGCAAACTGTTCGGCCCCGGCACGCCGACCGCCGACCTCGTCAAGTACATCCAGGAGTGGGCGGCGGAGCACGTCACCGCGTGAGCCGCCTCAAGACGCTCAGCGACGAATACAAGCAGCTCCGCGCGCGCGTCGAACAGGGAGGCGGCGCGGAACGCATCAAGCGCCAGCACGATCAGGGCAAACTGACCGCTCGCGAGCGCGTCGCGACGCTGCTCGATACGGACGGCCCCTGGCTCGAAGTCGGGTTGCTCGTCGCGTATGACCAATACGATGGCCAGGCGCCGGCAGCGGGTGTCGTGACCGGACTGGGGCGGGTGGGCGGCCGCCCGGTGGTGGTCGTGGCCAACGATGCGACGGTCAAAGCGGGCTCATGGTGGCCGGAGACGATCAAGAAGATCCTGCGCGCGCAGGAGATCGCGATGCGCCAGCGCATCCCGATCGTCTATCTGGTCGACTCGGCCGGGGTAAACCTTCCCTATCAGGGCGGGGTCTTTCCCGGACAGTACGGTGCTGCGCGCATCTTCTTCTACAACTCGATCATGCGGCGGTATCTCAAAGTCCCGCAGATCGCCGCCGTCATGGGTCCATGCATTGCCGGAGGTGCGTATTTGCCGGCGTTGTCGGACGTGATCTTCATGGTGGAAGGCACTTCGTTCATGGGATTGGGCGGACCGAATCTCGTCAAAGGAGCGACGGGGCAAGTGGTGGATGCGGAGACGCTGGGCGGCGCGACGACGCACACCACGGTCAGTGCCGTCGCACATTACCGCGCCAAGGACGATCAGGAATGCCTTGCCAAGATCCGCGAGTACCTCGGCCGGCTGCCGCATGCCCCGACGACACGGCGGACCTATCCCGCGCCGAAGCGGGATACCGAAGAGCTGTACGACTTGATCCCCGTCGATCATCGCATGAGTTACGACGTGCGGGCGCTGTTCGAATGCCTCCTGGACGCGGGCCGGATCGATGAGTTCCAGCCGCATGTCGCGCCCGAGATGATTTGCGGGCATGGCGCCATCGAAGGACGGCAGGTCGCGGTGATCGCGAACTCCCGCGGCGTCATCAAGGGAAAGAAGAAGAACGAAACACCGCGAATCGGCGGCATCATCTACACGGAAAGCGCCGAAAAGGTGGCGTACTTCATCGAGAATGCCCACCGTGAGCGCGTGCCGCTCCTCTTTATTCAGGATGTGTCTGGATTCATGGTCGGGACCGAGGCGGAGCATACGGGGATCATCCGAGCCGGCGCGCGGTTCGTCGAAGCGATGGCGACGGCGACCGTTCCGAAGCTGGTCCTCACCGTCAATCACGCGTCCGGCGCGGGCTATTACGCGATGGCGGGACAGGGTTTCGATCCCGACTTCATCGTCTCGTGGCCGACCGGCCGCATGGGCGTGATGGAAGGCGAGTCCGCGGTCCAGGCGGTGTACGGCGCCGACGCCGCCAAGCCGGACAACGCCGCCGCGGTCGCTGCCATGCGCGCCGATTACGACCACCAGTTGGACGCCACATTCGCGGGCGCGCGCGGATTTGTGGATGCACTTCTCACACCCGAAGAGACGCGTGATACGCTCGCGTTTCTGCTCGAGGTGTCCAGCGAATTCACCGGCCCGCATCTGGGGGCCTTTGCCCTGCCGAGTCTCTCGTGAAGCCTCTTGTAGCCGCGTTGCTTCTTTGTGCCGTCGCCTGCGCGAGCACCACAGCCGTTACGAAACCCACCAAGCCCGCGCCTGCGACTTCCGCGTCCGTGCCATCGGACGGCAGCCGAGCGTCCACACCGCAGCCGGCGGTCGAGCCGGCCGTGGCCTACATGCTCGGGCTCATGCCGCTCAAGAGCACCGGCGTGGATCTGTTTCGTACGCTGCATCCCACCTACGATGGCCGTGGCGTGCTCATCGCCATTCTCGACAGCGGCATCGATCCCGGCGTCCCCGGACTGATCGCGACCAGCACCGGCGCGCCCAAGATCGTCGAGCTGCGGGATTTCTCGGGGGAAGGGCGTGTGGCGCTGACCGCATTCCCGGCGCCAACCGACAACGAAGTGAAAGGCGCGGCACGCATCGGGCGCCTGACGACGGCAACGACCTGGTATCGGGGCGTGTTCAGAGAACTGCCGCTCGGCCGGCCGCCGGCGGGCGATATCAACGGCAACGGCCGCAACACCGACGTATTCCCCGTCGTGGTCGTGAAAGCCTCCGACGGCTGGGTGGCATTCCTCGACACGAACCTCGACGGCTCGTTCGAAGACGAAATGCCGCTCCACGATTACCGCCAGGGCCACGAGACGATTGCCCTGGGCAAGAAGCCCCTCACCATCGTCGCCAATTTCACTGAATCGGACAGCGCACCCGTCCTCGATCTCTTCTTCGACACGTCGGGGCACGGCACCCACGTGGCAGGCATCGCGGCCGGCTACAACCTGTTCGATGTCGCGGGATTCAACGGGGTGGCCCCGGGCGCGCAGCTCATCGGCCTCAAGATCGCGAACAATGCGCGCGGCGGCGTCACCGTCCACGGCAGCATGATGCGCGCGATCGACTATGCCGCGCGCTACGCGGCGCAGCGCGGCCTGCCCCTGGTGCTGAACATGAGTTTCGGCGTCGGCAACGAGCATGAGGGACGCGCGGTCATCGATTCGATCGTCGACGCCTTCCTCGTCAGGCATCCCGAGGCGGTCTTCGCGATCAGCGCGGGCAACGACGGACCCGGCCTCTCCACCGTGGGCTTCCCGGGCTCGGCGGACCTGGCGTTGTCGGTCGGCGCCGCCTATCCCGGCCCATTTCAGCGAGCGCCGCAACCGGGCCTGCCACCTGCGCGTGATGTGCTGGCGTGGTTCAGCTCGCGCGGCGGGGAGCTCGCCAAGCCCGATGTCGTCACGCCCGGGGTCGCGTTCTCGAGCGTCCCGCGCTGGGATACGGGCAACGAGATCAAAGGCGGAACAAGCATGGCGTCACCGCACGCCGCCGGCCTCGCCGCCTGTCTCGTATCGGCGTTGGCACAGGAAGGCAGACGTGCCGTGGCCGCGGACATCATCCAGGCACTCCGGATATCAGCACGCCCGTTCAGCGGCGCGCGCGCCATCGACGACGGGGCGGGGATGCCGGCGCTCGAGACCGCCTACCAGTGGCTCGCAGGCGGACATCAGGGCTCGATCTACGGCGTGCAGGCCGCGCATGGTGTGACGGCCGCGTTTCAGCGGAACGGTTTGGCCGGACCTGACAGCGTCGAAACCTTCACCGTGCGTCACATCGCGGGGTTGCGCGCCGCGGAGTTTGTGCTGCGGGCCGACGTGCCGTGGCTGAGCGTGGACGATTCCGTCGACGCCGCGCCGCGCGCGACACAGATCCCTGTCACGTACAAGCGCAGCGCGTTGACGACTCCTGGCGTGTATGTCGGGACGGTGACCGCGATCAACCCCCGCGACGTTGTCGCCGGCCCGCTGTTTACGCTCGTGAATACCGTGATCGTTCCGATGGACCTCAGCGCGAAACCCGTGTTCGACGAGCGACGCGCTGTGGCGCCGGGCAGTGTGCAGCGCTACTTCCTGCGTGTCCCACAAGACGACGCCACGCTGCGCGCGACCGTCACGCTGCCCGATTCGCAGAGCCAGCAGGCCACGGTGCGCCTCTACGAGCCCAACGGAGAACCCGCCCGTTCGGCATCCGACGACATCGACATTGGCCAGCAGGAGCCCGGCAGCGCCGTCATCACGGTGCGCGCGGAGGACATGGTTGCCGGCGTGTACGAGCTCGACGTGTTCGCCCCGCCGCTCACTGGCGCGACGGCCACCGTCCGTGCCGAGCTGGGCCCCGTCGCGCTGGCGCCGGCCCAGCATGGAAGTCTGGAGGCGTCGAGCGTGCTCGCGGGCGCGGCCCAAGCGAGCACCGCCAGCGGCGAGATCGTGTACCGGCTCGTCGGAGCGGAGCGCAGTTACGCGATCGCGGGGCGGGGCCAGCCGGCTGAATCCCTTCAGGTGCGTCCGCCGCGCTGGGCCAAACGGATTGAGGTCGACCTCGCGCTGCCGCCGGACCTGTGGGACGAGCTTACGGACCTTTCCGTCACGGTCTACGACTCCACGGGGCAGCAGATCCGCGGCGGCAACGAACCCGTGAACTACGCGTTCGGACGGATGAGTGTGGCGCTGTCCGACTCGGCCCGCGGCGTTCCGCTGACCGTCGAGTTCTACCCCGCCTTTGCCCGTCTCCCCGCCCATGCATGGCGCGCCGACGCCCGCATCCGTTTCCTCGGTCCGGACGAGCCGGTGGGCCAGGGTGGTGCGCTCTCGATCGTGGCGGGGGGACGCAGTGTCGTGCGCCTGCCTAGTGCGCCGTCGCTCGAGATGCCGGAGGGGTTCGCCACGCTGATCGAGACACGCGTGACGACCGTGACCGGATCCGTGTCGGCGCGGCGCACGGTCGTGGCTGGGACATCACGCGGAGCAGGCGGTCTCCGGTGACATCGCCTGCGGCGACAGTGCGGGTCGCGGGCGGGCAGGGGTTCTGGGGAGACTGGCTGGAAGCACCGTACCGTCAGGTGACCGGCGGCGCAGTGGATTACCTGATGATGGACTACCTCGCCGAAGTCACGATGTCCATCCTGCAAAAACAGAAATCGCGCGATCCGGCCCGGGGTTACGCCACGGATTTCATCACCCAGATGGAGCGCATCCTGCCAACCACGGTGAAGCGCGGGATCAAGGTCACGGCGAACGCCGGGGGCGTGAACCCGCGCGGCTGCGCCATGGCGGTCGCGGAGGTCGCGCGCCGGCTGGGGCTGGGCGGGAGACTGACGATCGGCGTGGTCACCGGCGACGATCTCCTCGGTCGTCTGGATGGGCTGATCGCCCGCGGCCACGCTCTCCAGAACCTCGACACCGGCCGTCCGCTGCACGACGTGCGCGACCGCGTCCTTTCCGCCAACGCCTATCTCGGCGCCGCGCCGGTCGTGGAGGCGCTGCAGCGCGGCGCGCAGCTCGTCATCACGGGGCGCGTGACCGACACCGGGCTCACGCTGGGACCGTTGATGCACGCGTTCGGGTGGGCGCCGGACGCGTGGGATCGCATTGCGGCCGGCACGGTCGCGGGACACATCATCGAATGCGGCGCGCAGTGCAGCGGCGGCAACTGCCTCAAGGACTGGAAGCGGATCCCGGACATGGCGAACATCGGCTATCCCATCGTCGAAGCGCGGCCAGATGGCACGTTCGATCTCATCAAGCATCCAGGCACGGGCGGCCGCATCGATGTTGCTTCGGTCACGGAACAGCTCGTCTACGAAATGGGCGATCCGGGCGAGTACATCACGCCCGATGGGGTCGCCGACTTCACGACGATTCAGCTGAAACAAGCGGGGAAGGACCGGGTGCGAGTCTCCGGCATCACAGGCAAACCGGCGACGGACAAGCTCAAGGTCTCGATCGCCTACTTCTACGGCTACAAGGCGGTCGGCACACTCGTCTACGTCTGGCCCGACGCGCTTGAAAAAGCGAAGGCGGCCGATCGAATTGTCCGCCAGCGCCTCAAGCATCTCGGCCTGCAGTTCGAGGCGATCCACACGGAGTTCGTCGGCGCGAACGCCACCCACGGACCGCTCGCGTTACAGGACGTGGATGTCGCAGCCATTCCGGAGGTGCAGCTGCGCATCGGCGTGCGCGCCCGCGATGAAAAACCGGTGGATCGGTTCACGCGCGAGATCGCACCGCTGATTCTCAATGGCCCGCCAAGTGTGACGGGCTTTGCCGGTGGCCGGCCGAAGCCGGAGGAGATCGTGGCCTACTGGCCCGCCTTGATCGACAAGCGCATGGTGCAGCCGGCGGTCGAGCTGATTCAGGTATGAAACGTAAACTGGTCGAGCTCGCGCACGCCCGCTCCGGCGACAAGGGCGACACTGCGAATATTGGTCTGATCGCCCTCAAGCCGCAGTACTACCCACTGCTCGTAAAGCACGTGACAGCGGCCCGCGTGGCGCGGCATTTTAGGGGCATGATCACGGGCAAGGTCGAGCGCTTTGAGCTGCCCAACCTTTCCGCGCTGAACTTCCTGCTGCACGGCGCGCTGGATGGCGGCGGTACGATCTCCCTGAAGACGGATGCGCAAGGCAAGGTCTTCTCCACGGCGCTCCTGCGCATGGAGATCGAGGTGCGCAAATGAGCGATCGCGTCGTCGTGCAGGTTGCCGGCGGTGTGCTGACTGCGACGCTCAACCGCCCCGATAAGCGCAACGCGATCGATACCACGATGATCGATGCGCTGCTCGCGACGCTGGAACAGGCGGATCTCGACGCGAGCGTTCGCGTGGTTGCCGTGCGCGGCGCGGGCCGCGACTTCTGCGCCGGCATGGACTTGAACGAGCTGCTCGCGTCCGCCGATCATACTTTCGAGCAGAATCGCCAGGCGGCGCTGCATTTTGCGCAAGTGTTCGTGCACATGCGCAGGCTGCCGAAGCCGATCGTCGCATTGGTACACGGCAGAGCGCTGGCGGGCGGGTGCGGCCTGGCGACCGCGTGCGATCTGGTTCTAGCGGCGGAATCGGCGCAGTTCGGCTATCCGGAAGTGCAGCGCGGCTTCGTCCCCGCGATCGTCATGACGATGCTGCGGCGCGCGGTCGGCGAGAAGATCGCGTTCGACCTTGCGGCGACCGGCCGCGTGCTGGACGCCACCGAGGCCGCGGCGGTGGGCCTCGCGTCGCGGGTATATGAAGACGCCGATTTCGAGGAACAGGCGGCGGAAGTCCTGCGCGTGCTGGCCGAAGCAAGTCCTTCGGCGCTCGCGTTCACCAAGCAGCAGTTCTATCAGCTCGACGGCTTAAGTTTCGACGACGGGTTGCGGCTGGGCGCCGAGGTCAACGCCGTCAGTCGCAGCATTCCCGATTTTCGCGCCGCACTGAGTGCATTCTTGAAGAAATGAGGAGCATATGCGGAATCTGAACGTCCCGATGTACGATCCGGAAATGGTCCGCCCGATGCGGGAGGAGCTGACCCGGCTGGGCTTTGCAGAACTACGCACGCCTGAGGAAGTGGACGCGGTGCTCGCCAAGGAGCAGGCGCCCACACTCGTGGTGGTGAACTCGGTCTGCGGGTGTGCCGCGCGCAATGCCCGGCCCGCGGCGGCATTGGCGATTCAACACCACCGCCGGCCCGCGCGGCTGCTCACCGTGTTCGCCGGGCAGGACGCGGACGCCACGGCGCGCGCGCGCAGCTACTTCACCGGCTACGCGCCCTCGTCGCCCCAGATCGCGCTGTTCAAGGACGGACGGCTCGTGTTCATGCTCGAGCGCCGCAACATCGAAGGTCGTCACGCCCGCGACATCGCGAACGATCTGACCGCGGCGTTCGACGAGCACTGCTGACCAGCCCGCGGGCGGACCTGGCGGTCGCGATCGACGAGGCGTGGGCGCGCGTTCGCGCCACGCCGGGTCTTCTCACCGAGCGCGAAGCGCGCTTCCTCGCCCTCGTCGCCGCCGCGGCTCCCGCCGCCGGCGTGATGCTCGAGATCGGAAGCTTCAAGGGAAAATCGACGGTCGCCCTGGCATCGGTGGCGATGCGGTACAGCTCAGGACCCGTGATCGCGGTCGACCCGCATTCGTCCCCGTCGATTACCGACCCGGGCGCCGGGGCCACGGGGTCCTCGTGGGACGACTTCCAGGCGTCGCTGCGGGCCGCCGGCGTCGAGCGCGCGGTCGAAGCGCATCGCGCCTACTCGCATGATGTCGCACGCGGCTGGGATCGCCCGATTCGGTTGCTCTGGATCGACGGCGATCACACCTATCGCGGAGCCAAAGAAGATCTCGAGCTGTTTCGCGCGCATCTTGCCCCCGGTGGGATCGTCGCACTGCACGACGTGCTGCACATGTTCGAAGGACCGGACCGCGTTTTCGCCGAAGACATCCTTGCATCGGACGTGTTTGGGCCCGCGGGGCTCTGCGGATCGATCGGGTGGGCTCAGTATCGTCCTGGCGACGGCGCGCGGTGGCGCGGGGCGCGGCGCGCGCTCGGCCGTCGCGTCGGGCGGCTGATTCCCTTCGTGAAGGACGGCCGGGAGCCGAAAGGCGTGGCGAAGCTGCGCTACAAGTGGTGGCGGGGACTCGTACCCCACGCGGCCCCCGATCCGGCCGCGTGGGTCCGAGCTGTCAGCTAGAGGATTTTGCCGCGGCGCACCCTGAAGTCCACAATCTGCTGCGTCCAGCTCCAGAGCGAGTCCTGCCGCTCCATCGCGACGCCCTGCACTTCATGGCGATGCCAGCCGACCATCACGTTCTGGTCCTGGGTCCAAATTTTCACGCGGTTACGCGGGACGAGCTTTTCCCAGTTCTGCGCTACGGTGGGTTGTGCGTAGAGCAATCGGATCGTGACGTTGCGCGACAAGTATTCGATCGGGCTCACGTCGATCTTGGCGTAGAGCTGAGGGGGACTCATGCGGCCAGCCCCAGGGAAATCGGGCACGCCGTCGGAGAAGAGGACGATATTGAGCGGCGCCAGCACCAGGTTCTGGCGCTTGATGTGCACCGCGGTCCGCTGGAAGAATGAGTTGAAGTCGGTGATCGGATCGTCCTCGGGGAACCATGCGCGGAGGTCCGCCTCGATCTGCGCTGGAGTCTTCCCCGAGAGGTCCTGGATCGGGTGGAAGCTCTTTGGCTGTCCGACGTGCTCGCCGCCGAGCGAACCGACGAACACGTCGGTGGCCTGCTTCAGACCGCCGAGCGCGTTGATATGTGCATAGATGTACAGCGCCGCGTAGCGGAGCGCGTCGTCGAACTGACCGCTCTTGCGGAATGAGCCGGAGATGTCGAGCCCCACGACGATCGTGGACCTCGGCGGCGGCGCGTTCGCGGGCGGCTTGCAGCTGACGAGACCGAGGGCGAGCAGCCCCAAGACGGCGCGCCTCACCGGGCCACCTCGCCACTCACTCGGGCCGGGAAATGCGTCGCCGCCATGACCTCATCGATCGACTTGAACGGCAGCGTGAAGTGCCCGCGGCCCGTGAACACAACGAACAGGAAGTTCAAGCCCGCCGCGACGGCCTGCAGTACAGGGAGGGATGCGAGCTCAAACAGCTCGCGCCCTTCCTTGCGGAACCACTCCCGCTCGGCCTTGAGGGCCGCGATGGGACCCTTCCAGTAGTCCGCCATTACGGGCGCGCTGCCGTGGGCCGCCATCCCTTCGACGACCAACGCCTGGCGGCCGAGCAACGCAATCAATGCCGGCGCGCCGAAGCGGCCGAACAGGAACCACGTCATGCCGCGCACGCCGACCCAGCCGAAGAACGCGAGACCGATCGTGCCGAAAATACCGAGCTGAATGCCCTGTTGTGCAAGCCACGGCGTCATGGCGTCGACCAGCTCGCGATAGAGGAATAACACCTCGAACATCGCGACGGCGATCTCCACCAGGATCATGAAGACGATGTTCCCGGTCTGCCGCGCCTTGACCGCCTCGTTGAGCACCTGGATGCACGCGAACGAGCCCGCAATGATGATCGCGAGGAAGATCCAGAGAATGAGGATCAACGCGAAGCCGTTGACCTCGTACCCCGTGAGGTCGGCGAGCAGCTCACTCATCGTGGGGCGCAGCGTAAATGTGAAGATCGTCGCCTCGACGGCAGACCAGACGATGAGCAGGAAGAACGCGGGCCAGGGGACGCCCGGTCGGCGCGACGTCGCGTCGAGGACGGCGAGCGGCGACGTGATCGCACCCTTCAGCGTGCCAACGATGAGCCTCCCGGTCAACTTGATCAGGCCCCACACCCAGCCGACGAGTACGATCAGGAAGCGCACCAGACCCGCCCAGTAGAACCAGACCATGCGCAGCGCGTCCCACCACGCCAGCGCCACCGACTGCAACAATGTCACCGAACGGCCGAGCCGGAAGGGAATCGTGTAGAGCGCGACCATCGTGCCCCAGAGAGCCGCGATGAACACGCCGGCCGGCAACAGCAGCAGCACCGCCGTGCCCGCGAGGCTCCAGAAGGTGTCACCCCGGAGCACGAAGTCGAACACGCGGCTCTGGAACGGCACGATCCACGCGAGGCCAGCCATCACCCAGGCGAACAGCTGCGAGAGGATGAAGCTCCACTGCTGGGTCTGGGCGGCGTTGGTAACAGCGTCTTGCATCGGAAGAGCCCTCCCGCAAAAGAGGACGGCGTTCGCTACGAGGCGGGCACATTGTTATAAACCGGACGGGACAAGTCAAGGAAAGGCGGGTGACGGAGGTCACGCGGAGCATGCGACTTGCGCAAAATGCCCGTGGAAGGCTAATCATCTGGCGTGCCGGATGACCCGAAACGCTTGATCGTGGTGGGCGATCGTGTGCTGATCACTCCCGAAGAAGGGGAGGAGCGCACGAACGTCGGCCTCTACTTACCGCCATCCGCCATCGAAGGCCGGCAGGTGCAGGGCGGGCGGATCGTCGCCCGCGGCCCGGGCACCCCGATGGCCGAGCCCGCCAGCATGGACGACGAGCCGTGGAAAACACACGCCGGCGGCGCCGAGGTGAAGTACCTGCCGATGCAGGCCGAGGTAGGCGACTACGCGTTGTTCTTCCGCAAAGCGGCGGTCGAAATCACATTCGAGGGGAAGACGTATCTCGTCGTGCCGCAAGCCGCCATTCTGGTGCTCGTACGAGGGACGCATGGCTGACATCGGGTGGGCACGCAGTCGCGGGGATCGCGCCGAAGCTCAGGGCCTCCGCCGGGGGGCGTGGTATCGCGTCGTCGAGAATCCGCCGAAGGACTTTGTCGTCCTCGACGTGCACCACGTGGAGATTCGGATTTCGAAAGGCGATCTCGAGATTCGCATCGAGCGGCCAAACGCCTGGAGCGTAGTGCGCGAGCCCCATCTGGTGTGCCCGGGCTGTCATACGCGCACGGTAGTCCCCGAGGGCCGCAAAGACGCCAAGTG
>Ga0209761_1000496_pt1 | contig 24045 bp, 23 predicted proteins | sample GraSoi013_1_40cm_4_FD_185818 | JGI IMG/M metagenome (GOLD analysis project Ga0209761, IMG submission 185818) | Grasslands soil microbial communities from the Angelo Coastal Reserve, California, USA - Sample 09_25_2013_1_40cm (SPAdes) (version 2) | ecosystem: Environmental > Terrestrial > Soil >...
GATCTGCGTGCCAGCGGGCGCATCCGCGGCAGCCTCTCGGGCGGGTGCGAGTTGCACGTCCGCGGCGGCGCTCGCGCAAGCGTCGCTACCTCGGGAGGATCGTCGGTGGAGGTGGAGGACTGAGGTTCGAAATGCTCAGCCGGTGGCAGCGAGCCACTGCGGTATCCGTTTCGCACGACGCCAGCCGTCACGAATGAGCCAGGTGCGCGGAACGCAGAGCACCCGCTCACGCATCGGCGCGTCGTAGGTGGCCGAAGAGAATCGATCCGCCCCCGGTTTCCCGCCGAAGTGGCTCGCGTAGTTGCCCAGCACGTACGCGAGCGCGTTCACCAGCTCCGTCGGGGTCCGCAGCAGGCGCGAATGGTAATGGTCGGCGAAGACCGAGCCGTGCTGCTGCATGAGCTTGTTCAACGCTTTGGCGATGCGCACCCCGAGCCCCTGCATTCCGCGAGACAGCGACTCGTGCGAGTCCGCCTCGACGAGCAGGTGCAGATGGTTTCCCAGGACCGTGAACTCGATGACGCGCAAGCCAAAGCGCTCCCGCGCATCCGAGAGCGCCAACTCGATCCGCTGGAAGCAGCGGCGGCTGCGCAGGTTCCAGACATGCGTCTCAACCCGAAGCGTGACGTGCACGGCGGACGGTTTATCGAAACGCGGCCGCGTCTTGTGTGAAACCAGCGGGCGCGGGCCCTTGGGCTTGCGGCCGGCGCCCCGCCGTTTTCCGCCGTGATGGCGCATCGGGAGAGACAATTGAGCATTCCGCATGATTGGGGAGAGATTGCCCCAATCGCCCTGATCGCAATATCCGTCATCTGACCGAGCGCGGGCTGGCTCACCGCCCCTCGCGCCGGACCTCCTGCTGGATCCGCACCGGCGACCCATCGGGCACTTCCGGGCCCAGATTCAGCGCTACGATCTCCCCGCCGCGCAGCCCGTCGAGAACCTCCACCTTCGCGCCATCGTCCACCCCGAGCTTCACGCGCTGGAAGTGCACCTTCCCGTCCTCCACCAGCGCGACCAGCAGCTGCCCACCCTGCCCCAGCAGGGCCTCGCTCGGCAGCAGCGGCCGCGGCGGCCCATGCAGCGGCAGCCGCGTCTGCACGAACGCGCCCGGATAAAGTCCCTCCGGCGGCTGCGCCAGATCGATCTCGCACTGCATCGTCCGCGTGCGCGGATCCAGGCTCTGCGAAATCCGCGAGATCCGCGCCTCGAACGCCGGCTGATCCGGAGATGTCTGCAGCTGCACCTTGTCTCCCACGCGCACCCGAGCGGCATCGTCCTGGCCGAGATGTAGGGCGACGCGGAGCCGATCGAGCTGCGCCACCTCCACCAACGGCTGCGCGGATGACGTGCTGCCCGTCGCCGCCGGCAGCAACGCCCCCGGGTCCGCGAACCGGGCGGTCACGGTCCCGTCGAACGGAGCGCGCAAGACCTGGTAGTCCACCTGCACCTGCGCCCGCGCGAGCGCCGCCCGCGCCACCTTCACGCCTTCTTCGGCGGCCTCGCGGTCCTGCACCGAGACGCGGCCCGAGGGCGCGAGGCGCTCGACGCGGGCAAGCTGCTGTCGGCGGAACGTCAGCTCGGCCTGCGCGGAGGCGACCTGCGCCTCGAGATCGGGCGATTCGAGGGTCGCGAGCACCTGCCCCTTGCGCACCCGGTCGCCCCGCTCGACCGACACCTTCTTCACGTAGCCGCTCACCTTCGCGTAGAGCGTCGCGCGCTGCTCAGCGCGCACCTCGGCCGGAAGGGAGACGACGCGGTCCGCCGGGGCGAGCTCGATCCGGGCGACGCGGACCACCGGACCCTGCGCAAGCTCTTTCTGCAGCGCCTCCGTCTGCCGCGCCTGTGCGCCGTGCTCGCGCACGAAGAGCACGACGGTGCCCGCCGCCGCGGCGATCACCGCGGCGATGCTCCCGGCGGCGATCAACGGACTCCGTTGCGACTCAGGCATGCGAAGCCTCCGAGGCGCCGCGGCTCTCCGCGGCGAACTTCGTGTCCAGCTCGTGCGCGCTCGGCGGAGCCTTCCGCACCAGCGTGTAGACGGCGGGGACGATGAACAGGGTCACGAACGTCGCCACGATCAGTCCGCCGATCACCGCGCGGCCGAGCGGCGCATTCTGCTCGCCGCCCTCGCCGATGGCCAGCGCCATCGGGACCATTCCGAGCAGCATCGCCAACGCGGTCATGAGCACCGGGCGCAGGCGCGTCTTTCCCGCCACGATCGCCGCTTCGAGCACACCGACGCCCTGTGCGACGCGAGCGTCGTTCGCCGCGCTGACCAGCAGGATGGAGTTCGAGGTGGCGATGCCCACGGCCATGATCGCTCCCATGAACGACTCGACGTTGAGCGTGGTTCCGGTGAACGCCAGCATCCAGAGGATGCCGACCAGCGCTCCGGGGACCGCGATCAGGATGATGAAGGGATCGAGGAACGACTGGAACAGCACGACCAGCAGCAGGTACACGAGCGCGATTGCAAGGATCAGGCCGACCCCGAGCCGGTTGAAGGCAGCGAACATGCTCTCGCTCTGTCCGCGCAAGGTGATGCGGGTCGCCTTGGGGAGATTGCGGATGCTGCTGATCGCCTTCTGGATGTCGAGGGTGACGCCGCCCAGGTCGCGGCCGCCCGCGCTCGCTTGCACGTCGACGACGCGCTGCACGGACACGTGATTGATCATGGAGAGGCCCGTCGAGGCCCGCAGGCTCGCCACCGCGCCCAGGTACGATCCGCCGCCGGCGGGTGAGTCCCCGGGCGCGGGCGTAGAAGAGGAGAGGAGCGCGGCGCGGCCGAGCGGCATGCCGAGGAGCGACGGAACCGAGTCGATCTGCCGGATGGGCGTCTGCACCACCACCGGGTAGTTCACGTTGTTCTTCGGATTGATCCAGAACGAGGGGGCAACCAGGGAGCTCGAGGAGAGCGACACCAGCAGGTTGTTCGCCACGTCGCGCTCGGTGATCCCGACCTGCGCGGCGCGGCTGCGATCGACGTCGAGCCGCAACGCCGGATACGCGAGCACCTGCGGAATGCGCACGTCGGTCGCGCCGGGGATCGCGCGGATCTTCTTCAACAGCTCACGGGCGACCGCATAGCTCGCCTCCACGTCGGGACCATCGATCTGCACGTCGATGGGAGCGCTGAGGCCGAAGTTGAGCACCTGCGAGACGATGTCCGCCGGCTGGAAGTAAAGCACCGCGCCGGGAAACTCGTCGGGCAGCTCGCGCCGGATCCGATCCATGTACTTCTCGGTGGGACCGTGCTTCGGCTTCAGCGCCACGAGGATGTCGGCGTCCTGGCTGCCCGTGTTGTCGGTCTGGACGAACGCCAGGTTGTAGGAGATCGGCATTCCGATGTTCGAGTTGATCGTCTCCAACTCGGCGGCGGGAACGATGTCCTGGATCCGCTGCTCGAGGCGCGCCACCTGGCGCTCCGTCTCCTCGAGCCGCGTCCCGATCGGCGCGCGATAGTGCAGCCGCATCTGGCCCGCGTCCACCGCGGGGAAGAAGTCGAGTCCCACCACGAAGGGAAGGAAGGCGGTGCACACGAGCACCAGGCTTCCGCAGATCAGCACCAGCGCGCGATGATGCAGGACGGCGCCGAGGGTGCGCGCGTAAGCCTCCTGGAACCGCGCGAACGCCCGGTCGCGCCAACGATTGAACCGCACCGCGAAGCCCTCGCCGCCGGCATGCAGCTCTTCCTTCTCCATCAGGATGCGGGCGAGCGTGGGGACCAGCGTGCGGGAGAGCAGGTACGACGCGAGCATCGAGATGACCACGCCGAGCGCCAGGGCCGTGAAGAGGAACTGGGCCGGTCCCTCCAGCAGCACCACCGGGAAGAAGACCACGCAGATGGTGAGCGTCGCCGCCAGCGCGGGCACCGCGATCTGCTGCGCGCCGTCGAGGATCGCGACCGTGATGGGCTTTCCCAGGTGGCGGTTGCGGTGGATGTTCTCCACCTCGACGGTCGCGTCGTCCACCAGCATCCCGATGGCGAGCGCGAGGCCGCCCATGGTCATGAGGTTCAGCGTGTGGCCAAAGAGGAAGAGGCCGACGAGCCCGACGAGGATGGCGAGCGGAATGCTCGTCATCACCATCACGGCGCCGCGCCAGCTGCCGAGGAAGAACAGGATCATCAACGAGACGAGGACCGACGCAAGCGCGGCCTCGTGCAGCACGTTCTGGATGGCAGCGCGGACGAAGACCGACTGGTCGAAATCGATCTTCAGCTCCATCCCCTGCGGCGCGGCGGCTGCGATGATGGGGAGCTGCGCGCGGGCGCCATCCACCACCGCGAGCGTGGACGCGTCGGCCTTCTTGAGAATCGCGAGATAGGTGGCGCGGCGGCCGTTGAGGCGGACCACGTTCTCCTGCACCGCGTACCCGTCCCGTACACGGGCGACGTCGCCGAGGAGCACCGTCGCCCCTTCGACGGCCTTGATGGGCATCTCGTTGAAGCCCTGGACCGTGTCCGGGCTGGAGTTGAGCTGGACGTCGTACTTGGTCCCGCCGATCTGCGCCGAGCCCGCCGGCACCAGCACGTTGCTCTGCAGCACCGCCTGCACCACGTCGTTCGGCGACAGGCCCTTTGCCATCACCCGGGCAGGGTCGATGTCCACCATGATCTGGCGGAGCTTGCCGCCGAACGGCGCCGGGGTGGCCAGCCCGGGGATGGTGAACAGCCGCAGCCGGATGAAGTTGAGCCCGTAATCGAAGAGCTCCTGCTCGGACAGCGTCTTCGACCCGATGGTCATCTGCGCCACCGGGACGTTGGAGGCGTTGTAGCGGATGATGCTCGGCGGCGTGATGCCGGGCGGCATGATGCGGCTCGCCGTCAGCGACACCGAGACGATCTGCGCGATGGCCCCGCCGATGTCGCTCCCCGGCTCGAAATAGACCTTGAGGATGCCGAGGCTGTTCATCGACTGCGAGTCGATGCGGGTGATCCCGCTGACGGTGGTGGACATCGCCCGCTCGCTGATGAAGACGACGCGGCGCTCCATGTCCTCCGTGGACAGACCGGGGTAGTTCCAGACCACGATCACGACCGGGATGTCGATCGCAGGCAGGATGTCCGTCTTCATCCGGCTCGCCGAGAGCACGCCGAAGATGCCGATCAGCGCGCAAAGCACTGCGATCGTGTACGGACGCCGGAGAGCGAGACGGACGATCCACATGGGTTCTTGCTTTCGAGGCCCGAGCGGCCGGTCGACGTGCGCAATCGGATAACGCCCGGGCGTCCGGAAGGAAAGGCCGACCCGGGCGAAACGTCCGCGCATGCATCCGCAGGCGCTGGCGAACGGTCGCCCGCCGGCTCGAACGCGGCTGTTTTTGAAGAACCGGCCTCCGTCAAAGGTCGATGGTGCGCCCGATTCCGCGCTCCCGGGCCCGCCGCACCACCAGCGCCGCCGCCGCGGCGTCCTCCGCGGCGACCCCCACCGACTTGTAGACCGTGATCTGCTCCCTGGACGTTCGGCCCACCCGGGTCCCCGAGAGCAGCTCGCCGAGCTCCACCGCCCTGGCCGGCGCGAGGCCGCGCAGCTCGTTGGCTCCCGCCGGCGGGGCCGCGAATGCGGAAGCACGCGACTCCACAGCGACCAGCGCGCCCGCCGTGCCATCCAGCTCCTGCCCCTGCGGGTTGAGGCCGATCGAGTTCAGGTGAGTTCCGGGACGCACCCACGCCATCCGGATCACCGGCTCCGCCGCATGCGTGGCGGCGCAGATCACCTCCCCCGACCGGACGGCTTCCTCGATGCTGGCGGGACGGCCTCCGATCTCGGCCGCCAGCTTCGCCGCCTTCGCCGGGTTCCGCCCCGCGACCACGACGGCACGAAACTTCCGCGTGCTCGCCAGGTATCGCGCATGCGAGGCAGCCTGCACGCCGGTGCCGACGATCGCGAGGACTTCCGCGTCTTCGCGCGCCAGCAGGCGCGTCGCCAGCGCGGACGCCGCCGCGGTGCGCTGCGCAGTGATCTCCTCGCCGTCGAGGATCGCCTGCGGCGAGCCCGTGCGTGGATCGAACACGGCCACCAGCGCCCGGTGCGTGGGCATCGCGGCGTTCTGCGGGAAGACGGCCACGAGCTTCGCAGCCAGCACGTCGAGGGAAGGCACGTAGCCGACCATCGCTCCCAGCAGGCCGAGCGGAGTGAATGCGGCGATCCGCGGCGGAACCGAGGCGCTCCCGGCCGAGAGATCGGCCAACGCCGTGGCAACGGCGTCGATCAGCGCCGAAGGATCGAGGAGCGAAGCCACCTCCTCGCGGCCGAGGACGATCACGGGACCAGCAGCAGCTTGCCGGTGGTCTTGCGAGAGGCGAGCAGCTCGTGCGCCTTCGCCGCGTCCGCGAGCGGCAGCACCTGCTCGATCTTCACCTTGAGGTCGCCGCGCTCCACCGCGCCGAGCACGGCGGCCGCCCGATTGAGGAGCTCGTCGCGGGTGAGCACGTAGCTTCCGAGGGTCGGCCGGGTGAAGTACAGCGACCCGCCTGAAGCGAGCAGCTGCGGATCGAAGGGCGGCACCGGGCCGCTCGACTGCCCGAACAGCACCAGCATCCCGCGCGGCCGCAGGCAGCGCAGCGACTTCTCCCAGGTGTCCTTGCCCACCGAATCGTAGACGACGTGCACTCCCGCCCCGGCGGTGATCCGTTTCACCTCCGCTTCGAAGTCCTGCTTGCGGTAGTCGATGGCGTCCTGCGCGCCGGCCTCCTTCGCCAGCCGCACCTTCTCGCTGCTGCCGGCGGTGCCGATGACGTGGGCGCCGGCGCGCGAGGCGAGCTGGCAGAAGAGGAGCCCCACTCCTCCGGCCGCGGCATGGATCAAGCACATGTGCCCCGGCCGGAGCGGGAACGTATCGGTGACCAGGTAATGCGCCGTCATGCCCTGCAGCATGGCAGCGGCCGCGCTCCTCGAGTCGAGGCCGCGCGGAATCGGGACGAGCCGGGCGGCGGGGATCAGCTGGTGGGTCGCGTAGGACCCGACCACTCCCGCCCAGGCGACGCGCTCGCCGGCGCGGACCTCGGTGACGCCCTCGCCCACCGCCTCCACCACGCCCGCGCCTTCCTGGCCGGGCGTGAACGGGAGCGGCAGCTTGTAGAGGCCGGTGCGCTGGTAGATCTCGATGAAGTTCACGCCCGTTGCCTCGACGCGCACCAGCGCCTGTCCCTTGCCGGGAGCGGGCGTGGGCAGCTCGGTCAGCTTCATCACTTCGGGACCGCCGGTGGACTCGACCCGGATGGCTCTCATGGCGCCTTCACGCCACGCCGCGCCCACATCGTCAAGAGGGAGGGCGCGGCAACGGCTACCCGGCGACCTGGCGCTCCGGCCCGGCTTCCCGCAGCCGCCTCTCGACGCATGCGCCGAGACGCGCCATCCCCTCGGCAATGGCGAGCGGCGGCCGATTCGAGAAGTTGAGGCGGAGCGTCTCCCGGCAGGGATCCCCCGGATAGAACGGCGCCCCGGGAACGAAGGCGACGCGTTCGCGCATCGCGTCGACGAACAGGTCCTGCGCGTCCATCCCGCAGGGCAGCCGCATCCAGACGAAGAGACCGCCTTCGGGCCGCGTCCACGCGGTCCGCTCGGGAAAGGAGCGCTCGATGGAGGAGAGCATCGCGTCGAGCCGCTCGCCGTACAGGAGCCGCAAACGGCCCAGGTGCGCGTCGTAATCGAACGTCTCGAGCATGCGCGCCACCGCCCGCTGGGTCAGCGAAGCCGTGTGGAGATCGGCGGCCTGCTTGGCGATGGTGAGCGCGCGGATGGTGCGCTCGTCGGCCACCGCATATCCGAGCCGCAGGCCGGGAGCCAACGTCTTCGAGAAGGTGCCCAGATGGATGACGGGCGCGTCCGGATCGAGGCCGGCGACCGGCGGCAGGGTCGGTCCGCGGTAGCGCAGCTCCCCGTATGGGTCGTCCTCGAGCACGGTGACGCCGTGCTGCGCCGCGAGCCGCGCGATGCGCGCCCGCCGTTCGAGCGACAGAGTGGTCCCGCGCGGGTTCTGGAAATTCGGCACCAGGTAGATCAGCCTCACCCGCCTGGCGAGGAGGACGCGCTCGAGCGCGTCGGCGGACATGCCGTCGTCGTCGGTCTCCACCGTCTCGAACCGGGCTTCGTAGGTCGAGAAGCTCTGCAGCGCCGCGAGGTACGACGGGGCCTCGACGACGACCGTGTCCCCCGGATCGATCAGCGCCTTGCCCACCAGGTCGATGCCCTGCTGCGAGCCGGCAGTGATCAGCACTTGCCCGGGGGCCGCAGGAAGACCCCTGCCCGTCATCCGCTCGGCCACCCAGGCGCGCAACGGCCCGAATCCCTCCGTCGGGCCGTACTGCAGGGCGGCCGCGGCGTCATTCGCGAGCACGTCCGCGTGCGCCCGGGCGAGCGCACCGGCGGGAAATGCCTCCGGGGCCGGGAGACCGCCGGCGAAGGAGAGAACGTCGGCCCGTTCGGTGACCTTGAGGATCTCGCGGATCGCCGAGGCCTGGACGCACGACATCCGCCTCGCCAGCTCGATCATGGAATCGCCTCCTTGCGCCGCTTCGGCGCCGGCGCCTCTTCCGGAAGGGGAAGCACAGTGGTCTCCTTCACCGTGGCGAGCACGATGGTCGTCGTCGTCCGGGTGACGCCCGCGATCCGCCGCAGGGTGCCGGAGATGAGAGCGTCCAGCGTTTCCGTGTTCCGCGAGACCACCTTGAGCACGTACGAGTCCAGCCCGGCGACGCGGTGGCATTCGAGGACCTCCGGGATCTGCTGGATCCGCCGGGCGAACGCGTCGTGATAGCGCGGATGCGAGATGCGGACGCCGACGAACGCGCGGATGTCGTTCCCGATCCGCCGGGGATCGAGGCGCGCCACGTACCCGAGCACCACTCCGCTCTCGTCCAGCTTGCGGATCCGGTCCGCCACCGAGGGCTGGGAGAGACCGACGGTGTCGGCGATCTGCATCTGCGTCGTGCGCGCGTCGCGCTGAAGGAGGTCGAGGATCTGATAATCTATTGGATCCATCGGCAATATACCTGTGCTTCATCGAAGCCGAGCTCAAATCACCGTTGAAATATAGGCCCAGGCCACCGTCAGTCAACGAGGGAATCCCAGGCATCCGCTTGAAGCCTTTCCGGCCCGGCCGCATCCTACCTTGTCTCGTCGGAGGTGACGGATGGAACGCCGGAAGCTGGGCCAGCTCGAGGTGTCCGCGATAGGCCTCGGCTGCATGGGGATGAGCGAGTTCTACGCTGGCCGCGACGACGAGGAGTCGGTCGCGACCATCCACCGCGCGATCGAGCTGGGGATCGACTTCCTCGACACCGCCGATATGTACGGCCCCTTCCGCAACGAGGAACTCGTGGGAAAGGCGATTCGCGGCCGCCGCGACAAGGTGGTGATCGCGACCAAGTTCGGGAACGTCCGCGGCGAGGACGGGTCCTTCCTCGGCGTGAGCGGCAAGCCGGAATACGTGCGCAAGGCGTGCGACGCTTCGTTGCGGCGGCTCGGAATCGACCACATCGACCTCTACTACCAGCACCGTGTCGACCCCGAGGTCCCCATCGAGGACACAGTCGGCGCGATGAGCGAGCTGGTGAAGGCCGGGAAGGTGCGCCACCTCGGTCTCTCAGAGGCCGCGCCGCAGACCATCCGGCGCGCGCACAAGGTGCACCGCATCACCGCGCTGCAGACCGAGTATTCGCTCTGGTCGCGGGACGTCGAGCAGGAGATCCTGCCCACGGTCCGCGAGCTCGGAATCGGCTTCGTGGCGTACAGCCCGCTCGGCCGGGGCTTCCTCTCCGGCCAGTTCCGCAAGCCCGAGGACATTCCCGCAGACGACTGGCGCAGGAACAGCCCCCGCTTCCAGGGAGAGAACTTCTACCGCAACCTCGAGCTGGTGAAGCGCATCGAGGAGATCGCGCGCGAGAAGAAGGCGACCCCGTCGCAGCTCGCGCTCGCCTGGGTGCTCTCGCGCGGCAAGGACGTCGATCCCATCCCCGGGACCAAGCGCCGCAAGTACCTGGAAGAGAACGCCGCTTCTGTGCGGATCCGCCTCACGCCCGAAGATCTCCGGCGGATCGACCAGGTGGCGCCACCGGGCGTCGCGGCAGGCGATCGGTACGCGGCGGCGAGCATGCGCGCCGTCAATCGCTGAGCGTGGTGGCCGGGCAGCTGGTCATCTTCGTCGGGCTCCAGGCCGCGGGGAAGAGCAGTTTCTTTCGCGAGCGATTCGCCTCCACGCACGCGCACGTGAGCAAGGATTTGATGCCCCGGGCCGCGCGCGACAAGGAGTCACGCCAGCTCGCGCAGATCGAGCAGGCGCTGCTGATCGGGCAACCGGTGGTCGTCGACAATACCAATCCGCGGGCCGCGGACCGCGCGCCGCTGATCGAGCTCGCTCGCCGTTACGAGGCGCGCGTCGTCGGGTACTTCTTCGAGCCGGGAATCCAGGACTCCCTCCGCCGCAACGCCGCGCGCGAGCCGCAGGTCCCGAAGGTGGCGATCTTCACCACCGCGAAGAAGCTGCAGCCGCCCTCGTTCGAGGAAGGATTCGACGAGATCCACGACGTGCGGCTCGCCGAAGGCGGAGGGTTCAGCGTGGCGCAGCGGGCGAGGTAACGTGCTGGTGATATCGTGCGCGCGACGATGCGCGTGTACACCGGCCTCGACGTGTGGTCCGACTTCGGCGGCCGCTTCCCCTGGAAGAGCGGCCTCATCGAAGTGGACCCCGGCATCCGGATGGCGGTCGTCGACGAAGGTCCGCGCAGCGCGCCGCTCACGTTCCTCCTGCTGCACGGCAATCCCACCTGGGGTTACCTGTACCGGGAGTTCATCCGCCGGCTCTCGCCGCGATACCGGGTTATCGCGCCCGACCACGTCGGGTTCGGCCGCAGCGACAAGCCGCGGGATCCGCGCTGGTACACGCTCGATCGCCATGTCGACAACCTCGGCCGCGTGCTGCGCGAGCTGCAGCCGGCGCGCGTGGTGCCGGTGATCCAGGACTGGGGCGGCCCCATCGGCATGGCCTGGGCGACGAAGCATCCGGAGCGGATCGCCGGAGTCGTCGTGCTGAACACCTGGGCGTTCGTGCGACAACCTCGCCTGAAGCTGCCTTGGCTGTTCAAGTTCCTGGTCCTCGGCCGCGGCGGCTGGAAACGCAGCACGCAGTCGAACGTCTTCGTCGAGCTTCTGCTGGCGAAGGGCGGTCCCCGCCACCTGACGCAGGCCGAGCTCGACCCTTATCGCGCGCCCTTCCCGACCCCTGACGACCGCGTGGGGATCGCCCGGTTCCCACAGCTCATCCCGGAGACGAAGAACCCGTTCCACGAATCGTACGGGAGCATGGCGTGGATCGAGGATCACCTCTCGCGGTTGCGGGAGAAGCCGGCCCTGATCTGCTGGGCGCTCAAGGACCGCGCCTTTCGCAAGCCGCAGCTCGAACGCTGGCAAAACCTCTTCGCCCGTGCCGACGGCCCTCACCTCCTGGAGGGCGCCGGGCATTTCCTGCAGGAGGACGCTCCGGGCGCGATCCTCGATCAGATGGAGCGCTGGGCCGCCTCGCTGTGAACCTGCAAGAGCAGGCGCGAATGCTGGCGAACCGCGTGCGGAAGAACTTCCGCAAGCTGTACCCGCGGTTCGAACGGCAGGGGGTCGGCGCCTTCCGGTTGTACGATCGGGACATCCCCGAGATCCGGGCAGCGGTGGACTGGTACGAAGGCCACCTCGTCGTGGCCGAGTATGCGCGGGAACAGACGCGCGGCGTCCCTTGGCTGGAAGCGATCGCGAGCGCTGCCGCCGAGGCGCTCTCGGTGCCCTCCGAACGCTTGCATCTGAAAGTCCGCAGCACCGGGGCGAGCTACCCGCGGCTCGCGCGCACCGGCGAGCGCATCGAGGTGCGCGAGCGGGATCTGAGATTCCTGGTCAACCTCGACGACTTCATCGACACCGGGCTGTTCGCCGACCACCGTGAGACGCGCTCCCGGGTGAGGGCCGAAGCCCGCGGAACGAAGTTCCTCAACCTCTTCGCGTACACCGGCAGCTTCACCTGCGCCGCCGCCGCGGGCGCCGCGGCACAGACCACGAGCGTGGACGCCTCGCAGAACTATCTCGACTGGGCCCGGGACAACCTCCGGCTGAATGGTCTGTCGGGAGAGCTGGTGCGCTCAGGGGTGGACGCGTTTCTGCGCGCCGCGGGAGCGCGCCGCTGGACGCTCTGCGTCCTGGATCCGCCCTCGTTCTCCGATTCGGGCGGCCGCGACTTCGACGTGCAACGCGACCATCGCGACCTGATCGAGCGGGCTCTCTCCGTGCTGTCGCCTGCCGGCGTGCTCTGGTTCTCGACCAACCACCAGCGGTTCGCCCCGGCGCTCGAGGGGCTTCGCCATACGGAGGAGGACACCGTCCCCGAGGACTACCGGAACCGCGCCGCGCACCGCGCGTTCCGGATCACGAAGTGACGTCCGCATCGTTCACCCGAAGACACGGGCCGGCGAGGTCGGGCACCGCCGCCGGAGGGCAGCAACGGTTCTGAAACGCGCTTACCAGCTCTCGGGGGGTTTTCCGGCCCTCTCCGCCGTCTGCAAACTTACGGCGTGCGCAGATCCATCGCACCTTGGGCCGCATTGGCGGGCTCTGTCGCGCTCACCCTGGCGACCGCAGTGTTCATTTTCGTCAGCGTAGGAATGCGAGACCGCGGACGGTTTGCCCGCGCCATCAGCGCCGCCGTCGATCGGATCGAAGCGCGTCTGAACACGGACGAGAGCATGCTCCGCGGCTGCGCCGGCCTCCTCGCTGCCCGCCCCGACCTGACGCCGGAGGAATTCCACGCTTACGCCCGGCGCCTCGAGCTCGAGCAGTGGTACCCCGGCGTGCAAGGGGTCGGGTTCGCGCAGCGCTTCCGCGAGAAGGATGCGGAGGCGATCGAGGCCGGGCTGAGATCGCGCGGATTCCCGGGGCTGCGCGTGTGGCCGCATTCCACGGGCGAGGAACGCACCGCCGTCGTCATGCTGGAGCCACAGGATCGGCGCAACCGCGCCGCGATGGGTTACGACATGTTCACCGACCCCATCCGGCGCGAAGCGATGGAGCGCGCGCGGGATGAGGCGAGCGCCGCCATCTCCGGCAAGGTCACGCTGGTGCAGGAGATCGACCCCCGCCGCCAGGTCGGCTTCGTCATCTATGTACCCGTCTACCGCGGCGGCGAGATCCCCCGGAGTCTGCAAGCGCGCCGCGAATCGCTCATCGGCTGGGTGTACTCGCCCTTCCGCGCGGACGACCTGTTCGTCGCCATCTTCGGCAGCGAGGTCGAGCCAGTGCTCGAATTTCGCGTCTACGACGGTCCAGAGGCGGGGCCTGCGCGGTTGCTTCACGACCGCGGCTTCACCGCGCCGCGCAGCGAAACCCTGATCACCACCGAGCGGCTGAGCTTCGGCGGCCGCGAATGGACGCTGACGTTCACGGCGCTTCCGGCGCTGCGGGGAGGGTCGCTGATGCCGGCGCTGGCGGCCCTGCTGATCGGCAGCGCGATCTCCTTCGTGATCTTCGTGCTCTCCGTGCGCGAGTCGGAGGCCCGCCGGCGAGCGGAAGAGGCGCTCGCGGGTCTGCAGCACTCGCTCGACGAGCAGCGGCGCTACGAGGTGCGCCTGCGGGAGGAAGGGCGGGTGAACTCGATCCTGCGGCGGCTCGGCATCTCGCTCGCCGCCGAGCTCGACCCGGACCGGCTGGCGCAGCTGGTCGCCGGCGAGGCCACGGCGCTGACGGGCGCGGAGTTCGGCGTGATGTTCGACGCAGCTCCGGAGCCCCGCCTGCTGGCGTCGGCAGGGCGGGAACGGGAGAATTTCGCGAGCTTGCCGGTGCAGAAGCTCGCGCGCGCCTGCGGCAGCAGCGGGACGGTGCGGATCGAATCCGCGCAGCCAGGCGAATTCGACGGAGCCCCCGTGCGCAGCCTGCTCGCGGTGCCCATCACCTCGCGCACCGCCCACCTCCTCGGCGGCCTGGCGTTCGTGCACAGCGCTCCGGGACACTTCACGCAGCAGCATGAGCGCCTGGTGGCGGGCATCGCGGCGCAGGCCTCCATCGCCCTGGACAACGCCCGGCTCCTGCGCGACCTGCAGGATGCCGACCGGCGCAAGGACGAGTTCCTCGCCGTCCTCGGCCACGAGCTGCGCAACCCACTGGCTCCGGTGATCACCGCGCTGGAGGTGATGAAGCGGGATCCGAGCTCCGCGGAGCGGCAGTTCGCGATCTTCGAACGGCAGTCGCGGCACATGGTGCGGATCGTCGACGAGCTGCTGGACGTCTCGCGCGTCAGCCGGGGGAAGATCGAGCTGCAGAAGGAGCGGCTTTCGGTGCGCGACGCGCTGGCGAAGGCGGCGGACTCGCTCTCTCCCATGGCGCGCGCCCGCGACCAGAAGCTCACCGTCTCTTTTCCGCCCCGGCCGCTGGCGATCGACGCCGATCCCGTCCGCCTGGAGCAGATCCTCGGCAACCTCCTCTCCAATGCCATCAAGTACACGCCCGCCGGAGGCGAAGTGGAGCTGACCGCCCGCGAGCTCGACGGGCAGCTCGAGGTGCGCGTGCGCGATACCGGGATCGGCATTCCCGCCGAGGCGCTCCAGAGCCTGTTCCAACCCTTCGTGCAGGTGCCCGGGACCAAGGACTATTCGACGGGCGGCCTCGGGATCGGGCTCGCCCTGGTGCGCGGCTTCGTCGAGCTTCATGGCGGCAGCGTGCGCGCGGAGAGCGCCGGACCGGGCAAGGGTTCGACCTTCATCGTGCTCCTGCCCGGCGCGACCGAGGGCGTCACGCAGGCGGAAGTCCGCCGCTCGCCGCACGGGCGCACCACGGCCGCGTGCTGGTCATCGACGACAACATCGACGCCGCGACGACGCTCTCCGAGGCCGTGGCCCTCGACGGGCATGAGGTCCGCGTCGCTCACGACGGGCCCTCGGCACTGCGCGTCGCGCTGGAGTTCTCGCCCGACGTGATCCTGCTCGACATCGGGCTGCCCGCCATGGACGGTTACGAGGTCGTTCGCAGGCTTCGCGAGCTGCCCAAGGCGCGCGGCGCGCTGATCGTCGCTTTGACCGGGTTCGGGCAGCAGAGCGACCGGCAGCGCGCGCTGGCAGCTGGTTTCGACGAGCACCTGGTGAAGCCGGTCGAACTGGATACCGTGACCGCGGTGCTCCGGCGCCGCCTCGGTGCGGCTTGAACTCCACATGCCGGTGGCGAACGGCCGCGGCAGGCGCTACCTTGCCTGGCGCTCATGCCCACCCCCCGCAAGCGTCCCATGACCAAATCCGGCAAGCCGCGCGCCCGCAAAGGCGTGAAGCTGAAGCCGACGGAGCTGGGCCCTCCGCAGCTGCGGCTGGAAGGCGTTCCGGAGGAACTGAAGGAGCTGGCCGGGCTGGTCGAGGCGGAGGGCGGATCGGTGCTGGCCGCCTATCGCGAGCCGCTCGGAGGCAACGCGCTTCTCTTCGCCGCCCTGCCGGTCGACAAGGTAGAGCCGACCAGCTACCAGCGCGACGTTTCCGACGCCCACGTGCTCAAGCTCACGCGCGCGATGGACAAGACGCGCCGCTACCTGGACCCGATCATCGCCGTGCGCGAGCCGGACGGATTTCGCACGCCGAACGGCGGCCATCGCCTCACTGCCCTCAAGGAGCTGGGCGCGAAGGCGATCCTCGCGCTGGTCGTGCCGGAGCGCGAGGTCGCGTACCAGATCCTCGCCCTGAACATCGAGAAGGCGCACAACCTTCGCGAGAAGGCGCTGGAGGTGGTGCGCATGTACCGCGATCTGGCCCAGCTGGACGGTGGCCGCAAGGAGAGCGACTTCGCGCTCGAGTTCGAAGAACCCTCGCTCGTCACCCTCGGCTTCGCGTACGAAAAGAAGGGCCGCTTCTCCGGCGGCGCCTACGCCCCGGCGTTGAAGAAGGTGGACCAGTACTTCGAAAAGCCCCTGCGCGACACCTTGGCCGAGCGGGAAGATCGCGCGCAAAAGCTGCTCGAGCTCGACGAGGCGGTCGTGGGAGCCGTGGAAAAGCTGAAGGCCCGAGGCCTCACCTCCCCGTACCTGAAGGCGTTCGTGGTGGCCCGGATCAATCCGTTGCGCTTCATCAAGGGAGCGCCGCCTTCGTTCGGCGAGCTCCTGGAGACGATGACCAAGCGCGCCCGCGGGATGGACCCGGCGCGGGTGAAGACCGAGGACCTGGCCCGTAGCGGAGGGCCGCCGGAAGAATGAAGTCTTCCTGCCAATGGGCGGAGGCGTACATGGGAGTGCAGAACATCGGTAAAGAGGATTTCCAGCAGACCGTGGCAAAGGGCGGCATCCTGTTCATCGACTGGTGGGCCCCCTGGTGCGGGCCCTGCCGGGCGTTCGCCCCTGTGTACGAGAAGGTGGCGGAGACCAACCCCGACGCGACCTTTGCGAAGATCAACACCGACGAGGAACAGGAGCTGGCGGCTGCGTTCAACATTCGCAGCATTCCGACGCTCATGATCTTCCGCGACAAAGTGCTGCTGTTCGCCCAGCCCGGGGCGCTCTCGCAGAACGTGCTCGAGGAGCTGGTGCGCAAGGTGCGCGAGCTCGACATGGAGCAGGTGCGAGCGGGGATCGCGAAGCAGCAGCCGCCCCGGCCGGAGCCGGCGGCGTAGCGCGTCTCTCGTGAAACAATCGTCGCTCAGCTGCCTTCAGCGGCCGCGAGCAGGTGCCACTTTCTTGCGGACGGCGGCGACGATCTCGTCCTCGCTCGGGAACCCGAGCGCATTCTTCTCCGCCACCGCCTGGCCGTCGACGAGCACGATGAAAGAGCCGACGGCGCCCACCTCCAGCTCGGCCTGCAACCCGAGCTCCTTCTCCAGCGCAGCCGCCGCACGGGCGGCTCGAGGCTTGTAACCTCACGAGTTGCAGTACTGAATCTTGATCATCTCACGAAGATAACGCAGCGCCTTGTACCTGCCAGCTTTCGAATCGTGCCGGGTAGTCCCGCATCCTACGTCGCGCCTGGGGGAGCCTGCCGCAACGGTCCAATTGGGGGCAAACGATGATCAGCGTTCTCAAGGCCGACGATCGCTTCCATACCCGGACCGATTGGCTCGATTCCTGGCATACGTTCTCTTTCGCGGACCACTACGACCCAGACCGTGCCGGCTTCCGGGCCCTGCGCGTGATCAACGACGACACGGTCGAGGCCGGACAGGGCTTCGGTTCCCATCCGCACCGCGACATGGAGATCGTCACCTACGTCCTCGACGGCGGTCTCTCGCATCGCGATTCCTCCGGAGGGGGAGGCGTAATCAAGCCCGGAGACGTCCAGCGCATGAGCGCGGGTAGCGGGGTGGTGCACAGCGAGTTCAACGCCTCCGAAACCGAGCCCGTGCACTTCCTGCAGATCTGGATCGTTCCCGAGCGCCGCGGGGTGAAACCGGGATACGAGCAGAAGAGCTTCCCGGCGCAGGAGCGCAGCGGCAAGCTGCGCCTGCTCGCGTCGCGCGATGCCCGCGAGGGATCGGTCACCATCAACCAGGACGCTCGCATCTACGGGGCCCTGCTCGGGAAGGGCGAGCATGTTTCCTTCGAGCCGCCGTCGGGCCGGCACGCGTGGGTGCACGTCGCGCGAGGCGCGATCGAACTGAACGGACGAAAGCTGTCCGCGGGCGACGGCGCCGCGGTGAGCGACGAGCGCGTCGTCACCTTGCAGGGCATCGAGCCTGCCGAAGTGCTGCTGTTCGACCTGGCGTAGCCCCGAGTACCGCGCGTGCGCAGCTTATCCGGGTGACCGGTTCGGTCCTCGCTGTCCTGCTCGCCGTCGCTCCTCACGCGAGGGAGGGGCAGTACGAGGTCGACTTCCGCGCGAAGCGGGCGGTGACCACGCGGGTCGACCAGCACAAGCGCAGGACCGGCGGCCTTCCTGCGGTACGAGGGCCCTCTGGTCGAGCCGAACGACCCGATCGTGCGCGTCGACACGATTCCTTCGCGCGCCGCGAATGCCGGACGAGCACCTCCGCGGCGGAGGTAGCCGCGCCCGCGACTACAAATCGAGCACCCTCCACAGATACCAGCTCGCGACGGTGCGGTACGGCCGCCAGCGCTCGCCATGGGCGAGCAGCTCTTTCGGGGAGGGAAGCTCCCTTGCGCGGCGCACGCGCGCGAATCCCTTGCGGACGCCGTAGTCGGTCGCGGGCAGCACGTCCGGCCGCGCGAGCCGGAAGATCAGCAGCATCTCCACCGTCCAGGGTCCGATCCCGCGCACCGCAGTGAGCCGCTCGACGATCTCCGCATCCGAGAGCTTCTCCAGCGCGCGGGCCGAGGCGGGGACGGTGCCATCGAGCGTCTTCGCCGCCAGGTCCTTGAGGGCCGCTGCTTTCGACCGCGAGAGTCCCGCGCCGCGCAGCTTCTCCTCCGCGATGCCGGCGACGTCCTGCGGCCGCGGAAAGCGGCGCGGCCGGAAGAGCCCGATCACGCGCGCGAGGATGGTGGCGGCCGCCCTCCCCGTGAGCTGCTGATAGACGATCGATTCCAGCAATGCCTCGAAGGGGCTCTGCAGCTCCGCCGGGCGGAGGCGGAAGGGGCCGACCCTGTCGATGAGCTTCGCCAGGCGGCGGTCGCGGCCTCGCAGATGCTCGACGGCCGCTACCGGGTCGAACGGCAGACCATGGTCGACCGCCAGCGTGACCCCCTCGAGCGCCAGCAGCCGCTGCTTCGCGATCACCCCGCCCGGCGCCGAGAACCCTCCTGGAGCGCCGCCAGCGGCGAGCACGCGGTGGCATGGAACTGCGACCAGGAACGGATTGCGCCCGAGCGCCTGGCCCACGGCCCTCGACGCACCGGGCTTTCCCAGCAGCGCCGCGATCTCCCCGTAGGTCGCGGTACGTCCCGGCGGCAGGTCGCGCACCTTGTCGTAGACGGCGCGCTGGAAAGGAGCGAGCAAGGAGAGGTCGAGCGGCAGGGCGACGAGATCCTGCGCCTCACCGGCGAGGTGACGTTCGAGGAGCCGCGCCGCCTCCCGCACGAACGGCGGCGCTTGGGTCCCGTTCTGCTTCGCGAGCTCCGCCCGCAGAGCGCGAGGCGGCAACTCCGGCATCTCGATGGCGGTCAGGCCGCGCTCATTCCAGCGCAGCCGCACGGGTCCGGCGCGGGTCTCGAACAACATCCCCGCAGTGTACAGGGTCGCCGAGGAGATCGCTCAGGTCCAGCGCGTCGCGCAGCGCGTGGCCGAAGGTGTCGTTGTTGAAGTAGACGTACCACCCGGGGTCCTTGAGGCGCTTCAGGTGCGTGAGATAGCGGCTCCCTTTCGCCGCGAAACGAAAGCCCGGCGGCGTACCCTCGCGCCAACTGTCCACCGCCGCCGCCGTCGGGAGGCGATAGAAGGTCGCGTTCAGCTCGACCGTGGTGAAGACCCGCGCGTAGTGCTCGAGCCATCGCCTGGCCGGCAGCCCCCTCGGATAGAAGAGGTGGCGCCAGTGATCGTAGACATATCCGCAGGTGCCGAGATGGATCACGGTTTCAACGTGTGTACCTTCCGCAGATGGCGCACCCAGCGCTCGAGACCGCTGCCCCGCTCGTGCCCGAGAGCCCGACGCTGGAAAAGCTCCGCGCCGCCGCCGCAGGCTGTACCGCCTGCCCTTTGTACAAGACGGGAACGCAGACGGTCTTCGGCGAGGGGATGGCGGCAGCCCGCGCGGTCTTCATCGGAGAGCAGCCGGGGGACAGCGAGGACAAGCTCGGCCGCCCCTTCGTCGGCCCGGCTGGCAAGCTGCTCGACCGCGCCCTGGAGCAAGCGGGCATCGATCGCGAGCTCGTCTACGTCACCAACGTCGTGAAGCACTTCAAGTGGACCCCTCGCGGGAAGCGGCGACTGCACGAGAAGCCGAACGCGCGCGAGATCGCCGCCTGCCGCCCCTGGCTCGAGGCGGAGCTCGCAGTGGTGAAACCGGAGGTGCTCGTCTGCCTCGGCGCCACCGCGGCGCAGGCGTTGCTCGGCAGGACGTTCCGGGTGATGCAGATGCGCGGCGAGATCCTCAAGCACGAGCTCGCGCAGGCGATCATGGCCACCGTGCATCCCTCGTCGATCCTGCGCGCTCCCGACGAGGAGTCTCGCCACCGCGAGATGGAGCTCTTCGTGCGCGACCTGCGACGGATCGCGCCGCTGCTACACCACTAGCCGCTCCGCACCGAAGGTGCGGATTGCGGCTACGCTCGAGACTGTATCTAGGTCTTCGCCGCCTTCTCCGCCGCGACGCGCGCGGCCTGCTTCTGCGAGATCCCCCGGGCGCGCAGCGCCTTGAACTCCTGTTCGAACTCCTCCAGCTCTTCCTCCGTCGCATGCTCGAGGTCCGCGAACACGTTCCGCGCCTCTCGCTGCGCCCGGATCAGCTCGTCGAGCTTCAACTGGACCGCCTTGCCGTCCCGGTTCTGCGTGGCCTGGATGAGGAAGACCATCAGGAAGGTGACGAGGGTCGTGCCCGTGTTGATCACCAGCTGCCAGCTGTCCGAGAAGTGGAAGAGAGGTCCGGTTGCCGCCCACGCCAGCACCACGGCCGTGGCGATCAGGAACGCCCGGTGCGTACCGACGGCGGCGGCGACGCGATAGGAGAAGCGACGAAACCAGCTCTCGTGCAACGGCCCGCTCATGCGTTCAACTTGGATGCTGGGCAGACATCCGCAAGGCTACGCGGGCCGGAAGGGCTCGAGCTCGACCGATACTCCGGGCGACCACGCGCCGAAGTGGGGGCGGCCGAGCGCCGGCACGCCTGCGGCGATGGAGAGATCCTCGCTCACCTCCGTGACGGTGGCGTGGAACAGCGGCCAAGGCTCGTGGCGCACCCGTCCGCACCAGAGGGCCGGTCCTGCGGCGCGCGAGTACAGGCGATAGCGCTCGACCAGGAACTCCTCCAGCGATCCCGGCGCCGCGTTCCCGCGTTCCGCGCCGGTGGAAAAGCGCACTTCGAACCGGCCACGCTTCAGGAGCCGCTCGCTGCGGTACCAGCCTTCGCCCCGGTCCATCCGCGCGGGAAAGTAGGGTAGCCGCACCGAGAGGCGGGCGACGGCGACGGCGAGCGCGTTCGCGGCGTCGAGGCTGAAGAACCAGATCCCGGGACCGTGTCGCGGATGAGTTACGCAGGTGCGGAAGTTGAGCTCGTGGAAATCCGGCAAGGCCGGCAGTCCGCGAAACCTCCCGTTGCGCAGCGTGAAGGGCGTCATCGACACCCACGCGCTTCCTTCGCGCTCATCGATCGAGAGGCGCGGGTGCACGAGCCCCGCCAGCTCCGCCGCCGGCACGCGCCAGTGCAGGAATAGGAGATCGCGCCAGTCCTGGTAGCCGATGATCAACGGTCGTGCGCGCGGCGCCACGCCTTGCGCGCGCAGGCCGCGAGCTCCTTCGGGTGTACTGGCTTCACCAAGGCCTCCACGGCGCCCAGCTCGCGCGCCGTCCGCAGCCGGCTGCCGACGGCGGATATCGCGATCACCGGTGAACGCGGCGCGGGGCGCGACAGCAGCTGCTGGATGAGCTGGAGGCCGTCGAGGACGGGCATGATCAAGTCCGTGATCACCACGTCCGGGTGCACCCGCTGGACCACGGCCAGCGCCTCCCGGCCGTCGTAGGCAACGCTGACGTCCAAGCCTTCCATCTCGAGCCCCATCCGGGTCACGTCCGCCAGGTCGCGGTCATCTTCGACGAGAAGCACCCGCAATTTCTCGGCTGAATCCGGCATCCCCGGGACCATCACTCCCGGTGGTGGCGCGGCGAAGCGCCCCTGCGCGAACCTGTTCAGTCAGCGACGCGCAACGCGTCACAATCAATGCCGCATGTAGGTCCATGTAGTCAAAGACGCCGACACGGAGGAGACTCCAAGGTGGGAGAATGTTGGGGAATGTTCAAGACCTGACGCCCTGGCGGTTCATTTTACTTTCTAACGCATGCCGCCCTTGTCCGTAGTCCTGCCCGTCGGGCTACAAGGGATTAGCCCATGGGAAGCGACCTTCAGCTGGGACGCACGCAAAGCAGTGGTCTCGTGGACGTTCTCGATCGCGTGCTCGATAAAGGACTGGTCATCGCCGGCGACATCAAGGTGTCGCTGGCGGAGGTCGAGCTGCTCACGATCCGGGTGCGCCTGATCGTGTGTTCGATCGACAAAGCGCAACAGATCGGCCTCGATTGGTGGCGTTACGACCACCACCTGGCTCCCGGCCAGAACCAGGTCGAATTGGAGAGGGAAGCGCTCCGCGAGCAGGTCCGCCTGCTGGAGCGCAAGGTGGAATCGCTCACGCGCAGGACGCCCGCGGCCCGGCGGAAGGCCGGGGCGCGCAGCGACGGGACGTAGCCCAAGGAGCCAGTCGATGCCGGTCGAAAGAGCATCAGGCGGTACGAGCCTCATCGATGTCCTCGACCGCGTACTCGACAAAGGAATCGTGATCGACGCGTGGGTTCGCGTCTCGCTGGTCGGCATCGATCTGATCACGGTCGAGGCACGGGTGGTGGTGGCGTCGATCGATACCTATCTCAAGTACTCCGAGACCATCGGCCAGACGCACACCGTCGCGCAGAAGGGCATCGAGACGAAGACGCACGAGGCCTTGCTGGCGGAGAACGCTTCGCTCAAGGCGCAGCTCGCAGCGGTCGGCGCGACCCCCGAGCGGCGGCGGCGGCGCGCGGAGTAATCGATGGCGGCAGCGGTCCCGACCCAGGCTCGCTCCGGGGCGGAGTCGCCCCGCGACGCAGCGGCGCGCCTCGCGCTCGTCGAGCTTCTCCTCTTCAGCGACGATGCAGCGGAGTGCGCGCGCGCCACGGTCGACTGGCTGGCCGAGCGCGGCGGCGCGCGCAAGTCGATCTGCGCGCTGATCGACGCGGAGTCCGGAACGCTGAAGCACGTCGCGGCGGCGGGCGTTTCCGAGGGACAGATCGAATCGCTCCATCTCGCCCTGGAGGCGCCGGACGATCCGCTGGTGTTCGCGCTCGCAGGCCGGGAACCGGTGAGCCTGGGCAAGCGGCGCGCCCCCGATTCCTGGCGGAACGAGTTCCTCGCCATTCCGCTTCCCCTCTCCGAGGCCTGGGAGGCGCGGCAAGGGCTGCTGCTCGTGAGCCCGGCGCGCTGCGAGCCGGAAGCCCGGTGGGCGGCGGAGATGCTCGGACAGAAGATCGCGCGCCTCCGCGCCGCGGCCGCGACCGCCGGGTCCGCGCACAAGGTGCAGCGGGAGCGCGAGCTGCTGCTGAACATCATCAATGCTTCGCCCGACCCCATCCTGCTCACCGATCCGGAAGGCAGGATGATCATCTCCAACGCCCGCGCCGATGCCCTCTTCTCCAGCAAGGAAGGGGAGAGCGAAGGCCGGCACCGCGCGGTCACCCTGAACAACATGATGTTCTCGGCGGCGCTCTCCCGGCAGGCGATCGACGAGTCGGGCGCGGTGCGCCGCGAGCTGCTGCTGGTCTCGCCCTCCGAAGGGTCCGATCTCCTCTTCGAGCTGCTCTCCTCGGTGGTGCAGCACCCGCGCGAGGGCACCTGCGTGGTGTCGATCCTGCGCAACGTCACCGATCTGCGCGCCGCCACCGAACAGATCGAGGAGAACTATCGCCGCTTGAGGCTGGCGGAAGCCGACGTGCGGGCCGAGCGCGACCGGCTCGACCTGATCATCGACTCGGCCGCCGACCCGATCCTGGTGACGGATTCTTCCGGCAAGATCCTCCTGATGAATTCGCCGGCCGAGCGGCTGTTCACGGCGCCCGACCTGGACGAGAGAGCGGAGGCGGAGCGAGCGGTCCGCAGCAACGACGCGCACTTCTCCTCGTTCATCTCCAATCTCTTCCTCACCGGTTCCGGCCTGCGCTGGCGCGGCGAAATCCCGCTCACCAATCCTTCGACGCTGCAACCCCTGCCCGTGGAAGCCGTGGCCGGCAAGGTGATGAGCGAGCACGGCGAGGTCACGGCCGTGGTCACCATCCTTCACGACCGTACCGAAGCGATCGAGAAGGCCCACCTCTACGAGCAGCTCAAGACGGCCAGCGAGCAGCTGGAAGAGAAGGTGCGCGAGGCGACCGCGGAGCTGGTCCGGCGCAACGAGCTGCTGCAGCGGCAGCATCTG
>Ga0209761_1000498_pt1 | contig 24011 bp, 18 predicted proteins | sample GraSoi013_1_40cm_4_FD_185818 | JGI IMG/M metagenome (GOLD analysis project Ga0209761, IMG submission 185818) | Grasslands soil microbial communities from the Angelo Coastal Reserve, California, USA - Sample 09_25_2013_1_40cm (SPAdes) (version 2) | ecosystem: Environmental > Terrestrial > Soil >...
CGCCGAAACTGTCGGCCAAAATCCTCACACCACCCCTGTGCGGTAACTTACCGCATCAGGACATAGTCCCCTCAATCTTTGTTATGCTGTAGCTATGGCCGGCGACCAATCCTATAGAAAGAAGATGGAGGCTCAACTCGATGAGTTGAGGACCCGGTTTAACGAACTGTTGGACAAAGTCGGAACCGGTGTCGATAAGGAGATCGAAGCCCTGCGTCCAAAGCTAAAGGCGATGGGCGAGAAACTCGATGAATTGAAGCACACAAGTGCCGAAGCCTGGGGCGATCTCAAGCCAGGACTCGAAAGGGCGTGGGCGGAATTGCAGGAATCCTTCAACAAGGCTGCCGCCCGATTTAGGAAGTCCCGCTGAGGATGTTGTCGTAAAGAATGGTAAGATTGCTCCCGCGATGAAACCGTTGGCACGCTACATGGAGGAAACCGGCACCACGCTCGATCAACTCATCGCGGCTGCCGGTTTGGATCGAAAACTCGTGAAGGCCATAGTCAATGGCAACTACACTCCGAGTCCGTTTGAACGGCAACGACTGGCGGCTGCGCTAGGGATTTCCGTGGACGAGATTTCCTGGGGGCATGCCGTTCCAGTCCAACATCTGCGCGGGAACGGTCCACAGACCGGGCGAGCGACTTAAAAAGCCGATAAAATCCTTCACTTAACAACTCTCCAGGCGTAAAGTTATCGGAAAATGCCGAGTTTGGAGGAAAACCGATGAAGCGTAGTCTCTCGGTGTTTCTGTTGCTACTGGCCGGATACGCCCAATACGCCGGCGCCCAACAACCGGTCGATAGCCTCAACGAGCAGCAGCGCCTTGGGCGTCAGGTCCTGGCTCAAGCTTGTGGCGTCTGCCATCTGCCGCCCGCGCGCAATGCCCGAACGTACGGTCCTTCGCTGAATAAAGGCGCCGGCGGCGGAGACGAAGCGGTCGTGCGAGAGTACATCCTTAATGGGACGCCACGCATGCCGTCCTTTCAGTATTTTCTTCAGCCGGCCGAGATCGATGCAATTGTCGCGTATCTGAAGACCGTTCCAGTGAATAAATAAGGAGAGGGTTATGAGAAACGTGCGAAGTCTCCTGCTTGCTGCCGCGGCCATCATGGTTATGGTTACGGCTGCCCAGGCAGCCGATCAACTCTTGACCGGCGCCATCTCGTCGCGCGCAGGCCAGAAGCTGGAAGGCGTGACGGTATCGGCCAAGATGGAAGGATCGACCATCACGACCAGTGTCTATACCGACGAGACCGGCGGCTATTATTTCCCGCCGCTGCCCGCGGGCAAATATCGCGTCTGGGCGCAGGCGCTTGGCTTCGAGACCGCCAAGAGTTCGGTGGACCTGAACGCCGCGCGTCATCAGGATTTTGTGCTCGAGCAGATAACCGATCTCGAAAAGCGGATCCGGCAGATGCCGAGTGAAATGCTCGCCGCGGCATTGCCGGAAGCGACACCTGACGATGCGCGCATCAAGCGGATCTTCATGAACAATTGCACGTCCTGTCATCCGCCGGGATATATATTGCAGTTCCGCTTCGATGAGGCCGGCTGGAATAAGATCCTCAACTTGATGAAGGTGGTGCCCGGCACGGGCGTCTATCCGGGGCCCGGCGCCAGAGTCAACCAGATCATCGAACACAACCAGAAGCAACTGGCAGCCTACCTTGCACGCGCGCGTGGTCCGGGCGAGACTTCGATGAAGTTTCCTCCGCGCCCGCGGCCGACTGGTGAAGCGGCACGCGTCGTATGGAAACTCTATGACCTGCCGCTGAATCCGGAATCGGGCATCGGCACCAAGTACAACGACAACGACGGTACCGATTGGACTCTGGGCCAGACGTCAAAGCTCGGTGAGCTTCCGCATGACGGCGGCATGGGATTCGACGGCAATCTCTATTACACCGTCAACAACCCCAATCGTCTTGTCTCGATCGGAAAAGTTGACGGCAAGACGGGAGACGTCTCCTATCTGAAGGTCGAGGCGAAGAACAGTGAGGCGGCCACCAGTCACGGCCTGGTCCGCGATGGGAAAGGGAACTTCTGGTTCGACATCAATCCGGGACGCCGGAGCCTGGGCTTCCTCGATACAGCAACCCAGAAGATCGCTGTTTATGAAACGCCTGCGTCCATGTCCCCGGTCGGTGGTGCTGTGACGATGGACGTCGATGGCAACGGTATGATCTGGGCCTCCGCGCCCGATGGTGCCATACGCTTCAATCCGACGACGAAGGAATTTACCGGCTTCAAGTCCCTCACGCCTTACAACAACCCGAAGGGTACGGGGATGACTTACGGAACCGCCGGCGATCGCCTCGGTAACGGCTGGTGGGCTCAAATGGCGATGGATACCATCGGCCGTGCGGATATCGAAACCGGCAAGGTCACCGAAGTGAAGCTGCCTCCGGTGAAAGCCGAGATGGAACGAATCAAGCCGGAGGAGCGCACGTTTTATGAAAACTTCAACGAGCTGAGCTTCAACACGCCGCTTCCATGGTCACAAGGACCGCGTCGCATGGGCACCGACAAGAACGCCGATGTCCTTTGGGTTGGCAATTCGTGGGGCGCGTCGCTTGCACGTATCGATACCAGGACGAGTGAGGTGAAGATCATTCCGATGCCCGATCCAACGATGCAGGCCTACCACGCCGTCGTGGACAGCCAGCACAACGTTTGGGGCAACTTGTGGACCTCGGACCGGGTCTTTAAATACGATCCGGGCGCCAACAAGTGGACCATGTTCGATCTGCCCGTACACGGCACCGAAATCCGTCACATTTCGCTGCTCGAGCGCGATGGAAAATTGAACGTGATCGTGCCGGTTTACCGTTCGAGCCAGATGGGCGTTATGACCCTGCGCAGCGATGCCGACCTGGCCTCCCTCAAAGCTCAGGCAAGATAACCCTTCCTTTGGGCGCGCCGTTGAACACAGCGGCGCGCCCGGCGTGACGCGACCGCCTTCTCGTTCCGCAAGATCGTGTAACAAAGAACCGGCGTTGGCGGTTTTCCTTCGCTACTGCTTCGCGGAGGCGTTTCGGCTGCGGCTGCTGCGCGGGCGGCGAACACGGGTTCCACTCTAAAACTCAGAGGAACTTCGGTTTAATGAAAATCGTGGGAGACAACGGCGGCTTCACTGACGGGAAGGATCTCGACTCGATCGGCTTTCACTGAAATCACGTTGTCTACATTTTGAAGGCGGCCTTCGATCAACAGGAATCGGCCTCCCACGACCGTGAAGCGATTTTGGTCAAAGATGTCGGGCGTGATGATCGCGTTCGAGATTCCGGTTTCATCTTCAAGACTGAGGAACACGAATCCTTTCGCAGTGCCCGGACGCTGGCGCGCAATGACGGCTCCGGCAACTCGAACGGATGCGCCGTTACGGCGGCTTGCCAGATCGGCGGCCCTTAGGACGCCTCGGGCATCCATCTCATCGCGATAGTAAGCCATGGGGTGTGGGCCAACCGTCATGCCGGTTCCGTGAAAATCGGCGACGAGACGCTCTTCCGCCGTCATTTGCGCGAGCGGTGAACCACGGTCCGGCTCTGGAATGGTTTCCAGCAATGGTCCCGTGCGGCGCCAGGCGCGCTCGACCTGCCATAATGCATCCCGGCGGTGAATACGATCGGCTGGATTGAGGAAATTCAGCGCGCCGATCTCAGCTAATAGAATCAATTCGCGCTTTTGCAATTCGGGAACGCGGCGGGCAAGATCGTCGATGGATGCGAATGGTGCACGTTTTCGTTCTTCTACAATCATGTGAGCAACGGATTCACGCATGCCCTTTACGTAACGCATGCCGAGACGCACGGCGAAATTCGAAATTTGAAATTCGAAATTTGAAATTTCTTCGAGCGTGCACAACCAATCCGATTTCGTTACATCAATCGGGCGCACCGTTAGCCCGTGCCGCTGGGCATCCTTGACGAGTGTGGCGGGGCTATAGAATCCCATCGGCTGATTGTTCAGCATGGCGGCGGTGAATGCCGCCAAATAATGGCATTTCAAAACCGCGCTCGCGTACGCGATGAGCGCAAAGCTGGCAGCGTGCGATTCGGGAAAACCGTACAAGGCAAATGATGTGATCGAATGGATGATCTGGTCCTGAACTTCGCCGGTGATGCCGTTTTGATTCATTCCTTGACGCAGCTTCACTTCAACTTCTTTCATGCGTCGCTCGGACCGCTTGAAGCCGAACGCGCGGCGCAATTCTTCCGCTTCGCCGCCGCTGAATCCGGCCGTGATCATCGCCATTCGCAGCAGCTGTTCCTGAAACAGCGGTACGCCCAAAGTCCGTTTGAGGACCGGCTCGAGCGCCGGATGCGGATAAGTCACAGCTTCGCGTCCCTGCCGCCGCTTTAAATAAGGATGAACCATGTTGCCGACAATCGGTCCAGGCCGGATGATGGCAACCTGCACGACAATGTCGTAGAAGCGTTCGGGACGCATTCGCGGCAAACACGACATTTGCGCGCGGCTCTCGATTTGAAACATTCCGACCGTGTCCGCCTTTTGCATGGCGGCATATGAATCCGGATCATTCTGCGGCAAATGCGCGAGATCGACCTGTTCGCCGTAGTGATCGCGAATCAGCTTCAGCGAATCTTCCAGCACCGCCATCATTCCAAGGCCAAGCAGGTCGACCTTTACAATTCCCATGTCCGCGCAATCGTCTTTATCCCATTCGACGACGGTGCGGCCGGGCATGGTCGCCGGTTCGAGCGGAACCACCGAATCCAACTGCCCCTGGCAAATCACCATACCGCCGGAATGTTGTCCGAGATGCCGGGGCAAATCCTGAAGCCGCAAACACAGCTCGAGAAATTTGCGAATGCGTTGCCGGCGCATATCGAAGCCGGCGATGCGAAATTGTGCTTTATCAGTCCCGCTCTGGGATTTGTCGAATCCACGGAGACGGCTCCGCGGATCTGGAAATAATCCGGAGCGGGAGTGAAAAAGCGTGTCCGACTCATCCTTGTATTCGAAATGGCCGACAAGCCGTGTCAGGCGTTCCAACGTTTCCATATCAAAGCCGAGCGCCTTTCCGACTTCGCGCGCGGCCGACCGGCCGCGATAGGTGATGACATTTGCCGTCATGGCGGCGCCAAACCTGCCATACCGGTCATAGATGTATTGAATCGCGCGCTCGCGCTGATCGCCGCTGGGAAGATCCAGATCGATGTCGGGCCATTCGCCGCGCTCTTCGGAGAGGAATCGCTCGAACAGTAGTTCCATTTTCACCGGATCGACGGCCGTAATGCCCAGCGCATAACAGACCGCGCTGTTCGCTGCCGAGCCGCGGCCCTGAACGAGAATGTTATTTTTGCGGCAGAACTGGATGATGTCCCAGACAATAAGGAAGTAACCTTCGAGCCCCAGCTTCTCGATCAGACGAAGCTCGCGTTCGATCTGGCGCCGGGATTTTTCATCGTACGGACGAAACCGTTCGAGGGCGCCTTCTTCGGTTCGTTTGCGAAGGAACGACGCCATCGTTTCGTTCTCGCCAACCGGAAATTTCGGAAATGCATAGCCGAGATCTTTCAGCGTGAATTGAAGACGCGACGTAAGCACAGCGGTATTCGCAATCGCTTCCGGCACATCATGGAAAAGCCGGGCCATTTGCGCGGAGGTCTTCAAATAACAATCGGAATTTTTTGCAAGCAGGCGGCCGGCGGTTTCCAAAGTGCGGTGATTCCGGATCGAGGTGAACACATCGAGAATCTCGCGTTCTTCCGGCACAGCGTAGCGAACGCCGTTGGTTGCCACTAATGGAAGCTGAAACGATTCGGCAAGAGCGATCGCCTGCTGATTGATGGCTTCTTGTTCACGATTGTAATGACGCTGTAATTCGACGTAGATGTTTTCGCGGCCAAAGATGCGGATCAATCGATCGAGTGTTTCCCGGCCGTTTCTATTGGGAATCGCCATCGTGAGCGGGCCGTGCTCGCCGCCGGTCAGACAGATGAGACCGTGGGAGTATTCAGCAAGTTCGTCCTCCGTTACCGCGCCTTTGCCTTTTGGCGCGCGCAGTTTCATACGCGTCAGGAGCCGGCAAAGATTTTGGTAACCTTCCCGGGTTTCGGCGAGCAGTGGATAGCGAACGCCTGTTGTCGAAGTGACTTCGGCGCCAATATGTGCTTGTATGCCGGCTTTCTTCGCAGCGAGATGAAACCGTGGCGCGCCGTAAACGCCGTCGCGATCTAGAAGCGCAATCGCGGGTATTGAATATTCAGCGCACGCGGCAATAAGTTCTTCGGGCAGGGAAGCGCCCTCCAGAAAGCTGAATGCGGAGCTGGCATGAAGCTCGATGTATGTCGCGCTCAATCGAAGACTCCTTCGGCATACCAGCGGTCCATGTGAACGTCGAAGTAAATCCGGTAAAGGGCGTCGAGAACTTCGATATCCCACTCTTCGCGGTCCCACATCGTGGGCCGCCACCAATCGCCCGAGGTGCGCCAAGGTCCCCGCGCGGTTGCAATCGGGCCATGCACTCCATGAAACGCAATCCATATGGGTGTGCTGTTGCGGAGCTGGACAGTGGCCTCTAGCGGCGGCCGGAACCGGCGCAGGGCGAGCAATTTGAAATTGGGCAAATCCTGCCAGGATTTGTCCAATTTCGAAATGTCTTTGTTCGTAGAGGAGAATTTGGAAACCCGGAACCCATCTGGACGGTGCGTATCCTGAATCTCCGCCGCTCCCACATTCTCTTCTCCCACGACGGCCTTCAGCCGCGCCAGCGTCAATTCCAACTTCTCCGGTTCGGGTGACAGCGGCACGAACAGGCCGTTCTGCACAACGCGGGGCTTTGCGGGAATCGCTTCAATCTCAATTCGCCGGATCCCAACACCCGGCGGATGCGCCTCCAGATCCAGGATCAACAATCGTGTCAGGAGTTTCGGATTCCGAACCGGCAACGGGAGGTTCAAAACCCGAATATACGTTCCCAATGAAAGATGCACTTCATGCGTCGCGAAGTTTCGGGATCGCAGTCGCGTACAAATACCATCCAGCATTCGTGACAAAATGAACGTCAGCGGCTCGATCGTCACAATTTCGTAATCCAGTTCCACGACGTCGACGAACCGCACCCGATCCACGTGCGGGACAAGCGGACGCGAACCCACACCCCGAGCTCGTTTGTGCAGTTCGATACCTTCCTGTCCAAACCGAGCCGAAACGTCCACGGCCGGCAATTTCGCAAACGCGCCCAGCGTGCGTATGCCCCAACGCTCCAGAGTTTCCAAAATTTCAGGCGAAGCCGAAAGAACGGCCGGCGGAAGATCGGAAAGCCTGTTGGCTTCCGTGCCGTGATTGAGAACGGTGATGCCGCCGAATCCGCGCGCCGCGCAAACGGCTGCATCAATATTGGATGCAAGAGCTACATTCGCTTCGAGCCCACGCGCGCATGCGGCTTCGGCAATCTTGGATGCAATTTCCGAATACGACCCGAATAGCCGCTCCAATCCTTCAACATCAAAAACCACCGCACCCGGCGGCATGTTTTCGACGCGCGGCGAAAACGCGCCGGCACAGTCCAGCAATGCGGCTTGAGCATCATTGGACGCATTCGGAATGTAGATGCACGCGAACATACGATTTCAACGGCCGCGATTTCCGGGAACGAACAATTTCGATGTTGAAGTTGAAGCCGTTCAGAAGGGTGGACCACTGCGCATCCTGCTTTTCCATTCGCAGCACCAAAGCGGCGGCGGATTTGACGATATTTTCGGAACTCATCACGACAAGCACTGTGGGCGTCTTTTCGATAGTGCGTTGGAAGCGGAACCACGATACCAGTGGAATGGATCGAACGTTCGATGCGGGAAGGTCCGTCAAATCCATCACCACGCGTCCAAAACCGCCGCCTTGAAGCAGCAGGTCCGTTGTTTTTAAAACGTGTTCGAGTTTCCGGCAGCGGATCCATAGCAGCCGGTTCAATTCGACACCTGCCGCCGCCGCAGATTTTGGATCGAACGCATCATTGCCGTCGATAAGCGCGCACACCTCATCGCGTGCCGTCGCTTCGGCCAGAATCGAAATCATGGCGGATGTGCATCCCGAAGATGGCGGGCCAAAAAGCTCGGTAATGCCGCCGCGAGGCAGCCCTCCCATCAGCGCGTCCAGCGGAGCAATTCCGGTTGGAACAGTTTCCAGGGTACGTCGTTCGATGTCGGTAAACGGCGCCGAAATCCGTTCACCGAGTGCGGACTCTAATCGCGCGCGTGTGGAGCGCGAGCGCGGCAGCGCGAAGCCTTGAGGCGCGGAGCGCGAGCGCGATAGCGCGAAGCCTTGATGAAGGATTGCCGATTGCATCGAGTGCACCGAGATCAAATCCGTTATACCGAACAAATGTTCGGTTGTCAATCAAGCAGGAAAAAGGGAGACGGTGATCTAAAATCGGAGCGCAACGCGGCCGTACACGTTACGCTGAACTTCTTCGGGGGGCGTCGGAAGCGGCTGGTTGAACTCGGGATGGTGAGCGTGGAGCAGATTGCGGCCGATGATCGATAACTCCACCCGCGGATCAGGTAACCACGCCAATCGTGAATCGAACTCGAAATACCCCGGAATAGAAGGCAGCGGGAGCCGGCTGACGAACCGCACAGCGGAATCGATTTCGACACGATGCGGCAGATCCGCCGAGCCCCGCACCTGAAAACTGTGCTTCGCGTCGTTGCCTTCGAGCTGGGTTCCAAATATATCGAAATGTCCTGGTTCCAACCGGAGATGCTTGCCGAGGTAGGAATAATTCGCTGTAATGCGCAGCCGGTCCAAAACGTCGTAACTGGCGCTCAACTCTCCGCCATATGTCTTGGCATTGAGGTTATTGAAGAACATAAAGACCTCGGGCGCGCCTCGGGGTTCGGTGTTGCGAAGATTGTCGTAGATATTGAAAAACGTTGCGACATCCATGGACAGGCGCCGGGCGATACGGGAGCGGTATCCCGATTCAAACGCGACCACCGCTTCAGATTTGAAATTCGGATTACCCAAAAGGCGAACTCCGGGAAACGTCACTTCCGTATCGGTGTCGAAGCGCGTCGGTGTCCGCACGGCGCGCGACACGGCTCCCCAAATGAATTCATCCGGATGAATGGCCCATGATGTACGGATACTGGGCTGCATTTCGAATCCCGTAAAGTCGTTGCGCTCGAATTTTGAGCCGATCTCGAGTTTCAGACGGTTTTGCGAGAGCGATATTTCGTCGTGTATGAAAGCGGTTTCTAAAGGATACGCCCGCTTGGCCGGAACGAGACGGATAAGGGGCATTGGAAAGTTCGTATCCCCTTGCCACCGATATCCGCCTCCCCAAATCACGTTATGTCTACCGACAGCGAACTGATGCTGAAGGTCCACGTTTGCCATTCGCTGGCGAATGTCGCTGTTGAATGTTTCGCGCTGCAGCAGGCGATCATAAGAAGCCTGAATTTGAATCGATGAATCATTCGATATCTTGCGGCTCCATCGAGCAAGAACATCACCGCCGAGAAGCTTGGCGTCAGGTCTGCCGAGAAGTCCTTCAAAGCCTCGGAAGACGTCGCCTTCCAACGTCCATTCATTCGCGCCTTGCGTGCTATCGATGCGAAATCGGGTTCTGCCGAATCTGGAGCTGTCTTTACTATCGCTTCCATTGGGCAGCACCATATCGTCACGGTAGAAGTATTTGCCGGCTACGCGATAACTCGTGTCCCTAGTTAGAGCACCTCCGGTACGGAACGAAGCCAATCCCAAATCGTCGGCTCCGCCGCCGCTAAGGATGATGGTTGTACTTTTCGTCTGGTGTGCGCTTTTCGTAACGATATTGACGATTCCGTTAACCGCATTTGTTCCCCAGAGTGTTGCGCCTGGACCGCGCACGACTTCGATGCGGGCGATGTCGTCGAGCACGAGATCCTGCAGTTCCCAGAACACCCCTCCGAAGATCGGTGAGTAGACGGTGCGGCCGTCGATCTGCACCAGCATTTTGTTGGAGACCTGAGTATTGAAACCGCGCGCCGAAATCGCCCAGCTCGATGCATTGATGCGCGCAACCTGAACACCGGGAACCAGGCGAAGCGCTTCGGGAATGCTTGTCACGCCGCTCCTGCGGATATCTTCTGCCGTAATGACAGTCACGGCCGCAGGTGTCGGGCCCAGCGGCTCTTCCTTTCGTGAGACCGCATTCACATTGACATCCATCAGTTCTTCAAGCGTGAGCTTTTTGAGATCGCTTTGGGCTTGGTTTTGCGCAGGCGTCAGCTGTTCGCCCCCGATGACGAACAACAAAAGACAGGTAAATGTGCGCACGCGGCCTCCGATTTGTGACCTAAGAGTATATAGTCGGGATGTGATGGTTTGGTCTAAGCGGCGCTTCGGATTGGCTGCGGCGTGGTGTATCTGTACGATCGCTGTAGATGGCTCGGTTGCCACATCGCAGCCCGCATCCGCCGAATATCAGGTCAAGGCGGCGTTCCTTTATAACTTTGCAAAGTTCGTCGTATGGCCGCCGCAAGCGTTCCCGAGCCCTGACTCTCCATTCACGATTTGTCTTGCTGGAGATCCATTCGAGGGCGCGCTCGACAGGACCGTTCAAGGCGAGCTGCTGGACCGCAGGCCGCTGATGGTTCGACGGATCATTCCGGCTGAAGACCTTCGGGGATGCCAAATGATTTATTTGGCGCCGAACGAGAATCGACGATCAGCGGAAATCATCGACGCGGCGGTAAATTCGCCCATTCTGACGGTAGGCGAAACCGACAGCTTCATCAATGAGGGCGGGATCATCCGTTTTGTGAGGAGTGGCGGCAGAATCCATTTTCAAATCAATCCCGACGCTGCGGAGCGTGCATCTCTTCGGGTCAGCGCCAGATTGTTGCGGCTGGCGGATATCGTCCGGCCGCGGCAAGGCGCGGGGGTGATCCGGTGATATCGTTCGGTCGCCTTTCGATCCCGAGGAAAATCGTCGCCATCACGATGATCATAACTGCGGCGGCGCTACTACTGGCGAGCGCAGCGCTGATCGGTTACGACTACATTGCCGCCCGCAGGGACCTGAGGGCGAGCACGACCACATTGGCTCGGATTATTGCGGATGAACTCACCGCCGCCGTCTCCTTCAACGACCACGCCGCGGCCATCGATACGCTCAATGCGCTTCGCGCCGAACCGTCCGTCGTTGGCGCGTGCGTCTACAGCGGGACAAATTTGTTCGCAGAACAATTGCGTGACTCTTCAACAGCGCCCTGCCCGCCTTCACCCGCGCGTGACTCCGGGGATCGTAACCTGGAGATGATCTCGACGCCGATAGAGCTCAAAGGAAAAGAAATCGGGACGGTTCAGCTTCGCGCGACAATGGGACCGGCGTACGCGCACTTGCGTTTGGAGATCGTGACAATCGCCGTGATTTTGCTGCTCTCCGCCGTTTTCGCGCTCGCGCTTTCGGCACGACTGCATAAGTTGATATCCGAACCAATTTTGAGCTTAGCGCGCACAGCAAGAGAAGTTTCGAAGAAGAAAGATTACTCTCTGAAGGCGACAAAGGGGAGCGAGGACGAATTAGGTACGCTAGTGGATTCTTTCAATGAAATGCTCGAACAAATCCGGGAACGGGAAACGAAGCTCGAAGATCGCACAAAGGCGTTAGAAAGAGCGAATGAAGAGCTCCAAAGGGCCGGCAAAATGAAGGATGAGTTTCTGGCAACCCTTTCGCACGAATTAAGGACGCCGCTGACCGCCATCTTCGGATGGAGCAATCTCCTTCAAGGTGGAAAGCTGGATCGGGACAAGACTGAAAGAGCTATCGATGTGATCCAGCGAAATGCGAGATCTCAAATGCAATTGGTGGACGATCTGCTCAACGTCTCCCAAATCATCACGGGCAAACTCAAAATTCGGCCGCAGTGGACGGACGCCGGCACCATCATCCGTACGGCCGTGGATTCTCTTCAGCCCGCGGCGGCGGCGAAAGGCGTCCCGGTCGTGACGGAGATCGCGAATGGAGCCGAGCCGGTATTTGCAGATGCCGAGCGAATCCAGCAAGTTCTTTGGAATTTGCTGAGCAATGCGATCAAGTTTTCGGAAAGAGGACAAGAGGTCCAAGTTGAGTGCGGCCGCGTCGGCGCGCACTTTCAGATCAGTATCAGGGACCGCGGCGAGGGTATTGATCCGGAATTTATTCCATACGTGTTCGACCGCTTCACGCAGGCCGACGCCTCCGCAACGCGCAAGCACGGCGGCCTGGGGCTCGGTCTGGCTATCGTGCGTCATATCGTCGAATCACATGGCGGCACGGTGATGGCGTACAGCAGAGGGAAAGGACAAGGCGCAACGTTCACCGTGCAGTTACCCGTCCCCGCACTTCAAAAAGACTCCGGGGTGCCCCCTGAAAGCGCGACCGCATCCTTAAAAGGGTTAAAAGTCATGCTGGTCGAGGACGAATTCGATACGCGCGAAATGGTGGCCGTGGGTCTCGAGCAGTCCGGGGCGACTGTGCTTCTGGCCGCGTCCGGACGCGAAGCACTTCGCGTACTGGCCAGACAGACCCCCGATGTGCTTATCAGCGACATCGGAATGCCTGAAATGGACGGGTATGAACTGCTGGAGAAAATACGCTCCGAATATGCGCCCAACATGCGACCCATACCGGCCGTAGCACTCACGGCGTTCGCCACAGAACAGGAAAGAGAACGGTCATTTGAGGCAGGCTACCAAGTCCATTTAGTAAAGCCCGTTACCATAAGCGAACTGGTTCGCACGGTTGCGTCAATCGCGAAGCCAACTGCACTCCTCCCATAATGACGCTGGCTGTTCTTCGCTCGATTTATTTTTCATAAAATCCTCTTAGAGCGGTATTGGAGGTGAAACTTCAAATGGCGGAGCATAAGGCCACGATCAAGTGGACGTTATCTCAAGGCGAGTTTCTCAAAGGAACGTATTCGCGAGAACATACGTGGAGGTTCGACGGCGGTATGACAGTAGCTGCATCATCTTCACCCGCTGCCGTACGAGTCCCGTTTTCCAATCCTGCTAACGTGGATCCTGAAGAGGCTTTTGTGGCATCGCTCTCCAGTTGCCACATGCTAACTTACCTGTTCATTGCTTCCAGAAAGGGCTTCGAAGTGACCAGTTATGAAGACGAAGCCGTAGGCGTGATGACCAACAACGAGAAGGGAACACCGTGGGTTAGCGCCGTCACCCTACATCCCCGGATCACCTACAGCGGCTCCAAAACTCCGACGGCCGTTGAAGAGAGTCAAATGCACCACGCTGCACACGACGGCTGCTTCATTGCGAATTCCGTCAAGACCGAAGTCAAAGTAGCAAGCTGAGCCAATAGAGGGGTGAAACATTCCCCGCCTTGGTTAAGGCGGGGTGGCTGCGCCCAGCAATCAAATGCCGCGAAGCGACCTCAGCTTGGGCGCAGACGGGGCGGTTGGTTCAACCTCCGAATAGATCTGCGCGGATGTTGAACGAACCGCCCCCTCCGTGCGCGCCAAATGGATGCCCTCGTGCACCGCAAGAAATAGAAGATGGTTATTCCCTACGGCGCCGGCGAGCCCGGATTCTTCTTCTGCCGGTCCCACTCTTTCAGGAACGTCGCTTCGCGTTCTTCGACGTACGCTTTGTAGCCGGCCGGATCGATGAACGGGTTGGGCCCGCCCGCTTTCATCTTTTCGTACTTCGCTTTCAAGCCGAAATAGTTGCCGTGGGCGCCCAGGAAATAGTCCACCGGCAGGCTTTTGAGAACCTTGAAGGTCTTCACATAATCGTCCGCGATCTGAGGATAATTTTTGTTGCCGACGAGGATCGTGCCACGGTTCACGTTCGGGCTACCGATGATCACCGCATTCAGCTTACGCCCGCCTTCATCGACCTGCATGGTCCACGTGGTGCAGCCCTTCGTGTGGCCGGGAGTCAAACGCGCGATGAGTTTCGAGCCTCCGAGTTCAACCGCGTCTCCGTCATGCAACACGCGATCGACTTTCGCGGCGGGGCGTCCCTGCGCGTTGCTTTCGGTGTCAGCAACGTCAGCGTCCATGATCATCAGCCGCGCTCCGGTCTCTTTCTTGATGATGCCTACGGCTGCATCATGATCGCCGTGCGCATGACTGGCGAGGATGATCTTGGTGTCGCCGTATTTGAAACCGAGCTGAGCGATGCTCTTTTTAATGGCCGGCACGTCTTCGGGAAAATCCGAGTTGATGAGAATGTTTCCCTGGGGCGTGTTGATCAGGTAAACGGCGAGATCGGCCGTTCCAACCCAGTAGAGATTGCCCGCAATTTTGAAGGGTGGAAATTCTCGATGAAAGTCCGGATTTTGCTGCGCCAGGAGCGGCACAGCCGAGAGGAATAACACCAACAAACTACGCTTAATCATGTTCACCTCTTTTCGAGGTGAGATTATGCATCAATTGTGGACAGGGAATTCAAGCAGCGTGTGGCACGAGTTTGTTAATCTGTTCTTCTTGAAAGGCGTTGCCTGCGGCCGATCGAAGCAAGTAGGCTGCAGCACGAATTTCGGAAGCGCGTTTGAACGGAGGTTCTCCAATGCGGCGTGTATTGGTTCTTTTGAGTCAGGCGCTGCTGGCGGCGGTACCTGCACTCGCCCAGCAAGATCTCACCGGCGAGTACATATCCATGTTTCATGAGGACCAGCCGGAGCGCATTCCCGGTCCGGCTCTGGGCGACTATCTTGGTCTTCCGATTTCCGACGCTGCACGCGCTTATGCCGAAGCCTGGGACGCGTCGCGCATGACCTTGAAAGAGCATCAGTGCATGGTACACGTTGCGCCTTATATTTTTCGAGGTCCTGGGCCGGTGCGTATCTGGCAGGAGAAGGATCAGGAGACACAGGAAGTCACCGCAATCAAGATCTATCACGGCACGTATCAACAGACGCGCACGGTTTGGATGGACGGGCGGCCGCATCCTCCCGAATCCGCGCTTCACACTTGGATGGGATTCTCGACGGGCAAATGGGAGGGCGACACGCTGACCGTATACACGACGCACATGAAGCAAGGCTGGTTGCGCCGGAACGGATTGCCCGAAAGCGACCGCGCAACGCTGACCGAGCATTTCATCAAGCATGGCGACATTCTCACCCGCATGAGCATGATCACCGATCCGGTTTACCTCACAGAGCCGCTCGTCAAGACTGACGACTTCATCCGCAACACGCATCTCGATGTCAATTGGATCTGGCCCTGTGAGCCGGTCGAAGAAGTGGTCACGCGCGCCAAGGGCGCTGTGCCGCACTATCTTCCAGGTACGAACGCTTTCCTCAAAGAATTTCAGGAGACCGTACATGTGCCCGAAACCGCCCAACGCGGAGGAGCGCAAACGATGTATCCCGAATTCAAGACAATGCCGGTTGCCGGCGTGAGGACGGCTTCAGGGGCGGTTCAGCCTGTGCGAATCCAGCAGAGCCGGATCGCGACTGACAGCGAGATCCATGTAATTCCGGTACGTGAGAACATCTATGTGCTTACTGGCCCCGGCGGCAATGTGACGGTGCAAGTGGGCAAGCAAGGAATTCTTCTTGTCGATACGATGTCTGGCGAGTCCTCCGGGCGCGTATTGGCGGCGATCGCAAAGATATCGAGTGCAAGCCTCCGTTACATCATCAATACGCAGTCCGGCCCGGATCACACGGGAGGAAATGCAGCGCTGCGCAAGACGGGCCGCATGGTCTTCGCCGGTCCCGGCGCGGGAGCGCTGACCGATGCCGCAGAGGGTGCAGCGATCATCGCTCATGGGGAAGTCCTGAAGCGGATGAGTGCGCCAACGGGCCAGCAATCGCTGATGCCGGCGGCCGCATGGCCGACAGAAACCTTCTTCGGTGACGAACATGAGCTCTATTTCAATGGCGAATCGATTCAGATCCTTCATCAGCCTTCTGCAAACACCGACGGCGACAGCATTGTCTATTTCCGGCGCTCCGATGTCATCAGTACGGGCGATCTTTTTGTTCTGAACAGCTTTCCCATGATTGACATCGAAAAAGGGGGAAGCCTCCAGGGAATTATCGACGGTTTGAACAGGGTCCTGGATATAGCCATTCCCGAGTTCAACGAAGAAGGCGGTACACTGATCGTCCCAGGCCACGGTCGACTGTGCGATGAGGCAGATGTTGCGGAGTACCGCGACATGGTTACCATCATCCGAGACCGCATCGAGGCGATGCTAAAAAAACGGATGTCCTTGGCCGAGATCAAAGCCGCGCGTCCGGCATTCGAATACGAACCGCTCTACGGGTCCACTCCGAACTGGAGCACGGACCAATTCATCGAAGCGGCCTACAAGAGCCTCACCAGAAAAAATTGAGCGCGGCATTGGGAGTCAAAATTTCAGAACCAATTTTTAGTAGTTTTGGCTCGTATCATTGTAGACTCCGCGATCTGATAAAAAGAATAAGCTAATCGAACCAAAAGCCGCTATCGATGGGGGGTATGCATGAATCGAAATAGAAATAGAGTGGCTCTCGCGTTTGCGGCCTTGGCGGTGATTTGTTTCTGCGCAGTGCTTGGGGCGCAGACGCTGACCGCGCCAAAATTCAAGTTTGACCCGGACTGGCCGAAACCTCTGCCAAACAAATGGAAACTTGGTGGCGTTACGGGTCTGGCTGTGGATAAGGACGATAACGTGTGGGTGTTGATTCGTCCCAATGATCTCACTGATATTGAGTTGGAGGCGGAGATCGGCATCGCAGACTGCTGTGTGCGGCCTCCCTCGATGATCCATTTCGACAAGCAAGGCAACGTGATCGGTTCCTTCGATGCGCCTCAAGGGCACGGTATGGCCGTGGACAGCAAGGGGTCCGTATATATCGGACAGGATACCGTCCGCAAATATGATCCCAAGACCGGCAAGGTCGTTGCCGAGGTGCCGCGTACGCCAGAGAGGCCGCCGGGAGCTGGAGGAGGCGACGCTGCGCCGGCCGCAGCCCGCGTTCTGGGCCGTGGCAGCCGCGGTCCTGTCGCCGGGTTTCTCACGCCGCCCGGCGGGCGGGGTCAACCCGATCCTGCAGTGCAGGCCGCTCGGGAGAAGGAAATCACGGCCTTTCGCGCCAAGTATCCCCCGACCACTCCAATGATCGTAGGAGGCATAGAAGAGATCCGGCTGGATGAACCCGCCCGTGAACTTTACGCCGCCGACAATTATCTGGGCGGGCGCGTAATGGTCTTCGATCTCGATACGTTTCAGTTCAAACGCGGTTGGGGTGCGTATGGACATGCACTCTCGGAAGTCACGACGAGTGATGCGGACCGCGCTTATACCCCTGGAGGACCGGAGCCTAAAGAGTTCAGGGGGCACTTGACATTGAATATATCTAATGACGGATTGGTGTACGCTGCCGATCGCATGGCGAACCGCATCCATGTCACCACCACACAGGGAAAATTCTTGAAGGAGTTTATCGTCGCTCCGAAAACGGGCGTGGGCGGATCCACTGGCGGCGTGATGTTTTCGCCCGACAAGCAACAGCGGCTGTTGTACATCTCCGACCTTACGAACAACCACATCTGGTTCCTCAATCGTGATGACGGCAAGATCCTGGGCCAAATGGGGAGCATGGGTGAGAACGGCGGCCAGTTCTTCGGGCTGCACATGATCGCAGTGGACTCCAAGGGCAACGTCTATACCGGCGAGGTTTTCCAGGGCGAGAGGGTGCAGCGGTTCATTCCCGTTCCGTAAACGCCGGGCTTCCCGGACGAAGGCATTGGCGATTGCCGAACGGATTTATGTCATTCATGGTTTGTCACGGAATTGACATCGGGTACGAATCAGGCTCCAGGTCTTTTGACGGATTCGGACAACACATCCAAGAGCGGCGTGCTGTACCCGCTGGTAAATAGAGCATTTATCTTAAATGGACTCTGGTCTGCTCTTAGATTTTTGGCAAGCATGAAGCTTCCATCGAGGAAAGGAGTCCATGTCTAATTCGGCTCTGGCTTCCATATCTGCCGTGAAAGATAAAAGGCATATCACATGAAGGAAATCAATAAAGTCAATAAAGTCGGTTGGTGGACAGCATTGTTCATCGCATGGGCTGCGATTGCTCTGCCATTCGTTTTACGCATCATTCAGAGGATGCGATGAATCGGGTGTTGGAATTCTTATCATTCGTCCACAGTTGTTACCAGCCTCACCGTAAGGCAAGCGCCGGTTGTTCTCAATGACTGTACACCCAAACTGAGAGCAATAACGCCGATCGGAGTCCATCCGATTTCGACACAAGTCAAATAATTATTCGGCGCGCCACGCGCACTGCTGGCGCGCCGCCGTTTTCTAGAGGGTTACGTATTAATTGCTTCGGGCAGCTCTGACGTATTTCTTCAGGATCTGCGTTGTGGTCTCGCCGACGTAGACATTGCCCATCGCATCGGCAGCGACGCCTTCCATGCCGGCGTTATTGTTCTTGTCTGGTTCGGGTTCGGCGAACGGGACGTATGCCGTGACCTTGCCGTCCTTTGCGCTGCCGACTCTAAGGCCTCTCTTGAACCCTGGATTGAGGCTGGCGTTCGACTGCGAATCCACGACGTAGATCGTGTCGTTCTTATCGATGGAAACGCCGCTGGGCCGGCCGAACTGCTTCCATTGGTCCAGGAACTTTCCGTCCTGGTCGAAAATCTGGATGCGGTTATTCGCGCGATCGGCCACAAAAAGCCGTCCTCGTGAATCCATGGCGATCGCATGCGGTGTATCCATTTCACCCGGTCCTTTGCCTTTTTTGCCCCAGGTTTTGATGAATTTGCCATCCTTAGAGAATTTCACAATGCGACCATTGGCATTCATCACGTGTCCATCGCTGACGAAAATGTCGCCGTTCGGCGCGATCACCACATCCGTCGGCCCGTTGAAGGTGTCGGGACCTTCTGCAGCGACACCGGCCTTGCCAAGCCTCATGAGGACCTTTCCATCCGGGCTCAGTTTGATAACCTGCTGCCCCTTGCCGTCCTTGTTTTGCGCGTCTGTGACCCAAATGTTTCCATCGCGGTCGATGGCCATCCCGTGCGGTTGAACGAACATTCCCGCGCCGAAACTCTTCAGGAGTTGGCCCGACGGTGCGAATTGAAGAATGGGTGGGTCGTTCCGGTGAAAGACCCAAATGTTGCCGCGCGCATCGACGTCAGTCGATATCACGCCTCCAAACTTCATGGCCGAGGGAAGCTGCGGCCAGCCCTCGGCAACACGATACGGGTTGTCCTGCGCATGCACGGCGGCTGCGCAAGCGATTACTGCCGCGATCAGTAACGCGACACGCGTGAATTTCGGTGGAAGTGGGTCTGACATTTCTGCCTCCTATTAATAGGTTGAGTTCGTCGGTGGATGGGGGATCATACCATGTTTTCACACCCGAGGCTGCGAGTGGGTATAGACTAAGCGTTCTCAAAAGGAGGACAGAACCATGCCTTTGCTGAAACCAGACCCAACGTTTTACCCATCACCCAAAATGGCCATGCAATCCCCGCCCGAGAAGTTGTCTTATCTGGCGCTCATCAATTCGAAAAAGGACGATCGTCCGGACGCCATCGCTGTCGTGGACTTGGATCCCGATTCCGCCAGCTACGGCAAACTCGTCGGCAGCGTAGACATGACAAAACCCGGGGACGAACTGCATCACTTTGGATGGAACGCGTGCAGTTCCTGTTTGTGTCCTTATGCGCCGCATCCGCACATGGAGCGCCGCTACCTGATCGTTCCGGGGATCAACACCTCGCGGATTCATGTCCTCGACACCAAACCCGACCCGAAGAATCCGAAAGTTGTGAAGGTGATCGAGCCGGAGGTGTTGGCTGAACGTACCGGTTATGCCGCTCCCCACACGGTTCACTGCGGACCTGACGGCATCTACGTCAGCGCGCTTGGCGCGCCAAGCGGCGATGGACCTGGGGGGACGTTGGTCATGGATCCAGAGACATTCGAAATCAAAGGCAAATGGGAGATCGATCGTGGGCCGCAGCAATTGGCCTATGACGTCTGGTGGCACCTGGGTCTCGACACAATGGTCACCAGCACGTGGGGCACGCCGAACATGGTGAAAGCCGGCGTGAATCCGGAACTGCTGCTGGCAGGCAAGTACGGAAACAAGCTTCACTTTTGGAATCTGCGGAAACGGCGTCACGTGCAACAACTCGAGCTTGGAGCCGAGCAGCAGATGGCACTCGAGTTGCGTCCTGCGCACGACCCGGCGAAGGCCTACGGCTTCTTGGGCGTGGTGCTTTCCCTCAAGGATCTTTCGTCTTCCATCTGGGTTTGGTATCGCGAGGACGGCAAGAACGGTTCAAACGGAAAATGGGGAATCAAGAAAATCATCGAGATTCCCGCCACGCCAGCCGATCCGGCGAAGCTGCCTCCGCTTTTGCAAGGGTTCAAAGCAGAGCCGCCTTTGGTCACCGACATCAATCTTTCTCTGGATGATCGATATCTCTACGTTTCATGCTGGGGCTCGGGTGAATTTATCCAATATGACGTCAGCGATCCGTTCAACCCGAAGAAGTCCAGCTCCATCCGCCTGGGCGGTATCGTGAATCGCTCGGTGCACCCGGCCAAGCCAAAACAGGCTCTCAATGGCGGACCGCAAATGGTGGAAATCAGTCGCGACGGTAAGCGTGTTTACTTTAGCAATGGCCTCTACACGCCGTGGGACGACCAGTTCTATCCCGACGGCGTTCGCGGCTGGGTCGCGAAAGTCGACGTCACGGAGAAAGGTATGAAGATCGACTCGAAGTTCTTCCTCGAGGTCGAAGGGATGCGTACGCACCAGATGCGCCTGGAAGGGGGCGATGCGTCTTCGGACTCGTTCTGCTACTCCTGAAGACACGCCCTATGTGGACCATAATGCTACTGTTGGGCGCGTATCACGGGATCAATCCCGGTATGGGATGGCTGTTTGCCGTCGCGCTGGGAATGCAACAGGGCAGCGCGCGCGGAGTGTGGCGGGCGCTGCCGCCCATCGGGCTGGGCCATGCGCTGGCAGTCGGTGTAGTGTTACTCGCCGCCGGGCTGGCGCAATTGGTTGTTCCCTTGGGCCTCCTTAAAGCCACGGTTGCCTCCATCCTGCTGGGCTTCGGCGTTTACCGGCTCTGGCGTCACCGGCATCCACGTTACGGAGGGATGCGGGTGGGCTTCCGTGACCTGACCACATGGTCGTTCCTGATGGCTTCGGCGCATGGAGCCGGATTCATGGTCTTACCCTTCGTGATCCGCATGTCCAACGATGTAAAAGCCGTCGACGCGGCTATGCCTTCACACACTGGTCATATGACAGCCGCGGCCTCAGCCGGAACCGGATCGATCTTACTTGGTTTGCACACATTGTCCTATCTTGCGGTAACAGGCCTCGCCGCGTGGATTGTGTACCGGTGGCTCGGCCTTGCATTGTTGCGCACGGCATGGTTCAACCTGGATTTGCTTTGGGCTGCTGTATTGGCAGTCACCGGCGCCGTTGTTCTGCTCAGCTAGTGTCGCGTCCGTCCGAGAGCTCGGGCTTCGATTCTTCATTCTGCTTCCAAAGCGTATAATGCGCTCCAATGCAGCTTTGATCCGAGAGGACATTCTTATGAAGCAAAGTACCGGTCGGATTCTCACTACTCACGCGGGCAGGCTGGACGGGCCGCCCGACTTGATGCAAACGTCGAGAGATGTCATGGCCGGCCGCGCCATTGACGCCGAAGAGTTACAGCCGCGGCTGCGGGATGGAATCGCAGACGTCATTCGCAAACAGGTGGAGGCCGGCATTGACGTGATCAGCGATGGCGAGCTGACGAAGTTTGGATTCGGCAGTCTTGCCTACTATGGCCGGCGTCTCAACGGACTCGGAAAAAGGCCGCTGAAACCGGGTGAAGCGCCGTATATGGCGCTGGAGACGAATGAGCGAAGAGAGTTTGCGGAATTTTACAAAGAGCTGCAATTTTTGCCGGCGCCATCGGAGCGCGCCATCTGCACAGGTCCGATCACCTACATCGGGCAAGAAGAGATCAAACGTGATCTCGAGCTTTTCAAGTCTTCGTTGGCCCAGACGAACGCGAAGGTCGAAGAAGCCTTCATGTGTGTGCTTGCGCCCGGCTGGCTGGAGCACTTCTTCTACAACGAGTATTACCGCACGGATGAAGAGTACCTGTTCGCTCTGGCGGACGCGATCAAACATGAATACGAAGCGATCGTTGAGGCAGGTCTCATCCTGCAGATCGATGATCCTGCTCTCCCCGATACCTACGACATGATTGTGCCCCTTCCCAGCCTCGAGGAATACCGGAAATTCGCCGCAGTGCGTGTCGACGCATTGAACCACGCATTGCAGGGCCTTCCTGAGGACCGCGTCCGTTATCACATCTGCTGGGGAAGCTGGCACGGTCCGCACACGCATGACCTTCCGCTCAAACATGTCATCGACCTGATGCTGAAGGTGAAAGCCGGAGCGTATTCGGTCGAGGCCGCAAATCCCCGGCATGGGCATGAGTGGAAGCTTTGGAAACAGCACAAGCTGCCGCAAGGAAAGATTCTGATCCCTGGTGTGGTCAGTCACGCCAGCAACGTCGTCGAGCATCCGGAACTGGTCGCCGATCGCATTGTACTTTATGCCGGCTTGGTTGGCCGCGAGAATGTCATCGCCGGCACCGACTGCGGAATGGGCATGCGCGTACACCCGCAAATCGCTTGGGCGAAGCTGAAAGCGCTTTCTGAAGGCGCAGCTCTCGCAACGAAAGAACTGTGGTCTAGATGATCGTTGAATTGCGGTGCTACGTCGGAAGCGTCACCATGCCGGCTCCCGCGGCCGATGGTTCATTTCGGCTATGGTCGGTTTGCCAAAATGCGGAATAAATGTGTGGCGCGTAATGAATGTCACGTCATTATGCGCCACACCTAGCCGCAATCCCGTCCCTGATACCTTTTATCGGTCTTACGGTTTCGCGTCTTAGATGGTCCGCGCCCGAGTTACCGGGTGGGCCTGAGCTCGGCGTACACCTGCGTGGCGAACCGCTGTGCGACGGTCACCTGTGTGTTGCCGACTTTGGCGTCCGACTGCGGAACCTTGGAGTCGAAATCAGCCCATGGCTTCGCCGCGATGATGTCGGCCTCGCTCTTGCCATCCTTGATCATTTTCGAGATGCGATCCCGAACCCCCAGCATCATGTCGCGATGCGCTATGACGGCGTTCCGATCCACCGTGGGTCCGTGACCCGGAATGATCTTCGTGTTCGGCCCAGAACGCGCGATGATCTGTCCCAAACCATTGATCATCCCGTTCAGACCGCCCCCGTTGCCCCGGTCGATGTTGGGATATTGGATGGAGCGGAAGAAATCGCCGGTCATGATCACGTCGTTCTGCACGAAGCGAACCATGGTGTCGCCGTCGGTGTGTGCGTTGGGAATAGGAATCAACTGCACGTCCTCGCCATCCATGTGGAACGCGAGTTGCGAATTCGCGCTATAGGTGATTACGGGCAACCCCGGCGCCGGAGTGGGCGGAGGTGCTTGCCCGTTCGCGCCCGGTGCGGGCCGCATGAGCCGGTTCCGCAAAGTTCCGCGGGCGAGAATCGTAGCGCCTTCTTTGCCCATAAGCTCATTGCCGCCGGTGTGGTCGCCGTGCACGTGCGTGTTGACCACGAATTTAATTGGCGACTTGGTGATCTGCCGGATGGCGGCCATAATCTTGTCGTGCAGAGGGGCGAACTGGGCGTCCACCATGAACACGCCATCGGGGCCGACCAGCAGGCCAATTGTGCCGCCTTGACCATCGAGCGTGTAGAAGTTGTTGCTGATCTTGTTGGTCTTGACCTGAACGTTGCTGAAATCTTGCTGCGCATTCGCACACACGGCCATGATGGCGAACACAGCCAGAATCGCAACCAAGGATCGAATCGCGGTAAGTTTCATTTGGTTGTGCCTCCTTCGTTTTGAACGGGGGGTAGTCTACCACCTTCCAATGAGAAATGAACATTGAACAGTGAACAGTGAACATTGAACATTTCCCCAAAAATCGTTCATTGCTCACTGTTCAGTATTCATTTCTCATCGGCGG
>Ga0209761_1000499_pt1 | contig 23989 bp, 21 predicted proteins | sample GraSoi013_1_40cm_4_FD_185818 | JGI IMG/M metagenome (GOLD analysis project Ga0209761, IMG submission 185818) | Grasslands soil microbial communities from the Angelo Coastal Reserve, California, USA - Sample 09_25_2013_1_40cm (SPAdes) (version 2) | ecosystem: Environmental > Terrestrial > Soil >...
GAGTTGCTCGAGTCGTTGAATGCCACCGCGGGCGAGCATGGCGTGGGCCGGGCGGACGTGGTGGAGGACCGGCTCGTCGGGATGAAATCGCGCGGTGTCTACGAGACGCCCGGAGGCACGCTGCTCCATGCCGCGCACCGCGAGCTCGAGCAGCTGGTGCTCGACCGGCGCACCCTCCGGCTCAAGGACGAGCTGGCGCTCCGCTACGCCGACCTGGTCTACGACGGCCGCTGGTGGACCCCGGAGCGCGAGGCGCTCGACGCCGCGGTCGCGAGCACCCAGAAACGGGTCACCGGCGCTGTGCGGCTCAAGCTCTTCAAAGGCGGCCTCACGGTCGCGGGGCGGGAAAGCCCGTACGCGCTGTACCAGCCCTCGTACGCGACCTTCGGCAAGGACAACGTCTACGATCAGAAGGATGCCGAGGGCTTCATCCACCTCTACGGCCTCTCGATCCGGATCGGGTCCGGCCTCGAGGCGGCGCGCCGCCAAGAAGTCGGCGCGGCGGCGGACTGATGCCGCGCCGGCCTACGGAGGCCCCTCCCCCGGACCCGGCACCGACTCCCGCGCCGCCCGCCGCGGCGCATCAGATGTGGGGCGGCCGCTTCAGCCTCGGCCCGAGTGAAGCGCTCGACGCGCTGAATCGCAGCCTGCCGGTCGACCACCGGCTCTGGCCCCAGGACGTGGCCGCGAGCAAGGCCTGGGTGCATGCGCTGGGCCGGGTGGGAGTGCTCACCCCCGATGAAGAGAACCAGCTACTCGAAGGCCTCGACCGGGTGGCGGAGCGGTTGGCCGATGGTGCCGCGGTTGGTGCCCCGGACGAAGACATACACACTCTCGTGGAGCGGCTGCTGTACGCGGAGGTGGGTACCGTCGCCGGCAAGCTGCACACGGGCCGGTCCCGCAACGACCAGGTGGCGACCGACCTGCGTTTGTGGACGCTCGGCGCGATCGATCAGCTCGACTCGGACCTCGCCGCGCTCGGGCGCGCGCTGGTGGCGCGCGCCGAGGACGGCGTGGACATCCTGCTGCCCGGTTATACGCACGGGCAACGCGCCCAGCCGGTGCGCTGGGCGTACGTGCTGCTCGCGCACGCGTGGCCGCTGCTGCGCGATCGCCAGCGCCTGGCGGACGCGCGGCGCAGAGTGGCGGAGCTGCCCCTCGGATCCGGGGCGCTCGCGGGATCAGGGTTTGCCGTCGACCGTGTGCTGCTGAAAGAAGCACTCGGGTTTCGCTCCGTCTCCGCGAACGCCCTGGATGCCACCGGCGACCGCGACTTCGTCGCCGAAGTGTTGTTCGGGTTGACCCTCGTAGGCACGCACCTCTCGCGCCTCGCGGCCGAGCTCGTGCTCTATACGAGCGCGGAGTTCGGGTTCGTGCGGTTGTCGGACGACTTCAGTACCGGCTCGAGCTTGCTGCCGCAGAAGCGCAACCCCGACATCTTCGAGCTGGCGCGCGCAAAATCGGGCCGGCTGCTGGGCGACCTGGTGGCGTTGCTCACGACCCTGAAAGGCCTCCCGGCGGGCTACAGCAAGGACCTGCAAGAGGACAAGGCCCTGTTGTTCGACGGCTTCGACACCCTGGCGCTGGTGCTGCCGGCGGCGACCGGAGCCATCACCGCGCTGACCGTCGATGCCGAGCGGATGCGGGGCGCGCTCGACGCCTCGCTCCGCGCGACGGACCTCGCCGACCTGCTGGTGGAAGCCGGCGTGCCCTTCCGAGAGAGTCACGGCCTGGTGGGACGGCTGGTGCGCGAGGCGGAGCGCTCCGGCGTGCCGCTCGATCGCGTGCCCGGTCCGGTGGCGGCGGGAATCCATCCTGCACTCGCGGTGGCGCTGTCGCAGTTGGGAACGTGGGAGGACTCGGTCGAGAGCCGCTCAACCCCCGGGGGGTCGTCGCGCCGCTCGGTGGCGGAGCAGCTGGAGGCATTGCGGCTTGCATTCGCCGAGGGTGGAGGGACTTAACCCAAGGTCTTGCCTCGCCTTAGCCGGTAAGGTAGCATACGTGGCCGTCTGGCTCGAAGCCGTGAGCGAGGCGGCCGCTTTTCACCGAGGGAGTCCCTTGCGCTGCCTAGCGCTCAACGCCTCATTCGAGCCCCTGACCATGGTGCCTGTACGCCGGGCGCTGCGGCTGGTGATCGACCGTAAGGCGGAGATCGTCGAGGCGGAGGGGCCGGTCGTGAAGAGCGAGCGCCTGGCGATTCCACGCCCGGCGGTCATCCGGCTCGTCAAGTTCGTGCATGTGCCGCGCCGCTTCCGCCGCCAGGTGACCAACACCTTCCTCTTCGCCCGGGACAACTACCGCTGCCAGTTCTGCGGGCGGAGCCAGCAGGAGCTGCGCCACCGGGAGTGTCTTACCCGGGACCATCTGGTGCCGCTGTCGCGGGGGGGCACCAACGGCTGGAGCAACGTCCTCACGGCGTGCTCGAGTTGCAACACGCGGAAGGGCAATCTGCTGCCCGAGGAAGCGGGGATGCACCCACTGCGGCCGCCGTTCGAGCCGCATTTCGTACACCTCGCCTGGGCGGTGCGGCGGCTCACCTCGATCCAGTCCAAGTACATCCGGTTGTTCTACGGCGGCGAGGTGTTGGCGACCCTCGAGGCGCTGTGACCTCGAAGCTTCCCTGGATCATCGCAGGGCTGGCGGGGGTGGCGGTGGTGGGGTTGCTCGGGACGCAGCGCGCGAGCGGGCGGGTCGTGCATCCCGAGCCTCGCCCCGGCGTGACCGCTGAGCGCGTCCTGCCGCCCAGCGCGGTGCCGCATACGCCCGGGGCGGCCGATGCGTACGCGGCGGCGCGCGGCGCGCCGCACATGCTCGACGGCGTCCATTGCTACTGCGAGTGCGCCAAGCATTCCGGGCATCGCTCGCTACTCACCTGCTTCGAGTCCGACCACGGCTCGCATTGCGACATCTGCATGGGTGAAGCGACGCTCGCGGCGAGCCTCGCCGCACAGGGCAGCTCGCTGAGTGAGATCCGCCGCGCAATCGACCAGCGGTTCGGCTCCTAGTTCGTCCCTTCCTGGACGTTGAACGTCTCCGACCGCGCCTCGAGGGTGAGCCGCGGGAGGCCGGCGATCCGCACCAGCAGCCGCTGCGCGCCGCGCGCGAGTGCCCCGCCCAGATTGCCGCCCGATACCGCCGGGGTCACGTCTCCCTTGAGCCAGCGGGTGAGCTCCTCCAGATCCGTGTCGTTCAGCGTGGTCACGTCGAGGCGACACAGGAAGTAGAAATTCCCCGAGCTTTTGACCTTCAGGTTTACACGGTACGGTAGGTCGAGTGCGCGCTCCAGATCCTCCGGCGTGCCGTACCGGGTCACACGGCCCCCGGTACGGATCAGCACGAAGTCGTCGGCGAGCGGATCGTGACGCGCGACCGCGTCCCACGGCGCCTCGCTGATGTATTGATCGAACCAGCCGGAGCGGGAGCGCCATAGCTCGAGGCGGTAGTGTAAGCGCAGCGGGAACCCAGAGCGCATGAGGCCGACGAACTTGTCGTCGGCCAGGAGCCCGATCGTTTGGACCCGGGCGACGCCGCTCTGGACAATGACCGTCAACGCGGGTGCCTGCGCGGCGGCCCGAGAGACCGTCACCGCGCCTATCAAGACCAGGAACGCGAAGCCCGGCCTCACCTCAGAAGCGGTGATCGAGTCGCAGCGTGAATCGCAGATGCTCCCCGGCGGTCACCGCTTTCGCCACGTACAGGCCCAGCCCGCTCCAATCGATGCCGAGACCCAGATCGGCGAGCCAGCTGCCCAGCGTCGGCAGCCGATTGGCGGGCAGGCGGCCGGGCCCGCCGCCGACGAGCCATGCCTGTCCCGCGTCCGCCAGCACGACCAAATCCGGGCCCTGAAGCGTGAAGAGCGACTTCGCGCCTTCGTCCTCGGGGGCGGACGAGCCATACGACCAGTGCAGCGAGAGGTGACCGCGGTACTCGGCCTGCGCGAGGATCACGCGATCGCAGGCCGCCACTTGGGTCCGCGCGAACGCGCGGTCGATGATGTCGGCGTTACACGCGCTGTGCCGGAAGCCGTAGCCCGTGAGCGGATCGGGCCCTCCCGTCGACAGCCGCTGCTGCAGCGGCAGCGGATCGCCGCCGAGCCACCCGCCCGCGAACAGCCGCAGGTTCACGCGGCCCGACGGGCTCACGCGGGTGTAGCGCCGGAAATCGAGGAACAAGCGGCTGAATGCATAGGAGCCGTCCGTCGGGATCGGCGCGCGCACGGCCGCCGGTACGCCGGTCTGGGGTGTCACGTCCTTCGAGCGCGAGTTCTCGTAGCGGGCGCTTAGGAACCAGCCTGCGGTGGGGTCGCGTCGATCGTTGCGGGTGTCGAACGTGAGCGTGCCGGCGAGCGTCGTGTAGTGCCCGTCGTCGATCGGCGGGTTGGGGCGCCACCGCTGGTCGTTGCGGAACACGGTCCAAGGATCGCGCGCGCTGACGGTGGTCTGCTCGTCGTGCCGCACGTCGATGTCGAGGCGCAGCGAGCGCTCGGGTTGAACGAAGACGCGGCCCGCGACACCCTTGCTGAGGTAGTAGTCGCGATAGTCGCGCTGGAACAGGAATGCGGACCAACCCACCTCGCCGGCGCGCAGCCCCCAATCTTCGACGGGCGTGACGTCGTCGAAGGCGCGGAGCTCGATCCCGTAGGCGGGGGCCTCGCCCGAGCGAAGCTCGGTGCGTAGCAGGTATCCCAGGTCGCTCCGCTTGTGGGTGAAGTCGCCGGCGGTGCGGAACACCCCCAACGCGTCGACCCGCAGGCGCAGATTGCGATGGAGCTTCCAGTCGAACAGCGGCCCGAACACCACCGGCAGGCCTTCGACCCGGTTGAACGTGCCGCCCGTCGCGAGCGTGAGCGACGAGCGCGAGTCGGCGGTGCCCCACGACTTCTCGATCCCCAGCCTCCGGAACCAACGGCGCCAGTCCGGCGGGGCGAGCGCGATCTCCTCGCCCTTGGTGCGGTAGGCGAGCGGCGCGCTGTACACGCGCAGCTCCCCCGAGATGACGGCGGTCGGGCTGCGCGCCACCGTCCCGCCCACCACGATCACGTCGCCGGTCACCACCGCGCTCGAGTCGAGGATCGCGTCGCCGTTGATCACGAGCAGCGTGCCCTCCACGCGGCCCGCCACCACCACGACGCCGTTGCGCACGGCGACGTCGCCGCGCCACTCGTTCCCGTGGGGCAGGCGCGAACGACCCACCAGCCGGGTGGTCGTGGCCGCGTTGTAACGGCGCACCGCGTCCTCGGCCACGGCATGGGGCAGCTCAGGCGGCGGCACCATGACCCCCGCGCTCTCGGGCTGGATCACGATGGCGGTGTCCTGCGCGGCGGCGACGGCGGGGCCGAGCGCACAGAGAACCACGAGCACGAGAACGCGCATAACGGGCATCCTGGTTGGAGGCGCGGAAGACAGGTGCATGGGGTGTGCCGCCTCCCGGGTGAGGACGCGGAGCACGGCGGCGAGCGATGACGCGGGCGCTGGGCCCGCGAGTCGTGTCATCCCGCCACGTTCCGCGGCGGCTCGAGGCCGAGCCGGCGCATCCGGCGATACAGGTTGGCGCGGTCCGTCGCAAGCTTGCGGGCCGCGTCCGCCACGTTGCCTCGCGCCGCCGACAGCGCGCGCGCGATGAGCGTCCGCTCGTAGCCGTCGAGGGCCTCCGCCAGCGCCACGTCGCTCCAGCCTTCGCCCGGCGCGGGCACGGGAGCAGCGCCGTCGCCGGGCACCACGCGGGCGACGTCATCCGCCGTCACGACATCCCCGGTGGCGAGGATCGCGAGCCGCTCCATGATGTTCGCCAGCTCGCGCACGTTGCCGGGCCACGGGTAAGACGCGAGAAGCTGCACGGCGCCGGCGTCGAACCGCACCGAGCGACCGAGGCGCGTCGCCTGGCGGCCGGCGAAGTGCTGTACCAACGGCGGAATGTCGTCGGGACGCTCCCGCAGCGGCGGGATGTGGATCGGTAGCACGTTCAGGCGGAACAGCAGATCCTCCCGGAACTGGCCCTGCTGCGAGGCCCTGGCGAGGTCCTTGTTGGTCGCCGCAATCACCCGCACGTCCACGGTAACCGGCTTCTCGCCGCCGAGCCGCTCGATCACGCCGGACTCGAGCACGCGCAGCAGTTTTGCCTGAGCCTCGGGCCCCAAGTCGCCGACTTCGTCGAGAAACAGCGTGCCGCGGTCCGCCAGCTCGAAGCGGCCCACGCGCCGCTCGGTGGCGCCCGTGAACGCGCCGCGCTCGTGGCCGAACATCTCCGACTCGACCAGGTCCTTGGGGATCGCCGCGCTGTTGACGCACACGAATGGCTTGGTCGCGCGGGCACTCTGTCGATGAATCGCGGAGGCGACGAGCTCCTTGCCGGTGCCCGATTCCCCGGTGATCAGCACGCGCACTTCGGTTGGCGCCACGCGCGCGATCAGCGCGCGCAGCTGCTCCATTGTCTTGCTCACGCCCACCAGCGGGTCGGCGTGACCCAGGGCTTCGTGCAGGCGCCGGTTCTCGGCGAGCGTGCGCGACAGCTGGAGCGCGGCCCGGAGCGTCGTGAGCAGGCCCTCGGGCGTCAGCGGTTTTTCGAGGAACTGAAACGCGCCCAGTTTCGTCGCCCGCACCGCGTCAGCGAGGTTCGCCTTGCCGCTCATCATCACCACCGGAAGGTCGGGCGCCACGCGCTTGAGCCGCTCCAGCGTCGCGAGGCCGTCGGGCCCGCCGGGCATCATCAAGTCGAGCAACACCGCATCAGGTGCATCGCGCTCCACCTCCGCGATACCCGCGGTGCCGTTCGCCGCCTCCGCCGTCTCGAAGCCTTCGGACTCGAGCAACGCCGCCACCATCTTGCGGATGTTCGCCTCGTCGTCGACGAGCAGGACGCGCGGGCTCACGCGGCGGACAATACGATGGAGAAGGTCGCGCCGCCGCCCGGCGTCTCCGCCACGGTGATGCTGCCGTTGTGAGCCTCGATGGTCTGGCGGACCAGGGCGAGCCCCAGGCCGGTGCCGTCGCGCTTGGTCGTGAAATACGGCTCGAACACGCGCTGGCGCAGGTCGTCGGGGATCCCGGCGCCGTGGTCGGCGATGGTCACCGCCAGCCCGTTTCCGTCCCGGCTCACGGCGATCTCGATCGATCCGCGCCCTCCCATGGCCTCCGCGGCGTTGCGCAACAAGTTCGCGAACGCGCGCCGTAACGGATCGTAGTGCCCCAGCAGCTTGCAGGGCTCCCCGTTGGCCCGCACCGAGACATCCACCTCCGATGGCACGGCGCTCTTGCCGAGGTCCATCAAGAGGTCCAACAGGTCCACCTCGCTCTTCGGTCCCTCGGGGAGCCGCCCGAACTCGGCGAACTCCTTCGCGAGCTGGACGAGCCGCTGAGTCTCTGCTTCGAGCACGTCGACCGCCGTCGTTTGACGGTCCGACTGTCCGGCCGTCCGCCCGAGTTGGTCTACCGCGATTCGCATGGCCGTGAGCGGATTCTTGATCTCGTGCGCCACGCGACGCGCGACCTCGCGGAACGCCCGCAGACGCTCCGCCTCGAGCTCACGGTCACGCGCGGCTTCGAGCGCCGTCGCGAGCTCCCGCAGGGCCTGGCGCAGCGCTTCAAACTCGGGAGCCCCGCGGGACGGCGGACCCGCCGGCAGCGGCATGCGGCGCCGGATGAGCCGTGTCCAGCCCACCAGCTCGTCGATCGGACGGGACAGCTGGCGCGACAGGTGGCCCGCCACACGTATCGCCGCGATGACCGCGAAGGCGCCGAGCACGAATACGACCGCCGCGAAACCGCCTGCGTAGTAGCGCAGGTACGTCTCCGCCCGCCGCGCCAGGGTTACCGAGTTGGAGAGCTGGTCCAGATGCTCCCGGAAGGCAGCGCGCTCCCGCGCCGAGAGGTGGGTCGTGTCCATCCGATCCACCATCAGGCGTGCCGACGCCGCCATATCCTCGAGCGCCACGCGCGCCCCCGCGGATGGGGCCACCGTGCGCACGGCGAGCGCCCAGCCCACCACGGCCAGGGCGGTCGGCACGGCGGTCAGGGCCACCAGGATCCCGAAGATCCGCTGGCGAAAGGGGAGGGCCATATTGGTTGGCACCAATCTAGGGAATTGACCCGGGTGCGACAATTCGACACAGGGGTTTACGCATGAAGAGCCACACGCACTACCTCTGGTTCAACACCAAGCAGCGCCAGGAAATCATCGATGTCACCGAACAGGTCGCCGCGCAGGTCGGGGAAAGCGGTGTCGCCGAGGGGCTCGTGCTGGTGAGCGCGATGCACATCACAGCCTCAGTGTTCGTGAACGATCACGAATCGGGACTGTGGGCGGACATTCTCAAGTGGCTCGAGGCCACCGTCGCGCCGTGGGATCCCAAACGGTACCGGCACAACGAAACGGGGGAGGACAACGCCGCCGCCCACCTGCGCAGCCTCACGATCGGGCACGAAGTGATCGTGCCGATCACGGCCGGCAAGCTCGACCTAGGCCCGTGGCAGCGGGTGTTCTACGGGGAGTGGGACGGGCAGCGCAAGAAGCGAGTGATCGTCAAGGTGTTGGGGGAGTAGCCGAGACCAGAGCACTCTCGGCTCGCCAGTCCCAGCCCTGTTGCTCTGTCTTGACGAGCCAACCCCGGTCCTTGCTCACCCACAGTATCAGCATGCTTTCGGGACTCTCGCGCAGCTCGAGCTTCCAGCACTCGAAGCGCCCAGCGGGAACCTCGATCCGTCCACTGCCGACGACCCGCAGGTCGACCGGGGCGAACCCGGTCTTACTGGGATCGGGTCCCACGAGGCCAACCGAGTACACGCTCCCACTCCACCAGCGATCGAGCGGGAGCACTTGCAGTAGCAAGGTCAGATCGACGCGCCGCCACCGAAGCACGAGCGGTGCGTCTGGCGCACCCGGAATGCCCGCACTCGCCCGCCAGCTGCGCGGGTGCGCTCCGCCGATGTCGAGCGTTTCGCGAACCGTGTCGCGCGTGAACTGTTGGACGTGGCTAAATTTCACTCCGCCCTGCGCCGCGTAAATCGGTCGCAACGTGGACCCTTCGAAGTAGGTGCTCTCGGGCGGCGTGCGGAGGGTATCCGGAGGGCGGTCGCGTACACTTTTATCTTCTTGGGAAACGATCCATGCCGTGCGTCCTTCCCACCGGGCGTCCGCCACCGTAATCGTGAGACGCCCGCGGCAATTGGTCAGGACGTCGTCGAACACGGTGCAGGTCCGGTACGTCCACGTTCCTTCGCGAGCGCGTGCCAACTGCAGGTTTCGGACAGGCTCGTAGCGCGGGCGCCGTGGCGGTCCAGGTTCCTGCGCCACCGCGTCCGGCGGCCATAAGGATAGACCCGCCGTGATATCTGGAAACTCGTTTTCTGTGCCGACCGGACGCTGATCACCGCTGCGTGCGCGCATGACCAGAACCACGGCCGCAGCGGCTGCCGTGAGGAACAGTAGCGCGGCGCGACGGGACACCGTCGAACGGTCCTGCGGTAGCACCACCCGCACCCCTGCCGCCCGACTCGCGAGGATGCACTCCAAGAGATCCTTCGGTGGGTCGGGGGCCGGAATGTTCCGAAGCTCATCTTTCCAGGTCATCGTTCACTCTCCAACTCGCGGCGCAGTCTTTTCAATGCTCGTGACAACCGGACCCGCGATGCCCCCTCACTAATGCCAAGCAGCTCGGCGATCTCGGCGTGTCCGTAGCCTTCGATCTCTTTCAGCACGAGCACCGAGCGGAGATGATCCGGGAGCGTGTCCACGGCGGCCTGGAGCCCGTCACGCTCCGATGTCGCAGGTGGCTCCGCTTGCCCGGCTGCGTTGTCCAGCGCCACCTCGCGCCGCCGCTTGCCGCTGCGGAGTTTCATCAAGGCGACCCGGGCCGTCACACGCTTCAGCCACCCGCCGAAGCTCCCGCGCTCCTCGTAGCGCCGCAGTGCTTCCGGGAGCCCGACGAACACGTCATGCACGACGTCCTCTGCATCCTCGCGGCCACCAACCAACCGGTACGCCAACCGGAACAGCGCCGCTCCGTGCTCCAGGTAGAGGGCGGAGAGGGCGTCAGGGCTCCCGGCGCGTGCCTCAGCGATCAGGGACGCTGGGATCCCGGTCCCGGCGCTCGTACTCATGCCATCACTCGAATGCCCTTGGTAGGCAAAACGTTACGCAGGCAGGCGGTGACGCCACGGCTCCCTTCCGGTCTATCTCTTTGAGCACAAGTTGTTTATCTTCAACACACTGATAGCGCGGCAGGGTAGGGAGGCGTCAGGTCAATCCGGCAGCGCCTGGCAGCCCCGGTGGATCCGGGGCTCGCAGGAGGCGCGCCGAGGTGAGATCGGCGAACCATCCCTCACAGTGTCCCGCCGCGCGCGACTCTGACCGGCGACTCACAACGACTCTGCAACAGGCACCTGTCGCCTCCCTTGAGGCGCCCGGGCTCGGGCGCCCGAACGACTACCGTCCCCGCTATCACCACTCCCGCGCGTCCGGCCGCTTGACGGCCCGGCGCCGCGTGCATGCGCAGCGAGGGCACGAGGAGCAAGACACAACCACATGACGCAACCGCCGCAAGCCCATTTGCCACGATCGGTTCACCACGAACCCCCCGCCCATGCGCCCAACGCGGCGCTGATGATCGACTTCGACAACGTGACGATGGGGATCCGCTCGGATCTCCAGTCGGAGCTGCGGCGCCTGCTGCAGTCGGACATCATCAAGGGAAAAGTGGCCGTACAGCGCGCCTACGCTGACTGGCGCCGCTACCCGCAGTACATCGTCCCGCTGGCCGAGTCGTCGATCGACATGATCTGGGCGCCGGCGTACGGGTCGAACAAGAAAAACGCGACAGACATCCGTCTCGCGGTCGACGCCCTCGAGCTCGTCTTCACGCGACCAGAGATCGGCACGTTCATCCTGCTGTCGGGCGATTCGGATTTCTCGTCTCTCGTGTTGAAGCTCAAAGAGTACGGCAAGTACGTGATCGGCGTGGGGATCCGCGAATCGTCCAGCGACCTGCTGATCCAGAACTGCGACGAGTACTACTCCTACAACGAGCTGGCCGGCCTCACGAAAGAAAGCGACGTCACACACGAACGGCACGATCCCTGGGACCTCGTGATCGAGGCCGTGAAACAAATGACTGCGCATAGCGACGTAATGCGGTCCGATCGCCTGAAGCAGGTCATGCAGGAGATCGATCCCGCATTCAACGAGAAAGACCTGGGGTTCTCCCGCTTCTCCAAGTTTGTCGTAGAGGCGGCCCACAAGGGCCTCATCGCACTGACCAAACTCGACAATGGCCAGTACGAGATCGGGCTGGGTCCCGGCGTCCCCGGCGCGGCGGCTCAGCCATCCGGGTTTGGGTCCTTCGAACGGCCACGCGAACGTGAGCGGGGTGAAGGCCGCGGTCGCGGTCGTGGTCGTCGGGGTGGGGGAGGCCGTGACGAGCGCGAGGGACGCGACGAGCACGCCGTCCCAGCGGCCGAGGAGCCTCCGGCCCTCCCGCCCGCCCCCGAAGAGCGCCGCAGCGCCTTCTCGCTCGATGGCGCCTTTGGCCTCATTAAACAGGCCATCGGCCGCTTGGGCGGCGAATCCCGCCCGGTGAGCGCGCAGGAGCTCGGCCAGGCCATGGCCGAAATCAAAGGCGACGAGGAGCCGGTCGAGCCGGCCCAAGTGCAGAAGCTGCTGCGCCAGGCGCACGATCGGGAGCTTATCGATCTCGCCAAGGAAGACGACGGAGCCTACACCGTGAAGCTGCGGGACGCGCCACCCTCGTCAGAGACGCCTCAGGCCGAGCCCGCCGCGGTGACTGACGCCGACGAGGCGCTCGATCCGCCGATGCCGGATTCGTCCGCCCCGCCGTCGATGCGGCCGTCCAATGTGCCCGCCAGTATTCCGGCGCGTAGCGCCCGGTTCCGCCGGGGCTCGCGCGGGCCACGCGTGGCGCCGCCGGAGATCCCGAACATCGGGATGGTCGAGGTGGACCCGAACTTCAAGCCGCGCATCGAGCTGGTGCCGCCCAAGGTCCCCCCCGCCCCGACTGTGCCGGAGCCGCTGGGCGGTGACAGCGCGCCGGCCGGCGGTGCCGAGCGCGGTGCGCGCGGTCGGGGTGGACGTGGGCGCCGCAGCGGGAGTGGTGGAGGGAGCGGGGGCGGGGGCGGCGGCCGGGACGAACGTGCCGAGTTAGGCGAGCGGCCGGAGCGGGGAGAACGGGAACGGGGCGGTCGGGGTCGCCGCGGTGGTCGTGGACGCGGAGGCCGGGGTCGTGGCGCGGGCGGGGAGGGACGGGCCGACCGCAGCGAGCCTCGGGACATCCCGGAGCCGCGCGCGGCCAGGGCCGAGCCCCCCCCACCGCCTCCCGCACCCAAGCCACCTCCCCCGCGTGAGCCTGACGTCGACAGTGGGGGTGAGTCGTTCTGGTCGAAGGTAAAGCGCGGGCTCACCGGCGGGACGTGAGAAGCGCCGCACTGCCGGCGTCGTTCTACGCGCGACCTACTCCCGAGGTCGCGCGTGGGCTTTTGGGACACGTTCTGCTGAGCGAGCTCGGAGGCCGCCGCACCGCCGGCCGGATCGTCGAGACTGAAGCCTACCTCGGCACCGATGACCCCGCTTCGCATGGCTATCGCGCCCACCGCACGCGCCGCAACGCCAGCCTGTTCGAGCGCCCGGGCATCGCGTACGTCTACTTCACCTACGGCATGCACTGGTGTCTGAACGCGGTCACAGAGCGCGCCGGGCATCCCGCAGCCGTCCTCATCCGCGCGCTCGAGCCGCTCGAGGGACTGGCGACGATGCGGCGACGGCGCGGGGGCGCGCGCGTCGCCGACCGCGACCTCTGCTCGGGTCCCGCCAAGCTGTGCCAGGCGCTGGGCGTGACCGGGCGGCACGACGGTCTTCCGCTGACCCGTGGTCGGCTGCGCATCGTCCGAAACCAGTCACGACAGCACCACGCCATCAAAGTGACACCGCGCATCGGCATCACCCGCGCCGCCGACTGGCCGCTGCGGTTCCTGATCGAGGGCTCACCATGGGTCTCCCGTTAGGCCTGCTGCTCGTGCTCCAACAGCCCATCATCGTGGACGGCCACATCGACACGGCGCAGCGCATGCTCGACATGAGGACCGACATCACAAATCGGCTGGCCGACGGGCACGTGGATGTCCCGCGCATGCGCGAGGGTGGGCTCACGGCCGCGTTCTTCTCGATCTGGGTGGACGCGCGCTATGCCCGGGGCACCGCCTTTCAGCGCGCGCTGGACCTGATCGGTGCCGTGCGCGCGCTGGCGGACACCAACCACGAGGTGGAGCTGGCAACCACGGCCGATGAAGTCCGCGCCGCGGCGGGTCGGGGCCACATCGCGGCGCTCATGGGCGTCGAAGGCGGGCATGCGATCGAGAACTCGCTCGAGAAGCTCGACTCGCTGTACCGGCTCGGCGTGCGTTACATGACGCTGACCTGGAACAACGGCAACGATTGGGCGGGCTCCTCGCTCGACCCGAAGCGGCACGGCGGGCTAACGGCCTTCGGACGCCAGGTGGTGGGACGGATGAACCGGATGGGCATGCTGGTGGACGTCTCGCACGTGTCCGACGCGACGTTCCGGGACGTCCTGGCCACGAGCACGCGACCGGTGATTGCGTCGCACTCGTCGTGCCGGGCCCTGGCGCACCACCCCCGCAACCTGAGCGACGAGCAGCTCCGCGCCATCGCGCGGAACGGCGGCGTGGTGGGGATCAACTTCTATCCGGTGTTCTTGGACGAGCACTTCCGCGACCAGTACGAAGAGATGCGGCGCCGGCTGAAGCCTCAGATCGACTCGATCCGGGCGCACCACCGCGGCCGTGCCGGCGAAGCGGCGTTCGAGGTGGATAAATTCGTCGGCCAGCACGCCGAGAGCCTCGACGTTCCCACTATCGACCGCCTGCTGGACCACATCGATCATGCGGTCCAGATCATGGGGATCGACCACGTCGGTCTGGGCAGCGATTTCGATGGCATCAGCGTGCTGCCCCGACCCATGAAAGACGCGACATCGCTGCCCGAGCTCGTCCGGGCCCTCGAGGCCCGTGGCTACTCGGACAGCGATGTCCGCAAAATCCTGGGCGAGAACTTCCTGCGGGTGCTTACTGCCGGTCCGTGACCCCCTCTTTGGAACTACCCAAGGAGTAGCGGACGCCGCCCTGGAAGCTGTGGGTGGTGCCCTGGATCAGGAAGTTGGCCGCCGCCGAGGTCAGGATGTAATGGCCGTACAGCGCCAGCCGACCCTGCTTGATGTCGACGCCGCCCATCCACCAGAAGAAGGCCTTGGTTGCCGCCCTGTCGGCCTCGTCCTGGAGCGTACCTAACTGCGATCCGGTGCAGGTCGCGCAGCTCACCTGGACGTTCAGAGCTTCCATGATCGCGAACCCGCCGCCCGCGAACGGCTCGACCCGCAGCTGCGCGGGGAAAGCGAGCACACCGACCATGATGCGGCGCAGATTGTTGAACTGGACATTCCCCGGGGTTACCGCCCCGCTGGGCTCGACGATGGTCACGTGCCGGGGCGAGATGAAGAAGGACTGCTCGAACGCCGCGTACAGCGCGGTCCGCTTCCCGGTGATCAACCAGTGCCCGCCGAACGTCGGCTCGAAGGAATAGCTGTCGAAGTTGGTGCGGAACATCAGGATGCCGGCCTGGCCGCCCCAGTACCACTTGTGCTGCCAGTCACTCGAGCGCTGCTCGTAGCTGGGGCCACCCCTGGGCTGCGCCTCGGGGACCTTGCCGCCCGCCGCCACGATCGAGTCCCGCTTCTCTTTGGGGACCTCGGGATATGCGGCCTCTTGGTGGCTGGGGCCGAGGAAGAACGACAGGCCCGCCGTCCCGACCACCTGACCGCCCCACGTACCGCCCGGGAGCTGCGTGTTGGGCGCGTAGTAGGCGCGTGCCTCGAGACGCAACGCCGCTCGATCCGAGATATAGATGCGATCGCCAATGGCGCCATGCACGCCGGCGTCCCGGAAGCCCCCTGCGGCGTTGCTGTTGAAATCCATGGCCGAGTAGCCGCCCAGGATGTAGAAGCTCTTCTCGGAGCCAAAGTTCAGCACCAGGCTCGCCGAGCCGAACCACACTGGGAAGTCCGTCCCCGTACCGCCGCCCTTTGGATGGGGCCGCATGTACAGGCCGTCCCCCTCGATTCCGAGCCAATTGGTGATCCAGAAGCCGATCCGGCCCCCGCCGCCGATCTGGTTGTCGAGCTGGAAGGCGCGGTCGAAGCGCGTGAAGCTTGCGAACCCGCCTACCTCGAATTGAAAGTGGTGCTGGGCCTGGGCCTCGAGTGTGGCGGCCCCGCCCAGCAGCAGCACCGCGATGACCGTGACTACCCGCATGGACGACTCCTCGGGGTCAAAAAGCGACCCCCAAAATAGGGAATTCGTCCGGAAAACGCGATAGCCCTTCGCTTTAAGCCTCTGAACCTTGAAAGTACTTGAAGGTGATACCGAACAGATACCAAAAATCGCGGCTAATCGAGGCTAGATGAGGCCCAGTTTGCTCCCTACATGCCGGAAGGCGCCCAGGGCGAAGTCGAGGTCGTCCCGCGTGTGGGCCGCCGAAAGCTGACAGCGGATCCGGGCATGCCCTTGCGGGACCACCGGATAGCCAAAGCCGGTCACGAAGACCCCCTCGTCCAGCAGCGCCTCACTCATCCGGATCGCCTGTGCCGTCTCTCCCAGGATCACCGGAACGATGGGGGTGTCCCCGGGGAGCGGCTTGAACCCCAGGGCCAGGAGGCGCTCGCGGAAATAACGTGCGTGCTCGTGCAGGCGGGTTACGAGCTCCGGGTAGCGCTGGACGTACTGCACTGCCGCGAGGGCGCTGCCCGCCACCGTGGGAGGAAGGGCGTTGGAAAAGAGCTGCGGCCGGGAGCGCTGGGTGAGGTAGTCGGCGAGCGCGGCGGGGCCGGCGGTGAAGCCACCCGCGGCGCCGCCCAGGGCTTTACCCAGCGTGGACGTGATGATGTCCACCTGGCCCAGCATCCCGTAGTGCTCCGCCGTGCCCCGGCCCGAGCGGCCGAGCACACCAGTGCCGTGGGAGTCGTCCATGGCGACGACAGCGTCGTACTTCCGGGCCAAGGGCACGATGTCCGGCAGCTTGGCTATGTCGCCCTCCATGGAAAACACGCCGTCGGTGAAGATCAGCTTGAGACGCGCCCGCTTCGCTGCCTTCAGCTTGTCCTCGAGGTCCGCCATGTCCGAGTGTCGGTACACAGCGGTCTGGCACTTCGTGATGGTCTTCGCGAGGCGGATCGAGTCGATGATGGACGCGTGGTTGAGCTGGTCCGAGATCACGATGTCCTGTTCACCCAGCAGGGTGGGGACGAGTCCCTCGTTCGCATTCCAGCAGCTTACATATGTGAGTGACGACTCACATCCGACCAACCGGGCGAGCGCTTCCTCCAGCTCGCGGTGAATGGTGAACGTCCCGCAGATGAACCGGACCGAGCCGGTGCCGGCACCGAACTGGTCGAGGGCCCGCTTGCCGGCCGCGACCACCTCGGGCGCGTTGCACAGGCCCAGATAGTTGTTGGACGAGAGAATCACCACGTCGCCGCGTCCTTGCATCTTGGTGCGTGCGGCCTGCGGTGCTTCCAGGTAGTTCAAGCGCTTATAGACCCCGTCCTGCTTGAACTGCTCGAGCTCGGCTTCGAGCCGGGCGGCGAAGCTCATGCGATCTCCAGGATGATCTTGCCCGCGTCGCCCGCGCGGATGGCGGCGAGGGCCTCGTCGATTTTCGCGAGCGGAAACTGATGGGTGATCACCGGCCGGGGATCGAGCAGCCCGGCGGTGAGGTAGTGGCGCATCTGGTGCCAGGTCTCGTACATCTTGCGGCCGATCACACCGTACACGGTGATCCCCTTGAAAATGATCTCGTCGGCAAAATCGACCGGCACCTCCCCTTTGGGGATACCGAGCAGATGGACCCGTCCCCCGAGTCGTACAGCGGCGAACGCCTGGTGCAGGGCCGACGGCACGCCCGACATCTCGCACACGAGGTCGGCGCCTTCGCCGCCGGTCTCTCCCAGCACGGTGCGTACCACGTCCTCGGTGGCGGCGTTGATCGTCACGTGCGCTCCCATGGAGCGCGCCAGCGCCAGCCGCTTCGCGTTCACGTCGGAGGCAATCACCTTGGCGGCACCCGCGGCGCGCGCGATGCCCACCGCGAAGCAGCCGATCGGCCCGCACCCCACCACGAACACGGAACTGTCCTTGACCTCGGTGCTCAACACCGCGTGGAAGGCGTTCCCCATGGGGTCCATGATGGCGCCGACCGTGGTGGGCACGCCGTCGAGGGGCAGCACGTTGGTGGCGGGCATCGCGATGTACTCGGCGAACGCTCCGTTGCGGTCCACGCCAATGATGCGGGTGTTCTTGCAGATGTGGCTGTTGCCCGTGCGGCACTGGAGACAGCGGCCGCACACGATGTGGCCCTCCGCGGTCACCAGCTGGCCGGGCCGGAGCTCGGACACGCCGTCGCCCGCCGCCACGATCTCCCCGGCGAACTCGTGGCCTACCACCAGCGGCGGCTTGATGCGGCCTTCCGCCCACTCGTCCCAGTCGGCGATGTGGACGTCGGTGCCGCACACCCCCGCGTGCCGCACCGCGATGAGCACCTCGCCCGGGCCGGGCGACGGCTTCGGCACGGTCATCACCTTGAGACCGGGAGCACGCTTCTCTTTTACGATCGCTTGCATGAAAGCTCGGGATGCGGGATGCGTGATGCGGGAGGCGTCAGAAGATGGACCGGGTGAAGCCTCCGTCCACCTGCAGCACGGCGCCGGTAATATAGCTGGCCCGCTCGGAGGCAAGGAACGCGACCGCCGCCGCGAGCTCGTCGACGCGACCCATGCGGCCCAGCGGGATCCCGGCGACCAGATCGCGGACGACTTCCTGCGACGCACGCTGCTCGCGCTGGGCGCGGGCCTCGGTGAGCTCCGTGATCCGCTCCGTCTCGATGTAGCCCGGACATACGACGTTCACGGTGATTCCCTCGGCGGCGACCTCATCGGCCAGGGCTTTCGCGAACCCCAGCACGCCGGCGCGTGCCGTGGTGGAGAGGATGAGCCCGGGCAGGGGCTGCTTGGCGGCGACGGACGCGAGGCAGATGATCCGACCCCACTGCCGCTTCCGCATGAAGGGCATCGCGGCGCGAGCGAGATTGACCGTGGACAGGAGGTTCAGCTCCACGGCGCGCTGGAAGGCGTCGGCCGGCTGGTGGGTGAAAGGAGCCGCCGGCGGACCGCCCGCGTTGCAGAACAGCACGTCGAGACGACCCGCCTCGTGGTGCACCCGCTCCACCAGGTCCCCGGCCTGCGCCGGGTCACTCACGTCGGCCACGAACGGCATCACCGCCTCAGCTGCTTCGGAGGAGAGCTGGTGCGCCGCGTGCTTTACGGAGTCCGCGTGACGGCCGTTGACGGCCACGCGAGCGCCCTCCTGCGCCAGCGCCTTCGCTACGGCGCGCCCGAGTCCCTTCGTGCTGCCGCACACGAGAGCCACCCGGCCGGCGAGACCTAGATCCATGAGGGCGGGAATTTAAGGGTGCTGAGTGCTGGGTGTTAGGGAGGACCTACCGAACCGTCATCGGAGCTTCCACTGCCTCCAGCCGTATCGCGCAGCACTTGAGCTCCGCCATTTTCGCGTACGGATCGAGCACCGGATTGGTGAGCAGGTTGGCGGCCGCCTCGCGGAAGTGGAACGGCACGAATACCTGACCGCGCGCCACGCGCTCCGAAATGCGGGTCGAGCTCACCATCGTGTTGCGGCGCGACGTCAGCCGTACGAGGTCGCCGTCCTCGAGCCCGAGCTCGCGCGCATCGTCGGGGTGGATCTCGACGATGGGCGTGGGCTCACGCTGGTCGAGGCCCGAGGCGCGTCGCGTCATCGTGCCGGTATGCCAGTGATACAGCTGGCGCCCCGTGTTCATCACGAACGGATATTCCTCGTTGGGGAGCTCGACCGGCGGCGCGTACTCGACGGGGACGAACACGCCCTTCCCGTCCGCCGTCGGGAATCGGTCGTCGAACAAGAACGAGGTCCCCGCGGACTCGTCGGTCGGCACCGGGTACTGCAGTCCCGCCCCTTCGAGCCGCGGATACGTCACGCCGTGCCACGACGGCGTCACGCGCGCGATTTCCCGCATCACCTCTTCCGCGGTCTGGAAGCGCGTCGCGAGCCCCAGGCGGTTCGACAGGTCGATCAGGATTTCGAGATCGCCGCGCGCCTGCCCCGGGCTGGCCACCGCCTTGTGGGCGAGCTGAATGCGGCGCTCGGTGTTCACGAACGAGCCGGTCTTCTCGGCGAAGCTCGAGCCGGGCAGCACCACGTCGGCGTAGCGGGCGGTCTCCGTGAGGAACAGGTCGTGCACCGCCAGGAATTCGAGCTCTTGGAACCAATGCTCGGCGTGCGCCACGTCCGGGTCCGAGATGACCGGGTTCTCGCCCATGATGTACATCCCCCGCACGCCGCTCTCCTCCTTCACGATCTCGGTCACCATGAGCCCCTCGTTGAGCGAGAGAGACTCGGGCGGGACGCCCCATGCCGCGGCGTACTCCGCGCGGTTCTTCGGATCCTTGACCGGCCGGTAGTCGGTGTACACGAAGGGAATCGCGCCGACGTCGGACGCGCCCTGGACGTTGTTCTGCCCCCGTATCGGCATCATCGCGGCACCCCAGCGCCCGATCATGCCGCAGGCGAGCATCAGGTTCAGGAGCGAGGTGACGAGATCCGTGCCGTTGGCGTGCTGGGTGAGCCCCATTGCCCACAACGTGCTGGTGTTCGGGCCCCCTGCGTAGATCTCGGCAGCCCAGCGGATCCGGTCGGCGGAAACGCCGGTGATCTTGGTGGCCACCTCCGGCGTCATCGCCTTGACGGACTCCCGCAGCTTGTCGAAGTCGTGCATCCGCGCCGCCACAAACGCCTTGTTCTCGAGTCCCTCCGCGATGATGTGGTGCAGCATCGCGTTGAACAGGGCGACGTCGGTGCCCGGCTGCATCTGGAGGTGAATGTCCGCCCGGCCCGCGAGTTCGGTTCTCCGCGGATCCGCCACGATGAGGGTCGCCCCCCGTTCGTGGGCCCGCTTGATGGCGGCGCCGAACACCGGGTGCGACTCGGTGGTGTTCGCGCCGGCGATGAAGATGACGTCGGCGGCGTGCTCCACCTCACGCATCGAGCCAGACGCCGCCGAGGTGTTGAGCGCGCGCTGCATTGCGGCCACCGACGTGGAATGGCACAGCCGCGTGCAGTGGTCGATGTTGTTGGTGCCGAGCGCGGCGCGGAACATGCGCATCATGAGATAGTTCTCCTCGTTCGAGCACTTGGCCGAGGAGAAGCAGGCCAGGGAATTCCCGCCGCGCTCGTGCTTGAGTCGCAGCAGCTCCTGCGCCGTGAGCTCCAGCGCCTCGTCCCACGTGGCCTCGCGGAACGGCTCGTACCAGGAGGGTGGGGTCGCCACCCGGTCGCGAATGTCCAGGTCCACGCGCTCGAGCAGCGGCAGGTCGCGCACCGACTTGCCCACCGAGCGCGGCGGGCCTGCCGGCTTGGCGTTCTGGCCCTCACCTTCGATGGTCTGCCATGGCCCGCCGCGGCGATTCTTCCCGCCGTGCCACACCCAACGGCTTCCCTTCTTCTCCCAGCCCTTCCGGATCAGCGGCTTAGTGAGGCGATCGTGGTGCTGGGGAAAGTCGTACCCGAAGCGGCCTTTCACGCAGGTGGAGCCCTGGTTGGGTGTGTCGAGCTCGATGTCCGGAGAGGTGACCCGCACCACCTGGTCGCCCGCTACGTGCAGGTCCATCTGACAACCGACGCCGCAGTACGGGCAGACCGAGCGGACCTGCTTGTCGGGGTGGAGTACCTTCTCGGGCGCGAACCGCTCGCGCGGCATCACTTCGAAGATCGCGCCCGTCGGGCACACCCGCACGCACTCGCCGCACCAGGTGCAGCCGGCCTTGTCCGGGTCGCCGTCCGCGCCGACGATGATCTCGGTATGCTCCCCCCGCTGCCCCACGTCGAGCACGCCGACCACCTGGATGTCCTCGCAGGCCCGCACGCAGCGGGTGCACAGGATGCACGTGCTCATGTCGTGCCGGATCATCGGGTCGCCGGGCCGCTCGTCGCCGTGCCGCAACACCAGATCGCGCTCGCCCAGGGGCGTGGGAACGACGCCGTAGCGCACCACGTACTGCTCGAACTCGTTGCGGGGCTGGGCACGACCGCCGTTTCTCAGATGCTCGCCCGGGTAGCGCTCGAGCAGCAATCGGAGCACGCCCTTGCGGTTTTCCACGGCCGCGTGGGACTCCGTCTGCACCGCCATCCCATCCGCCACTTTGGTGGCGCACGCCGGGAGCAGCTTCGCCTGCCCCTCGACCGACACCAGGCAGATACGGCAATTCCCCACGACCAGCAGCTTGGGATACCAGCACAGGGTGGGGATGTCCAGAATGCCCGCGGCGCGGGCCGCTTCGAGGATCGTTTGTTCGGGGTTGGCGCTGACCGAGCGGCCGTTGATCGTGAGCGTCGCCATGACATTTGAAGGTTAGGCCCGGCGGCGGGACCCGGCAACCGGCTGCTGGCCCAGCTACCTGATTTGCAACGAAGCTACGCGCTGAAACACGAAGGGCCGGCGTTGGGCCGGCCCCGCTCGCGCTTCAGTCGATGTGTTCGGGCAGATGGCGGTGCGTATGGTCGCCCGGGCCTTCGGCCTCGTCTGTGAACCAGCAGTACGCCCAGATCTTGGCGGGGCGCAGCATCTTCCGGCCCGCGCGCATGATAATACCGATCGGCTCGTCGTCGTCCAGAACTAAGGGGAGACTCGTCATGGAAAAGGCGTTCCCGGTTGTCGGATACAGCGTTGCCGGGCAAAACGCTTGCCGCACGCCTCACCCGGCAAGGTGATATCCGGCAACGGGTTGACGGAGTGGGGTGGAGCGGAGTGGTTATTCCGACACGTTCAGCGCCGTGTCCAGCTGACGCTCCGGCTTGGTCGCCGTGAACCCGGCGCTCGCCTTGGTACGGCGGCGCCGGACCACCTCCCAGCCGCCATACTGACTCTGCAGCGCCTCCGGGGCGAGCGGGATCACCTCACGTACCGCGGGACTGGGGAGGATCACGTGCACCCCCCCGGGCCGGGTGCGCAGCTGCAGCGCGGCGAGCAGCGCATGCCGGTCGCGTGCACGCGCGGGAGCGAGGGCCGCGGGATCGATGATCACCAGGCTGGGCGCCACGTCGGGGAACCAGCTGCCGAACGTGACGACGAGCGCCTGGAACCGGCCGGCGAGCTGCTCAGTGACCGCGCGGCTCTCCGCGCCTTCGACCGCCCCGAGGTCGTGATCCACGAGAAACACCTCGGCGTCGTGCGCCGCGATGAAGAGGGCCGCCGGGAGCGCCGCGGCGCCGACTACGACGGCCAGGTCGCCGGGCTCGAGTCGGCGCACCGCGCTCACGAGCGGGCCGTCCGATTCGAGGCCCCAATGGGTCGGGGCGCGCTGCGCGGCGCGCAGGGCGCGGTGCTTCTGGCGCCAGCGAGGGAAGGAAGGCAGGCGCAACCGCCGGGCGATGATGCGGTCGACGTGCTCGAGCAACAACACCTCGGTGAGGAGGTACTGTCCCGCCGCGCTCTCCTCGAGCTCGCGCACCGCCTCGTCGCCGATCTCCAGCAGATCCTCTCGCGTGAGCGCATTCTTGTATTCCTCGATGCGCTGCAGCAGGAACTCCTGGTACTCCTGCTTGAGGGAGCGCGGCGGCCGCCGCGCTGTGCGGGAGCGCTGCTCCCCCGAGAGGCTCAGCATGGTTCCACGTGAACGGTGACTTCGTACAGCCGCAGGTCGCGTTTGAGTCGCTCCTCCACCTGATCGGCGATGGCGTGCGCGGACTCCACGTCCGCGTGGCGGTCCACGCACACCGTCACCTCGGCGTAGCGCAGGTCGGAGGGCCCACGCGAGCGGATGCCGTAGGCGCTCTTCACGCCGGGCACGGCCTGGGCGGCGTTCTGGATGTCGCGGGTGGGGATAGCGCGCTGGTCCACGAGCACCGGCACGGTGCGCGCGAGGATGCGATACGCCACGAGGATAATGGCCAGGGCCACGAGAATCGCGACCGTGGAATCGGCCCACCACCACCCCTGCCGCGTAAGCAGGATGCCGACGAGGATGCCGACCGTGATGAAGACGTCGGCGCGGGTGTGCGCCGCGTCCGCGACGAGCAGCTCGCTGCCGAGCTCGATCCCGCGGCGGTGCTCGTACCACGTGATGAGCACATTCACGCCGAGCGTGAGTACGAGTAGCCCCAGCTGAAAATCGCTGACGTCGACCTGATGACTGCCGCTCACGAAATGGTTCACCGCCCCCCGCACCAGCTCGAAGCAGGTGATCGACAGGAATCCCACGATTGCCAGCGCGCCCAGCGTCTCGAACTTGCCGTGGCCGTACGGGTGGTCCTCATCGGGCTCCTTCGCGGCCACCCGGACGATGGTCAGGGCGAGCACGTTGTTGAGCGCATCCACGCACGAATCCACCGCCCCGCCGAGCACGGCGAGGGAGCCGGACGTGATCCCCACCGCCAGCTTGACCCCTACGACCGCCAGGTTGGCGACGAGGAGGCCGATGAAGACTCGGCGGACCAGGGCGGACGCCGGCATGGACAGGACTGCAAGGTTGTAAGGGACAGCGGTTTAGTCAACGGCCCGGAGCAGGGCGCCCTTCAGGTAGCCGGTCTCGGGAACGTTGATCAGCTCCGGGTGGTCCCGGCCCGCCCCGGTGACGGCGAGCAGTTGGAGGCACCGGCCCGCATCCCGCGCCGCGTCGCCCAGCATGTCCAAGAAGACGTTCCGGCCCACATGGTAGGAGCAGGAACAGGTGAACAGCACCCCGCCGGGAGCGACGAGGCGCATGGCGCGCAGGTTGATCTCCTTGTAGCCGGCGAGCGCCCGCTGAACGCTCTGCTTCGACTTGGCGAAGGCCGGGGGGTCGAGCACGATCGTGTCGAACAGCTCTTCC
>Ga0209761_1000500_pt1 | contig 23978 bp, 20 predicted proteins | sample GraSoi013_1_40cm_4_FD_185818 | JGI IMG/M metagenome (GOLD analysis project Ga0209761, IMG submission 185818) | Grasslands soil microbial communities from the Angelo Coastal Reserve, California, USA - Sample 09_25_2013_1_40cm (SPAdes) (version 2) | ecosystem: Environmental > Terrestrial > Soil >...
CGAGTGATCCGCATTGCGAACCGCGATGTGACACGCGAGCACCTGGCAGCGCTGCTGAGCCGAGCGCTCGGAGATCGCGCATCGTTCCCCCTCTCCCGTAGGGAGAGGGGGACAGGGGGTGAGGACTTCCGAAGCGACAGGGGGTCAGGGGGGTGAGGACTCCCGGCTAGAACGTGAGCCGCACCGAGACACCCGCGGTGTGTCGCCGGGAGGAATACATCGGTGCGACCCGGACCGACCTGCCCTCCGCCGCTTCATTGCGCCGCCGCACCGCACCCCGGACCGATGCAATGTCGTAGATCGCCGAGCCAAGCGTCATAGCCGACCCGACCACCGCGAGCGCCGCCCCGGCCCGGCATTCGTCTCCGTAGCAGTCCCAGGAAGCCGCTACCGCGCCGAAGAGCGCTCCGTATCCCAGAATGCGGAGCCCCAGCCCTCGCCAGGCGCGGCGTCGCTGACCGGCGTAGAAGTATCCGAGCGACGGGCCGACCACCAGGCCGCCCGTGAACGCCACGAAGCCGAGCGCCCCGATCTCGCCGCTTCCGTTCGGGCCTTCGTTGCCGGACGAGGCCGCCATCGCCAAGCCTAGGCCGATCGGAACGATGGTGCCCCACAGGGAGCGATTCAGCGCCACGGATTCCGACGGACGCTGGGCCTGCGCGCGGGCGGGGACACAGGCGAGGATAACGGCGAGACCGATCGCGATGCGGGACACACCACCCTCCGGTGAGAGTCGAGGGAAGAGTGCCGCTGCCGCGTCAAGCGGCTCACAAGTGGGAAACGGGGGTAGCAACGGGCCATGACTACACCGATCCGCGTCGTCCCAATGCGGGGCCCCACCGGACTCATCGGGGCGCCCCAAGTAAAGGCACCCTCGACCGCGTCGTTCACCTACCGAGAGGGTCCCCTCCTGACCGCAGTCGAAATCGTCACGGTGTTCTGGGGAGCAACCTCGAACGAAGCGCTGAATGCCTTCTTTCAATTTCTGGTCTCCGGTCCCTACGTTGACCAGCTCGGTGAGTACAGCACCCCGCAGCAGAAAATCGGCCGCGGGCGCTATGTGGGAACGGCCCGCGTCACCAACCCGGCTCCCGGGACGAGCGTGACGGACAACGCGGTCCAGCAGATGCTCGAGGGAGAGGTGGCGCGCAAGTCCCTCCCCGCGTCGACCGCCAACACGCTGTACTTCACCTTCCTGCCGCCGGGAGTCACGGTGGAGGCCGGGAGCGAGCGCTCCTGCCAGGCATTCTGCGGTTATCACGACCGGTCCGCGGGTGGGTTGTATTACGCGGTCGTTCCGTATCCCGATTGCTCGGGGTGCCTCGGCGACCTGCAGCCGCTCGACGCGCTGACGTCGGTCTGTTCCCACGAGCTCGCCGAGGCGATCACCGACCCGGTGCCCGGTCAGGGGTGGTATGACGACACCAATGGCGAGATCGGCGACATCTGTGCCTGGCAGAACAAGAAGCTCGGCGCTTACGCGGTGCAGCTGGTCTGGTCGAACCGCGCGAAGGGGTGTGTCTGAGTCCATATTAAGGAGGTCCGCCCCAAAGGGAGGCCGTTGTGATCGCCGTGCGAATCGCCCCCACGTTGACGGCACTGCTGGTCGCAGCCGGGATCGCTCGTGGCCAAGCGCCCCCCCCGGCTCATCAGGTCAAGTCCTTCCACATCACGATTCTCTCGACCATGCTCGCGGATCGGGGCGTGGGCGAGTGGGGGTTCGCCGCCCTCGTGGAGGCCGACGGGCGCCGCCTCTTGTTCGACGCGGGGTACCGCCCCGAGACGGTGCTCCAGAATGCGCGCGAGCTCGGCATCGACCTCTCGAGCGTGACGGACGTCGTGCTGAGCCACCACCACGGCGACCACACGGGTGGTCTCGCGACCCTGCGGCGCGAGCTCGCGAAAAAGAACCCGGCCGCGCTGTCCCGGGTTCACGTCGCTCCCGGGATATTCTTGAGTCGTCGCTGCCCCGCCGCGCCGGCCGGTCCAGCCAGCGGGTCGTGTGGGATGATGGGCGGGGACGCGCGTGGTGATGAGGAAGCGAATCCGACCATCGCCGTCAAACGCGAGCTCGAGGCGAGTGGCGCAACATTCATCGAGCACGCGAGCGCGGCCGAGCTGCTCCCTGGAGTGTGGGTCACCGGCCCGGTCCCGCGCCGCTACCCCGAGCGGAATTGGAACCCGGCGATTCAGATCGTCACGCCGGGAGGCCTCGTACCGGACTCGGTTCCTGAAGACATGTCGCTGGTGATCCGCACAGACAAGGGACTCGTTGTCGTGACGGGGTGCGGGCACGCGGGCGTGGTGAATACCGTGGAGTACGCCCGCGAGATCGCGGGGCCGGGCCCGGTATACGGCGTGGTCGGGGGCCTGCACCTGTTCGCGGCAAAGGACGAGACGCTCGCGTGGACGGCCGAGAAACTCCACGCCGCGGGGCTGGTCGATCTGCTGGGCGCGCATTGTACCGGCATCGAGACGGTATTCCGGATCCGTCAGCTCGCGGGGCTGTCCCGCAAGACCGCGGTGGTTGGTGCGGTCGGGGCATCGTTTGACTCGGATCGAGGCATCGATCCGCTGGCCCTGGCGCAGTAGCACTATCTCGTACCGCCTCTCCAAGTCCCGCTTCACCTCCGGCCTCCAGTGCCACAAAAAGCTCTGGTGGGAGGTGCACGAGCCGGACGCGATCGAGCTGCAGCCGGACAAAGTCCTGCAGGATCTATTTGATCAGGGCCGCCAGGTAGGAGAAGTGGCGCGCACGCGCTATCCGGGCGGCGTGCTAATCGACCTGCCGCACGACGCTCGCGCCGAGCGCGTCGCGGCGACGCGAAAACTGCTCGACGCGGGCGCTCCGGCGATCTTCGAGGCGACGTTCATCGCCGACGACACCTTCGTCGCGATCGACGTGCTCGAGAAGCAGGGCGACGGGTACCACCTCACCGAGGTCAAGTCGTCCAGCTCGCAGAAGGACGAGCACATCCCCGACGTCGCGATCCAGGCCCGCGTCGCCGCGGCCTGCGGCGTGAAGATCACGGCGGCCGCCGTGCTGCACTTGAACAAGCAGTTCAGGAATCCCGACACCGGCGATCTGTTCGAGCGCACCGACGTCACGGCTCCTGTAGTAGCGTTTCTTCCGAGCGTCCCGGACGAAATTGACCGGCAGCGGGAGATGCTCGCGGGGCCGCTCCCGGATGTCTCGGTCGGCCTGCACTGCTTCGAGCCGTACGAGTGCCCGTTCATGAACCGCTGCTGGCCCGACACGCCGCACCACATCAGGCACCTGGCCGGGGTCGGGCCGAAGCGCACCGCCGCCTATTTGGCGCGCGGCATCACGTCCATCAACGAGTTACCGGCGAGAGAGAAGCTCAACTTCACTCAGCGGCGACAGCTCAAGGCGATGGCCCAGCAGCGCATCATCGTCGAGTCCACGCTCGGGGGCCAGTTGGAGCCTTTGATCGTCCCCGGGCGGCTCGGCTTCCTCGACTTCGAGACGATCGCCCGCGCGATTCCCGTGTGGCCCGGCATGGCCCCATGGCAGCAAGCCGCTGCCCAGTTCAGCTACCACGAGCGGCAGCCGGACGGCGGCTACACGCACGCGGCCTTCCTCGCGGAAGGACCAGACGACGCGCGCCCCAAGCTGGCCGCGGCGATGGTGCGCGCCACCGCCAAGGCGGAGCGCGTAACGATGTACACGCCGTTCGAGAAGACCCGCATTCGCGAGCTGCAACGGGCGGTACCCGAGCTCGCCGCCGAGCTCCAAGCGCTCGAGGCAAAGCTCATCGATCTCCACCCAATCGTGAAGAACTGCGTATACCACCCCGATTTCAAAGGGAGCTTCAGCCTCAAGTACATCCTGACGCCGCTGGTCCCGGAGCTGACCTACAACGATCTCGTGATCGTGGACGGCCGGGTGGCGAGCGTGGAAATCGCCCGGCTCTTGTTCGTGGCGGACAAAATCCCTCGACAGGAGCGCGATCGCGTGCGCCAGGACCTGCTCAACTACTGCGAGCGCGACACCTGGGCCATGGTGAAGCTGGTCGAGCGACTGCGGGAGCTGGCTGGCTGACAACTGCGGCTTTCGCACAACGTTCGAGCACATCGGACATGGCGTCCGAAGCTACCGCCCGGGAAAACGAGCGGTCAGAGCAGGATCAGAACTAGGCACCGTACGCGGTCATGGGCTTCACACTTCATGAATGAACCATGGACCGAGCAAAACACGACCGCGTCGCCGGGCCGAATACTCCGACGACGCGGTCGTTTGGCCTGCGCGAGCCCGGCACGATCGTCTGCCGGTGCTAGAACCTGCGGCGCAGAGTCGCGATTCGGTCCTGGTCAGCTACCGATCAAGCGATCGCTTGCCCATGCCAGGTCGCGCGTGGCGGTGTGACTAGACAAGGGATCACCTCCTTAGTTGAGTGGATGGTTCAGGCGTGGACGCTGGCAAATTAGAAGGAGCCGCGTGGCGACGCAACACCAGGAACTTACGGCGGACGGGCGTCGTTCCCGAGGCGAGTGACGTCGTGTTCACGCCTCAGGGAGGAAGCCGTGAAAACTGCAGTCCTATCATTCGTCGGCTCCATGGCGGTCTTCGGTACAGTTGCGACGGTTGCTGCGTCAGCTCAATCCTGGCCGGCCGGAATCACTCCGGTTCGCGGCGTCGTGACGAGCGTGTCCGGAAATGCGCTGACGCTGAATTCACAGACTGGTCCGGTGACGATTCATCTCGGCAGCCCCTTGAAGGTGTACAAGAGGACACCGTCCGATCTGGCTCACGTCAACAGCGAGTCGTTTGTGGGCGTCACGTCCGTGAAACAGCCGGACGGTTCGGAGCGCGCGACCAACATCAACATCTTCCCCGAAGAGCTGCGCGGCATCGGCGAGGGAAGCTACTTGATGAATCCGAATCCAGCACAGAGTGCGAGTAGCAGTAGGATGACCAATGGCACCGTCGCGGGTGCGGCGTCGCGCATGACCAATGGAACGGTCAGCACCCGGTCCGGTGCAGCGACACTCTCCGTTCAGTACAGCGGTGGCATGCAAACCATCAGCGTTCCACGTGATGTAAGCGTGACTGCCCTGGCTCCCACTACTGACAAGCTCAAGCCGGGGGAAAATGTCTTCGTGCTCGCGAAGACGCTGCAGGACGGGTCGTTCAGCACAACAAGCATCGTGCTGATTGGGCCTTAGAAGTCGAGGGCAAGGTGTAGTCCTCCGTCTGACAGGTTTGTTCCGCCGCGCCTGATTCTTCCGTCGATGCGCGATCGCTACGATTGGCTTCGTTCAGCGATCCATCCCAGTCACGACGGAGAACACGATGAAACCGACGATCTATGCCCCGTTCCTGAGCCTGGCGGCTCTGGCGGCGTGCAACAGTCTCAATTCGCCCATCAACAACCAGCCTCCGGCTCCTACCTTCACTGTCATCCGGGCGCAAGGCGACAGCGCCGCGCTCGCGGACACCCTGAACAGGTTTCGCGCTGCGCTCGGCGGCAACTTGAATGCGCCGAACTCGCCGCCCGCCACGAGCGGCCGGCGTGAGATCAACTGGGACGGCGTGCCCGCCGCCCTGACCAACGTCGACACGTTTCCGGCGACGTTCTTCAACGTCAACTCGAAGCGGGGTGCCATCTTCTCGGGCCCCGGCACGGGCTTCCGGGTGGACAGCACGGCGTTCGCGTCGATCAACGCCGGACTGGCCGACCAGTTCAAGGCGTTCTCGCCCAAGAAGCTGTTCATGGCCGTCGGCTCGAATCAGGTCGAGGTCGATTTCAAGCTGGCGGGCACCACGACCAACGGCCTGGTCAAGGGCTTCGGCGTGGTATTCTCCGATGTCGACCGGGCAGGCGGCTCGGCTCGTGTCGAGTATTTCGACGCGAACGGCGTCGAGATCGCCAGCGTCCCAGCTACGGCCCGGCTCGGCGCCCAGGGGTTCAGCTTCGTCGGCGCGGTATTCGACTCCCCGATCGTCGCCCGGGTCCTGATCACCAGCGGCGACGCCGCTCTGAACGCGACGAGCACCGATGTGAGCGCGGGCGGCACCACCGACCTCGTCGTGATGGACGATTTCATCTACGGGGAGCCGCAGCCCGTCCCGTCATCCTCGGGGCCCGGATCTTACTAAACTGCACGGAGGCTTCGATATGCGACGCACAACATGGATCGTATCAGCCGCGCTCGTCGCGGCATGCGGGGGCGTGACTTCGCCCGGCGGGGGCGGCGGTGGCCCAGTCGGCAATGTCACGGTCGGGAATATCTTGTTTCGCAGTGTCCGCAACGGAAGCCAGAACCCCGCCGTGGACACGATCGCGGCGGGTGACAGCATCACGTGGGCCTGGAACGCCGCGGGCTCGCACAGCATCCAGTCGACCGGGACCCCGGACATCTTCCGGAACAGCGTGGTGATGTCGGAGGCCAACGACACCTATACCGTGACGTTCCGGAATCCCGGAACCTACACCTACCAGTGTGCGGTTCACGGAGCTGCCATGACCGGGCGAATCGTGGTGCGATAGCCGGGCGCGGGCGGGGCCTCCTTCCTCGGAGGAGGCGTCCTCCGCACCTTTCGCCAGGAGACCCGATGCCGACAGCCTTGCCGGAACCGACCCAGCTCAACACTCCCGAGCTCCTGGAGGCGTTCTTCGAGCGCTCCCAGGACGGGTTCTTCTTCATGATGCTCGATCAGCCGGTCGAGTGGGGGCCGGGAGTCGACAAGGACGCGGTGCTGGACTACGTCTTTTCCCATCAGCGCCTGGCCAAGGTGAATCCGGCGATGGCGCAGCAATTCCGCGCTAAGCCGGCGGAGCTGATCGGCATGACGCCGAGAGACTTCTTCCGGCACGACATCGCTGCCGGACGCCGGGGCTGGCGCAAGCTGTTCGACGCCGGTCACACCCACAGCCTCACCAACGAGCGCCGGCTCGACGGTTCGATGATGTGGGTCGAAGGCGACTACATGTGCTTCTACGACGCCGCCGGCCGCATCACCGGGCACTTCGGGATTCAGCGGGACGTGAGCGACCGCGTCAAAGCCCTGGAGGAACTGGAGCAGTCCCGGGCCGAGCTGCGGGCGCTCGCGGCCCGGCTGCAGGCGACCCGTGAGGAGGAACGCACCCGCATCGCGCGGGAGATCCACGACGAGCTGGGCCAGGCGCTCACTGCCCTGAAGCTCGACGTCGCCTGGCTCGAGAGCCGGCAGTCCCGGACCGATTCCGGCATCTTCCGACTGGGCGACGCATCGCTCGCCGACCGGGTCGACCAGACGATGCAGATCGTCCGCCGCATCGCCAGCGAGTTGCGGCCCAGCGTGCTCGACCAACTCGGCCTCGAGGCCGCGATCGAGTCCCTGGTGCGGGAAACGACCCAACGGACCGGCATCGCGGTGATCTTTCATGCCGACGACTTTCCCCGGCTCCCCGCCGCAATCGCGAGTCACGCCTTCCGCATCATCCAGGAAGCGCTGACCAACGTGGCGCGGCATTCCCAGGCCACCCGGGTGGACGTGTCGGTGCGCCGGGTGGGCGGGGTCATCATCCTCGGCGTCGAGGACAACGGCGTCGGATTCACGCCCCAATCGCTCAGTGGGCTTTCGTCGCTGGGATTGGTCGGCATCCGTGAGCGGGCGTTGGCGTGTGGTGGGACCCTGATGATCCGGGGCGAGCCGGGGCGGGGCACCGGTATCGCCGTCACCATTCCGGTGCTGAAGCCGTGAGCCGGCCGACCCCGAAGATTCGCATTTTCATCGCGGACGACCACCCGATCGTCCGGCAGGGGCTGCGCCGTATCGTGGAGGCGGATGCGGGGATGGTGATTTCGGGCGAGGCGGACTCGGCCGCGGCGCTGCTCGCCGGGCTCGAGACCGCGGCCACCGATCTGGTGCTGCTCGACGTTTCGATGCCGGGCGGTCTGTTCATCGAGACGCTGAAGGAGCTGCGCACCCGCCATCCGACCATTCGAGTTCTGGCCTTGAGCGTTCACCCGGAGGATGAGTGGGCGGTACGGGCCCTCAAGGCCGGTGCCTCGGGCTATCTCACCAAGGACCATTCGCCGGATCAGCTGCTGGAGGCCATCCGCCGGGTGTATCGCGGCGGCAAGTACGTCAGTCCGACACTGGCGGAGCAGCTGGCCAAGCAGCTCGATGCGGGCGGGCAGCGACCCCCCCATGAGCTCTTGTCCGATCGCGAGTTCGAGGTCATGCGCCGGCTGGGCAGCGGCCTCACCGTCTCTCAGATCGCCAGCGAGCTGGCCCTCTCGGCCAAAACGGTGAGCACCTACCGCGCTCGCATTCTCGAGAAAATGGCCGTCGCCACCAATGCCGACCTGGTGCGCTACGCCGCGAGGTACGGGCTGATCGCCTGATGATCCGATGTAGTCCTCCGTCCGACAGATCTGTTCCGCCGTTTCCGCCCCGCCCCAGCCGTTGCGTCTGATACAGCCATCGAGCCGCGAGCGCTAACCTGCTCCGTAACCGAGGCAGTGCCTCTCTCGGATAAACCGGGAACAATTCGAGCTCGCCCAAGGCGAGCAGAGGAGAACGACATGCGTATCGCAAAAGCAGTAATCGGCTTGCTGGCGCTGGCTGCGCTGGTGGGTTGCAGTTCACCCACCTACGGGGGTGGCAGCGGGGGTGGTGGGGGCGGCGGCGGAGGGGGCGGCGGTGGCCCGGTCGGTCAGATCGCCGTCGGGAACATCCTGTTCCGGAGCGCTCACAACGGGACTCAGAACCCCGCGATCGACACCGTCGCGGTCGGCAGCACCGTCACGTGGACCTGGACCGCCACGGGAGCGGTCGCGCACAGCGTCCAGTCGCAAGGGGCGCCCAATTTCCCGAGCAGCGCCATCCAGACCGGCGATGGCATGACGTACGCATTCACGTTCACGACGCCGGGGACCTATCAGTACGATTGCGCCGTGCACGGTGCCGCGATGAGCGGCAGGATCGTCGTCCAGTAGCAAGCGTGTCGGGGTCCCCGGATCCCCGCACGGGATTCGGGGCCCGCAGTTCTTCGAAATGGAGGAGGCCATGGGCCTCGTGATGGAATACGTCGAATGCGTGGCGTGTGAGACGGTCGCTCAGCGACTGGAGCGTGACGGCATTTTCCCGCTCTCCCACGCCATCCGGGTGCTGCGCAGCGCGGCGGACGCGTTGAACCGCCTGCACTGGATCGGCATTCTGCACCGCGACTTGAAACCCGACAGCATCATGCTGGAGTCAGGGGACGTCGTGAAGCTGCTCGACTTCGGAGCGGTGGACGGGGTGCCGTCCGGCACCCTGGGCTACATGAGCCCAGAGCAGTTGCTGGGCGACGCCCTAGGTCCCGCGAGCGACATCTTTTCGCTGGGCGTCGTGTTTTACGAGATGCTCACCGGCCGGCTCCCGCATGCGGGGACAACGGTCTCAGAGCTTCGGATCCAGCGCCTCCTGCGCCAGCCCATCCCTGTGCACTGGCTTCGCCCGATCGTGCCTCGCGAATTGGGGGAGGCGGTCGCGCGGGCCCTGCATCCCGAGCCAGCCGAGCGCTGGCCGTCGGCGCTGGCCTTCGCGCAGGCGGCGGAGCGGTCCCTGTTACACAGACCGCGCCAACTCGAACTCGGGGAGTACTGACACCATGCGTCTCATCGTTCTTCGAGCAACTTCTGTCTTCCTGCTCGCCCTTGCAGCGGCCTGCGGGACCGACGCCACGTCGCCGATGGTGCCGCCGCCACCCCCACCCCCGCCCCCACCCACATCGGCCCAGGACGGACTCTGGGTGGTCAGCGGGAATCCTCCGGCAATTCTCCGCCTGGATCCGACGCAGCTCACAGATACCGGGCAGCGCGTTCCAGCCACGATCCTCACCACGCCCAGCGCCGGCCTCAGAACGCTGGCCGGTGTCGCGTTCGACGGCGCCGGGAACCTGTGGGTGACCAGTGACGACGATTCCTTGCTGCTGGCCTTCGCGCCGGGCGCCCTTGCCAGCTCCGGGACCAAGGCGGCGAGCAGGGTGATCACGCCGACCCGGGGCTCGCTCAGCGGACCGATTGGTCTGGCGTTCGATTCGCAGCAGCGCCTGTGGGTCGTCAACCACCGGAGCGCGACGGTGGTCCGCTTCGACCCCGCACAGCTGGCCGCGGGCGGCGTACAGACGCCGGCGCTGGTCCTGTCCGTACCGGGAACCCCGGTAGCCATCGCCTTCGACGGCGCGGGCTCGCTGTGGGTATCCGACAACCAGCTCCGCGTGATCTACAAGTACACGGCCGCGCAGCTCGCGGCGTCAGGCTCGCCGCCCCCGGCGTTCGTCCTGACCGCCGCGGACTCGTTCGTGAATCCCACCGGCGTGGCATTCGACGCGGCGGGGAACCTGTGGGTCGCCAACAACGGGAGAAGCAATCTGCTCGCCTTCACTCCGGCCCAGTTGGCGGGCGCGGGGCCGTTGGAGCCGAACGTGGTGATCACCTCGAGCGCGGGCGCTCTAGGCATTCCCATCGGCTTGGCCTTCGAGCAGGACGGGAGTTTGTGGGTCGTGGGTGGCACCGGAGTGTTGGCCAAGTTCGCACCGGCCGGCCTCGGCGCGAGCGGGGCAGTGGCACCGAGCGCCCGGCTCAAAGTCAGCGGCCACGTGCTGTTTTGGAGCGGGGCGTTATGGCCCAAGCCAACGGGGCTACCACTGAACTGATGCTCGCCTGACTGACCCCGGGCGCGAGCCCGGGGTTCATCGAGTCGCCGTCGCCTGCAGCTCCGCCGCCACCCGCAGCATCGCGGCCAGGCTACGCTCGACATCGTCCTCGGTCGTCGCCCATGAGGAGACACTGATGCGCATGGCCGTGTGTCCCTGCCACTCGGTCGCCCCCGCCCAGCACGTGCCGTCCGCCTGTATGCCGGCGATCACACGGCGGGTCAGCTCGGCGTCGCCGAACGAGACCAGGACCTGATTGATCACCACGTCGTTGAGGATCTCGTACCCCGCCTCCCTCAACCCGTCGGCGAAACGCGTCGCATGACGGCAGGTGCGCGCGATCAGGTCGGCCAGGCCGCGGCGGCCGAGGGAGCGCAGCGCGGCCCACACTTCGATGCCCCGCGCCCGCCGCGAGAACTCGGGCGTGTAGTGCTCCGGCTCGCGGGCGTCGCCGATCACCAGGTAGGGCGCATTCACGGCCATCGCCGCATTGAGGTGGCCTGCGTCTCGCACGACGACCATGCCGCTGTCGTACGGCACGTTGAGCCACTTGTGCGCGTCGATCGCCCACGAATCGGCGCCGGCGTAGCCCTTCACGAGGTGCGCGCGGGCGGGAGCCGCGGCCGCCCACAGCCCGAACGCCCCGTCCACGTGCACCCAGGCGCCCGCCGCCTTGGCCTGTGGGATGATTGTGTCGGCCGGATCGAATGCCCCGGTGTTGACATTGCCCGCCTGGAGGCAGACGATGGTGTGGTCGTCCAAGGGTGGCAGGGCGTCGGCGCGCATCCTGCCCTGACCATCCACGGGCACGCGGATCACGCGCTCGCGTCCCAGCCCGACCAGCATCAGCGCCTTGAGCACGCTCACGTGAACTTCCTCGCCCACGACCACGCTGATCGGCGGCGCGCCGAACAGCCCTTGCGTCTCGACGTTCCAGCCGCGCCGCGCCAGCAGCGCGTGGCGCGCGGCTGCCAGACCCGAGAAATTCGCCTGCGTCGCGCAGGTCACGAACCCGACACCGCAGGCCGGTGGCAGTGCAAGGACATCCAGCAGCCAGCGCATGGCGACTTCTTCCAAGCGTGCCGCAACAGGCGAGAGGACGACGATCCCCGAGTTTTGATCCCACGCGGCCGCCAGGTTGTTTGCTGCCACGGTCGCCGGGAGCGACCCGCCGACCACGAACCCGAAGAAGCGTCCACCGGCCGACGCCATCGTGGCCGGCGATCCGATTTCGTCGAGCAGCGCAATCACCGTCGCCGGATCGGTCGGATGCTCCGGGAGGGCTTCATCGAGCCGGCGCAGATTGGCGAGGGCCTCGGGTGTGGGCGCCACGCCGCGGTTCTTCAGGCCGGCCAGATAGCGTGCCGCCCGCTCGGCGGTCGTTCGCAGCAGATCTTGCATCCGGTTACCGATGTTCTTTCTCTCGCAACTGGTCGAACCAGTTCAAGACCACGATGAAATCTGCCAGTGGCTTCGGCGATCGCACGAACACGAAACTTCGCCCATCACGCGTCACGTCGTAGCTGCGGTAGACAGGATCGCTCACGTAGTTCCCTTCGAACAGCTCGCGCCGGGCACCCACGGTGAACGTGGGGAGGAGGGCGATCGCGGCGACCATCATCTTGGCGCCGTTCCGATAGAACAGCTCGCGGCCGTTCGCCGCCCACAGCGGCTCGGTGCCACCGTCGAGGGATACCTGCCACCGGCCGCCCGGTCCCGGGAACGGCCGCACGTACACCTCGAGCCTCCCCGACTCGTTCGAAACATAGGCGACCCAGTGTCCGTCCGGCGACAGCGACGGCGAGTGGTTGTCGAACTGGTTGGCGATCAAGACCCGTGGCACCCGCGGACCCTGGAGTGACAACGTGTGGATCGAGCGGACCGGCCCGGCGCCCCCCGATCGGAACAGCAGCGTGCGGCCGTCCGGCGTGATGTCACCCGCCCACTGGTCCTCCGGCGCCACGAGGAGCGACTCGGCCGGGCCTGTGCCGTCGGCGGGAATCCAGTACAGGTCCCCCTGGCTGAACTGGCCGCGCGAGTACACAATGCGCCTGCCGTCCGGAGTCCAGATGGGTCGGTGGCCTGATTGGTCGAAGGTGAGGCGGGTCCGGGTGTGCTGCGCCATGTCGTACACCCACACGTCCGAGTTCACGAAGTCGGCCTCATCCACTTCGACCGCGATCCGCCGGCCGTCGGGCGACAGCCGCGGCGCGATGTAGGCTTGGGGCTCGGAGGGCAACACGCGCGCGCTGCCGGCGCGGTCCACCATCACGAGGTCGCGCAGCGGCAACGGCCCGGTCACGTAGGCGAACGCGCCGTCACGAGACATCCCCATCCTCGCGGCGCCGCCCGGTCCGACCACCACCCCGTCGGCCACGGGCACCGCCGCCCCCGTGATCTCGAGGCGCGACGCGTCGAACGGCACCGCCAAGAGCGTTCCGCTCCGCGTGGCCACGACGACGTAGCCGGACGATACGAACCGCGGGTTGCTGCCCGCCTGCTCGAAGCGAGTGAGCTTGCCGGTCGCGATGCTCAACGCCCCCAGTCGATCAACCCCCTTGGTCCGGACCTGTAGCAGCAAGACCTTGGCGTCCGGCAGGTAATGAGGGAACAGGTACGTTTCGCTGCGGCCCGTGTCGACCGGGAGCAGCAGCCGCGGCTCTCCTCCTGCGGCGGACACCGCCATCAGGCCCTTGTCCGAGCGAAACACGATCGTGTCGGTCGTCCCCCACGTTGCCCCAAACGCGAGCCCGGGCACATCGGCGACTACGGCCGCCGCACCGCCACCAAGCGGCAGCCTGTACAGCCTCGAACCCGAGAAGTACGCCACCCAGCGTCCGTCCGGCGAGAAGAACGGGTTCCGCGCGTTCTGCGTGCCGGGGAGGGACAGAGGTTCCAGCTCGTCGAGCCTCCGGCTGAACAGCTGGTTGCCGGTGGATGTGGAGCTGACATAAATGATCCGCGACCCGTCCGGGGACAACGCCACGCTCGGGCCCGCCGCGAAGTCCGACATGGGTGCACTCGGCGGCAGGACCAGCGTGAACCGAGCCACCGGCCGGGCGGGTGGCTCGGGTCGCGGACGAACCGAGACCCAGAGGGCGAGGCTGGTCGCAAGTCCGGCGACCACCCAGGGCGCGACATCCCGCATGGCGCGTCGACCGGCGCGCCCCGCTCGAGACGCAGCCACGTCCGGCGCGGTGGTCGCGAGGTCCCCGCCCCAGCCGGGTCGTGCCAGGGCGTCGACGAACTGCGCCGCCGTCTGGAACCGGTCCGCCGGCACTTTGGCCAGCGCTTTCAGGACCGCGGCCTCGACGTGCGGGGGCACGGACTCCCGCAGCTGTCGCAGCGGTCGCGGTCGGTCCGTGACGACCTTGGCGATCACCGACTGCACCGTCGGTCCGGTGTGCGGCGGCTCGCCGGCGAGCATCTCATAGAGGACCGCGCCGAGCGAGTAGATGTCGCTGCGCGCGTCGATCAGCCGGTCCCCCGTCGCTTGCTCCGGGCTCATGTACTGCGGCGTGCCGAGTGACAGCCCGGTTTCCGTGAGACGCGAGCCCGCCGCGGCGGAGACGGCGAGCGCGATCCCGAAGTCCGCCACGACCGCCTGGCCGTCCTGGAACAGGATGTTCTCCGGCTTGATGTCGCGGTGGATCACGCCGTGGCGATGGGCGTAGTCGAGCGCCGCGGCGACGTTGGCGGTGAGGCTGACGGCTTCGTCGATCGGGAGTTGCTTCTCGCGCTCGAGGCGCTGCCGCAGGGATTCGCTTTCCACGTACGGCATCACGTAATAGATCAGGCCGCCCGCTTGACCGGAGTCGAACAACGGCAGGATGTGCGGGTGTTGCAGGTGGGCGGTCACCCGGATCTCACTCAAAAAGCGCTCGATCCCGAGCACGGCGGCGAGCTCGGGGCGTAGCACTTTCAGGGCGACGTGGCGATCGTGCTTCAGATCCCGCGCGAGGTATACGGTCGCCATGCCCCCGGCACCCACCTGGCGGTCGATGGCGTAGTGCTCGGCGAGCGCCGCCCCGAGACGTTCGAGCGCATCGGACATAGCATCCCAACGTACAGTCATTTTTGCCACACCGCATACCCGTCGCTGCGCAGCTCGCGCGCCAGCACCCATTCCATGCGCTGCGCTTCCGCGTAGGGCAGGGGGTTGACCCCGGCGTACAGATCGGGCCGCAGCCGCACGCCGTAGCGCCGCACGTAGCGATTGTCTTTCACGCCGTACTTGTGGCGCTCGAACCGTATCTCAGGATCGAGCCCCGTCATCCCCACATACAGCGGCGGCTTGCGTGAATCTCGATTGGGATTGGCGGCGCGGAATTTGGCATGCTTGAGCACCGCGGGATCGAGCTCGATCACGTAAACGTGGTGTCGCGCGACTTTCCTCGGCACGAGGGACCAATCTAGCGTCTGGCGGTCGGCGGCCCGCACGCTACGTTAACTCGGTTCCGCCGATTCCCCGTCCGGAGGTCCCGCGTGCGCGCTCACATCGTCTCCCTGCTCCTCGTTGTTTGCGGCGCCGCGCCGGGCATGTCCCAGAGCGCGGCGCCGCTGCTACTGCGCCGGCCTGCCATCAGCGCGACGCAGCTGGTCTTCACCTATGGCGGCAACTTGTGGATCGTGAGCCGGGACGGCGGCGACGCCCAGCGGCTCACCGCGGGCCCGGGAACGGAGAACGGGGCGGCGTTCTCGCCCGACGGCAAGTGGGTGGCGTTCACCGGAGAGTATGACGGGAATCCGGACGTGTTCGTCGTCGCGGCGGCGGGCGGCGTGCCCAAGCGGCTGACGTATCACCCGGGAGTGGACGAAGTGGTCGGGTGGACGCCGGACGGGAAGAGTGTGCTGTTCCTATCGACGCGGTCGAGCTACTACAACTTCGCCCCCAAGCTGTTCGCGGTGCCGCTCGACGGTGGCTTCCCGGCCGAGTATCCCCTGCCCATTGTGGCCGGCGCCTCGCTGTCCCCGGACGGGTCGCACATCGCCTACGTGCCCCATCCGCAGTGGCAGCGCGCCTGGAAGCGCTACCGCGGCGGTCAGACGACGCCTATCTGGGTGGCGGACCTGAAGGATTCCCGCATCGAGAAGGTGCCGCGCGACAATTCCAACGACTTCAATCCCATGTGGGTGGAAGACACGGTCTACTTCCTGTCGGACCGTAACAGCCCGGTGAGCCTGTTCGCGTACGACACGAAGAGCAAGCACGTCAGCGAAGTGGTCAAGAACGACGGGCTCGACTTCAAGTCGGCGTCGGCGGGGCCGGGCGCGATCGTCATCGAGCAGGTCGGGGCGCTGAAGCTGTACGACCTGAAAACGCGGCAGACCAAGACCCTCAGCGTGCGGGTGGCGGGAGATCTGCCGCAGGTGCGGCCGCACTTCGTGAAGGTCGATCCCAAGCGGATTCGCAACTTCGGCATCTCACCCACCGGCAAGCGCGCCGTGATGGAAGCGTGGGGCGAGATCTTCACCGTGCCCTCGGATAAGGGCGACATCCGGAACCTGACGCGGACGCCGCTGGTGGCGGAGCGCGATCCCGCGTGGTCGCCGGACGGGAAGTCGGTCGCCTACTTCTCGGAGGCGTCGGGCGAATACAACCTCGAGATCCGCGACCAGAGCGGGCTAGGCGAGGTGAAAAAGATCAGCCTGGGCAATCCGCCGTCGTTCTTCTATTCGCCCCAGTGGTCGCCGGACGGCCAGAAAATCGCCTACACCGACAAGCGGCTGAACCTGTGGTATGTGGACCTGGCGAAGGGTGCACCGGTGAAGGTGGATGTCGACTACTACGAGGGGGCGTCTTTCAACGTGCGGTGGGCGCCGGACAGCCGGTGGCTCGTGTACACCAAGCAGCTGCCGAGCTTCCTGCATGTCGTCTGGGTGTATTCGCTCGAGCAGGGCAAGAGCTTCCAGGTCACCGATGGGATGAGCGACGCGCTGTACGCGACCTTCGACCGGAGCGGCAAGTACCTCTACTTCGCCGCCAGCACCGATGTGGGGCCGTCGGCCGAGGGGTTCGACATGTCCAGCAACAACCGGCCGCAGACGCGCAGTGTGTACGCGGTTGTGCTGGCGAAGGACCAGGGCTCGCCGCTCGCGCCGGAGAGCGACGAGGAAAAGGGCGCCCAGCCGAAGCCGGACGAGAAGGACAAGGCCAAGAAGGACACGCTTCCTCCCCCCGTGAAGATCGACTTCGACGGGATCTCTCAGCGCATCCTGGCGCTGCCGATCCCGGCCAAGAATTACGTGAACATCGCCGCCGGCAAGCCGGGCATCCTGTTCATCTCCGAGGGACCGCGCGTCATCACGGAAGCCGATTTCCCGAACCTGTCCCAGACGCTCTACAAGTGGGATCTCGAGAAGCGGAAGGTCGACAAGTTCGTGGAGGAGATCAACGACTACACCGTGTCGTTCAACGGCGAGAAGCTGCTGTACCGTAAGGGCGAGCAGTGGGTGATGGCGGGAACGGACGAGCCGCCAGCGGGCGGCGGCAAGCCGAAGCCCGGCGAAGGTCCGCTCGGGCTCGAGTCGATGCTCGTCTACGTCCAGCCGCGCGAGATGTGGAAGCAGATGTATCGCGAGACGTGGCGCATCGAGCGGGACTTCTTCTACGACCCGAACCATCACGGGCTCGACCTCGGAAAGGTGGCGGCGAAATACGAGCCGTACTTGGACGGGATCGCGACGCGCGATGAGCTCACCTACCTGCTCGAGGACGCGCTGGGTGAGATGACGGTGGGGCACATGTTCATCTGGGGAGGGGAGGGGCCGGAGCCGAAAAAAGTGAAGGGTGGTCTCCTGGGCGCCGATTACGCGCAGGAGAACGGGCGCTACCGCATCACCAAGGTGTACGACGGGGAAAACTGGAACCCGGGGCTGCAGGCGCCGCTGACCCAACCCGGCGTGAACGTCAAAGCCGGCGACTACCTGCTGGCGGTGGGCGGGCGCGAGCTGCGTGCCTCCGACAACCTGTACAGCTTCTTCGAGCAGACCGCGGGCCAACAACTCGTGCTCAAGGTGGGGCCGTCGGCGGACGGCAAAAACTCGCGCGACGTGACGGTCGTTCCGGTGGCGAGTGAAGAGAATCTGCGGCGCTTGGCCTGGGTCGAGGACAACCGGCGGAAGGTGGCGCAGATGACGGGCGGACGGGTGGGCTACGTGTATCTGCCCAACACGGCGGGCGCGGGCTACAGCAACTTCAATCGCTACTACTTCGCCCAAGTCGGGAAGGAAGCCGTCATCGTCGACGAGCGGTTCAACGAGGGCGGACAGCTGGCCGACTGGGTGGTGGATTTCCTGCATCGGCCGCTCATGAGCAAGATCATGACGCGCGAAGGCGCGGACTGGAGCAGTCCGTCCGCGTCGATCTACGGACCCAAGGTGATGATCGTCAACGAAATGGCCGGGTCCGGGGGCGACGCCTTGCCCTGGTACTTCCGCAAGGCCGGCGTCGGACCGTTGGTGGGGAAGCAGACGTGGGGCGGGCTGGTCGGGATCGGCGGCTATCCGGAGCTGATGGACGGCGGCAACGTCATGGCGCCGCGCTTTGCGCTGTACGGACTGAACGGGGAGTGGGAGGTGGAGAACCACGGGATCGTGCCGGATTACGACGTCGATCTCGACCCGGCGGCGGTGCGACAGGGGCACGATCCGCAGCTCGAGAAGGCAGTGGAAGTGGTGCTGCAGCTGATGAAACAGCACCCCACGCCGCAGTATAAGCGGCCGCCCTATCCGAATTACCACGGACAGGACGGGTTGGGTGTGAAGGAGACTACCGCGTCACGGTGACGCGCCCGCTGGCGATCGCCACGGCAATCGCGTTCGCGATCTCGATGGCCTTTCCCGTTGGGGCGTGCCTCGTCGAGGACACCGCCGCGCTGCCGCGGGTTTGGGGCGTCCTCGACGTGAGCGTCGCCGCGATCCTCGCCGGTTTGGCCATCACGGTCGCCACTATCGCCGAGCCGCGGGTGGACGCCGGCGCCAGGGAAACGGCCTACCGCGTGTACCGCGTGCTGCTCCACGGACTGCTCGTGGGGGTAGTCGTCTTCCTCACCCTCGGCGACCGCATAAACTGGAACAGTTGTTTGGTCGGCTTTGTCTGGCGAGCCTGGTTGCTGCTCTACGCGCTGCCGGCGTGGCTCGTGGCCGTGAAAAGGCCTTCCCCCTAGCGACGCTGGTTCCCGGCGTGAAACAACCCTTTTCGAGGTCCCGTCATCTAACCGGGAAACCTCCACCCCAGGCCGTTCATGCTTCTCGGATTGCCGCTTCTCGCCGCCGTCACGCTCTCCAGTCAGAGTCAAGATCCGCCCCCGCCCCCGCCCCCGCCCCCGGCCCCCGCGAGCAGGGTCATCGCCACCCGTGCCGCTCAACCGCCCGTCATCGACGGGCGCGACGACGATGCCGTGTGGCGGGAGGCCCAACCGATTACCGGATTTCAAGAGTGGCGGCCCAGCGAGGGCGGACCGCCCAAGCTCCCGACCGAGGCAAGAATCGCCTACGACGCCGCCAACATGTACGTCTTTGTGCGCGCCTTCGATCCGCACCCCGACAGCATCATCACGGTCCGCGCCCGGCGCGATTACTTCACGCCGTCCGACATGATCTGGCTCTTCTTGGATTCGTATCATGATCGCCGAACCGGTTACGAATTCGGGGTCAACCCCTCGGGCGTGAAGCTCGATGCGCAGGTCTACAACGACGGCAACGAAGACTTCGCTTGGGATGCCGTGTGGGACGTCGCGACCCGCGTCGATTCGCTCGGCTGGACGGCCGAATTCCGCATCCCGCTGTCGCAACTACGCTACGGGCCGCAAAAGCACCATACCTTCGGCCTGATCATCGATCGGGATCTGTACCGCTACTCCCAGCGCGTGAGCTGGCCGCTGCTACGGCAGTCCAAGGCAGGGTTCGTATCGCAATTCGGCGACGTCGACGGGTTCGACGACCTCGAGGCCCCACGCCGGCTCGAGGCGGCCCCCTACGTGGTGACCAAGAACGTGTCGCAGTTCACGCCGACGGGCATCGGGCGCACGCAGGACGTGGCAGCGGGCGGTGACGTGAAGTACCGCGTCGCCTCGAACCTTACGCTCGACGCCACCCTCAACCCCGACTTCGGGCAGGTCGAGGCCGACCCCGCGGTCCTGAACTTGAGCGCCTTCGAGACGTTCTTCACCGAGCAGCGCCCGTTCTTCGTCGCGGGCCGGGGCCTGTTCCAGTTCGACGTCAACTGCAGCCAGGTGAACTGCAACAGCGAAGGCCTGGTCTACAGCCGGCGCATCGGCCGGGCACCCGAGCTGGCGGGCACCTACTCCGACACCACATCGCCCGCCTTCACGCGAATCCTCGGCGCGGGGAAGCTCACCGGACGCCTGCCGGGCGGGATGACGATCGGCGTGTTGGACGCGGTGACGCAGCACGTCACCGGCGTGGGCGGCGTCACCATTGAGCCAACCACGAACTACGGCGTCCTGCGGTTGCGGCAGGACCTGCGCGGCGGCGAGAGCAGCATCGGCGGTATCGTCACCGCGGTGAACCGCGACAACGATTCCTTTACGGCGCCGTATCTGCGCCGCAGCGCCTACGTGGGCGCCACGGACTTTCGCCACCGCTTCCGGGGTGGCCGGTTCGAGATTTCCGGCTCGCTCGACCTGAGCCGGATGACGGGCAGCGCCAGCGCCATCGCCGCCACGCAACGCGACGCCGTTCACTACTACCAGCGGCCCGACGCGGGGCTCCGCTACGACCCGACGCGCACGTCGCTCTCGGGGGACGCGGAGGAGCTGCAAGTCAGCAAGGTGGGTGGGGCGCACCTGCTGGGTCAGACGAGCTACCAGCGCCGCTCGGCCGGTTTCGAGATCAATGACCTGGGCTATCTGCAGCGCGCGGATCAGCAGTCCTGGAACACCTGGGTGGGATACTTCGACCGCCACCAGCGCGCACTGTACCAGCGGTTTCAGTGGAATTTCAACTGGTGGCAATACTGGACCACCGCGGGACTGCCCGAGGAGCGGGCGTTCAATACCAACACCCATACCACGTTCAACAATACGTGGTCGTTCCACACCGGCTTCACGCTGGGACAACTGGGCGAGACGTACTGTTATGACTGCGCGCGCGGCGGACCCGCCGTGCGCCAGGACCCGTACTTCGCGCCCTGGGCCGGCTTGAACGGCGATGACCGCAAGGCGATCGTGCCGTACTTCTGGGTCAATTATTGGCAGGGCGATGGCGGGCGGTCACACAGCCTCGTGCTGATGCCGGAGGTCGACTTCAAGCTGGCGTCGCGTATCACAGCCGCGCTCATCCCCGAGTACAGACGCAAGACGAACGACATCCAGCCCCGCGATCCCGTCACGGACCCGGCGGGCCGGGTGACCCACTCGGTCTTCTCACATCTCGAGCAGAAGCAGCTCGGCGTCACCATGCGCGTCACCTACCCCTTCAACGCGAGCACGTCCCTCCAGGTGTACGCGCAGCCGTTCGTCTCGAAGGGGACCTACAGCAACCTGCAAGAGCTGTCGGGCACACCGCGGGCGGCGGACTACGCGAGCCGCTACAAGCGCTATACCGACAGCACGGGCACTTACTCGACCGGGTTCAATTTCAAGCAGTTCCGCTCGAATGTCGTGTTCCGCTGGGAGTACCGGCCCGGCTCGACGCTGTTCGTGGTGTGGAGCCAGGGGCGCACGGCGTCGAGCAGCGTGGAGGGCACGCGCGGGCTGGGCGGGGAGTTGCGGGATTTGTTCAACCTGCGGCCGGATAATGGATTCCTGGTAAAGCTGTCGTACTGGATCAACCGGTAGCGACACCGTGCGCTCGCCCGCTACTGGCGGCGCTCCGCCGACCGCAATCCCAACACGCCGTTGATCCATCGCACCAGGGGCAGCATCAAACGGAAGTCGGCCTCGAGCAGCGCCGGCAGCCGCGCGCTCACGGCCTGTGCGTCGGTCAGAGCCCGGCCCACCACGAACGACTGGAACTTGAGCCACCGGGCCGCTCTGTGGTCCGGCGCAAAGCCGCGCGGAACCCGATGCAGGACCGCCTCCTCTGATAGGCCACCGAACCGGCGCACCAGCGGCCGGTCGGTCACGATCTTGGTGAATTGGCTAGCCTTGCCGGCGATGGCCTCACGTAGCTTGAGGAGGGCGTCCCGCGGCGGCATCCACATTCCGCCCCCAACGAACGAGTCGCCCGGCGCAATTTGAAAATAGAAGCCGGCGCCCGCTGCTTCACCCCCGGCTCCGCGCCCCACGGCGCGCGAACCGTCCCGGTGATACAGCCAGCAGGACGCGTGTGTTTTGTACGGCGACTTGTCGGGTGAGAAGCGGATGTCCCGGTAGATGCGGAACATTGAGCGCTTGGCGTCGCCCACAATCTCGGGCGCGAACCGCGCCAACCTGACGTCCAACTCCTCGATCAGCTCGAGCATCGGGCGTTTCACGAGCGCTTCGTACTCGGCGCGCCGCGCCTCGAACCACGCCCGCTCGTTATGACGCTTGAGGCCGCGCAGGAACGTCAGCGTCGCCGTCGAAAACAGGGTTACCGGCCCCCCGCCGCCTTGTACAGCGCTGCGTACGCCGTCGCCGCGTCGATGCGCCCCTGGGCCAGCCGATCCTGAGCCTCGAGCTGCGTCCGCTCAGCGTCCAGCACCTGCAGAAAATCCGTGAGCCCTTCGCGGAACCGCATGCGCGCCAGCTCGGCCGCGCGCTCGCTCGCGGCGCTCGCGTCCTGCAGCCGCTCCACCTGGAGGCGCGCGGCGCGATAGCGCGCCAGGCTCGTCTCCATGTCTTCCATCGCCGAGAGGACCACACGGCTGTATTGCGCGCGGGCCGCTTCCTCCCGCGCCGCTGCCGCGTCCACCTCCGCCTTCACCCGCCCCAGGTTGAGACCCGGCCAGGTGAGCACCGGGCCCACCACGTAGCGTAGCGTCCCCCGGTTGCCCACGGAATTGAACTCGGGCGCGGCGTAGCCCACGCTCCCGCCGATGGTGAGCCGGGGCAAATAACTCGCCTTGGCCGCTCCCACCAGCGCCCCTTGCGCCGCGGCGAACCGCTCGGCCGAGGCCACGTCGGGCCGGTAGCGGACCACCGTCTCCGGCGTGCCGATCGAAGTCACTTCCGGCAGACGTGGCAGCTGCCCGATCTGCTCGAGCTCGCGTGCAACTTCGGTGGGTGCGCGGCCGACCAGCGTACCGATGCGGTACTGGGCCGCCGCGACCTGGGCCTCGCGAGCGGGAATCGACGCCAGCGTCGAGCTCAGCTGCGCCTGCGCCCGTTCCGTATCGAACGAGCTGCCGCGCCCCGCGTCGAGGCGCTGCTTGGTGAGGTCGAACGTGCGGCGCTGGTTCTCCGCGTTCTGCCGAGCCACCTCGAGCTGCTCCTGCGCTCCCCGCAGCTCGAAGTAGGCGCGAGCCACTTCCGCGGTCAGGCTCACCTGCACGTCGCGCAGATCTTCCTGGGCCACGTCCGCCAGCGCACCTCGCGCCTGGACGGTGTGGCGGATGCCGCCGAACACGTCCAGGTCCCAGGAGGCGTTGGCGCCGGCGTCCCACACGTTCTGGTCCGGGAACACGCCGACGAGGCCGGGGAAGCTCGCGCTGGACAGCCGTTGCCGGGAGTAACCGGCCTGGAGCGTCGCCGAGGGCGTCAGATCCAGCACGCTGCGCACCCGATCCGATCGGGCGGCGCTCACCCGGGCCCGCGCGGACCGAACGTCGAGATTGCCGCGCAGCACCTCGCCGACCAGGCGGGTCAGCGTGGTGTCGCCCAGCTGCTCCCAGTAGTCGAGCGAGACGGCTGGGCCGTCGTTCGTCCCCCCTCTCCCAACGGGAGAGGGGGTCAGGGGGTGAGGACTATCCGGAGCGGGCGCCGTCACGTGAGAATCCTCCGTCGTCCCCCGGAACGAGGCGGGCGTCCGTACCGAGGATGATCGATAGCCCGGGGCCGAGGCGCATCCATAGAGCGCAAGGAACCCGAGGAGAATCGCGCTACGCATGAGCTGCTGCCTCCACCAAAGCAGGTTTGAGAACGAGACCTTCACTCTCCGCTTCCGTTTCGGGACGGTGCTCGGCTGCGATGAACGAGTAGAAGACGGGGACCACGAATAGGGTGAACAGCGTCCCCACCGTCATGCCCGCCACCAGCACGGCCCCGATGCTGTTGCGCGCCGCCGACCCCGGGCCGGTCGCGAACACCAGCGGCAGGTGTCCGAAGACGGTTGCCGCCGAGGTCATGAGCACGGGCCGGAGCCGTGTGAGCGATGCTTCGCGCAACGCTGCGAGCTTCGCCATGCCCTGGGACTGCAGCGTATTGGCGAACTGCACGATCA
>Ga0209761_1000501_pt1 | contig 23973 bp, 24 predicted proteins | sample GraSoi013_1_40cm_4_FD_185818 | JGI IMG/M metagenome (GOLD analysis project Ga0209761, IMG submission 185818) | Grasslands soil microbial communities from the Angelo Coastal Reserve, California, USA - Sample 09_25_2013_1_40cm (SPAdes) (version 2) | ecosystem: Environmental > Terrestrial > Soil >...
TATCGTTGTCCTCTGTCGCCTCTTCCTGCGCCCGCGTGAAGAAGTACGTGGCGTCATCGATGCCGCCCCGCTCCAGCGCGATGGCGCCGCAGACGTTGAGCGCCCGCACTTCCAGCGTCCGATCCTTGAGCGCCCGCGCCCGCAGCTGTGCGACCATGGCCCAGTGCTGGCCCATTTTCGGCCGGCCGAGCCGGCAGTGCGCGATGCCGCAGAGCAGGGTCAGCATGGGGGACTGCTCCAGCTCGTTCTCCGACCGCTCGCCCAGGTACCGCAGCAGCTCGGCGTAGTGCCCCGCATCGGCCAATTCCTGCGCCACATGGAGCGGCGCCAGCGACCCGCGCAGCTCGGCCGCAAAATCCTCGTCCCAGTCCTGAGCGGCCAGATCGCGGATGTCGCCCTCGGCGCCCAACCGGGTGAAGAGAGCCTTCGCCGTCCGTGCCGCCGCCTGGGCTTCGGCGGTGCGCCCGGTGCGGCGCAGGACCTTGACGAGGTCCCGCGTCGCCTCGGCCAAGAGGTACGGCCGCCCGTGCGACTCCGCCCGCCCGATCACCTCGCGCAGCGCGCGCTCGCCAGCCGCCAGGTCGCCCTCGGCCACGAGCAGCAACGCCACCGCGCGCAGATCCTCCGCCTCTACCACGGGATTGACCAGCCCGCGGCGGATTTCCGCCACCCGGTCCAGCTCGCGCCGAGCGAGCTCCAGCTCGCCCGAGACCACGCGGATCTCCGCGCGTCCCCGGAGCGCTTGCGCCCACAGCGTGCGATCCCCGGCCGCCTCGGCTGTCGCGACAGCCTGGTCGGCCTCGGCCAGCGCGCGGTCGAGGGCCCCCTGCTCGCGATACGTGATCGCCAGGTTGTGGCGGCACTCGGCGACGCCCTGTCGCAGACCGGCCCGGTCGAACGCCGCGAGCGCAATCTCCCAGGACCCGATCGCCTCGGCGTGCCGCCCCCGCAGGTGGCTGATGATCCCCAAATTGTTGGAGCAGCGGGCCGTCGTGGCCAGGTCGCCGTCGCGGCTGGCCGCCATGAGGGCCCGCGTGAAGTAGTCCGCCGCCTCGTCGATCCGCCCGCTCACCAAGGCGATGGCGCCCCGCGCATTGAGCGCGTGCCGCTCGACGGCCTGCTCGTCCCGCTTGTGCGCCTGGTCCAGCGCCAGATCCACCCAGCGCAGCCCTTCCTCGTGCCGGCCGAGCCGCGCCTGCGCGGTCCCGTACAGCAGCGCGAGGCTGGGCGAATCCGCGAGCTCAGTCCCCTTTCGCGCGCCGAGGTAGGAGACGACCTCGGCGTGCCGTCCGGCCGCGGCGAGCTGCTGAGCCTTGTCGACTACGAGTGACGACGTGTCCATCGTATAGTCCTCCGCCTACCAAGAAGCCGCGTACTCGGAGAAATGCCTCAACACTCCGGTGACCTTCCGCTGCGAAGGGTCGTCCACTGACGGCACGTACTCGAGGATGGCCAGCGAGTCGTCCGTGTAGGCAATCTTCGTCCTCCGTCCGGCCGACCCGGTCTCACAGTTCGCGTAGCTCATCGTCAGCGTCGTGAACTTTGCCGCCGGCCGGAAGACGAGTCCCTCCGGCGCGAACCGTATCCGATTCACGGTGTCCGATGGGACGACCAGCGTCACCCCGACCGGCTGGCTGAGCGCTCCGTCGGGAATGACGAGCAGGTGCTTGCTCACCCGGATCGACCCACCCTTCGGTCCGATCCTCTTCGTGACCGAGTCGTAAGCAAGCGGCCTGCACTGGAGCAGACCGGTCGGCGAATAGATGGCGCTGGCCTGCAGCGGGGGGACCAGACGGTCGGGAGCGGTCGGCGCGGGTTCCCGGCAACTCAGCACGACGGTGGCCGTGCCGACGAGCATCGCGGAGAGCGCGCTCCTGAACCCGGGCATATGGTCCGACACAGTTCGTGCCTCTACCAGGAAATCGCGAAGTCGCAGAAGTGGGGCAACGCACTCGTGAACGACTTGTCCGAGAGCGACTGGACTGCCGGGATTCTCGCCCACGCACTGTCGGCGCCCTCGCGATACCACAGCCCCAGCAACTGGCTCTCGATGTAGGCGTCGGCGTCGTCCACCACGCCGTCCCCGTTGAGGTCGCCGGCGGCGCCGCCGTACGCGATCTGCAGCTGGGCCGGCTCGCCGAACAGCAATCCGGTCGGCTCGAGCGATACCCCGATCTTCGCGGTGTCGACGGTCACCGTGACTAGCACCGAGTCGCCCACGGCGAATGCGCCAACACCCGGGGCAGAATCCGGGTCAGTGATGGTGAGAAGCAGGAACGGCTGGGTCGAATCACCGAATGCACTGAGGTAGTTGAGCTGCACCGAGCGCGACTGGCCGCGCACGGCCCAGAATGAGGCCGTGTTCTGGACGAGACTGAGCCCCCCAGCCGTCGAGGCCAGCGCGAGACCTTTCACACCGCCGCCCCCGCCCGAGAGCGCGCCGGTCACGGTGAACTGCGGTGCGGATCCCCCAGCCCACTGGAGGAAATGCGGTGCCGGGGTCAGCGGCTGCACCGCGGTGGGATGCGGTCCATCGGAGCATCGGGCAGCGAACAGCGCGAGGACCAGCGGGATCAGGGAACGGCGCACGAGCATACGATTCTCCGAGTCCATGTGAGTCCTCACCAGGCGATCGCGTAGTTCGAGAAATGCGGCAGCTCCCCCGCGACCCATTGCTGCCCCTGACTCCAGGAGTTCTTGTTGACCTTGGACCAGTTTTGCAGGTAGCCCAGGATGGTCAGGGAGTTGCTGACCTGGGCGATCCGGACCGTATCGCTTGTCGACGCCGCGCAGCCCTTGTAATTCGTATAGAGGAGCGCTCCTGTGCTCAGTCCGTAGGAGAGGTCCACGGCGCTGGGCGGGAAGACGAGGCCCTCGGGCTGGAAGCGAACCCATCTCACGGTGTCCGCTGGGGCCACGGCGGTGATGGCCACCGGGACGCTGAGCACCAGCGAGTCGACCCACAGAATGTGATTGCCGACCCGCAGGGTATCTCCCCTCGGGCCGATCACCTTGGTCACGGAGTCGTAGGTTTGGGGACAGACGACCAGCCCCGTCTTGGTGCTGGTGCCGGTGGGCTGCGACTTGTCGCTGAAGCGCGCCGCCAGCAGCGGTGCGGTCGGCACGGCCGTCGGGGAGCGCTCGCAGGCGAATGCGATGGCGCCGACAACCAGCCAGACTACCGAGGCACGCACGGGTCTCATGGCCTACTCCTACAGGGCGCGGGGAGTCGCGGCAGGGAATGGCGGTGGGGCGTCTTGACGGCGGCCTTCACACGTGACAGCTTGTGTGCAGCTGGGCGTCCCGCTACCAGGCGATGTCCGCACGATTATGTCACTAAGGTAGGCCCAATTTGCGATCTGTCAATACCGGAAAAGGATCCCGAAGGAGCCCCATAGCGGAGCGGCTTGCGATCCTGCTGGACGCCTTCAGCCCCTGGGAAGGTATCTCCTTGACCTACCGGCAGTTTGCCGCGGAGCTGGGCGCGCCGGTCACAGAAGCCGCCGTCAAGAAGTGGCCCCAACGGAAGAAGTTTCCAGCGGATGTAGCGCGGCTGATCGTCGCCAAGGCAAGGGAGCGTGGCCTGATTGGTGTCACCCTGGAGTGGGTCCTCTGGGGGGACGGTTATGGGCCACAAAAGGTATCAAGGGCGGCACCGACTGGTCCGATAGTGCAACGATCTGCACCCGCCGAGCGGGTGGACGAACCCCTTGGCCGATTCGCCGTGCGCATCGCCAAGGCCCTGGAGGCAGACCTCAGTCACAACGAGTTCGGCCAGTGGTCCTCGGTCGAGGTGCAGCACACGGTCATCTGGGCGCTCAAGGACCTCGCCCGGAGGCTCTGGGTGTTGCGATTCGACATGGGGAAGACGTTCGAGCTCACGGACGACTGGGCCGCCAAGATCGGCCTACCCGTGCGCCCGCTGGACCAGGCACCCGCCGAGCGGGGCCCGGATGAGGCATAGGCAGGAAGTGGAGCGGATGGGATTCGAACCCACGACCCCCTGGTTGCAAACCAGGTGCTCTCCCAGCTGAGCTACCGCCCCGTCAACAACCGTAAGATAGCAAACAGGGATGGGCGAACAGGAGAGGTAACGGCGACATTGGCGGTGTGAAATCCCTGTCGCTGGTCTGTCTCGTCGCCGCCTGCCACGCCGGCCCGCCCTCGTCCCCCCCGCTGCGGCTCGGCACCACCTACACCGTCCAGCAGTCCGGGGCTCTCGCCGTGCTCGAGTCGCTCTGGACGAGCACGTCTGCGCCGCGGGTCGCCACCGTCATCGGCCCCTCGGGCCAGATCCTCCATGCCGCCGCGAACGGCGACCTGGACGTCGTGATCACGCACGCGCCCGCCCTCGAGCAGCGGCTGCTCCTCGTGCCGGGGCGCGCCCTGCTCACCTGCCCGCTCGTCGCCAGCCGGTTCGCCATCGTGGGACCCGCCACCGACCCGGCGCAGGTCGCCCGCGCCGCGACGGCTGCCGAGGCGTTTCGCCGGATCGCGCGGGCCGGGAGACCGTTCGTGTCGCGCGGCGACTCCTCGGGCACGAACGTGAAGGAGTTGGCGCTGTGGCAGGCGGCCGGCGTGGCGCCGGCGCACACGTGGTACATCGAGTCCGGGGCGGACCAGGTGACGACGCTACATCTCGCCGACGAGCGCGACGCCTACGCCCTCGCCGACCTCCCCACCTACGCGAAGCTGCGCGACCTTCGGCTCCGCGTCCTGTTCGCCGCCGACACGGCGCTGACGAACCCGTACACCCTGTACGTGGTCCGTCAGGCGGCGCCCCCCCCCCAGCCCGCGGCGCGGGAATTCGCCGCGTGGGCGGTCCGCGCCGGGCGGGCCGCGATCCTCGGCATTCATCTCCCGGATGGTACGCCGGCGTTCGTCGCCCGAGCGAGCGACTGCGCGCCTTTCGTCCGCACCGAACCTAGGGAGCGACCGTGAGCGCGCGGGTCCCCGGAGGCAGCTCGGCGAACGACGAGTCCGCGACGTCGAGGACCGTGCCGCCGTAGAGACTCGCGCTCGCCTTCCGCGGGACCACGAGCTCCGCGACGACGCCGTTCACCAGATTTCCCGTGACGATCACGCGCCACAGGTTGGATCCGCGGCGCTGGGCAAACAGTTGATACGCCCCACCGGGCGCCGCCATCACCGTATCGATCGTGGCGCTCGTGTCGCTGCCCGCGAGTTGCAGCAGCATCGCCCGATCACTACTGCCGGCGTTCACCAATTGCACCGTGAGCTGAACGGACGCCGGCGCGGTGGTCTCGCCGCAGGCGCCTAGCGCCACAACGAGTGCGATGCGGAGCGCGCGCGTGCGCCGGCTCATGGCCGCCTCCCTGCCAATTGCAGGCGCGCGACCGCACCGAGGTTGCCGGTGCGCTGCAGCCAGCGGAGCACGTCCCCGATGTCGAGCATGCCGTTGCCGTTCCCCTGCAGGTCGAGGTAGCGCCGCCGATCGTCGCCGGCCGGGAAGGGCCCCGCAAAGGCGAGGTTCAGCACCTGTTGCAGGGTGAGCGACGGCTCGGCGACCCGCAGCATCATGGTGCGCCGCGAAGTCTGAGTTCCATCGGTGGCGCTCACCCGGAACACGTACGTTCCGGTGTCGGTGGGCGGGCCACCCAACACCCCAGTGCTCGAGAGAGCCATACCGGGCGGCGGGGTGGCGGAATCGACAGCCCATGCATACGAGCCGGCACCGCAGGCGGCGTTGAGGACTCGGGAGTAGGCGTATCCCCACTGGCCGCCGGGCAATTGCGGCGCCGTGGTCACTGAGAGCGAATCCCCCAAGATCAGCACGAAGCGTACTGCACCGTTGGTGCCAAGCTGGCTGATCGTATCGACCCTAAACCCGGAGCAGCCGCCGGTGTTGAGGACGTTGCTCGGTAGCGTCGAGATCGCGAGCTTCGTCGTGCCTTCGACCCCAGGATACGGATCGCCTGCGTCGCCGTAATCGTAGCATCCCGAGAACGGGCCGCCACAGGCGTTGAGACTGGCGTCGAGATTGCCGAATCCGTCCGCCTGCACGACCTCGACCCCGTGGATCGAGCCGCTGTTGACAGTGTTGTCGATGTCGAGCCCGTGTTGGGCGACCTGGGCCGAGTCGACGTGGTACACGAGGAGCCCACCTCCGCAGCTGGAAGGCGGCGCGGCGGGTTGGTACCAGACCTCACAGTTACGCCGGATCATGGGGGTGTCGGACTGGACACCCTCGCGGTTCTCGAGCAGGAAGTACTCGCCCCGGGGGTTCGATCCAGCCACCGGTAGATAGAACGCGCTGTCCGAGATCGGCGCCGGGCCGAAGCTGTACGTCCCCGCGTTCGGGAGTGGGACGACCGTGACCCAACCCAACTGACTGAGCGACCACGCGTCCAGGCGCGCAGGGCTGAACCCGGAGAAGTAGGGCCCGTATCCCATGAGGCTGTACCGCCCGATCCCCGGGGTGAGGTAGTTGACATCGTACAGGTCGGGGAGCCCCAACCCGTGGCCGGTCTCGTGCGCCACGGTCCCGATCGGCATGATCTGGGTGCTGTCACAGGCGCTCTCGCCGCCGACGCCGCTCTCCAGGATGTAGTCCGCGACCTTGATGTGCACGCCGCTGCTGTTCACGGAGTGGGTCGTGTACGGCACCACGTTGCCGAACAGGTCTGCGAGATAGTAGCGGTGGGACCAGAGGTGATTGTTGCCCGCCGGGCCGCACGCGCCGTCGAGCGCCGGCTGGATGAACGCCACCAGATCCACGTAGCCGTCGCCGTCGTTGTCGTACTGCGTCCAGTCCACCTGGGCGTCGATCTTCGCGAGCGCCAGCCGCAGCCCGCTTTGCATCCTGGTGAACGCACTGTTCGAGAACAGGCCGTTGCAATCGGTAGAGTTGAAGGGGCTCCCCGAACAGGTGCCCGCCGTACCGGTATAGCTCACTTCGTTGGAGTCGAGCGCCACGTAGCCGTAGCTCGCCCCCTGAATGCTCAACAGCCCGTTGGAGAGCTGAGCGTACCACGAGGCGTAGGTGTACGGGCGACCGGCCGAGGCACCGGTCGGCGACGGCGCGAACAGCACGTCGTCGTATTGCGCCGTGTCGCGCAGCTCGGCACCGGGCGTGTCTTTGAACTTGAAGAGCACCGCGGGCACACGTAACACGCCCGAAACGGCGGCCGCGCCGGCGAGCGGAGCACCGGCGGAGAGCGGCCCGCCTCCGGCCGCGGCCATCGGTGCATTGAGGGCGCCGAAGCTGCGCCCTGCCAGCAACCGGGCGCGTTGAGCCCGCACACTGCGGGCCTGGCGGCGCCACACCCCATCCTTGCGGAAGTCGAAGCCGGCGATTTCCCGGCGCAGCGATGGCGCAGCCTGCGCCCGGATCGAGGCGGGGAGGACGAGCGCGGCGGCGAGCGCCACGGCGAGCGAGCGAGGCAGGGTCACGGCGGTCATGTAGCCTAGGCCGACGGCATCGTAGTGGCTGTGCGCCGCCTCACACCGCGCCCGGCGAGCAGCACCCCGAGAGCCATGAAGCCGATCACGCCGCCGACCACCTTCGTCTCGTACAGCAACGGGTGCGCTTCGTCCGCCGGGGGGACGAAGCCGAGCACGATCGAGAACGCCACGGCCGCGAGTCCCGCGACGCCCACGAGTGCGGTCCACAGGGTGCGCCCGCGGCGCAGCCGCAGGTACGCAGCGAAGAGATAGACGTACGGGATGAAGAAGAGGATGAGGGTCGTTTGGGTGAGCACGAGGTAGGCGTTCTTGACGGTGGCTCCGACGAGGCTCGCGACGATGAACACGGTGGCGACGGCGCCCTGAACCAGGATCGCGAGGTGCGGGGTCTGCCAGCGCGGGTGGATGCGGCCGAACGCCGGCGGCAGCGCGCCGTCCACGCCCGCCACGAACGGCAGCCGCGCCGAGCCCGCGAGCCACGCGCCGACGCCGCCCAGGTTGCCGAGCACCAGCAGCAGGGCGACGGCCGCGGCGAGCGGCGCCAACCAGGGCGCGCCGAGCCGTTCGACGAGCGCGGCGGTCGCCTGCGGGACGCCGTTGGTGATGCTCACGGTGTCGTGCGGCAGCGCGACGAGCATCGCCGCGGTGCCAAGCACGTACATCGCGACGACGGCGAGACCCGAGACGGCGACGCCGCGCCGCAGCGTGGCCGCCGGATCGTGGATCTCATCGCCCAGCGTCGGCGCGAGCTCCAGCCCCGCGAAGGCGAACGTCATCGTGGCGAACAAATTGATTGACGGGAGATCGAGCCGCGCCGGTAGCAGCGCGCGGGCGCTGAAGGGCGTGGCGCTCCCCCGCGCGACGAGCGACCACACGGCGAGCAACACGAAGATCAGGGCGGGAAGCCACGTGGCGTAGCCGCCGAGGTTCTGGAGGCGCTTCCCCACCGCCAGCCCGACCAGGTTCATCCCTAGGGCGAGCCACAGGCCGGCGAGCGACACCAGCGCGATGAAGACCGTGTCTTCGCCCAGGTGCACGAAGCGGGGGCCGGCCGCGTAGGCGGCGATCGCGGCGGTCGCGACCAGCAGCGAGGGAAAGTAGAACAGGTTGTTCACCCAGTATCCCCACCCCGCCACAAAGCCGTGCAGCGGTCCGAACGCCCGGCGCACCCAGCGGTAGACGCCGCCCGCGCCGGGATCGATGTCGGCGAGCTCGCGCACCGCGACGGCCGACGGCAGGAAGAAGACCAGCATCGCGAGCAGCCACAGGCCCAGGCTGGCCAGGCCGAACTGGCTCGCGGCCGTCGTGAGCCAGCGCAATCCCACGATCGCGGTGATGTTGAACAGCACCACGTCGCGGAGCCGCAAGACGCGCGGGAGCTGGCTCACGGAGTCCTCGAAACGCGGAAGTGCGAACGCGTTCCGCTGCGTCTCATGGCACCGTGGCGTGGATCGTCGCCACCAGCCAGCCGATCCCGGCGCCGAGGGCGGCCCCACCCGCGACATCCGTGGGAAAGTGCTTGCCCCCGGCCACCCGCAACGCCGCGATTCCCACGGCGCCGGCGTAGAGCAGCACGGCATTGCGTGTGCGGTGTGGCAGCCGCTCGCGCCCCGCCAGCACCGTGTAGGACGTCGCGGCGGCGAACGCCAACGCCGCGTGGCCCGACGGAAACGACCGCCGGTTGTTGGGATCGGACTCGGCGGCGGGCGCGGCCGCGGTGTAGAGCACCGGCCGGCTGCGGTGCACCAGCACCTTGAGCCACTCAGTCGTAGCGAAGGTCCACGCCAGCGAGTTCGCGAGCACGGCCGCGTGACCGCGCGCCGCGCCCGCCGTGGCTCCGTCGAGCGAGGCGAGCCCGGCGAATCCCGCGACGCCGGCGAGCAACACCGTGCTCGCCGTGCTGGCGGGCCCCGAGAACGTGTGGAGCGCCGCGCGATCGATCCCGGGCAGCGACGACGGATCGCACGGCGCGCACGGGGGAAGCCCGTGCGGGAGGCCCGCGGCCTCGGGGATCACCGCGAACGCCGTTGCGGCCGCGACCGACGCCGCGTCCCACCAGGTGACGCGATACGGCTGCTGTCCCGGCGCGGGCCGGCCCGCGAGGGCGATGAGCGTCAGAACGAGGGCGGGTCGTCGCATGGCGGCCTACAAGTTACGCGACCAGCACCCAATCGCGCATGTTACGTGGCCTTGCGGTATTAGGGCCTCGCCGTTACCCTGTAGGCTGCCCGATTCCCCCCACACTGCCCGAGGGCCCCGTGACCACCGAGACCCTGCAGCACGTTGCCTTATTCGACAAATGCAAGAGTTTCACGAAGGCCCGGGAGCTGCAGGCCGTCGGCCTGTACCCGTATTACCGCCCCATCACGCATTCCGAAGACACCGTCGTCGTCATCGAAGGCAAAGAGCGGATCATGATGGGCTCCAACAACTATCTGGGGCTCACCCATCATCCCGAGGTCCTCGCCGCGGCGAAGCAGGCGCTCGAGCGCTACGGCTCCGGCTGCACCGGCAGCCGGTTGCTGAATGGGACGCTGGACCTGCACGAGCAGCTCGAGGTCGAGCTGGCGCAGTTCTTCGGCAAGGAGGCGTGTCTCGTCTTCTCGACCGGCTATCAGGCCAACCTCGGAGTGGTTTCGGGCTTGGTGGGCCGCGGCGACCTCGTGTTCCTCGACAAGCTCGACCACGCCTCGATCGTGGACGGCGCCAAGATGTCCTACGGCGAGACGATCCGGTTCAACCACGGCGACCTGGCGGGTCTCGAGCGCAAGCTGCAACGCGTGCCGCCGGGCACCGGCCTGATGATCATCGTCGACGGCGTGTACTCGATGGAAGGCGACATCGCCGACGTGCCGGCCCTGCTCAAGATCGCGCAGAAGTACGGCGCCGCCCTCGTGCTCGACGACGCCCACGCGGTGGGGGTACTGGGGCCGCGCGGAGACGGCACGGCGGCGCATTTCGACCTGACCGACGACGTCGACCTCATCGTCGGGACGTTCTCCAAGTCGCTCGCGTCGATCGGCGGGTTCGCGGCGGCGTCGGAGAGCGTCATCCATTTTCTGAAGCACAACTCGCGGCCCATGATCTTCACCGCCGCGCTGCCGCCCGCCAACACGGCGGGCGTGCTCGCCGCGCTGCACCTCCTGCAGCGTGAGCCGGAGCGGCGCGAGCGCCTGTGGGAGAACACGCGCCGGCTGCAAGAGGGTTTGCGCTCCCTGGGCTACGACATCGGGCCGAGCGAGACGCCGATCGTGCCGGTGGTGATCGGGCCGCTCGAGAAGACGTTCCTCTTCTGGCGGAAGCTGTTCGAAGCGGGCGTGTTCACCAACCCCGTCGTGCCGCCCGCAGTGCCGCCGTCGCACTGCCGGCTCCGCACGAGCCTGATGGCGACCCACACGACGCAGCAGATCGATCACGCGCTGGAGGTCTTCGCCCGGCTCGGCAAAGAGCTGGGGGTCGTCTGAACGCGGTGGAGATCGCGCCCGTCTCGAACGGGCGCGGTCTCAACCGTTTCATCGCCTTTCCCTACCAGCACTACCGCGGCGACCCGCTCTGGGTCCCACAGCTGCGGATGGACGTCCGCACGCTGCTCTCCCCGGCCAAGAACCCGTTCTTCCAGCACGCCGAGGCGCAATACTTCGTCGGACAGGCGCACGGTCGAACGGTCGGACGGATTGCGGCCATCAAGAACGACGCACATACCCGCGAGCACGGGGACCGGGTCGGGTTCTACGGCTTCTTCGAGTGCGTGAACGATCAGCGGGCGGCCAACGCGCTGTTCGATGCGGCCGCGCGGTGGCTGCGGGACAAGGGCTTGCGCGTCATGCGCGGGCCGATGAGCCCGTCGATCAACGACGAGTGCGGCCTGCTCGTGGAAGGCTTCGAGACCCCGCCCACGCTGATGATGCCGCACAACCCGGCCTATTACGTCGCGCTGCACGACGGCTATGGCTTCACGAAGGCGAAAGACTTGCTCGCGTTCGAGAGCGGCGACGTTCGCTTGCCCGAGCGGATCGCGCGCGCGGCGAAGGTGATCGCGGAGCGCAAGGGGATCACCTTGCGGGCGCTCGACATGAAGCGCTTCCGGGAAGAGGTGGAGCTGGTCAAGGCGCTCTACAACCGGGCGTGGGAGAAGAACTGGGGGTTCGTGCCGCTCACCGAGCCCGAGATCGATCACCTCGCGAAACAGCTCAAGCCGATCGTCGTCCCCGACCTGGTATGCTTCGCGGAGCGCCACGGCGAAGTCATCGGGTTCGCCGTGGCGCTCCCGGACTTCAACGTCGCCCTGAAGCACAACCCGTCGGGCCGGATCTACGGGCTGCCGAGGATCCTGTGGCATGCCCGGCGGATCGCGCGCTGCCGCATCCTGTTGCTCGGCACGCTCAAGGAATATCGGATGACCGGCGTGGACGCGCTGATGTACCACTGGATCTGGACCAAAGGACTGGAGCACGGCTACCACTGGGGCGAGGGCGGCTGGATCCTCGAGGACAACGCGCCGATGGTGAACGCCGCCCTGGGGCTCGGCTTCCGTCCCTACAAGACGTACCGGATCTACGACAAGCCGCTGTGAAGGCGTTCGTCACGGGCGGCACCGGGTTCGTCGGTGCGCACCTGGTGCAGGCGCTGCGGGCGCGGGGCGACGCCGTCACCTGCCTCGTCCGGAACCCGGCGAAGGCGCGGGCGCTCGGCTGGACGGACGTCCGGGTGGTGCGCGGCGACCTCGACGATGCCGCCGCGCTGCGGCAGGCGTGCGCCGGCGCGGAGGTGATCTTCCACGTGGCGGGCCGCATCAGCGCCCGCCATCCGGACGAATTCCTGCGCGCCAACCGCGACGGCACGGCCAACGTGCTCGAGGCCGCGTCGCAGGACCCGCCGCGGCGCTTCGTCCTGGTGTCGTCCCTTGCCGCCGCCGGGCCGACGGTGCGGGGACAACCGGTCGACGAGACTCGTCCCCCGTCGCCGGTCACGCCCTACGGCGAGAGCAAGCTCGCGGCCGAGGTGTTGGTGCGAGCGATGTCGTGGCCTTGGACCATCGTGCGGCCACCTACCGTGTACGGCGAGTGGGATCGGGAGGTGTTGAAGGTGTTCAAGCTGGCCCGCGCCGGCGTCGTGCCGGTGTTCGGTGACGGGACGCAGGAGCTGTCGGTCCTGTACGCAGGTGACCTCGCCGACGCCCTCATCGCGGCGGCGGCGGCGCCCGACGCGGCGAACGGGCTGTATTACGCCGCGCACCCCGCGGTGACGACGAGCCGCGAGCTGGTGCGCGCGATCGGGCGCGCGGTGGGGGGCGGGGAACGGCGCGAGCCCCGCATCGTGTCGCTGCCCGCACCCCTGGCGCGGGCCCTGCTCTGGACCATCGGCTCGCTCGCGCACCTCGCGGGCCGGGCGACCGTCCTGGCCGGCGACAAGGCGGCCGAGTTCCTGGCGCCCGCGTGGACCTGTCGCGCCGACGCGCTGACGCGCGACACCGGCTGGCGCGCCCGCGTCGCCCTCGACGACGGGCTGCGGCGCACGGTCACCTGGTATCGCCGGGAGGGATGGCTGTGACCACGTCGCCCGACGGCCCGACGGCCCGTCTCACGAAACTGCGGGCAACGTTTCGTCGTGCCGTCGTGCAACGGTTAACCGCCGTCGACCTCGCCACGCTGCTCTACGTCACCATTGCCACGGGCGCCGTCCTCGCGTTTTCGGGCGCGGACCACGACGGCTGGGACTGGCTGCTCACCGCGCACGCCCTGCTGGTGGTGCTCGTGCTGCTCGCGCCGGTCGCGCGCGAGTCGGGCCCCGTCGGCCGGTTCCTCGGCGAGTGGTACCCGATCCTGTTGCTCCTCGGGCTGTACGCCGAGGTGGGCGTGGTGAACGTGGACCTGGGCTACCAGCACGACCAGGCCATCCAGCGCCTCGAGCTATGGGTGTTCGGCTCGCAGCTCTCCTACCGCTGGATCCGCGAGATGCCGAGCCCCGTGTTCTCCTGGGTGATGCACGCCTGCTACCTCGCGTACTACGCGATCCTATGCGCGTCGCCGCTCGGCCTGTGGTTCAGCGGCCGTCGCGACCCGGCCCGCCGCACGATCTTCGCCGTGATGGTGACGTTCTACGCGTGTTACGTGGTGTTCCTCTTCTTCCCCGTGGCGGGACCGCGCTACACGTTCGAGTTGGCGCACAATGCGGCCACGGCCGTATGGCCGGCGCGCGCCGCCCAGTGGGTGCTCGACCAGGGCGACTCGTGGGGCGCCGCCTTCCCGTCGTCCCACGTGGCCGCCGCCGTGGTCGCCGTGCTGTGCGCGCTCCGCTACTGGCGCGCGCTGGGGTTCGTGCTCACGCCATTCACGATCGGGCTGGTGCTGTCGGTCGTGTACGGGCAATTCCACTACGCGGTGGACGCCGTGGCGGGGTTGATCGTGGCGTTCGCGGTGTTCGCCTCCCAGTACGTGTACGGCGCCGAACGCGAGCAGGCGCGCACGCCCTTGCCGGCGGGAAGCTGGGAGCGGGCCTAACCCTCCAGGGCCGCCGCGCGCGAGGCGACCGTGTCCAGATCCCCGCCCAACGCATCCATCTTCAGCTGGAACTTGCAGTCCACGACCAGCAGGGCCACGACGTATGCCGCCAGGTTCACGAGAAAGATGACCGTGAAGATGAGCGGATAGGGAAGCCAGACGCCGAAGTAGAGCGCGAACCGCTTCACTCCCGGATCGACCCCCGAGCGGTCCGCAATGCTGGTCATCAGGAGGATGGCGGCGAGCGCGAGCAGCACCAGCTTCCAGGGCACCCAGCCCGCCCACCCGATGCCGGCGAAGATCGCCGCCTCCGACGCCCGATCGAGCCGCGTGTCCAGCCGCCGCCCCGCCTCCGAAGCGAGGCCGTACTGCCGCGCGATCCCACCGTCGATCCCGTCAAGCACCTGGCCGAAGGCCGTGAGGCCGAGACCCCACCCGAGACGCCCCATGGCGAACGCGACCCCGGCGGCGGCGCTCGCACCGAAGGCGGCCCACGTCAACTGGGCGGGCGAGAGTCCCAGCGTGACGTGGCAGAGCCGCAGCACGGGGCGGACCGCGCGGTCCAGGGCCCGCCCGACTGCCGGCGCGAAGTCATACATGACGTCGATACCAGAAGAGGAGTGCGTTCCCCACGAGCAGCGCGGCGAACACCACACCCTCCTTCACCTTGTCGGGGATCGTCGTGAGCCATCCCCGGGTGACCCAGGGCGAGTAGGGATAGAACGGCATCTTTTCGAAGCGCACGCTGTAGTCCATCGCCACGTGGATCGAGAAGAAGATGATCGGCACGACGGTGCCGAGAAACAGGCACAGCGGCACGATCCACAGCAGCGCGACCGGCTCCTGGAGCGAGGAGCGCCAGTAGTAGCCGCGCTTGTCCCGCAGCCCGACGTGCTTCAGGTAGAACGGCGCCTTCACGGCGTGATCCACGTCAACGCCCATCCCGAAGGCGCCGGCGAGCAACAGGTCGCGGCCTTGGAGATCCATCGCCTGCGCGCCGAGCGCGGTGGCGAGGAGGTGCGTGACGATGGTCATGGCACGGCGGCACGCTGGATCGCCGAGCGGCGGCCCGCCAGCCACACCAGGCCGATCCCGGCACCGATCCAGACCAGGTCTCTCACCCGGCTCACGATCGCGGTGTAGACCCCGAGCGCCGGGTCGAGACCGAGCAGCTGGAACAGCAGGTAGAGCGTGCCTTCCTTGCTGCCCACTTCGAACGGCACGAAGAACACCACATTCTGCACGAGCTGCGTCAGTCCGCCGATCACGTACGCCCGGAAGTAGCCGATGTGCAGCCCCACGGACAGCGCGATCAGCAGGTACTCGGCCATGAACACGCAGCGGCTCACGTATTCCAGCGTCAGGGCAGCGACGAAGCGGCGGGGATCACGGTGAAAAAAGTCCGTGATTTGTTCGTCCATGAGGGCGAGCGTCGCGCGTTTGGGCTCGAGACGCCGGGCGACGCGGTCGAGCAGGGGGACGCGGTGCAGCAGGTTCAACGCCTGCTCCAGCAGCCCGCGGCGGTGCCCGGTGAGGAGCAGCAGCGTGAGCGCGAGCAGGACCGCGAAGGTCACGCCGAGCGCCGCGAGCAACGCCGGCGTGGATGGCAGGAACACGGCACCCAGCACGACCGCCGTGAGAAAGCTGAGCAGCATCCCGAAGGTGTGCAGCATCTGGTAGAGCACGACCGACCCGGCGGCGCGCCGCACGCCGAGCCACGGTGCGACCGCGGCGATCTTGAACGGCTCGCCGCCGACGTTGACCATCGGCGTCAAGAAGTTGAGCGAGAAGCTCGCGACGGTGATCCCGCAGGCGCGCCAGAACGGCGGGCGACTCGGCTCATCGGCCATGATCAGCCACCACGCCCAGCCGTTCGCCACGTACACCACGCCGTAGAGCAGCAGGATCGGCACGAACATCCAGCCGGTCCGAACGGCGTCCGCGACGAGCGTCCCCGGCCCGATGCGCGAAACCAGATAGCCGAAGACGCCCAAGCCGCAGAGGAACAGCAGCAGCTGGAGCTTGCGGCTCACGCGTCGTCCGGAATCGCGACCTTGGAGCCGGTGTGCGCAGCCTGGTAGGCGTGCTCCACCACCGCGGCCACCCGCCGGATGTCGGCCAGGTGCGGCGCCGCCGCGGCGGCCGGATCGTCCCGGTCGAGCGCAGCGACGAACGACTCGAACAGGCGGGCAAACCAGCGGTGGTAGGCCGACTTCTCGAGCTCGACCGAGTAATCGTGGCGCTCGACCTTGCCGCCGCGCTCCAGCCGCAGCTCGCCGCCCACCCACTCGATCGCGCCGGCGTCGCCGATGAAGCGGATGCGGTTCTCGCGCACGCGCCCCGCCCACGTGAAGAACATCGTGACGAGCCGCTCGGGATACTCGAAGTGCAGCGACGCCGTGTCTTCTACGTCGTAGCCCTGGTGGCGCAGGCGTCCGGTCCAAGCACTCACCGCGGCCGGCAGCCCCGCAACGTCGAGCAGCTGGTAAATGAGATGGGTGCCGTGGTCGAGCAGCACGCCCCCGCGTCCGGCGGCGCTGGTGCCCCGCCACGGTGCCTCCCCCTCCCCTCCCCCGGTCGCGCGGCCCGGGTCGGCCGCCAGCCGATGCACCGAGAGCTCGGCCAGGTGCCAGCGCCCGATCGCCCCCTCGCGCAGCCACTGCTTCACCCGCATCCACACCGGGTTGTAGCGGTACTGGTGGCACGGCATCACGATGCGACCGTGCGCCCGCGCGGCCAGAGCGATCCGGTCGGCCTCGTCCCGCGTCAGCGCGACCGGCTTCTCGCACACCACGTGGTAGCCCCGCTCGAGCCCCCACAGCGTGAGCTCGAGATGCGACGCGGTGGGCGTGCAGATGTCGATGAAGTCGATCGGCCCCGCCCGGCGGAGTTGCTCGCGGCCGGGGAGGAGCGGGATCCCGTCCACGGGAGGCACGTCGGGTGCGCTGTCCACCAGCGCGACGACATCCACGCGGGCGCTCACCGTGGGGGCGTCGCGCAGCGCGGGGAGATGCGACTGCCGCGCGATGCCGCCCGCCCCGATGACGGCGCCGCGGTACCGCCGCACCTCAGGTGACGCGGGCGTAGGCATCGCGCTCGCTGGCGAGCATGTCGCCCAAGGCCGTGGCGTTCCACTCGTGGATCCACAGCAGCACCACGAGCAGCAGGCTCATCCACACCGCCTCGACCCAGAGGAACACGGAGATGCGGGCCGCGACCGCGGCGACGCCAACCAGCAGGAAGCGGATGTTCTGACCGAGCCACGCGCACAGGGGGAGCACCACCTCCTGGCGCGCGCGATACTCGGCGCGGAACGACTCCGTCACGCTCGTGCGCCGCAGCAGGCGGATCAGCTTGACCGAGCGGGGGAAGAGCTGCGCCTGCCGCTGCACGTAGTCGCGATACACCCGGGCTCCGAACCGCTCGAGCAGCGTGCCGCGCGGGCCGGCGTCCAGATCCTCGGGGAGGTCCAGCTCGCCGCCGTCCCCCACGCCGATCCGGAGGAACGCGTTGCGCACGAAATCGATCGCCGCGCTCTGGAACGTGTGCGCCAAACCCGCGGCGCAGACCAGGAGAAACGCGCCGGGCCACCACCACCCCGCGTGGATCAGCCGGTAGATGAGGTGGAAGTAGAGGTTGACGAACCGGAGGTTGTCGTTGATGCCGTCGAGCGCGCGCCCGAACCGGGTCGACGTGCCGCGCAGCCGCGCGAGCTGGCCGTCCGCCGAGTCGAAGATGTCGGACACGATGAACAGCAGGAACCCGATGAAGTTCGTCCAGCGGTCCTGGTAGGCGAAGAGGTGACCCGCCACGAGGCCGATCAAGAGCGACCACAGGGTCACCTGGTCCGCCGAGACGCCGCTGGGGAGCAGGCCCCGCGCGATCCGGATGCCGATGGGACGGAAGAAGTGGAGGTCGACCCACTCCTCCACCGCCCGGCCCTTATGCGACAAGTCGCTCTGCGGCTTCACCGAGCACGTCCTTCATGATGGCGAGGGCGCTCATCGCCTGATCCTCCTCGATCACCAGCGGCGGATTGATGCGGACCTCCGGATTGTAGATCATCGCGAGCACGCCGCGAGACAGCAGCGTGTCGAAGATCCACCGGGTGGTCTTCTTGTCGAGCAGGGTGCGCGTTCCGGGGACGACGAGATCCATCCCGATCAGGAGGCCCCGGCCGCGCACATCGGAGACGATGGGCAGCTCCGACTCCCAGCGCTTCATTTCGGCGAGCATCGTCTCGCCCAGCCGCCGGGCGTGCTCCACCAGGCTCTCCTCGACGATCGTCTCCACCGTGATGCGTGCCGCGGCCGCCGCGAGCGGGTTGCCGCCATAGCTCGACGAGCTGCCGCTCGGGTTGGCCCAGGGCTTGGAGAACGCGATCTCCTCACGGGCGATCACGCCGCTCAGCGGGAAGCCGCCGCCGAAGCCCTTCCCCACCGTGAGAATGTCCGGCAGCACGCCCTCGTGCTCGATCGCGAACATCCTCCCCGTGCGCCCGAAGCCGGTGATCATCTCGTCGCAGATGAGGAGCGCGCCCAGCTCGTCGGCCAGCTCGCGCAGCTGCTTCAGGTAGCCGGGGGGCGGGACCACGTTGCCGGCGGTGCCCTGGATCGGCTCTACCAGGATCGCGGCCACGTCCTTCGTGGTCTCGACCTCGACCTTCTTCCGCAGGAACTCGACGCAGTGCCACTCGCACGACGGGAACGTCTTGTCGAACGCGCAGCGCGCGCACCCGGCGTAGGGCGAGAGGTAAGCGCCGGGCATCAGCGGCCCGAGCGCATGCTTGAAGCTCGAGCCGAGCACCGGCAGCACGCCGCCGGTCTTGCCGTGGAAGCCGCCCCAGAAGCCGATCACCTCGGTGTGCCCGGTGCGGGACTTGGCGAGCCGCAGGGCCGCCTCGACCGCCTCCGCCCCGCTCGAGTAGAACTGCGAGCGGTTCAGATCGCCGGGCGTGAGCTCGGCGAGCAGTTTGACGAGCGCCGCCCGGTGCTCCGATGTGAAGCTGCCGACGTGGATGCGGGCGATCTGGCGCTGCAGCGCCGCCACGTACTTGGGGTGCGCGTACCCCAGGCTCGCCACGCCGACCCCCGCGAGCAAGTCGATGTAACTGTTCCCGTCGACGTCGTACAGCACGGCCCCTTCGCCGCGGTCGATCGTGAGCTGGCTGAACAGCGCCACGCTCTGGGTGCCCGGAGCGAGGTAGCGGGCCTCGGCGTCGAACAGCGCCTTCGACTTGGGCCCGGGGATCTGCAGCTTGCGCAAGGTATGGGTCACGAATATTTCCGATGTGCGAAGCGATGAGTGATATAGTCGGCAATAGCGCGCGCGGCATCCTCACGGAAGGGCGCGAAGCTTGGCCAGTCGTTGATGTCGATCAGCACCGGACGGTCGGGCTCCGGGAACGCGACGTCGCCCCCGAATACCTCGAGCCCGAGGATCGCCGCCGCCTCGAACGCGAGCGCCTTCAGCCGGTTCTCGTCGATCGCCGGGCGCGCCCCCGCGAACCCCGCGTCCGCCCCGTACCAGTTGAAGAACCGGCCGTCGGTCACCCCGTAGAACTTGACGACCGGTCCGGGGATATGCTCCTGCAGGGCCACCCACGGAATGCCCCGCGCCCGGAACGCCTGGAGCGTGTCCGCCACCTGGTCCAGCGGCGACGCTAGCACGTCCTCCGGCCGCTCGGCGTGCACGTCGCCGCGCTTGATCCACACCCGCTGGCCATCGGGACTCAGTGCCTGGAGCTGGGAGCGGGGCGGCAGTGGGGCGGAGCTGGCGAGTATCAGCGTGCGGGGGAACGCGAGCATGCTGTCGCCGATCCGCTTCACGAGCCGGTAGCGGTGGCAGTTGAGCGCGCTCGACGGGCGATTCACGACCACCACGCCGTCCGACTCGAGCGGCATGAGTTGCTCCGCGGCGAGCGAGCCCTGGCACATGTTGAGGTACAGCTCGGCGGCCGGCAGGCGCCCCTGCTCCACCTCGAGCTCGGTCGTCTTCGTGGTGCGCCACCCCCGCGCGGCCAACTGTGCGACGGTCGCGTCCAGGATCGCGGTGTCGTTCACACCGTGCTGGAGCGGCGAGTACGACGGGCTGCGGTAGATCGCGACCAGTTGGGGCAAGGGTTACCTTTCGCGCGCGGCAAGCCACGCGTTGGCAGTCTGGAGATCTGAGGGCCGATCGATATCGATGATGCGCGCCACTTCCACCGCCGCCACCCGCCGCCCTTCGTCCACCAGGGCCTTGAGGAAGCCGCGCATCCTGTGCACGCCCCGGCCGAGGGCTTCCGCGGCCGCGCGCCGGGCTCCGGCGCTGAAGCCGTATACCCCGCCCGTGACGCAGCGCGGCTCGGTCGGCGCGCCGCCGACGGCCCGGATGGCGTCGCCCTGCCGGCTGACGTACACCGGAGACTCATCGTCCACGTACGGCGTCACAACCAGCACCGCGTCCACTCCGTTCTCGAGCTGTGCGCCGGTCGCCCGATAGACGCTCCGCCAATCTTCCGGCCGCATCACCGTATCCACCATACTGCAGAACACCGGGCCGGGGGCGACCGCCGCGAGGCCCTCCACCAGCGTGTGCAGGGAGGACGGGGTCCGGCACTCCACCATTGTAAGGGGGAGTCCGAACCGGCGCCCGTCAAGCAACCGCCGGACGGCCGGGAAGTCGGCCCGCACCGCGCAGGTGAGACTGGAGCATCCGAGCGCGGCCAACGTCTCGAGCAGGCCCACGATCTGCGGCTTGCCCGCGACCTCGACCAGCGGCTTGGGCACCGCGATGCCGCCGGCCGCGAGGCGCGAGCCCTCCCCGCCCGCGAGAATCAGACCGTGCACGTCAGGCCAGCACCCTTTCGAGATCCGCGAGGCGGCTGATACGCGCCGTGGCGACCAGCCCGGCGGGCGCCGCGCGCTCGGGCGGCGCGATCCAGCACGTGCGCATGCCGAGTGCGGCGGCCCCACCGATGTCGGCCTCGACGTTGTCGCCCACCATCCAGGCGCGGTTCGCCGGCACCGCGAGCGCCGTCAACGCGTGCTCGAAAATGCGCCGGTCCGGCTTGGCCCAGCCGACCACCCCCGAGTCGCTGACGGCCGCAAACAATCTCGCCAGTCCGAGCTCGTCCAAACAAGGCTTGAGATTGCCCGTGAAATTGGAGACGAGCCCGAGGGGGTAGCGCCGCGCCAGCCGCTCGAGCACGGGAAGGTTGCGCCGCACCGTCGCCACGGCGTCGCCGTGAAACCGCTCGGCCACCGCGCGCGGGTCGATCCCGTCGCCGTCGGGGAGCAGCGCCAGCAGCAGCCGAGCCTGCGCGTCGACCGTGGCGCGGAAGCCGAGCGCCGTTACGCCGGGGAGGCGGCCGACCGCCTCGTCCGACGCGCGGAACAGCGGGTCGAAGGCGGCGAACTCGAGCGCGCCGCCGGCGTCCCGGTATGCCGCGTAATAGCGCGGGCTCCAGTGCACGCCGTCGGCGTCGAGCGTGCCGCCGAAGTCGAACAGCACGCCTTCGGCGGGCCTAGTGCGCTCCCATCTTCATGTGCATGGGCATGGGCATCGACTGACCGGCCATGGGCATCCCGTGTCCACCTTCGAGCCGCATGTAGTGCCGGTAGTCCTTCTGATAAAGGGAGTCGCGCGGATCGGCGGCGGGCCACTCTCTGCCTCGGTCGGGCACGAACAGACCGCCCACCACACCCATGCCCCCGTCGGGAATCGGCTGCCCCGTGGGGTTGTCGTAGTACACCGTCACCCGATACCGGTGACTCGGCACGACGTGCAGGCCGATCCCGCTCCAGCCGTAGAGCCGGCTCACCGGGACGGACGCGATATGTCCCGCGGAGTCGGCCGCAGGCGCGGCGCGATAGATGACCTGGCCGGTGGTCGCGTCGGTGAACTCGATCAGCTGACCGTGGTCGTGCATGTGGCCGCCCAGCCCGACGATCTTCCCCGGCACCGCCGGACTGCCCTCATACGATCGTGACGAGCGTCCCGGCGGCAGCGCGAACGACTTGTCGCCCACCGGAAAGGCGACGTCCATCTGCCACGGCGACGCGGCGAAGAGCGGCCACGGCCGTCCGGCGGGCGTGAAATCCATGACGAGACGCACACGCGCCTGGCGATACGCAACCGGCGTCAGGTTCTCGACCATCGCGCTCGCGACGACGTGTTCGCCGCGCTTGAGCGGCAGGCCGAACAAGAGCCACGGCAGCCGGATGGCGCCAGTCTCGTGCCCGGCGGCGAGCAGGCGGCGCGAGATCGGCAGGAACAGCTCGCGGTGATCCGGGTCGATGAGGTTGAAATGGTGGATCAGCTCGTCGGGCAGGACGCGGCCGGCGCTGTCCACAACTTCCGCGCGGAACCCGTAGATGTAGCCGGTCACCGGGATCTCGAGCGTGGCGACGGGCGGTTGCGCGATGCCGTGATGCGGCGTGTTGGCCGGCAGATCCATGGGCGCCAGATCGATGACCAGTGCGTCGTGCGCCGGGTCGATGAAGATCCGGGCGGCGGGATCGCCGTGACCGGAAACGTGTGAGACGCTGACGACGAGTACACCGATGAGGCCGAGGGGCCAAATGGAATGGGGGTTCACAGCGGCGAATTGTAACGGGGTCCGCATGACGCCGACAAGGCGGCCCCGGCACGCGGGAACGCGCGGACCTTGCCGTCAGGTCGTGAGGATGAACCAGTCCATGCTGACGCCGACAACCCAGTGCAGCAGTGCGACGTACCAGATGGAGCCGATGCGCAAGTCGATCGCGCCGAATACGATCCCCGCTGGCGCGGCGGCCAGCGTTTCGTTGATGGCGCGGCCGAAGTGCGCCGTCACCGACAGCGCGGTCTGCACCACGTTGGACGACGCGGCGCCGAGCGGCGCACGCAGGCCGAACAGCAGCACGCCGCGGAACAGCACCTCCCAGGAGCCGAAATAGAGGAACTGCAGCGCCGCGTACCGGACGAACGCGCGCGGCTCGGCCGTCAGCGTGGGGTCGAGGGGATACACCGCGCGGATGGCGGGGGCCAGGGCGGCGATGCGACCGGCCAGGATCGCGAGCGGCAGTCCGACGGCGAGCCAGGCCAGTCCCGCTCGCCAGCGCCCGAGCCCGAGCCCCAGGTCGCGCGGCGTGAGTCCCGCGAGACGCCAGGCGGCGAGCACCGGGATCACGGCCAGGAGCAGCGCGGCAGCCGCGAAGTGGAACGGCGGGGCCAGCGGCGCTCCCGTAAGCGCGAACCAGCCGCGCGGGCGCGAGTACACGCCCACGGCGTCGGCGCGCGCCAAGTAATAGAAGCAGACGAGCGCGAGCGTCGCGACGCCGAGCAACACCGTGGGGCGCCCGGGCGCCCAGGTCAGGCGGCGAGCTGCCACCGGCGCTCCCCCCGCAGCCAGGCAATCGTCTCGGCCACCCCCACGCGGGCCGATCGCGGCTCATATCCCAGGTCGCGGCGCGCGGACGCGATATCGCCCGGCCGGTCCTCGAGAAACACCCGGATCCAGCCCGGGGTGATGGGAGTGGAGCCGCCGAGCCGTCCCCACAGGAGGCCGAGGTAGCCCGCGGCCAGCGCCGCGCGCAGTGGCAGCGCCACGACGCGCGGTCGCTTCCCCGACAGCTCGCCGACGAGGTCGAGAAAGGCGCGGAACGAGAAGTTCTCGCCGCCCAGGACGTAATGAGCGCCGGGTCGGCCTGCGTGGGCCGCGCGACGGATGCCGTCCGCCACGTCGGCGGCGTGCACGTAGCTGCCCAGCACGTCGCCGTCCTCGAGGCGCACCCGGAAACGGCCGCGGAGGTAAAGGTCGATCACCCGGGTCAGGGCGTTGGCGTCGTTACAGGGGCCCGGGCCGTAGACCCGCGCGGGGTGCACGATCACCGCGTGTCGGCCGGAGAGGGCGTACGCCTCCACCAGGCGCTCCCCGGCCCGTTTGGTCGCTTCGTACGGCGTCGGACGGGCCGCGAAGCCGCGCACGGGCGCGGGCCGGGACGGCGGCAGGGTCAGGATAGTGGACACATGCACCAGCCTCTCGACGCCCGAGCCCGCGGCGGCCTCGAGCAGGTCTTCCACC
>Ga0209761_1000507_pt1 | contig 23841 bp, 25 predicted proteins | sample GraSoi013_1_40cm_4_FD_185818 | JGI IMG/M metagenome (GOLD analysis project Ga0209761, IMG submission 185818) | Grasslands soil microbial communities from the Angelo Coastal Reserve, California, USA - Sample 09_25_2013_1_40cm (SPAdes) (version 2) | ecosystem: Environmental > Terrestrial > Soil >...
ACCCGCCGCGGCAGCGAGTCTCGCGCCTTCACCACTTCGCCGACGAGGCTACCGAGATCCGACTGCAGCGCGCGCAGGCCCGGCGTGTTGGGGCTCGAGACGTTGATCGACGCCATCTGCGCATGCGGAGCCAGCGTGCGGAAGGCGGTGACGTAATCCTCGGCAGCGCGCTCGTTCGGGGTCTCCTTGTTGCGGCCGACGTTGACGCAGATCGGTCCGGGCAGGGGCGGCAGGCGCCGCAGCCGGCCCGCCACTGCGCCGGCGCCCGCGTTGTTGAAGCCCATCCGGTTGATGATCGCCCTCTGCGAGACCAGCCGGAACAGGCGTGGACGCTCGTTCCCGCGCTGTGGCTGCGGCGTGACGGTGCCGATCTCGACCCACCCGAATCCGAGCCGGAACCAGGCCGGCGCGAGCACCTCGCCCTTGTCCATTCCGGCGGCGAGGCCCAGCGGCGTGGGAAAATCGATCCCCCAGAGCGTCTGGCGCAGCAGCGGATCCGCATCCGGAACGCTCCGGGGGGCCCGGGTAGCCCGCAGCAGGGCGCCTGCCAGGCCGTGGGCGATTTCAGGCTGCAGCAGAAAGAGCAGCGGGCGGACGAGGAGGTACACCGGCGGCAAACTAGAACATATTTCATGACCGGTGCTGGCACGGTGCGCAGTCGCCAAGGCGCCTTCGGCGGCCGCGACTGGAATGTGCCCTTGCGCCATCGCCGTCCGCCGTCGACAATCGCTCCTTCGTGCAACCGGCGACTCCACTCCCGGGTACGCAGGACCTCCTCTTCGAGGCGGCGAGCCGCCTGCGCCGCTGCGAGGCGACGCTGTGCGGGCGCTTCGAAGAGAAAGGGTACGCCGAGGTGATTCCGCCGGCGATCGAGGCCGCCGACGTCTTCGGTCCCGAGGCATTCCGCGCCTTGGACCGCAGCGGCCGGCTGATCGCGCTGCGTGCGGATTTCACCGCGCAGGTGGCGAGGATCGCCGCGACGCGCCTGGCCGGCATCTCGCCCCTGCGCCTGTACTATCGCGGGAGCATCGTGCGCCGCGTCGCGCCCGACAGCGGTCCGGTGCACGAGCGGCTGCAGGCGGGCTGCGAGCTCGTGGGCGCCGCGGGCCCGGAAGCGGACGCCGAGATCCTCGCGCTCGCCGCCGCATCCCTGCATGCGCTCGGCATCCGAGGCCGCATCTCGCTGGGAAGCACGGGATATTTCTCCGCCCTCGCGACGGCCGCGGGCGCATCCGAACGGCTCGCCGCGGCCCTGAACGACGCGGTCGACCGCAAGGACCTGCCCACGCTGCGCACACTCTGCGAGCGGGAGGTCGCTGCCGGAAAAGCGCGCGATGCCATCCTGCTGCTGGCGCAACCGCCGCGCCCGCAGACGGAGGCGCGCGAGCTGCTCGCGCGGGCGGAGACGCTCGCGCCGTCGGAAGATGCCCTGCGGGCGCTGCGGCGCGTCTCGGCCGCTCTCGCCGCCGCCCGCGGCCTGGGAGCGGAGCTGGAGGTCGATCTCGGGGAGGTCCGCGGCCTCGGGTACTACACCGGCATCGTCTTCAACCTTTACGCGGCGGGCTCTCCGCGACCGGTCGGAGGCGGCGGGCGGTACGACACGCTGCTCGGCCGGTTCGGGGATCCCCGCCCCGCGGTCGGATTCTCGCTCGACCTCGACGCGCTGGTGCCGCTCGCATGCTGACGATCGCGCTGCCGAAAGGGCGGCTGCAGAAGCCGGCGCTGGAACGCTTCGCCCGGGCGGGAGTGGTCCCGGACGAGGAGCCGGGCATTTCCCGCAGGCTGATCATCCCCGCAGGATCTGCCGCCCGATTCGTCCTCCTCAAGGACGGCGACGTGCCTCTCTACGTCGAGCGCGGAGCGGCGGATCTCGGGGTCTGCGGGATCGACCAGGTCCTCGAGTCCGCCGCCGATCTGCTGACTCCCATCGATTTCGGCTTCGGCCGCTGCCGCCTCTGTCTCGCGGCGCCGGGAGGAAAAAGCGTCACGGCGGAGCTGGGCAGATCGCTGCGGGTGGCGACCAAGTACCCGCGGCTCTCCTCGCAGTGGTTCGTCCGACGTGGAGTGCCGGTCGACCTCGTCCATCTCTCCGGATCCGTGGAGCTTGCCGCGGTCAGCGGCCTCACCGACGCGATCGTGGACCTGGTGGAGAGCGGGCGGACCCTGGAGGAGAACGGCCTGGTGGTGATCGACGAGATCCTCCAGGTCACCGCGCGCCTGGTGGTGAACCGCGCCTCGTACCGGCTGAAGGTGGAGGAACTGCTGCCGCTGTTGGAGAAGCTCGGATGATCCGCATCCTCGTCCTCTCGAATCCCGCCGACCGCGCCCAGGCGCTGTCCCTGCGCGCGACCGCCGGCACGGGGCCTGAGGTGTCCGTGGCCGTGGCGGCCATCATCGCGGACGTGCGCGCGCGCGGCGACGCCGCGGTCCGGGAGCTGACGGAGCGGTTCGACGGAGCGCGCCTGGAATCGATGTTCCTCGACGAGGCGCGATGGGACGCGCTCGCAGCGCGATGCCCGACCCCGGTGCGCGAGGCGCTGGCGCTTGCGCACGAGCGGGTGCGCAGGTTCCACGAACCGCAGATCCCGGTCTCGTACTCGATGGAGCTCGAAGGCGGCGGCACCCTGCGCTCGCTGACCATCCCGCTGCGGCGCGCGGCTTGCTACGTGCCGGGCGGCCGCGCCGCATACCCCTCCACCGTCATCATGACCGCCGCGGTGGCGCGACTCGCCGGAGTGCCGGAGGTCATCCTGGCCACTCCGCCGCGCCGCGACGGAACGATCCTGCCGGAGGTGGCCGCCGCCGCCAGGCTGGCGGGAGCGACCCGGATCCTGCTCGCCGGGGGCGCGCAGGCCGTAGCAGCGCTGGCGCTGGGGACCGGGAGCGTTCCGCGCGTGGATGTCATCGTCGGACCGGGCAACGCGTACGTGACCGAGGCGAAGAAGCAGCTTTCGGGCGAAGTGCGCATCGACTCGCTCGCGGGGCCGACGGAGGTCGTCATCGTCGCCGACTCCAGCGCGGACCCGCGGCAGGTCGCTGCCGATCTGGTCGCGCAGGGAGAGCACGATCCGCTCGCTCTCGGCGTCCTGGTCACGCCCGATGCATCGCTTGCCCGGCGCACCGTGGAGGCCTTGGAGCGCGAGCTCTCCGAGCATCCAAACCCGATCGCCGCGGAGTCGCTCGGCGCTCGCGGCGCCGCGATCATCGCGCGCGATCTCGACGAGGCGCTGGCCTACGCGGACGGGCTCGCGCCGGAGCATCTCGAGCTGCTGCTGCGCGATGCCCCCTCCGCGCTCCCCAAGGTGCCGCGCGCGGCCGCGGTGTTCCTCGGACACGACGCGCCCGTTTCCGTGGGGGACTACCTCGCGGGCCCGAACCACACGCTGCCGACCAGCGGGACGGCGCGGTTCGCCTCGCCCTTGAGCGCCTCGGATTTCGTCCGGCGGCAGAACGTGATCGAGTACGGACCGGGGCAGCTCGCGGCCGACGCGGGCGCCATCGAGTCGCTCGCGCGCGCCGAAGGCCTGCATGGGCACGCCCGCGCCGTCGAGGTCCGCCGCAAATGAGCCGGGCGCCGGAGGACTTCGTGCGCAGCACGGTGAGGCCGCTCGCGGCCTACGGGCCGCCCCGCGATCCCGCGCCGGTCCCGCTGCACCTGAACGAGAGTCCTTCGGACGTGCCGCCGGAGCTGAAGCGGGAGCTGTCCGCCCAGCTGCAAGCGATGGACTGGTCGAAGTACCCCATCACCGACGGGCACAGGCTCGCTGCAGACATCGCGCGGGCGAGCGGGCTCGATCCTGCGGGCGTACTGGTCGGGAACGGGTCGAACGAGCTGCTCCAGCTGCTGCTCTTCGCCTGCGTCGAGCCGGGCGATAGCGTGGTCATCGCGGCGCCCTCGTTCGCGCTCTACGCGCTGCAGGCGAGGGCGCTCGGCGCGCGGGTCGTGCCCGTGCCGCTGCGCGACGGCTCCGGCGAGTTCCGATTCAACGTCGAGGCGCTGGTGCGCGCAGCGGAGGGCGCCAAGCTGGTCCTGCTCGGATCTCCGAACAATCCCACCGGGACGACCCTGTCGTTCGAGGACGCCTCCGCGCTCGCCCACAAAGTTTCGTGCCTGCTCGGGATCGACGAGGCGTATCGCGACTTCTGCGCCCAGGATTTCGCGCCGCTCCTCTCGCGCCATCCCCGGCTGGTGCTCTTTCGCACCTTCTCCAAGGCGCTCGCCGCGGCGAGCCTGCGGGCGGGCTGCATGCTCGCGGCTCCCGCGCTCTGCGCCGAGCTGCGCAAGGTGCAGCTTCCCTACAACCTGAGCGCGCCCACCTGCCTGATCGCGCGGGCGCTCATCGCCCGTCCCGAGCTGGTGGCGGAGCGCGCGGGGCTGGTGATGGCGGAGCGCGATCGGATGGGTCGCGCGCTGCGCGAGCTCGGCATGAACGTGCATCCGTCGGGGGCGAACTTCATCCTGTTCGAGCAGTCCCAGCGGCCCGCGAACGAGCTGCACGCCGCGCTGTTCCGGCGCGGGGTGTTGATCCGCAATGTGTCCTCGGCGCCGGGGCTGGAGCGCGCGCTGCGGGTGAGCATCGGCGCGCCGGCCGCCAACGACGCGTTCCTGGCGGCGATGCGCGCGGAGCTGCAGCCGTGAGCTTGTCGCTGCGGGGCGTTCGCGGGCTCGTCCTGGACATCGACGGCGTGCTCCTCGACGCGCGCTCGAGCTATCACGCGGTGGCGGAAGAAGCCGCCCGGCGCGCGATCGCTCCGCTGGTCGGCGAGGCGCAGGCGCGGGCGGCCCCGTTCGACCGCCAGCGGGAGGTTCCCGCCTTCAAGGCGACCGGTGGATTCAACGACGATTGGGAGATGTCGCGCGCCATCGCGCTGCTCCTGTACTTGCGCGCGCGCCGCGAGGCGCCGGATCTCGCCCGCTTCCTCGCCGAAGCCGGGGGACGCGGCGTCACGGCCCTGTACGCGAAATACCCGGTTCCCATCGCGCCGGACGGCATCGCCCGGATCTGCGGCGCGCTCTATGGCGGCTCGATGTGCCGCGACCTGTTCGGATTCGAGGCCAAGGACGCGGTTCCCGACGCGCCGGAGCGCGGAATGTGGGAAAACGAGGAGGTGCTCCCCGATTCCCGCTTGCTCGCCGCGGTCGCCGCACGCTTTCCGCTCGCGCTCTACACCGGGCGCAACGCGGGCGAGTCGCGCCTGGCGCAGCGGCTCTGCCGGCTGAAGATCCCGGAAGAGCTGTGCTGGGTCGCCGACGGCCACCGGCCGCGCAAGCCGGATCCGGCGGGCCTGCTCTGGCTGACGCACGCGCTGCTGCGCCGGGCGCCGCGTCCCTCGCAGGTGCTGTTCCTGGGCGATACCGCGGACGACCAGGCCGCCTCCCGCGCTGCCCAGGATGCCGGTGCTCCGATCATCTATGCTCACATCGAGGCGCCGGGCGATACCACCCGCGTGCTCTCGCGCCTGCTCGCCGAGACGGGAGATGCCCTGGCATGAGCCGCAACGCAAAGGTCTCGCGCAAGACGAAGGAGACGGAGCTGGACGTCGCCGTCGAGCTGGACGGCCGCGGAGACGCGCAAGTCTCGACCGGGATCCCCTTTTTCGATCACATGCTGGAGACGCTGGCGAAGCACTCCGCGCTCGACCTGCGGGTCGACTGCAAGGGCGACCTGCAGATCGACCAGCACCACACCGTCGAGGACACCGGGATCGCGCTCGGGAGCGCCATCGACCAGGCGCTCGGCGACCGCAAGGGAATCGCGCGCGCGGGCTGCTTCTACTTCCCGCTCGACGAGGCCCTGGCGCGCACCGTCGTCGATCTCTCCGGACGATCGTACCTGCACTGGAACGTGTCGCTCGATCAGGGGCCGCGCAGCGCGATGGATCTTTCCGTGCTGGAGGGGTTCTTCAAAGCCATCGCGGACAACGTGCGCGCCAACCTCCACATCGATCTGTTGACGGGACGCGACTTCCATCACGGAACGGAGGCGGTGTTCAAGTCGTTCGCGCGCGCGCTGCGGCAGGCGGTCGCGCTCGACGGGCGCCTTTCCGGAGTGGTGCCGAGCACCAAGGGAGTGCTGTGAACGTCGCGGTGGTCGATCTCGGTCTCGGCAATCTGGGCTCCGTGCTCCAGGCGCTCCGGCGCGCCGGCGGAGAGCCGGCGCTGGTGACCGACCCGTCCTCGCTCGCCAAAGCGCCGCGGGTGATTCTTCCAGGGGTGGCGGCCTTCGGCCTGGGGATGGAGCGCGCTGCACCATTCCGGGCAGCGCTGCACCAGGCCGTCACCCGGCGTGTCCCGGTGCTCGGCATCTGCCTCGGCATGCAGCTTCTTTTCGAGGAAGGGGACGAGGACGGCCGGCGTCCCGGTCTCGGCCTGCTGCCGGGGCGCGTGACGCGGTTGCCGCAGGGCGTCCAGGTCCCCCACATCGGCTGGCAGAAGCTGCGGCCGACGGCGCCGAGCGCGCTCGAGCCATCGGGCTGGGCGTACTTCGCCCACTCCTATCGTTGCGAGGCGCCCGACGAGGTCACCTGCGCGGTCGCGGAGCACGGGCCGGTGCGCATTGCCGCGGTCGTCAGCCAGGGAACGCTCTTCGGGGTGCAGTACCACCCGGAGAAGAGCGCGCAGGATGGCGAGGGGCTGCTCCGCCGGTTCCTGGCCCTGCACGGAGCGGGAGCGTGAATCCCCTGCTCTATCCCGCGATCGACCTCCTCGAGGGGCGGGCGGTGCGACTGCGCAAGGGCGACCGTCAGAGCGCGCGGATGTACTCCGAGGATCCCGCCGCGCAGGCGCGCGCCTTCGTGCAGCAGGGCGCGCGGGCGCTGCACGTGGTCGATCTCGACTCCGCGTTCGGCGGCCGCCGCCAGCTCGATCTGATCGGGCGGATCGTCGAGGCCGCCGCGCCCGCCTTGGTCCAGGTGGGCGGCGGCATCCGCGACATTCGCGCGGCAGAGGAGACGCTGGACGCTGGCGCCGCGCGCGTCATCCTCGGTACGGCAGCGGTAGAACGCCCCGCCCTGGCGGGGATGGCGGTCGCGCGCTTCGGCCAGGAGCGCGTCGCTTGCGGGATCGACGTCAAGGACGGCCGTGCGGCGACGCGCGGCTGGACGGAGGCGGAGGGGCCGTCCGCGGCCGAGCTGACCCAGGCGCTCGCAGGACAAGGCGTCCGCTGGCTGATCGTCACCGCGGTCGCGCGCGATGGGACCCTGGAAGGGTTCGACCTCGAACTCCTCAGGGAGGTGGCGAGCGCGGCGCCCGATGCGCGCCTGATCGCGTCCGGGGGAGCGGGCGATCTCTCCCATCTGCGCGCTCTCCACTCGGCGAGGCTGTCCGCGCTCGCCGGCGCGATCGCCGGCACGGCGTTGTACGAGCAGAGGTTCACCGTCCGCGAAGGTCAGGCTGCGCTGGAGGGGCCATGCTGACCCGCCGGATCATCCCTTGCCTCGACGTGAAGGACGGACGGGTGGTCAAGGGCGTTCGCTTCCAGGAGCTGCGCGATGCCGGCGATCCCGTGGAGCAGGCCCGCGCCTACGGCGCCGCCGGGGCGGACGAGGTGTGCTTTCTCGACATCAGCGCATCCCTCGAGGCGCGCGGCACGCTGGTGCGCCTCGTGGAGCAGGTCGCGCGGGAACTGAACATCCCGTTTGCGGTCGGAGGTGGCGTGCGCGCCGTGGCGGAGGCCGAGGCGTTGCTGCGCGCGGGCGCCGACAAGGTCTCGATGAACACCGCTGCCATCTCGGATCCCGCGCTGATCACCGCCGTGGCCAGGCTGGCGGGGTCGCAGAGCGCCATGGTCGCGATCGACGCCAAAACGCGCGGCCCGGGCTGGGAGGTGCGGTCGCACGGCGGCACGCGGTCGAGCGGGCGTGACCTGATCGAGTGGGCGCGCGAGGCGGTCGACCGCGGCGCGGGCGAGATCCTGCTCACGTCGATGGATCACGACGGCACCCGACAGGGCTTCGCGCTGGAGATGCTCCGGGCGGTGACGGCGGCGGTCCCGGTGCCGGTGATCGCCAGCGGCGGCGCCGGAGAACCAGCCCATTTCGCGGAGGCGTTCGATGCCGGGGCGTCGGCGGCCCTGGCCGCGTCCGTCTTTCACTTCGGCACGTTCACCATCGCCGCCGTCAAGGAGGCCTGCGCCGCGCGCGGGTTCCCGATGCGCAGATGAGCCCGGACGACGTGAAATGGGACGCGCAGGGGCTCGCCCCGGCCATCGTCCAAGATGCGGCCTCCGGCGAGGTGCTTATGCTCGCCTGGATGAACCGCGAGAGTCTTCGGCGGACGCTCGAGACGCGCCTCGCGACGTTCTGGAGCCGCAGCCGGGGCGAGCTCTGGGTCAAGGGATCGACGAGTGGGAACACACAGACGGTGCGCGCCGTCTCTCTCGACTGCGATCAGGACGCGATCCTCGTGCGCGTCGATCCCGCGGGTCCGGCCTGCCACACCGGGGCGCGCTCCTGTTTCCTCGCCGGCGACGCCCTGCTCGAGGCCCCCCCTGCTCCCGGCGACACCCTGACCGCGCTCGAGCGCGTGCTGCGCTCGCGCAAGCAGTCCGCGCCTGAAGGCTCCTACACCGCGAAACTGTTCGCCGACGAGGCGCTCCGGCACAAGAAGGTGGGCGAGGAAGCTTCCGAGCTGGTGGTGGCGTCGCTGCGCGGAAGCCGCGACGAGATCGCCCACGAAGCCGCCGACCTCCTGTACCACGCGCTGGTGCTGCTGCAGGCGCACGGCATGGGTCTGCAGGAAGTTACGGCCGTCCTCCGCTCCCGCGAAGGGAAACGAAGGTGACTCTCTCCATCTGAAGGGTTGGAACGACGTTACCGGGGGTGTTTGAGTTCCTTGACCATGACGATCGCGTCCTCTCCCTCGTCGACGTAGTAGTTGGGACGCACCCCCACCGCGCGGTAATCGAAGTCCCGGTACAGCTCGAGCGCCGCCTGGTTGGAACGGCGCACCTCCAGGGTGAGCAAGGCCGCGCCCGCCTGGTGCGCGCGCCTCTCCGTCTCTCCCATCAGCGTGCACGCCACCCCCTTGCGCCGATGCTCCGGCCCCACCGCTACGTTCAGGATATGGACCTCGTCGTGCACCAACCAGTAGATGAGAAATCCGACGATCCGCTCGCTGCCCCTGCCGCTCGCGCTGGTCAGCGGCTCGACCGCGACGAGGATGGTGCTCCAGTCGTGCTCCAACTCGCGCCGGAACAGCTCCGGTGACCAGGGATGCCGGAAGGCGGCGCGCTCGATCACCATCACCTCGTCGAGATCAGCGCCCGTCATGCGCCGGATCTCGAGTCGCGGACGGGCCCGAACCGCCATCCTACTGCCCCGCCGCGACGGTCCCCTCGGCGTCGAGGGGATCGAGCACGCGCACCGTCGCGCGCCGGCGCAGATCGGCCAGCAGCTCGCGCAGCAGGCGCTGGTATTTCTCCTGCGCGAGCTGTTCCCGCAGCTGCTCCCGCTGCGCCTCGGTCAGGTTCTTTCCTCGCGCCGCCTCCCCCAGCTCGCTGTCGCGAAGCTGCGCCGCCAGCTTCAGCCGGTTGTCCAGGTAGCGCGCGACGCGCAGCTCGCGGGCGAGAATGGTCCCGATCTCGTCGTCCGTCAGCTCGACGGAGCGGACGAACGCGTCGTACTCGGTGCGCGAGGGAAAGAGCGCGCGCAGCTTCGCCAGCAGCGACTCGACCTCGCCCGGCTCGAGATCGAACAGCTTCAGCCGCTGCATCTCCGAGAGCACGATGCGCTCCTCGATGGTCTTGCGCAGGGAAGCCGCCAGGATGCGCCGGTCGAGCGGAACGTTCGCGGCGGACGCACCCTGCGCCTCGACCAGCCGCACGCGCGTCTCCGCGGCCACCTCGGAGAGCGTGATCGAGTGCGCATCGACCACGGCCACCACCTCGTCGAGCAGCTGGCGGTCCGCCGCGCGCGCGCTGAAGGCGGCGGCAGCGGTGAGCAGGGCGACGGGAAGCGCTCTCACACCGGGATGGTAACAGATGGCGCCCGGCAACGGGCAATTCGCCGCTCGATTTGACCACCTCGCGCCAGGTGGTTACGGTCGCCCCTGTGATGAAAGATCCGTACTCCGCCCTCGGCGTGTCGAAGACGGCGTCGGCGGAAGAGATCAAGAAGGCCTACCGGAAGCTGGCGAAGAAGCTGCATCCGGACATGAATCCGGGCGACAAGAAGGCGGAGGAGCGGTTCAAGGAGGTCTCCGCCGCCTTCGAGATCCTCGGCGACCCGAAGAAGCGCTCGCTCTACGACGAGTTCGGCGAGATCTCGACTCGCCCGGGATTCGACGAGCAGAAGGCGCGCGAGTTCCAGCGGCAGGCGCGGGCGGGTGGTTTCGGCGGCGGCGGATTCGATCCCTCGGACCTCGGCTCGATGTTCGAGGACCTGCTCGGCAGGCGCCGGGGCGCGCGGACGCGCCGCTCGCCGCCGGAGCGCATTCCGGGTGAAGACATCGAGGCAGCCATCGAGGTGGACCTGCGCGACGCGGTGCTCGGCGCCGAGCGGGAGATCTCCGTCAACCGGCCTGTGCGGTGCCCCGAATGCAAGGGCAGCGGCGCGCGCCCCGGCAGCCGGCCGCAGACCTGCCCTCAATGCGGAGGGTCGGGCGAGATCCTCATGGGCGGCGTCTTCAGCACGCCTTGTCCGCGCTGCCAGGGAGAGGGCACCATCCGCGAACCCTGCCCCCGATGCGGCGGCGAGGGCACCGTCCCCGAGATCACGCGCCTGAAGGTGAAGATTCCCCCGGGCGTGGAGACCGGCTCGCGCGTGCGGCTCCCTGGACAGGGCGGACCCGGCCAGCGCGGAGGGGAACCCGGCGATCTGTACCTGCGCATCACGGTCCGGGAGCACCCGTCCGTGCGCGTGCAGGGGCGCGATCTCCTGCTGGACCTTCCCATCACCGCGGCCGAGGCGCTCGCCGGGGCGGAGGTCACCGCGCCGACCTTCGAGGGGCCGGTGAAGCTGAAGATCCCGCCCGGCTCGCAGAGCGGCCGCAAGCTGCGCCTGCGCGGGCGGGGGCTTCCGGCGCTGAAAGGCGGCGCCACGGGCGCGCCGAGGGGCGACCTGTACGCCGTTCTGCAGATCGTGCTGCCGCAGGACTCGCCTCAGGCGCGCGAGGCGGCCACGCTGCTGCAGCAGCTGTACAAAAACGACGTGCGCAAGGACGTCGTGCTGTAGAAGGGCGCCCATGGGATTGCTCGACATGCTCGGGATGGGCGGGCCGGAAGGCAAGGTCCGGCGCCTGCAGAAGAAGGCCAGCGCCAAGTTCGGGCCCGCCGAAAACCGTCAGGGCGCCATCGAGGAGCTCGGCGCCCTGAAGACCGAAGCCGCTGTCGAGGCACTGCTGATGCGGTACACGTTCCGCGTCGATCCCGGGATCACCGACGACGAAGAGAAAGCGCGCGTGCTCGCCCTGATCACGCAGGCCGGCGACGTCGCCCTGGGCCCGGTGAAGCGCTTCATCTCCAGCCGCGACGAGATCTCCTGGCCGCTGCGGGCCCTGGAGGGCCTCCTGCCCGCGGCAGACGTCGTGAAGTTCCTGGTCGAAGTGGCACGGAAGGTCGGCGGCGAGTACAGCCGGGTCCCGGAGAAGAAGGCCCTGCTCCTGCATGCGCTCTCGGCGCACAAGTCGTCCGAGATCGCTCCCGCGGTGCTGCCGTTTCTCGACGACATGGACGACGAGGTGCAGATCGCCGCGGCGGAGGTGATCGTGCGCCAGCAGGACCCGGTCGGACGCGAGCCGTTGATCCAGCATTTTCTCAAGGCGCACGAGGGCAGCAACGCCCGCGTGCGCGAGGCACTGGCCGGACTGCTCGCGGATTCCGGCTGGGATGTCAAAGGCTACACCCCGAAAGTCGAGGCTGCGCTGCCGCAAGGCTACAAGCTCGATTCGCGCGGGAAGCTGGCGCGCAAGTAGGCAGACTCCCAGGGGCTCGCTCGCCTGGAAGGGCTCCAGGGATTCCCAACCGCGCGGCGGGTGAGCACCTTCTCGCCCGCATGCTCTTCCTGCTGCTCGCCTCCATGCTCGGCGCCCGGCTCGCTGAGCACGCGCACTTTGCCGCGGGGCTGCACTCGGTGCGGCAGCTCTCGCGGACGGCGATAGACGATTGCTCGGGTTTCGTGCGCACCATCTACGCGCGCGAGGGGTGGATTAGAGTAGCTTGCCGCTTGCGCGGGAAGATCCCTGTAAGCGAGGATGCCGGCATCGATGGCCCTCGACTCCGCAGAGCTCGCGCAGATCGCCGCAGAAGCGCAGGACATCGCCAAGAACGCCGGCCAGCCTCCCGGAACGCAACACCTCTTGCTCGCCACATTCACGGTGCCCGGCCCCGCGGACGTGCTGCTGCGCGAGCGCGGCTGCGACGAAGACCGCGTGCTCGCCGAGCTCGCCGCTGACGGCAAGTCCCCCGGAGAGCCGGCGGACTCCTTCGGCGACGCGTTGGAGCGAGCGCGCCAGCTCGCGCTCGACTGTGGAAACGCGCGCGCCGGGGGCCTCCATCTTCTCATCGCGCTCACCCGCCTTTCCCGCAGCTCGGCTGCGCACCTGCTGGAGAAGACCGCCGCGCCCGTCGCTTCCCTCCGCACCACGGCGCTCGGCTATCTCACCGGGGCCATCCCGCGGCGCCGGGAAGCCGCCATGCCCGCGCCGCGTGCGGCCGACATCGGGCGACCCGTCGCCGCGCAGCGGTCGGCGGCGCCGGTGCGGGTCGCCACGCTTCCTCCGGCCGAGGAACCCGAGCGCAGATCCGAACCCGGACCCGTGCCCGAACCGGATGGGGCGCCGGCGCGCTCCCTCCTCGATCCGCGGGAGTTTCCCTGGCTCGCCGCGCACGCGCGCAATCTCACGGCGCTCGCCGAGGAAGGAAAGCTCGATCCCGCCCTGGGCCGTGAGAGAGAGACGGAGGAGCTCCTCGACATCCTCGGCAAGCGGCGGGCGAACAATCCGGTCCTCGTCGGCGAAGCCGGAGTGGGCAAGACCGCCATCGTCGAGGGGCTTGCGCTGCGGATCCTGGGCAGCGAGCGCCTCCTGCTCCAGCTCGACGTGAGCGGTCTCGTCGCTGGAACCCAGCTCCGCGGCTCGTTCAGCGAGCGCCTGATCGGGATCAAGGACGAGGTCAGGCGCGCCGAGGGGCGCTTCATCGTCTTCATCGACGAGCTGCACATGCTGATCGGCGCGGGCGCGGCCGGCGAGGGGCCGCAGGACGCCGCGAACGAGCTGAAGGCGGCCCTCGCGCGCGGCGAGTTTCCTTGCGTCGGCGCGACCACGCACGATGAGTTCCGCAAGCACATCCAGGGCGACCCGGCGTTGGAACGCCGCTTCGTGCCGGTGCTCGTGCGCGAGCCGTCGCCCGCGGATGCGGCGCGGATCCTGCGAGGAGCGGCCCCGCAGTACGAGGCGCACCATCAAGTCTGCTTCCTTCCCGATGCATTGGAGGCCGCGGCGCAGCTCACGGCGCGGTACGTCCGCGACCGGTACCTGCCGGACAAGGCCTTCGCGGCGATGGATCTGGCCGGCTCGCGGGCGCGGCGCGAAGGGCGCAGCGAGGTTTCGCGCGAGGATGTCGCGCGGGCGGTGGCGAGGATGGCGGGGTTGCCCGAGGACCGCCTGCTGCAGCCCGACGGCGAGCGCTTCCTCAGCCTCGAACGGCGCCTCGCCGCCCGGATCGTGGGACACGAGCGCAACATCTCCGCCATCGCCCGGGCCGTGCGCCGCAACTACGCCGGGTTTTCCGCGCAGCGACCGCTCGCCTCATTCTTCTTCTGCGGTCCCTCTGGCGTGGGAAAGACCGAGACGGCGCGCGCGCTCGCCGACGAGCTGTTCGACGGCGCGCTGGTGCGCATCGATCTCTCCGAGTACGCCGAGCCGCACACGGCGGCGCGCCTGGTCGGCGCGCCTCCCGGATACGTCGGCTACGGCGAGGGTGGCCAGCTCACCGAGGCGGTCCGACGCAGGCCGGCGTCGGTCGTCCTTCTCGACGAGGCGGAAAAGGCGCACCTGGCGGTGCTCCAGCTCTTGCTCCAGGTGCTCGACGAGGGGCAACTCACCGATGGCCGCGGCCGCCGGATCGACTTCTCCGGCGCCGTCGTGATCCTCACCAGCAACCTCGGCGCCGGGGCATTCGCAGCCGAAGGGCAGCGCCCGATGGGATTTGCGCACCCTGTGGATTCCTCCTCCGAGAAGACGGAGCCGCAGGCGCTGCGCGCGCTGGAGCAGGCGCGAGGGGGGTTCCCGCCCGAGCTCTGGGGACGGCTCGACGAGAAGCTGGTGTTCGCGCCGCTCGCGCGAGGCGAGGTGGGGCGCATCGCGCAGCTGCTGCTCGAAGGCAGCTCGCGCCGCCTCTGGGACGAGCGGCGGATCGCCTTCCGCATCGGGCCCGGATTGGTCGAGCACCTGATCTCCGCGGGCGGGTACCAGATCGCGCTCGGCGCGCGGCCGATGCGCCAGGTGATCCAGCGGCTGGTGGAGTCACCGCTCGCGGACGAGATCCTCGCCGGGCGGGTGAAGAGCGGCGAGACCCTGCTGGCATGCGCCAGCGGATCCGGCGTGGAGTTCCGGCGGGAATGATCCAGACTGCCGCAGTCCTCGGCGGCGGCGCCGTGGCGCGGGCGCTCCTCGAGGCCCTGCCCGGAGCAGGCGTGCGCGTCCTCGCGTCCTGGCACCGTCGCAGCGGTCTGCAGCCGCCTCCGCTGCGCGACGTGGACATCGTGCTGCTGGCCGTCTCGGATCTCGCCATCGCCGAGGTCTGCGGGCGGATCGACGTCGGACCGGGGCAGCTCGTCGTCCACCTCGCCGGCGCGCTGGGTCTCTCGCCGCTCGTTTCCGCTCGCCGCCGCGGTGCGCGGACCGGATCGTTCCATCCTCTGCGTCCGTTCACCCGCGACGGAACCAGGGGGTTCGGTGGTTTCGCCGCCGGCATCTCCGCATCCGATGAGAGCGCGAGGGAAGACCTGGCGCAGCTCGCGGTCCGCCTGGGAATGACGCCGCTCTTGACTACCGACAAGTCGCGTCCGCTCTATCACGCCGCGGCGGTGCTCGCGGCCGGCGGGCAAGTTGCCCTCTTCGCCGAAGCGGTGCGCACGTTCCGCGAGGCCACGGGCCTCTCCGAGCCGCAAGCGCGCGCCGCCCTGCTGCCGCTTGCACTCGGGGCGCTGGAGAAGCTGTGGCACGAGCCGCCGGAACGGGCGATCACCGGCCCCGCTGCTCGGGGGGACCTGGAGACGGTCGCCTCCCACCGCAAAGCGCTCTCCGCCGACGTGCTCAGGCTCTACGATCAGCTCACCCGCGTCATCGCGCGGCTCAGAACACACCCGGCGGGAGCGCCCCCGGCACCGGGCCGAGCGAGCCGATCATCGCATCCACGTCGTCGACGACCTCCGGCGGCGCGCCCATCGGCCAGCTCGCGACCGCCAGGGCCACGTAGTCCCCGGCCCGCACCACGGCGACCCGGCCGCGCACCTCGTCGGCGACGGTGAACGAGAAGCCGTACGCCTCGCCTCCGCGCGCGAGCACGCGCTGCACGTCTTCCACGTGGACACGCGCTTCGCCGGCCAGGTTCTCCATCAGCATGCGGGCGAGCAGGCGGATGTCATGGATCCCGTCGGCCGTCTGCACCACGAGCTGGGCACCGGTTTCCTGCGACATCGCCAGCAGGGGAACCGGCTCGCCGTCCGGTCCGCGAACGCCGCTGCGCAACATCCATCGCTCCGCCGCGGGGCGCTCGAGCGCGAAATGGCCCGTGCGGTCCTGCCACATCTTCGGCGGGGAAAGCCCGTGCCCGGGCTTCGGCGCGCGGCCCATCGGCGACGTCACGCGCGCCGGCAGGAGCGAGACGGCGAGCGAGAGCATGACCGCTCCGGCGAATGCGGGAGACATGGAGACACGGTCGCCACGCACGCGCGAAAAAGCTAGAGAGCCGAACCGCTTACCACCCGTCGCGAGGGCGCTGAGCCCTACGCCGAGGCGAGCGCCCGAGGAGCGAGCAGCGGATGCGTAGTCGACCTACGCAGAGCAGCGCAGTGACGAGGCCGTTCGCCGCAGGCCAGGGATCGGCGACCGCAGCAGGGTGCGTAAGCGGTTCGGCTCTCTAGCGGCTGCCGCACGGAGTGCGGCGATGCGGCAACGTTTTGGTCGCATCCACGAGCTGCTCAGGACTGCGGAAGCTTCGCCAGCGCGGCGCGTGCCGTGCGCGCGACGACCGCCTCGGTATCCCGCACGAGCGCGAGGAGCGCATCGCGGCCCTGCGGCAGCGCGAGGCGGCCAAGGCCCCAGCCGGCGTGGTTGCGGATGGTCCAGTCCGGGTCCTGTGCGAGCTTCACCAGCAAAGGCAGCTCGGAGGAGGGCGCGACCCGGGCGAGCCCGTCGGCCGCGACGCGGCGCACTTCCGCCTCGGAATCCTTCAGGCGCGCCTTCAGGAACGGGAGCAGCCCCGGCGCGCCGATGCGGATGAGCGCGGCGAGGATCTCCAGGCGCTCGTGCCCGGTCGCCCGGGGGAAGAGGCGCTCCAACTCGGCGGCGGCGGTCTCCGCGTGCAGCCGCCCCAGCGCGCGGATGGCGTGGTAGCGCAGCTCGTCCGAGACGACGAGGAGTCCCACCAGCGCGGGCACCGCGCGGGTGGAGCCGTTGCGCACCAGCAATTCCACCGCCTCGATGCGCACCGATTCGTCGGAATCCTGCAGCTTGCGGACGAGGTGCTCTTCGACGTCCATCTGATCGTGATTGACGAGTACACGGAGCGCGGCGCGGCGGACCGGAGCCTGCGGAGCGTCGAGCAACTCGACGATCTTGTCCGGAAAGAGCGGGCTGCGCGAGGCTGCCAGGATCTCGAGCGCGGGGAGCACCTTCGCCTCGAGCTCCAGATACGGCGCCAGCGCGACCAGGCTCTGCCCCGGCATGCTCCCGAGCGCTTCCGCCGCGGCGACGCTCTCGGGCGGCGTACCGCGGCCGAACAGCTCGATCAGCGCCGGGATGGCGGACATGTCGCGGCACCTGCCCAGGGCCTGGCAGGCCGCGGCGCGCACACCCGCATCGCGGTCCGCCATCATCGGCACCAGGACCGCGACGGTGGGCGGATCGGCGGGCGCGCACATCAGCGCCCCACGCCGGACCCGTGGATCGCCGTTGCGCAGCAGATCCCGCAGTGCCGCGCGTACGGTGCGCTCATGCCTGCGGCAGAGAGCGGCAGTCCACCTCGCTTCCTCGGGGTCTGCCGACAGCGCCCGCTGCACGACCGCCGGGTAGAGCTTCTCCAGGTGGGCGGCAAGCGTGACGGACGCGGCCGCTCGCGCCAGGGCAGCCTCCTCCGAGCCGAGCAGACCGCCCAGGTAGTCGATCACGTCCTGATCGCGGCGCTCTTCGTCGAGCTTGCGGCGAAAGCGCGTGAAGACGGATGGCGGCGCGTGCTGCGCCTCGAGGATGGCGGCGCAAGCCTTGAGCACGCCGTCGCGCAGGGGCAGCCGCTCGTGGTCCGCGAGCAGCGTGAGCAGCCGCGGCAGGGCTTCCGGCGAAGCGATGCGACCGAGCGCATCGACGGCTGGCTCCGACAACATGTCGTTCGGGACCGCGTCGAGCAGCGGCTGGACGGCGCGCTGATCGCCGATCTCCCCCAGCGCCGCCACGGCCGCGAACTGCAGCCAGAGGTCCGCGTCGAGGAGCCGGATGAGGCCGGGGACCGCCTCCCGCGCCTTGAGCGCGCCGAGCGCCTCGATCGCCGCCTGGGCGATGTTGGAATCGCCATGCTCGAGCAAGGGGAGGAGCGCCTGCGCCGAGCCGGGATCCTTGATCCGCGAGAGGATCTGGACGGCGAACATCGCCACTTCGGCGTTCTCTCCCCGGGAGAGCGCCACCAGGTGCGGCACCGCGTAGGGCCCCTGCCGCTCGAGCGCCGCGAGCGCCGCGTTGCGCAGAACGGCGTTCTCGTCGTTTCCCACGAAGCGGCCGAGCATCTCCGGAGGCAGATGCCGCGCAGCCAGCGCGATCGCTTTCTCGCGCAGCACCGGCTCCGGCTCCTGCAACGCCCCGATGATCTCCGCGTCGCTCGCGCCGGACTGGAAGACTTTCTCGATCTCTGCAGTGCTCAAGCGCACCTCGGTCACGACTGCGTCGTCTGGCGGCGCAACAGCTCGTTCTCGAAAGCGAGGCCGGCCTGCGCCGCCGCCAGCTCGAGGATGTCCAGCTCCTCGATCGCGCGGTTCGAATGTCCGTTGTCCGCGTACACCAGCGCGATCACGCGCTGCCCGCCCATCACCGGGAAGATCGCGCACTCTCCCGACCGCGGCTTCCCCACCAGCTGGCGGAACTGGTCCGGAAATCTCGCCTCCTCGAAGGGGATGGCCCGCACCTGGCCGTCCGCCAGGCTCTCGGTGAGCGCGTTCTTGCTCGCCAGATCGATCTTCAACCCGCGGGTGAGCTGTGCGAGCGGCTGCCCCCCGGGGCTGTTGCCGAAAGCGCCCAGCGCGGTCAACCCTTCCCGGCGCACGAGCAGGAGCACCGCGCGCTCCACCGACTCGCTGATGATGTTCATCAGGCTCAGCGAGATGGTGGTGGAGATGAGACCGCTGCGCAGATCGCCGACGATGCGGCGCAGCTTTGCGAAGTTGGCGTTGATGCGGTCGGCGCGCAACCCGCCCGTCATCAGATCCTGCCGGTTCCGCGCGACCGAGCGGAAGCAGGCGACCACGAGGCTCAGCTCGCAGCGGACGACGGCCAGCGCTCCCGCCTCGTAGACCTTCTCCTGTTGCGCGCCGGGATCGACCATGGCGAGGATGGAGGCCCGCGGCCGGGCCCGCCGCAGCGCCGAGACCGAATCCAGCGCCAAGCCCCCCGGGCGCATGTCGAGCAGCACCAGGGGCGGAGGCTCGCCGGGCGGTGGCGTGCCGGCGTCGCGCAGGCTCACGCGGGCCACCGTGATCTCCGGGAGCGCCTGGGCGAGCCGGTCCGCGATCTCCCGATCGCCGGAGACGACCTGGAGCCGCGTGCGAGCTTCATCCGGCAAGAGCGGGACGCCGTTCGACGGCGTCGGCGCGGATCGGCCTTGAGTGGCCGGCGTCGCGGGCACCGGCGGCCGCGCGGCCACTGGGGGAGCGCTCGCCGGCCCGCCGTTGCGCTGCCCGACGCCGCGATTGCGCTCGTCGAAGATCCGCAGCGCGTCGAGGAGCACCATCTGGGTGTCGAGGTTCAGGTGGCGGATGACGTCGCCGGGAATGACCGCGATGTCGTCGATCGACTTGAGATCGTCGAGCGCGAAATGGAACGTTCCCTGGTTCCAGGTCACCAGGTCGTAGACGGTCCTCTCGATCTGCTGCTCGATGGTGCGATAGATGGTTTCGCTGTCGGCGGCGTTCATCGCCACCAGGATCTGCCCGAGCGATCGCCGGGGATGCTCCGACTCCTGGCGCCGGAGCGCCTCCTCCAGCGTCGCCTGCTGCAGGACACCCGCCTCGATCAAGAGCTCGCCCAGGCGCTTCCCCCCCGGTGCCCAGGCGTTGACGATGCGGCCCTGGTGGAACCCGATGCCCGCCTTCGCCTCGCCACAATTCAGCGTGAGCGTGCCCGTGCGGCCGCCCAGATGGATGAACTGCAGCGCGTCGGCGACGGAGACGTCCTCGATGTTGCCCGAGAGGCTCATGCGCCTACTGCCTGCGCACCAGCGCGACGAGGCTTTCCAGCGTCTTCAGCTTGCGATCGGTATTCGAATAGACGCGCGCAGCGAACAGCGCCGAGGCGGCATGCGCCGCGATCAGATCGAGCAGGTCGCGGTCCTCGGTCCTGAGCATCGCCTTGTGGTCAAACAGCTTGAGGATGACCAGCGCGCCCACCGTCGCGCCTTGCACCGTCAGCGGCACGCAGGCGAGGGCCTTCGAGCCGTCGATGGGCCCGATGCGCAGCACTCCGTCGGAAAGCGTCGCATCCACCGCTGGATCTCCGCCGCCGTAGATCCCGTTCGGATAGAGCCCGGTCTGGTCGTCCTCCATGCCCTGGGCGAACGCGATCTCACATTCGCCCGAGCTGTCCCTGGCGTCGTTTTTCCAGAAGAGGAGCACGAACCGCTCGGCGCCGAGCAGGTTGATGGCGATCTCGGCGATGGTCGCCTGCACCTCGCTCGGATCGAGCGTGGCATGGAGCTGGTAGGTCGCCACGTAGAGGTTCATCAGCCGCCCGACCTGCTGCTCGTACTCCGCCAGCTTGGTGGACAGCTCGTCGCGATCCGACTCCACGTCGGCGAGGCGCGCGGACAGATCGCCGGCTGCTGGCGGCCGCGCCTCGATCTCCCTGGCCAGCTCCGCCGCGCGATCGATCGTGGCGCGCAGCTCGTCGAGCGCGGACCCGACACGAGGCGGGAGCTGCTCGGGAGCGGCCATGCGGGGATTCAAGCAGCGGGGCTCGCCGTCAGCCGGTTGATGACTCCGAGAAGCTCCTCGTTGCGGAAGGGCTTCTTCACGTAGGCGGCGGCGCCCGCTTGCATCCCGCGTTCCGTGTCGTCTTCGGTGCCTTCGGTGGTGATGATCACCACTGGAATGCGCGCGAACTCGGGGTGCGCTTTCACGGCGGTGAGGAACTCGAGTCCGTTCATCCTCGGCATGTTGATGTCGAGCAGGATGAGCTCCACGTCCTTGTGCTCCGCGAGGCGATCGAGCGCCTCCCGGCCGTCGAACGCGTGCACGAGTGGGAAGCCGCGCAGCATCATCTCGAACATCCGATGCAGCAGCTTCGAATCGTCGACGACGAGGACTTTTCTTGTTTTCATCGCTCTGTCGATCCTGACTGGTGGCAGATGGCCAGTCAAGGAATCGGGACGCACTTACCTGCACCTACTGAGACGGTAAACTCTCGAGCGCCTGGGTGAGTTCCGACAGCGTGTGGCCATTGCCCTGCAGTCGCGCGACCTGCTGGCCGCGCTGGAGCGTTTCGCGCGCCTCCTCGGCCCGCTGCAGGGACGCAAGCAGCATCCCGAGCTGGAGATAGGCGGCGAGATAGTCGGGCTTGCGGGCGAGCAGATCGAGAAGCTCCGCCGCCGCGGCGGCCGCGTCGCCTTTCGACTTCAGCTCCAGCGCCAGCGCGTATCGGGGGAAAGGATCGTCCGGCTTGACCGCGATGAACTTGCGCAGCTGCTCGATGCGGTCCATGGCCCGGTTATAGCTCGACGAAGTCGAGATCGTCGCACACCCGCACACCCGCGGGCGGCGCGATGCCGCGGCGGGCGTCCGCCCCGAGATGACCGAGCAGGACCCGCGGGACGGCGGGCAGGTTTTCGCGCAGCGTCTGCCAGCCGATGTGCTCGGCTGTGCTTTCCCCGAGGTTGGTGCACTCCGCGCAAAGCAGCGTGGCCCCATCACACAATCCCTCGGCGATCTCCGCCGCGTCTCCGGTGAACGCGAGGTCGCCGATCCGGAGCGAGAGAGCGATCTGCGGAGGGCTCATGTGCCGCGCCCGGAAGGCGAGCACGCTGCGGCCGGCGAGCTCGACCCGATCTCCGGGCTCGAGCTCGCGCACCTCGACGGCGAACGGCAGCGGGCGCTCGGCGGCAGCGGCGTAGCACGCCACCCACAGCGCCCGCAGACGGTCCTTCGTGCCCGGCGGGCCGCTGACCACCAGCGGACTGCGGCGCCGCGAGCGGTATACGGCGTCGACGAGAAGGAACGGCCATCCGCCGATGTGATCGCCGTGCAGGTGCGTGAAGTGGACGGCGCCGATCCCGTCGGGATCGCGCCCGAGCCGCTTCAGGGCGCCGAGCGCGGTGGCGCCAAAATCGACCGTGAACGTCCCGCGCTCGTCATCGATCAGCCAACAGGTGTGTCCACGGCCGCCGGAGCAGAACGCATCCCCGCTACCCAGGGCCGTGACCCTCATTTCGGCGTCGTCTCCAGGAAAGGCGCGAGCCTTTCGCCCACATCTCCCTGGCGGAGGTGGATCTCGCGCCGCAGCGCCTCGAGCGAGGCCATTCCGCCGCGCAGCGAGAGCTCCGTCTCCAGGAGCTCGCCGCCTCGGCGCCAGCGCAGGCGCAACATCGGCAGCTCCTTCTCCGCGATCGGGGCGAACGCACGGTGGAGCGCCGCTTCCGCGACCTCGGTGTGGGCGATGGAGAGGACGGCGCTCAATCCTTCGCGCCGGATGAACAGCGCCGACTCCGTGCACCAGACGTCGCAGACGCACCGCTGCTTCCATGCGGGCGCCAGCACCGCCGCGCCGTCCGCGAAGCGCGTGCCGTGGTAGAGGGACTGGGGCTGATCGATGATCCGCTCCGCCTCGAAGGAGACCTCCGGCGCGGGCGCGCCGAGGAAGCGGCGGTTGCGGGCCCGCAGGCGGGCGGCAAACGACAGCGCGCCTGCGGCGACGACGGCCGCGAGCGCGCACCCGATCCAGACGGCGATCAAGATCTACTCGGCAGGCGCGCCCTCGCCGCCCGCCACCTCGTCGAGCTCCTTGAGCTTGTCCTCGACCGCGCCCTTCGCCCGATCGAAGTTCCTCGTGCAGGAAACGAGCACCTCCTGCGCCGTCCTCGCCTGGACCCCGCGGTCGACTTCGGCGTAGAGCGCCTTGTTTCCCTGCACGAATGCCTGGTCGAGCTGCGTCGCGTAATTGTTGGTCGCCTGCGAAAGTTTCTTCCAATCCGCGATGAAGGCGCTAGTCACCTGCGTCCTCTGGTCGACGAGGTCCTGCGCCTCGGCCACCTTGCTCTTGATGTCGGGATCGGCGATCTGCTCCGCCGAGCCGGTCAGGGCCGCGGCCGAGGCGGTGGATTGCGCGGCGAATTGGCTGATGGCGACGGCGACGCGATCGTAGGTCTTCGCCAGCTCGCGGTACCCGGCGACGAAGCGCCGCGCCTCGTCGCCCTTCGGCGGATTCGCGGTGGAGGGCTTGCCCAGGTTGTTCAGCGTCCTCGCTACGTCGCCCACCTTGTCCACCGCGGCTGCGCACGGCTTGCTCTTCTGGCTCTCGCGCGCGGCGGCGATGAACGCCGCCAGAGTGGCCCGGTCGCGCCGGTTCTGCGCGCGCTTCTTCAGATAGAGGCCACCTGCGATACCCGCGCCGGCCAGCACCAGCACCCCGGCGATGATCGCCGCCAGCACCTTCGGGCTGAGGCCGGCGTCGGGCCGCTTGCGCCCGCCGACGACGTCGACCCGAATCGAGGTCTGACCGAGGCGCAGCACGTCGCCGTCGAACAGTTCGACTTCGTCGACGCGTTCGCCGTTCAACCAGATGCCGTTCGCGGAGCCCAGGTCCTTCACCCGGATCTCGCCATTGATCTTGCTGATCTCGGCGTGCCGTCCGGACATCGAGCTGTCCTTCACCGAGATGTCGCACTGATCCGACCGGCCGATCGTCACCGTGATCGCGCGCATCGGGTAGGCCTTCTCGACCCCGCTTGGACCCTTCACGATGAAGTTCGCGGATACCCCGTCGAGGAGCGCGGGATTGATCATCTCGGTTTTCGGAGTTGCTTCTTCGCCCATGGTGCCCTCTCGAACGGCGCACGGCGCGCGAGCCTGGAAGAGGGGCGAGAGCGTACGGGGGAGCGCCGGTTCGGTCAAGGATCGAGCGGGGTTGGGCGCGCCTGAAACCTCGACAAAAACGGCGGGGCATGCGGCGCATGCCCGCCCTGTCGGCAGGGCGGGTCACTTTACTTGCCGGGCTGGTGCATCTGCTGCGTTTCCCCGCCGCTCTTCGCCTGCGGGGTCTGGGTCTGGGTCGCGGGCGCCTGCTCGCCGGGTTGCGCCTGGGCCTGCGGCGGCGCAGCCGTCGGGGTCGGCTTCAACTTCGGCAGGTCCGCGCTCGCGACCACGTCGCCGGGCCGCTTCGCGTCCTGGGCGTCCATGGTCAGCATGACCGATTTCCCTTGGTCGATCGGC